>Ga0256405_10005313_pt1 | contig 22524 bp, 19 predicted proteins | sample RumenRJG_02DNA_FD_189096 | JGI IMG/M metagenome (GOLD analysis project Ga0256405, IMG submission 189096) | Bovine rumen microbial communities from Lethbridge, Alberta, Canada - RJG_02 | ecosystem: Host-associated > Mammals > Digestive system > Stomach > Rumen | place: Canada: Alberta... | reverse complement strand
CTGACCGGTTTTGCCGCCGGCGTCATGGTCGCCGCTTCCTTCTGGAGTCTTTTGAATCCTTCTCTCGAAATGGCAGAGAAGCTGGGGCGGCTCGCCTTCGTTCCTGCCGCCGTCGGCTTTTTGATCGGCATGTTCTTCCTGCTGGTTCTGGATCTCATCACCCCGCATATGCACCTGGACAGTACGGAAGAGGGTCCCCGCAGCGGCATGCGCAGGACGACCAAACTCATCCTAGCCGTGACCCTCCACAATATTCCCGAGGGAATGGCTGTCGGCGTCGTCTACGCGGGATGGCTTTCCGGCGACAGCGGTCTCACCGCCGCAGGCGCCATGGCTCTGGCTCTGGGGATCGCTATTCAGAATTTCCCGGAAGGTGCGATTGTCTCCATGCCTCTCCGCGCGGAGGGTATGAGTAAATCCCGCACCTTCCTGTACGGGATGCTCTCCGGCATCGTGGAGCCCATCGCCTCTGTCGTCACAATAATCGCTTCCTCTTTCATCACAGGCCTCCTCCCCTACTTTTTGAGTTTTGCCGCCGGCGCCATGATGTATGTGGTCGTCGAGGAGCTCATCCCTGAGATGTCCGAGGAGCCCCACAGCAATCTGGGTCCCATTGCCTTCGCCTTCGGCTTCGTCCTCATGATGATCCTGGACGTCACCCTGGGCTGAATGACATTACCTCACCATTACAAAACGGCCGTGCAGGAACATTTCTGACTCCTGCATGGCCGTTCTTTCGTTATTCCGAATAAAACACCGCTTTGAACCTGTTTTCCTCCATCCCCGGACGGCGGCCTCTTGGCGTGTTTCTTTTTTCAGCTCTTTTCTGTATCTCTTTACACCATTTCCTCGGGATGGAAAACCTCATCAAACCTTTCCGCTGAAAGGAATCCGAGCTTCACACAGGCCTCTTTCAGAGAAATGTTTTCCTTATAGGCCAGCTTGGCTGTCTTTGCCGCGTTCTCATAACCGATGTAGGGGTTGAGAGCAGTGACCAGCATCAGGGAATTGTAGAGATTGTGGTGCATTTTATCCCTGTCCGCCTTGATTCCGACAGCGCAGTTGTTCCTGAAGGAAGTGATGGACTCGGAGAGGAGCCGCACAGACTGCAGGAAGTTGTAGGCGATGACAGGCATGAAAACATTCAGCTCGAAATTGCCCTGGGAAGCCGCAAAGCCGATGGCGGCGTCGTTGCCCATGACCTGAACAGCCACCATGGTGACCTGCTCGCACTGGGTCGGATTGACCTTTCCGGGCATGATGGAGCTTCCGGGCTCGTTCTCCGGGATGCGGATCTCGCCCAGGCCGCAGCGGGGACCGCTGGCCAGCCAGCGGACGTCATTGGCGATCTTCATCATATCTGCCGCCATAGCCTTGACTGCGCCGTGAGCAAACACGATCTCATCCTTGGAAGTCAGCGCATGATATTTGTTGGGAGCAGTCACAAAGTTCTTTCCTGTCAGAGCAGAGATCTCCCCGGCGACCTTTTCCGAAAAGCCTGCCGGCGCGTTCAGTCCCGTGCCGACCGCGGTGCCGCCCAGAGCCAGCTCGGACAGGGGCTTCATTGCCAGACGGACAAGCTCGACATCTCTCTCCAGAGAGCTGCGCCAGCCGCTGATCTCCTGTGCGAAACTGATCGGGACCGCATCCTGCAGATGGGTCCTGCCGCTCTTGACGATCCCCTCGTTTTCCGCCTCCAGGGCACGGAAGGTCTCGATGAGTCCCTCTGCCGCAGGGATCAGGCAGTCCTCAAGAACTGTCACTGCCGAGATGTGCATGGCCGTCGGGAAAGTATCGTTGGAAGACTGGCTCATATTGATGTCGTCGTTGGGATGGCAGAGTTTGTCCCCCGCGATCTCATTTGCCCGGTTGGCGATCACCTCATTGGCATTCATATTGGACTGGGTTCCGGAACCCGTCTGCCAGACAACCAGGGGGAAGTGTGCATCCAGCTTTCCGGCGATCACTTCGTCCGCCGCTGTGCAGATCGCTTCCAGCTTCTGTGCTGTCATCTTTTCCGGCTTCAATGCATGATTGGCGCGCGCCGCCGCTTTTTTCAAAATGCCGAACGCCCGGATGATCTCCTTGGGCATGGTCTCAATGCCCACTCCGATCGGAAAGTTGCCGCGGCTCCGCTCTGTCTGAGCCGCCCAGTATTTGTCCGCAGGTACTCTTACCTCACCCATGGAATCATGTTCGATCCTGTATTCCATTTTCTTGTCCTCTCCTTATGTTAAAAAAATGAATCTCTTATCTCCTTTGCGCCCGCTTGACTCGCTGTTTCTACTCTTGTGGCCATCGCCTGTTTTACTTATTCATATATGATGAAAACTACGCGCTCTCGCATCGCTGTTTTCATCATAACATATTCTGGTGCATGACCGCTATGAAACTCTATCATCCCGAGGAATCTTTCGGCTCTGAATGAAATATTTCCAACAACTCTGCAAAAACAGCATTATCTCTAAGTTATCGGCTGATATTGACTGCTTTTGCCTGTTTTTTAGCAAAATATTGTTATTTTTTGATTGATAATGCTTGATTTTGAATGTTTTTGATTGTATAATAAAGTCACTCAAGGAAAGGAGGTCAACGAATGATCTACACAGTAACATTCAATCCTTCGCTGGATTACATCGTTTCTGTTCCGAATTTCGAACTTGGAAAGACGAACCGGACAGTCTACGAGCAGATGCTTGCCGGCGGAAAGGGCATTAATGTGACTACAGTCCTCAGAAACCTGGGCATTGACAGCACAGCACTCGGATTTGTTGCAGGTTTCACCGGTGACGAACTGATCCGCAGGATGAATGAGATGGGGTTGAAAAATGATTTCATCCGCATCGGCAACGGCTTCTCCAGGATCAATCTCAAGCTGAAGGATGTCGACGGCACTGAGATCAACGGCATGGGACCCGTCATTGATCAGGCCGGGCAGGATGCCCTGATGGCAAAACTCAATACGCTCAAAGAGGGAGACACACTCGTACTTGCAGGCAGTATTCCCGAGAGCATGCCCGGAACGATCTACTCCAACATTCTCGAGGCACTTCAGGGCCGCGGAATCCGTTTTGTCGTTGACGCGACAAAGGATCTCCTCCTCAACGTCCTGCAGTATCACCCCTTCCTGATCAAGCCCAATCATCACGAAATCGGCGAGATCTTCGGCGTGAAGCTCGAGACAAGGGAATCTGTTGTTCCCTATGCGAAAAAACTCCGGGAAATGGGCGCCGCCAATGTTCTGGTGTCCATGTCCGGCATGGGCGCAGTCCTTCTGGACGAGAACGGCAATGTCCACGCCCTTCCCGCTCCCAAGGGTCAGCTCGTCAATGCAGTCGGTGCAGGCGATTCCATGGTCGCCGGTTTCCTGACAGGCTGGGAAGAGAAGCAAGACTATGAACATGCTTTCCGCATGGGCGTAGCGACCGGAAGCGCAAGCGCCTTCTCGGATCTGCTTGCGACCAGAGAAGAAGTCATGGATGTCTACGGACGGCTTGACGGGTAAACGTTCTGATAAGCTGCAGGCCGGAAAGCGGCATAAGGCAGACAAAACACTCAAAACACTCGAACGGAACTACAACATAAGGGGAGACATTTCGGACAGTTCGTGTATTACTGAAAACGAAAAAACGAAGGTCATATTTACACACAGCAATTACGTGTAAAAGGAGGAAATACATGCGTATCACAGATTTGCTCGACAGACGGAGTATCGATCTGAACGGCACACCCAAGAAAAAGAACGAAGCGCTGGACCAGATGGTTGAACTGATGGCAAAGAGCGAAAAGATCCGGGATCTGGACGCTTACCGCGCAGAAGTTTACCGCAGAGAAGAAGAGTCCACCACCGGCATCGGCGACGGTCTCGCAATCCCTCACGGCAAATGCGATGCAGTCATCAAGCCCGGCCTTGCAGCCATGGTCGTCAAAGACGGTGTTGAGTACGATTCCCTGGACGGCGAGCCCGTCAACCTGATCTTCCTGATCGCGGCTCCCAACACCAAGGACAACGTTCACCTGGATGTGCTGAGCAAACTTTCCCGCCTGCTCATGGACGAGCAGTTCTCCACAGATCTGAAGAACGCCAAAGACGTTGACACTTTCCTTTCCATCATTGACGCAGCGGATGACAAGGATCAGAGAAACTGGGAGGGCGGCGCTGAGGAAGCTCCTGCCGCTGCAGAAGGTGCATTCCGCATCTGCGCAGTTACCTCATGCCCCACCGGTATCGCGCATACCTACATGGCAGCAGAGGGCATCGAGAAGGCTGCCAAGGCTGCCGGCTGCTGGGTCAAGGTTGAGACCCGAGGATCCGGCGGTGCCAAGAATATACTGACCGACAAGGAAATCGCTGACGCCGACTGCATCATCGTTGCTGCAGACGCCAAGGTCCCCATGGATCGTTTCCACGGCAAGAAGCTCATCGAAGCTCCCGTTTCCGACGGTATCAACAAAGCTGATGAACTCGTCAGCCGCGCAAAGACCGGCAATGTTCCCGTATGGACCGGCGGCGCAGGCGCAGCCGCCTCCGCTTCCACAGCCAAGGCATCCGGCGGCGCAGGCCATAAGATCTACGTCCAGCTGATGAACGGTGTCTCCCACATGCTTCCCTTCGTCGTCGGCGGCGGTATCCTGATCGCTCTGGCATTCCTGATCGACGGTCTCCTTGTCGACATGAATGCACTGTCTGTAGCAGACAGAGGTAACTTCGGTTCCATCACTCCTGTGGCAGCAACCCTGAAATCCATCGGCGGCGTGGCATTCGGCTTCATGCTTCCCGTTCTGGCCGGTTACATTGCAGAGAGTATTGCTGACAGACCCGGTCTTGCAGTCGGTTTCGTCGGCGGCATGATCGCAGCAAACGGCAAGTCCGGTTTCCTCGGCGCTCTGGTCGCAGGTTTCGTAGCCGGTTACGTCGTACTCTTCCTGCAGAAGATCTTCAGCAACCTTCCCGAGTCCATCGAGAAGATCGCTCCCGTCCTTCTGTATCCTCTGTGCGGTATCCTGCTCATCGGACTGATCATGATGTTCATTGTTGAGCCTCCCATCGGTGCCCTCAACACCGGTCTGAACAACGCTCTGAGCAGCATGAGCGGCAGCAGTAAGATGGTCCTGGGCATGATCCTGGGCGGCATGATGGCCATCGACATGGGCGGTCCCTTCAACAAGGCAGCTTACGTCTTCGGTACTGCATCTATCGCAGCAGGCAACTATGATATCATGGCAGCCGTCATGATCGGCGGTATGGTTCCTCCCTGCGCAATCGCACTGGCAACCATCCTCTTCAAGAACAAGTTCACCAAGGAAGAGAGAGAATCCGGCCCCGTCAACTTCATCATGGGTCTCGCATTCATCACTGAGGGTGCTATCCCCTTCGCAGCTTCCGATCCCGGCCGTGTCCTTCCTTCCTGCATCATCGGCTCCGGCGTTGCAGGCGCTCTCTCCATGATGTTCGGATGCACACTGATGGCTCCTCACGGCGGCATCTTCGTCTTCCCTGTTGTCGGCAACTGGCCTATGTACATTGTCGCTCTGATCATCGGCACCATTGTCAGCTGCGTCCTTCTTGGCTTCCTCAAAAAACCTGTCGCGGAATAATTCCTCTGTAAAACCTTAAAACAATATATCCTGCAAACAAGCCCGGGGATCACGCTCTCCGGGCTTGTTTTTTTATCAGTATTCTTTTATATCTGCCCGATCATCCGGGCGGCCCCGCACCAGACAGCAAAGTGTTTGGTGTGAGTGTGACTTGTAACGCTTTATTCACTGACCACCCTGCCGTTTTCGACCAGGTTGTGATACCACTCGTTCATGATCTCAGTTGCGGTTGCGGTATCGTCTGTAAATACAGCTCTGTAAAGAGTCTCGTAAGATTCTCCATCGATTTCCCTGACTTCCCTGACAAGATTATGTCCGGACTCTGCCAGGAAGAAATCATATCGAACCCCGTCATCAGGAATCTGAAGCACAACATATTCGCCGTCAGGAGCCTCAACACCATCTGCCACTTCATATGTAACACCGTTCATGAGGCGGCTGACATAAGGCATGGGGTCTGTATCGGCAGGCTCCATCACACCGGCTTCCAGTGAAGCGATTCTGTAGTTTACATCATTGTGATATGCAATCCTTGCAAGATAGATGTCAAGTTCTGTATTGCTGTGCTTTTCCGGGATCAGTCCCTCGTTTTCATTGATGAAGGTGTCCAGTGCTTTTTCGCCCCACTCGTTGAGTTCGGTCCACTGTTTCATATCCTCTTCAACATTATCATACTGCTCACGTACAATGCGGACATCTGTCGGATGATGTTTTACGAAATACGTACCGCTCTCCGTCTTTGCAAAAATATCCCTGCCGGACATATCGCCGCAGAGCTGCTCCCTGATATTCTGCTCATTCTCTGTCCCGATGCTGAACAGCCATCCGGCGCCCTCGTCTGTCTCTCCCTGTTTTTTCGCAGCCTCTACGGAAGCGTTCTCGTATACTTCAAACAGGATTCCGTTCTCATCCGCCTCGGGCACCTTGACCGTCACAAGATCCTTATACTCGTCGGGAACAGACAAAACGTAGTCCTGGTTTGTATAAGTTGTCTTCCCGGTCTCTGCTGCCGTGCCTGCCTCGGCTGCGGCTGTTTCAGCAGTCTCTGTGGTCGCTGCCACAGCTGCCTCTTCAACCGTGGTCTGTGCCTCGGCAGGAGTCTCGGCAGGTTTGTTTGTATTCGCGGTTCCGCAGGCAGCAAGGCTCAGAACAAGCAGTGCTGCAGGAATGATTGCAGATGTTTTATTCATCTTCATAATAGTCAATGCCTCCTTATATTCATCCTGATTCAGGTTGTCTTTTCTTTTGATCGTTCCTGTGTTGTATTTCCTGTTACATCATTATTATACGTATCCGGTGAAAAAAACCTCCGCACTTTACAAACAATTCACAAACATCATCACAAACCCACTCACAAAAAGCATTCAAAAGCAATCATATTCCGTTTAAAAACGCCATAAAACAGTGCTATAATACAGAAAACGATCATTTCTGTATAAAAAAAGCCTGCCGATGCGTGCGGAAGATGTTTTCCTTATGGGCAGCCCGCATCCGGCTCGTAAGACTCACATGCGATTCTTGCTTTCAAGACCCAATATCACGCGCGCCCTGCAGGCCGGCACAGGCTTTCAGGGCTTTGCTTTCCAAAGCCCGATGTCAAGCCCAATGTCAAGTTCGATGTCAAGTTCGATATTAAGTCTGATGTCAGGGACAGATTCGCTGAAAAAGAGGAGACACACTATGTTTGCAGAACAGAGACGGCGGCAGATCCTGCAGATTCTGGATACACACGGATCTACCACACTTACAGAACTGACCCGGCTTCTGGGCGCTTCGGAATCCACTGTCCGGCGCGATTTACAGGAGATGGACAGCAAGGGCCTGCTGGTCAGAGTCTTCGGTGGCGCCATGTCCAAAAACAGCAAGACCGATCTTCGTGAGGAAGATGTCTCCGAAAAACAGACGATCAATATAGCAGAAAAGCAGCGGATTGGTAAATATGCCGCTGCCCTGATCAAACCGGATGATTTTGTTTATATTGATGCCGGTACGACGACCGGCTCCATGATTCCCTTTATTACGGAATATTCCGCTGTCTATGTAACAAACGCGGTCGCACACGGACTGGAACTGGCCAGGCGCGGCTTTCGCGTCAATCTTGTCGGCGGAGAGATCCGCGGTGTTACAGAAGCTATTGTCGGAAATGCAGCCTGCGAGGTGCTGCACTCCTACAATTTCACCAAATGCTTTATGGGAACCAACGGTGTAAATTCCAAGAACGGTTTTACAACCCCCGATATCAATGAGGCGCTCATCAAAAAGCGCGCTATGGCGCAGTCCGGAGAGCGCTATGTGCTGTGTACCGCGGATAAATTCCACATTGTTTCACCGGTCCAGTTCGCGGCTTTTACAGAAGCAACCATTATCACAGACCGCTATCCGAATGCATGGTACGCGGAGCAGGATACCGTCATCTGCGTCGGGACGGAAGAGGAATCTGCACAAGGACGATTGCCGCAAACATAATAATGCATCCCGCCAGTTCCCGCGCCGTCATGCGCTCGCCCAGTAAAAGCGCGCCGGCGATCACAGCAAATACTGATTCCAGACTCATCAGAAGCGACGCGATCGTGGGATCTGTATATTTCTGCGCGATCATCTGCAGGGTGTAGCCGATCCCGCCCGAAACGATACCGCAGTAGAGAATGGGGATCGCGGCAGAGATCACCTTCTGCCAGGAAGGCTCTTCCGCAATGAAGGCAGCGACCGATGATATCACTGCCACAGTAGTAAACTGGATGGCTGAAATATAAAGCGGGTTCCCCAGCTGGACAAAGTGATCGCAGCACAGAATATGACAGCTGAACAGCAGCGCGCATATACAGACAAGCATATCCCCGTATGTGAGACTGAAGTCGTCTGTAATGCACAGAAGATACATACCAATAACGCCGATCAGAACACCTGTCCACACGAGCCAGGTGTTCTTCTTTTTAAATAAAATAAAACTAAGGATGGGAACAAACAGCATGTACAGAGCTGTAATAAAACCCGCCTTGCCTGCCGTCGTATATACAATGCCCATCTGCTGAAACAGGCTGGCTGCCGTTAGAAAAGTACCGCAGCAGATTCCTCCGATGATCGTATTTCTGCACCGATCCTGCGCAGGATCCCCAAGTCCTGTTACGGCGCCTGCAGCACCGCCCGCATTGATCTGTTTTTCTGAATCCTTTGGCATCTGCCTCTTTTGCCTGTTATTTTGCCTGTTTCTTCGGGTCAGAATGGCAACCGCTCCGATCGCCACGGCCGCCAGCCACATACGGGCCGCATTGAAGGTGATCGGTTCAATAGAATCCATGCCGACCCGCTGGGCGACAAAAGCGGTTCCCCAGATCATCGCCGTCAGTAACAGCAGCAGGTTTCCCAGCAGTTTTCTGTTTTTCATATACTGTCTCAAATTCCCTTTGTTACTATGCAATTACTATGCAGTACTATTTTCAAGACCCGCTTTTTTCCGTGATCTTCTTTACGATCGATTCTGCATCGATTCCCGTCAGCCTGCTCAGTTCCTCAGGTGTTCCGTGTACAATAAAGCCATCCGGAATAGAAATATTCAGAAGAGAAACCGCAAGGCCTTCCTCCTCATACCACGCAGCAACGTGCTCGCCAAATCCCCCGCTGTGAATGTTTTCTTCCATGGTGACGATCATGGAATACTTTTCCGCGGCTTTACGAAGAAGTTCTGTATCCAGAGGCCTGACAAAGCGCGCGTTTGCGATGGAACATGCCACCCCCTGCGCCTGCAGGCGCTCTTTTACCTGTTCCGCTGTCTTCACCATACTTCCCACTGCCAGAAGCAGCACACCGCCCTCGTCGCAGATCATCTCTGCGCGGCCCAGTTCAATCGGAGCACGGCAGGAACGCAGCCCGTCATAGGCAGCCCCTCTGGGATATCGGATGGAAACAGGACATCCCAGCCCCAGCGCAAAACGGAGCATATCCGTCAGTTCCTGCCTGTTTTTCGGTGCCATCACCGTCATCCCGGGAATGGAAGACATATAGGAGAGGTCAAGGATTCCCTGATGCGTCTCACCGTCTGCGCCGACAAGTCCCGCCCTGTCAATGGCAAAGACGACCGGGAGTTTCTGGAGACAGACATCCGTTGCAATCTGATCATAGGCACGCTGCAGGAAGGTGGAATAAACAGCGACAACCGGCTTCATGCCCCCTGCCGCCAGTCCGGCAGCAAATGTAACAGCGTGCTGTTCCGCGATCCCGACGTCAAAAAAGCGGTTGGGGTAACGGGTATGAAAACGCTGCAGGCCGACGCCGTCCTCCATGGCTGCCGTGATGCCCACCAGGGAAGGTTCCTCTGCCGCCAGATGAATCATCGCGGCGGAAAAAGTATCCGTGTATGTTGGCTTTTTTCCGGCCTTTTTTGGTGCGCCGGTCGCAATATCGAAGGGCGGTGTTCCATGGAACTTTGAGGGATTCTTTTCCGCAGGTGCGTATCCGATTCCCTTTTTCGTACAGACATGGATCAGCACTGCCTTATTTGCCCGTTTTGCAGAACTGATCGCCTTGACCATATCCCGCACATTATGGCCGTCGACCGGTCCCAGGTAAGTCACGCCCATATCCTCAAAAAACATTCCCGGGACCATCAGTGACTTCAGGGACTGCTTGGCCTTGCTGATACTCTTTGCGACAATAGGAAGCGTGTCATTCAGAGAGTCATAGATCTTGTCACGAAGATGAATATATCCGTTGGAAGTGCGGATATCGTTGAGGTAACTCGGCAGGCCGCCCACGTTTCTGGAAATCGACATGCTGTTGTCATTGAGAATGATGATCAGGTTGGATGCCAGATGCGAAACATTATTGAGGGCTTCATAGGCGAGTCCGCCCGTCATCGCGCCGTCACCGATCACCGCCACGATCGTTTCGTGTCCGCCCCGCAGTTCCCTGGCGCGCACCATTCCCATCGCTGCGCTGATCGATGTGGAACTGTGTCCCGTATCAAACGAATCGCAGTCGCTCTCCTTGCGCTTGGGGAATCCGCTCATCCCGCCGTACTGACGCAGATGATCAAACTCTTTCCGTCTGCCTGTCAGAAGCTTATGTGTATAAGACTGATGTCCCACATCCCAGACGATCTTGTCCTGCGGCAGATCCAGTGCTATATGGAGCGCCATCGTCAGTTCAACCGCTCCAAGATTGCTTGCCAGATGCCCGCCTGTAAGGCTGACTTTTTCGACCAGGAACTTCCGGATCTCGTCCGCCAGTTCTTCATAGGAATCCTGCGGTATTTTCTTTATATCATTCGCTTTATTAATACGCTCTAATAGTGCCACTTTTTATCCCCTGCATTCAATATATGTGAAAGAACAGCCTTCTGCCGCTCTTTTTCTAAACGATGTACCGGTGCATGCAGATCCCTCGTCCTGCGGATTTTTGCCTCCCTTATGCGGACGAAAGCTGCCGCCTCATCATGCCGTAACATGCATCATACCATATTCCCGGAATAAATGCGTGCTTTTTAAAAAATTCCTCTTTCTTTTCATGATTTGCAGGAGTTCAGACCTTCCTGATTTTGAGGACGCCTTTTGTGCATCACTATTTTCAGTGGGGTCCGTACATTTGTAAAAACTTGACATTATTGAAAAATGCTTTTACATTTTTATTAATACGTTTTGTAACTGATCGGGGCAAGACAGTTACACACTTCCGATTTACGCCGTTCACTTTTCCACAGGAGGTCGATTTATGTCAGATACAAAAAAGGTCAACGATGTGACTGCAGCTGTACCTGCAGAAGCCGCTGCTCCCATCCCTGCTGCAAAGCCTGCTCCCGCTGAAGCTCCCGCTCCCGCTGAAGCTCCTGCTCCTGCCGCAGAGCCTGCTCCCGCCGCAGAGCCCGCTCCCGCTGAAGCTCCTGCTCCTGCCGCAGAGCCTGCTCCTGCCGCAGAGCCCGCTCCCGCTGAAGCTCCTGCTCCTGCCGCAGAGCCTGCTCCCGCCGCAGAGCCCGTTCCCGCTGAAGCTCCTGCACCGAAAAAACGTGCCCGTGCCAAAAAAGCTGCCGCGGATGCTCCTGCTGCAGCCAAAAAGCCCGCCGCAAAGAAAACAGCCCGCAAAAAGAAAGAGGATGCGCCTGCCGAAAAAGCTCCTGAAAAAGCTGTCGAGCATCCTGTAGAGAAGGCGGTTGCAGAGGCAGTTGAGGACGTCGCAGAGAAAGCGGCCGAAAAAGCCAAGACTCCCGCAAAACGCACACGCAGGAAAAAAGAAGATGCAGAAGCTCCTGCAGCAACCGTGAAAAAACCTGCTGCGAAAAAGACTGTGCGAAAGAAAAAAGAAGACGAAGAAGCACCTGCTGCAGCCAAAAAGCCTGCCGCAAAGCGTACTGCAAAGAAAAAGACAGCAGAAGCCCCTGTGATAAAAGAAGTACAGGAAATCCCTGCAGAGCCTGTCGTTGAAGTCCCTGCAGAACCGGAACTTCCTCAGCCCAGAAGAAGTGTCGCCTTTATCGGCTCCGAATGCTATCCTTTTGTCAAGACCGGTGGTCTCGGCGACGTCATGTATGCACTTCCCAAAGCTCTGATCGCGCAGAACTGTGATGTCAAAGTTATCCTGCCCAGATATAAATGTATCCCTGATCAGTATCAGGAAAAGATGATCTATCGCGGCGCATTCGATATGAACCTTTGCGCAGACGGCCGCTCCTACTATGTCGGAATCATGGAATATGTCTGGGACGGCGTTGTCTATGATTTCATCGACAATGAAGAGTTCTTCAGCTATGGCAAGCCCTACACCAACCTGATCGACGATATTCCCAAATACTGCTATTTCGGTAAGGCTGCTCTTGCAGCGCTCAACTATATGGACTGGATTCCGGATGTGATCCACTGCCATGACTGGCAGGCCGGCCTCGTGCCTGTTTATCTTCGCACGCTCTTTGACAATACGCCGATCAGCCGCTCAAAAGTCATGATCACCATCCATAACCTGCGCTTCCAGGGTATCTACGATATTGATACCATTAAATACTGGTCCGGACTTCCGGATTATGTCTTCAACAAAGACGCACTCAAGCAGGGTTATAACGATGCCAATATGTTTAAAGGCGGCCTGACCTATGCAAATATGATCACCACAGTCAGCGCAACCTACGCAGACGAGATCCAGACACCTTTCTTTGGTGAAAATCTGGATGCGCATCTTCGCTATCACTCCGGCAAACTCCGCGGCATCATCAACGGAATCGACTACAGCATGTGGGACAGCGCACAGGATTCCCTGCTGGCAGCGCCGTATGATATTTCCAACGTCATAGAGAACAAAAAGGCCAACAAGCTGGCTCTGCAGGAAGAGCTCGGCCTTGAAAAGGATGAAGGCAAGTTCGTGATCGGCCTCATCTCCCGCCTGACCAATCAGAAGGGTCTCGACCTTATCAACGCCATCGTTCCCGCCATCATGGACGGCAACACACAGGTTGTTGTTCTGGGCACCGGCGACGACGAGTATGAGAACTCCTTCCGCGGATATGAGTATATGTACAAGGGCAGCTTCTGTGCAAATATCATGTATGATGAGGGCAGAGCACACAAGATCTATGCCGGTTCCGATGCTCTTCTGGTTCCGTCCCTGTTCGAGCCCTGCGGCCTGACGCAGCTGATCTGCATGCACTACGGTACTGTGCCGATCGTCCGCGAGACCGGCGGTCTTAAGGACACAGTTGCTCCTTACAACGAGTACACCAACGAAGGCAACGGATTCACATTCGACAGATATGATGCCGGCCTCCTTCTGGATGCGATCAACAGAGCCAAGACCGTCTACTTCACAGAGCGTGAGCGCTGGAATGATATGGTACTGCGCGACATGGCCAAGGATGTCTCCTGGGAAAATTCCGCCAAACAGTACCGCGCGCTCTATGTGGAAATGACACAGTAAAGCATAAGGTCTGCTGAACACTTGAATGTGTTTTTGATACTATATGATCCTGTAACATTTGTTACCTGAAAAAAAGCACTCCCCGGATACAGTTATCCGGGGAGTCTTCTGTTCCGGTTCAATACACCGGCATCTTCATCTTACTGTGTGCGCAGTCCTGCACCGAAAGCCTTGGAGAGCTTCTTGATCGCCTGGTCAGCAGCCTTTTCAATTTCCTGAGAGGTAAGTGTCTTTTCGTTGGATCCGATGGTGAGACGGATCGTAACGGACTTCTTTCCTTCCGGAATCTGTTTTCCGCGATACTCGTCGACAAAGCTTGCTTTCTTGATCAGAGCGGAAGCTTTCTTCTTGCCCATGATGACATCGTACATATCTTTCCAGATTGTATCGGCATCGAAGAGCATGGAAATGTCGTAATCGATCTCCGGGTACTCAGCCAGGTGCTCGAAGCGGTTGGTTCTGGACTTGAGCGGCTGAAGTTTTGTTGCATCGATCTCAAAGAGCATGACAGAGAGGTTCTTGACACCGCATTCCATGGAGACTTTCTTGGCTACAAGGCCCATATCACCGATCTTTTCTTCTCCGAGGTAGATATTGAGCCAGACCACGTTGTCTGCCCAGACAGGCTTCTCTTCTTTCCGGAATGTGAAACCGGCCATGTGCGTATAGCGGGGCATGTACTCCAGAACGCCTTTTGCATCGCGGAAGAGTTCATCGATTTTCTTCACGCTGCTGGCGAAGGCCGCTGCGATATGTCTCTTCTGCTCGGGCAGAGACTCTGTCGGATCATAGGGAGACGTATAATTTCTGTCAAAGAAGACCTGTGCCTCTTCAAAAATTGCGAAATCATTGAAATAGCGCTCGTTCTTGACCACTGCCTCACAGAGGTTGGGCAGCAGAGAGGAGCGGATATAGCTGAGGTCGGGTGCCGGAGGCGTGGAGAGACGCAGCACGCCATCGGTATTCTGCAGCACTGCATTGACAAACACGTCGTTCATCCAGGGATAGGTATATACCTCCTGCATGCCGCAGCGGATTGCGAGGTACTCTTTGATATTGCGGATCAGATCCTGGTCCTTCTGGTTGATCGCGCCCTCAAATGTAGTGGTAAAGGAAGTTGCCTCAAAGTTGTCATAGCCGTACATTCTGGCGACTTCTTCCATCACGTCGTCCTTGATGGAAATATCACCGGTGGAGCGCCATGTGGGAGCAATGACATGCATATTGTCGCCGTCGATCTGTACGTCAAAACCGAGGATCTCCAGCTTGTTCCGGATCACTTCATTGGTCAGATGCTTGCCCAGTCTCTTCTCGAGCCAGGTCAGGCTGACATCGATCTCTGCTCTCTTGAGCTTCTTGACATATTTGTCGCAGTAACCGCTTACCTTCATCTCAGGATAGAGTTCCTTGAAGAACTCCATGGAAAGCGCAAGAGCCTGGTCGCATCTCTCGGGATCAACTGCCTTCTCATATCTGGCGGAAGCTTCGGTACGGTTGTCATAGCGAAGCGCAGTCCTGCGGATGCCGGCAGCCTCAAAGTTGGCGACCTCAAGGATGACGCGCTCTGTCTTGGGAAGGATGGAATCCTTGGCGCCGCCCATGACACCAGCCAGGGCAACAGGGCCCTCGGAGTCAGTGATCACCAGATCGTCCGTAGTCAGTTCCAGGTCCTTCTCATTCAGAAGCTGCAGCTTTTCGCCTTCCTTTGCGAGACGTACAACGATATGGTCGGAAATATTGTCTGCGTCAAATGCGTGGGTCGGATTGCCGGTGGCCAGCATGACATAGTTTGTGATATCTACGAGTGCGTTGATGGGACGCATGCCGACCTTCCAGATCCGGTTCTGCATCTGATAAGGAGAAGGCTTTACGCCGACGCCTTCGATCTCGACACCGATATATCGGGGGCAGCGGTCGGGATCTTCGATCTCCACCTTGAAATCGGACACAACGTCTGCCTGGAAGGGCTCGATCTTCTTCAGGTTCAGATTGTAGAGCGCCGCGATCTCGCGCGCGATACCATAGTGGCCCCAGAGGTCAGGACGGTTGGTCATAGACTTATTGTCGATCTCGAGGAGGACATCATTCATGTCCAGAGCGTCCGCCAGGGTAGTACCTGCGGGCACATCAAAAGCAGACAGATCCAGAATCTCCGCTTCCTGTGAGGCCGGGAAAAGGTCGCCCAGGCCGATCTCATCGGACGCGCAGATCATACCGTAGGAAGCAACGCCGCGAAGCTTGCTGTTTTTGATCTTGACAGGTTCACCCTCGCCGTGCCAGCGAACTTCCGCACCGGGGCAGGCAACCGCCACACGCATACCTGCTTCCAGGTTGATGCCTCCGCAGACGATCTCCTTGATCTCGTCCACACCGATATCGACTCTGCAGATACGCAACTTATCCGCGTTGGGATGCGGCAGGACCTCTTTGATCACACCAACCACCATATCGCGGAAGCGCTCAGCGACATATTCCACATCTTCGACTTCGACCGTGTCCATGGTCAGGTCATAGGCAAGTTTTTTCAGATCTGTATTCTCAGGGAGATCCACATAGTCCCTGATCCAGGATAATGATAATTTCATATCTGTATTCTTCCTCTCATTCCGAATTCAAACATTGGCAGTTTTATTCTTTATTCTTCATCGCGCAAGACCCGCGAGCGAGTCTTGAATACATGAAGCCCGTAAACAGACTTCTCTATGCATGTCGCCGTTAAGCGATTCGATTATCTGAACTGCCTCAGGAAGCGCAGGTCCGCGCTGTGGAACAGTCTGACATCATCGACACCGTAGCGCATCATGACCAGTCTGTCCAGGCCGATATTTACATAGAATCCTGTGTACTCATCGGGATCCAGTCCCGCAGCACGCAGTACATTGGGATGAGGGGAACCGCCGGGCATGACTTCGATCCAGCCGACATGCTTGCAGACGCTGCAGCCCTTGCCGCCGCATACCTGACACTGCATATCGATCTCAAATCCGGGTTCCACGAAGGGGAAGAAGCCGGAGCGCATCCTCACGGGCACATCGGTGCCGAAGACCTTGCTCAGGATGCTCTTGATCATGACCTTGCCGGAAGTAAAAGTGATATCCTTGTCCACGATCAGGGCCTCATACTGGAAGAAGGCTCTCTCATGGTGCGCGTCTGTGGTCTCATTTCGATAGACGCGGCCGGGATAGACGAAACGATAAGGGGGCTTATGTGTCTGCATATAACGGACGCTGCCGCCGGTCAGGTGAGGACGCAGGCAGAGCTTCTCGTTGGTGCTGCCGCTGTCATGTCCCTCCAGCCAGTAGGTATCCATACTCTCTCTGGCGGGATGGTTCTGGGGGAAATTGAGCTTGTCAAAAGCATACAGCTCACTGGTGATATCGTCCTCCTGGAAAATCTCAAATCCCATGGAGCGGAAGGCATCATTGAGGTCATAGCACATCTGTGTGATGGGGTGAAGGCCGCCGCCCAGAGGCAGATTGCCCGGTACGGAACAGTCAAAATCCGGAGACACTTCGGAAGCTTTCAGCTTCAGTTCCATCCTCTTGTTGTCGATCAGTTCTGTAACCTGGTTCTTGGCCTGGTTCAGCATTTTTCCCATCTGGGGACGAAGAGATGCATCGAGCTTGGGGAGCTCTTTCATCATCATGCTCAGAGAACCCTGTTTGCCCACAAAAGCTCCCTTGACACTTTGCAGCTCGCTCTCGCTTCCTGCCTGTTCGATCTTAGTCTTCACTTCTGATAAAATTTCATTAATCTTATCAACCATTGTGACACTCCTTCCCTGTTTTATTCTTCTGCAATCAAAAAGAAAGTCCCCTGCTTAACGCAAGGGACGATTCAATCGCGGTACCACCCTTTTTCAGAGCATGTTTTTCTGCAACGCTCTGCACTCAAGTGTGCTGTGTTTTTTTGCTGCACATACATTCTGCTTAACACACCCTCAAACGGGATCTCCATGATCCGCAGGCTTAAACCTGCCTTCTTCAAAGGTGTTTTTCACAAAAGAGCTCCCATACTGAAACTTCCAAAAGACTTGTGCCGAATGCTTCCAGCCGATGACATTCTTCTCTGACGCACTGCATCTGATGTACTCACATATGCTCACCGCTCAAAAAACTTTTCCTATTATTACACGCTTTATTCTGTTTGTCAATTGAGTTCAGGACTCCGGTATCTGCCTTGAGTTCAGGACTCCGGTATCTGCCCGGTATCTGCCTTGAGTTCAGGACTCCGGTATCCGACTTGATCAGAGCCATTCCAGACCTCTGCTATCGACCCAGCCCTCCTGATCGTTGTAGAATGCGATCACATAGACTCCTTGTGCACGGCCCTTATCGACGGTAATATATTCTCCGCAAGGTACAAAAATCCTGCCGGTATTTGAAAACTTACTGCCGGATTTGGAAAACCTGTAAAGTCCCCCTGAAGCTTTGACTCTCGCGGAGACCCAGTTCCCGGAACTTCCTCCATAATTGCCGCCTGTCACCTGTTCCAGCTTTTCTATATTGAGTTTCTCTGCTCTCTCCATTTCTCTTCCTCCACTTGTATCAGATTCTGTTATATATATGTTTTTTGAGTCAATTTCTGTTCTATACATGTTTTCCAGCAGTTCCCTCATCTTTTCGGAAACCGTTCTGGCACCGGCGTGGTCTTTTCCGCTCGCCGTCACACCGACGACAATATTCCCTTTTCTGGCAATCCCCGGAAAATAAAAATCACTTTTACTTCTGTCTGTACTCACATTGACCGTGATCCCGCGTTTTTTACAATCCCCGTGGATCCTGTCATTTACAGCATGATCATTTGTCGCCGCAAAGACTATGTCCGCGCCCTCCAGATCTTCTTCCTCGTATACCTTCTTCAAATACCTGATCTTGCCTTCTGCCGCAAGTGCCTCCACTTCCGGAAGGCAGTCCGGCGCGATCACCGTAAGGGCCGGTGTGAACTGGCTGAGCACAGTGATCCTGCGGCGGGCGATCCTGCCCGCCCCGAAGACGACCAGCTTCTTTTCGGACAGATCTATAAAGAGTGGAAAATAAGGATATTCAGCCATCCTGCCGTCTCCTTGAAAACAAAAAATTTTATCCCTGACAACTGCCCGACAGCCGCCTGCGTACTTATTCTGACCAGGGTGTGACTTGCATCCGACAGCATGCTATAATGGATTAGTTTGTGGATATCGTGGATTCACAGGAAGAAAGGGACATAGTCATGAGTGAGCGCATTGTCGTTGCAAAATTCGGAGGAACATCGGTCGCGAGCGCTGCCCAGCTTCGCAAGATCAGCAGTATTATCCGGAGCAATCCGGAGAGAAGATTTATCGTTGTCTCGGCCCCGGGCAAACGCTTCCCCGAGGACATCAAGGTGACAGATCTGCTGCTGAACTGCTACGAAAAGGCAAGTGCAGGCGAATCTTTCGCAGAAGAACTGAACCAGGTCAAGCTGCGGTTTCGGGAAATTATAGAAGGACTGCAGATGGTCTTCCCCTTGAACGATGAGATCCGGATCCTGGAACAATCACTGATGACAGATCCCCAGAGGGACTATACGGCCAGCAGAGGAGAATACCTGACCGCAAAGATCATGGCGCAATACCTCGGCTTTACTTTTGTCGACCCTTCCTGGTGTGTATGTTTTGATGAAAACGGTCAGTTAAATGACGCGATGACCAGGCGTACCATGCGGGCATCTCTCCTGCCTCTGAACCGTGCCGTGATCGCAGGCTTCTACGGTGCCGACATGAACGGAAAGATCCATACCTTCGAGAGGGGCGGATCAGATATTACCGGCAGCCTGGCTGCCTGCGCGATCAATGCGGATCTCTACGAAAACTGGACGGATGTGTCCGGACTGTATGCCGCAAACCCCGCCATCGTCGAAAACCCGGAGACCGTCTCCTATATGAGCTACAGGGAACTGAGAACCCTTTCCTACATGGGTGCCTCCGTGCTGCACTCCGACGCTGTGCTTTCGGCTTCCGAACTGGAGATTCCCATCAATATCCGCAACACCGACAAACCTGAAAACCCTGGTACTATGATCATGCGCCATCTTCCTTCCGGCGTCACCAAAAACCCGGTGACCGGCGTTTCCGGCCGAAAGGGGATGTCGGTTGTCCAGATCGAAAAAGTCATGGTCAGTGACGGATCCGGCTTCAGTGCCCTCATGCTCGACATCCTGAAAGAAAGGAGTCTGCCTTTTGAGTACTGCCTGACCGGCATCGATTCCATTACCCTTGTGATCCGGAGCGATCTCCTTGACAGCTGCAAAGAGGATCTGTTTTCCGAGATCCGCAATACCCTGCACCCCGATTTTATCGGTGTGCGGGACAGTCTCTCCCTGATCGCCGTAACTGGCGAAAAGGCAACGGAGGCAAGTGACGCAAATGTCCGCGTCCTCCAAAAACTCACGGAAGAGGGAATCGAGATCAGCACCATCAATCAGGGTGCCGGGAAGCTGAACCTTCTGATCGGTGTTCCCGAGGACCGCTATGAAGATGCTATCCGGGCCATCTATGCCTTCCGGCAGTGTAATTCACCCGATAAAAAAGTATAAAAAGCTGCTGATCTTTTAAGCGGGGCAGAGTCCTTATTTGCGGACCGCGATGGAAGTCAGCTCTTCCTTTACGCGGTCCATGCCCAGGGCCATTTTGTCGAGAAGGCCTGCCCCCAGAACGGGATTGGTCTTTCCATCCGTTCCGGTGACAATCCCTCCGGGGGAAGCATCCTCACCTTTGCGGATTCCATCCATTGCCTCAGAATCATCCATCCATGCGGAGCCGCCCGACACATGTTCAAGTTCCTCCGTTTCGACAGGTCTTGCTTTTTTCTGTCTGTTCTTTTCTTCCACCACTATTCCTCCACGCATATGCCTGCATTCCTGTGATCCATTTCATTGTATCATACGCTCTTCATATACCCAAATCCACGTTTTATAATCTGCACCCCGACCGGATCTGGCCGTTACCGTACAGGCCTGCTGAAAATAGTGATACACAAAAATACGTCCTCAAAATCAGGAAGGACTGTAACGCCGCATTTGGCATATTTACATATCCTTTTCGAATTCCTTATTTTTTTTTAATAATTCCGGAATAGGGATTTTAGAATCATATTGTATGATACCTTCATAAGCGGAAGAGAGGAAACGGCAGTCAAAGGACAGGATAATGACGGTTTCCTTTTGGACCTCCCACTTATAACAATAGATTTCATACTCCCCCTTTATGTTGAAAAACCCTTCACAGTGGTGCCGATGCAGCAGCATCAGAATCATTGTGAAGGGTTTTTCATTTCAGACTTTTTATGATCATTTCTCCTTTTTGCCCACAACATACTGCTTTCTGAACTCTCCCGGAGGCATGCCGACATGTTTGGAAAACTGTTGATTGAAATGACTCTGGGCATCATACCCCAGGCTGAAGGCGATATCCGAGATCGACTTCTTCGTATGGATCAGCAAGGTCTGCGCCTCCCCGATCCGTCTCTTCTGCAGATAAGTCATTGGCGCATAACCGCTCATATCCTTAAAGACATGTGCCATATAATAGGTGCTCACATTCAGGGCATCTGCGATCATCTGCAGGGTGAGCGGCTCCCTGAAGTGCGCGTCGATGTATTTCTTGACCCTGTTCCCGATCACCGACTCCTCCTCTTCGGACTCGATCAGTGACTGGTCCTGGTGCTCTGCGACAGCCAGTGCCATAGTCAGGAAAGAGAGCATGAGGCCGTGACTGTAGGTGGCGGCACCGGCGAGCTGACCGGACAGCAGCCGGAACATAAGTCCGCACAGGGCATCCATTTCTTCAAACAGGACATCCGCCCGGAAAACACATCCGCGGTCATCGGGCAGCAGGGCGTTTTCGCGAAGTCCGGGCATCCGCAGTCCTCCGACAGCGACACACCAGGTTTCCACTTCTGCCCCTTCTCCTGCGACCTCATCGTGGACGATACCGGGATTATACACCAGAAGATCTCCCTTTTTTACCGCGTACTGTCTGTCATCGACCAGGTAATTGCTGCTGCCCTCTGTGATCAGCACAACCTCTGTATAATCCTCATGCGCATGCATGATTCTCGGATGGCGGCTCGCATCCAGTCTCTGTCTGCTGACATATAAAAGACGGGGTACATTCTCTGCCGTAAAGATCTGGTCCGCATCGTGCTTTACGAAGCATTGTACCTGCAGTTCCCTGTCTCCTTTTCCTCTCATCGCTCCCACGCTTTCCAAACGTTTTCAAAACACAGACATTTTCGTTCTCCTATATTTTGCCACGAGATTCCCGAAAATCGCAAGCCCCCGTTACGAACAGCGGCAGCGCTTTGTTCATAACGGGGGCTTCCCGTAACAGTTATTTCATTGATCTGTTTTTGTCCGGTTCAGCAGACTGAGAAGTCAATATCAGTCAAGAGTCAGAAGCTCATTCTTGATGAAGGACTCCTTGCAGGCATATGCGACTTTGGTAGCCTTGGTGCCGTCATAGACATTGGGCTCAGCAGCCTTGCCCTGTGCAACATAATCACAGAAGACTTCCATCTCAGTGATATAGGCATCGTGCCAGCGGCTTACGAAATCCTGATAGCACTCGTGGCAGACACCGTGCTCGCTCAGTACCTCTACCAGAGAGGAAGAAGGAGTCGCGCCGATCCTGAGTGTTCCGTGTGTTCCGACGATTTCGGTCTCAACAGCGGAACCGTGTGCTGCGGTCCTGCCGGCGAACATGAAGGCCATTGCATCGTTCTCGCACTGCATCAGGCAGGAGACGTTGTCGCCGTCATCCCAATCTTTGAACTGCGGGAACTCGAAGCAGCCGCCGATCGCCCAGACCTTTTTGGGCTCGGAACCAGTGAGCCAGCGAATCAGGTCGATATCATGGATGGACATATCGATGAACTGACCACCGGAAGTAGGAGCGAAAGGCAGATAGCTGTCGAATGTAGACCTGGGATCTTCGGAATAGCAGCGTACCAGGACAACCTTGCCGATGTCGCCATTGTCGATTTTCTGCTTTGCAATACGATAGGATTTATCAAA
>Ga0256405_10005312_pt1 | contig 22526 bp, 23 predicted proteins | sample RumenRJG_02DNA_FD_189096 | JGI IMG/M metagenome (GOLD analysis project Ga0256405, IMG submission 189096) | Bovine rumen microbial communities from Lethbridge, Alberta, Canada - RJG_02 | ecosystem: Host-associated > Mammals > Digestive system > Stomach > Rumen | place: Canada: Alberta... | reverse complement strand
CCCTCGGAGTTGAGGATGAAGCAGTCATGCTTGTCCTTCGCCACATCAATTCCAACGCAAACCATAACGATACCTCCAGAGTAAAGATTTATGATGCTGCAATCCACAGAACACTTTGCTTTTGTAACCTTGTTCCACATAAACCGTCTGGCGGTATTTAACTGATTAACAAAACTGCAAAGGGCTGTGGTTGGAACCTTTCTGGAACCGTCGAGCGGTAGGGGTGAGAAACCGATCCACAGCATCCTTTACAGTGTAGCACATGACCTTGGAGAGGGTCACTAAAAACTACTACTCTATAATACAAGGGGTACTACCTATGAATCTTGTAGGTAAGAGACTCGCGGTAATTGGGGCAAGCTATATGGCCGCAATTTTTATTGATAAAGCAAAAAGCATGGGTATTACAACTTATTGCTTTGCTTGGGAGGAGGGCGCGGTTGCAAAGGATCATGCAGATATTTTTTTTCCAATTTCTGTAATGGAAAAAGAAAGAATAACAAATATCTGCAATGAACTAAAAGTTGATGGTGTTATTACAACAACAGAAGCTCCAATTGCAACCTGCGGTTATATTACGGAACAACTTTGCCTAAATGGAATAACCTATGAGACTGCTCGGTGTATAACCAATAAATTTTGGGTTCGAGAAAAAGCACGAAATTGTATTATAAAACAACCTGATTACATTCTAATTTATGAAGATAATAGTGACATAGCAAAAGAATGGCATAACTATCCGGCTGTTGCAAAACCGGTGAACGGCGGAGGAAAAAGAGGTGTAATTATTGTCAACAACGCAGAAGATGTAAGACAATGCGTTGAGTATGCAAAATCGTATGACAGAAATGATGCTGGTGTCTTGCTTGAAAAACTAATCGCAGCAGGAAAAGAGTATTCGGTAGAAGCTCTTTCCTACAACGGGAAGCATCAAATAATACAGATAACGGAGAAGATTAGCTCCGGACCACCGCATTTTGTTGAACTAGGACACCATCAACCTGCGCAGATGTGTGAACGAATGAAGCAAAAGGTATCTTTGGCAATATGTGGATTACTTGATGCAGTTGACTATAGAAATGGTTCATCTCATACTGAAATTAAAATCGTAAATGACGATGTCTACTTAATAGAGTTGAATGCTCGACCAGGTGGGGATCATATTGCGGCTAAGTTGGTTGAGTTAAGCACAGGATATGATTATATTGGTGAGTCGATAAAAGTTGCACTAAATATAGAGCCTTCAAAATACGAAAATAAGGCGGACCGCCATGCGGGCGTTTATTTTGTTACGCAGCAGACAGCGTTTTTGAAACCAATATTTGATAGCTGTGATAATGAAAAATGGCTATATGAAAAGCATATCGAGAGTGAAGAACTGAATGAGTTGACACATAACGATTGCTTGCATACAAACTACATAATTTATTGCAGTAATGAGAGAGTAAACCTCGGAGCAATTCTGTGATGTAATGTGATGTAATAGGAGATGAACGAGATATGTATCACGATATGGCAATGCCACAATCCATTCCAGGATATGAAATGATGGGTATTAACGTAAAAGAAAAACTGAAGTTTTGCGGAAAAGATGTCAGATTATATCCATGGTGCAAAATCATTCGACCTCAAAACGCGCAGCTTGATAATGATTGTAAGATTTTCGACAACGTCTATATTGATGCTGGAAAATCATTGATTATAGGAAAATACTCCATTATTACATGGCAGGTTATCATTGAAGGAGGAGCAAGTACTCGGATTGGAGATAGAGTATTTGTTGGTCCGGGATCGAAGCTGATAACAGGAACATATGCGTTCAATGGTCTCTATTCAGTAGAGTATATTCCCGATGAATGTCGTGCAAACGTTTATGGAGATATTGTAATTGAGGATGATGTATATATAGGGGCGGGAACGATTGTAATGCCCGGCTCTATTATCCATGAGGGTGCGGTCGTTGGTGCAAACAGCTTTGTGAAAGGCGAATTAGAGCCTTGGACAGTCTATGTTGGTAGCCCGTGCAGAGCGGTTTCTAAGAGAGAACCGCCGACTGAGGAGCGCAGCAAAAAACTTATTGAAGCCATTGATTGGAGCAATCATCTATGAATCATCCAATCAACGTAACCCGCTCCTCGATTCCGCCCTTCGAGGACTACTGCAACGAGATTCGTGACCTGTGGGACAGCCATTGGCTGACCAACAACGGCGCGGAATAACCAACAGGCAGAGCCGTCGGCCCTGCCTGTGTAGAGGGTTATGAGTTGTTGCGCAGTCTGGCAATCAAATCCGAGGAGCTGTACAGCACACGAAGAACGGTAACCACATCGCCACTGACCACATAAATGGCAGAGTAGCTGCCGATAATCAGTTGGCGCATACCCAATTCGCGTTCCGGAACAGAGTCGAACAGCATGTACCGATCAGGGAAAATGCGCAGGCTTTCGATTTCGTCCGCGATACGGTTATACTGCCGTATCGCCGTATCCGGGGCTTGAAGCTTATCGGCAATATATGCGTAGATTTCTTCCATATCTGCCAGCGCCCGCCGTGTGATCTTCACCTCATACTGTTTCATGGATGTGCCTCGCGAAAGGCGGCAAATGCGGCGGCGGCGTCTTGGACGTTGCCCTTCACGGCTTCCTCGTAGCCGGCTTGTAGCTTTTGACGGAGCTGCTCGGGCGTCATGTGATCTGCGTCAAGCTCCGGCGGAGCCTTTGGCAGGGAAACGGAAAAGGGCAGCCCGCCGGTCATCGTGATTTGACGGAGAAAGATATCCACCGCCGTTGCCATGGGGATGCCGAGCTGCTTCAAAACGGCCTCCGCCTGCTGCTTGACGGTGGGATCGACGCGAATATTCATTGTTGCGGTTTTTTCCATACAAACACCTCCCAAATGCATTGTAACGCAATTTACGTTGCAAGTCAATTGTTATTCAGATTCTCTGCAAAGGAGAAAGAGCCTATGCCTATCAACGTCACCCGCTCCTCGATGCCGCCCTTCGAGGAGTACATCAACGAAATCCGCGAGCTGTGGGACAGCCATTGGCTGACCAACAACGGCGCGAAGCATAAAGCGCTCCAGACCGAGCTGGAGCGCTTCCTCGGCGTGCCGCATGTGACGCTCTATACCAACGGCCACCTCGCGCTGGAGAATATCCTCGCGGCGCTGGATTTGCCGCGCGGCGGCGAGGTTATCACCACGCCGTTCACCTTCGCGTCCACCACCAACGCTATCGTGCGCTGCGGCCTTACACCGGTGTTCTGCGACGTCAACGACGCGGACTACACGATGGACGCCGCGAAGATCGAGGCGCTTATCACCGACAAGACCGTCGCCATCGTGCCGGTGCACGTCTATGGCAACGTCTGCGCGGTGGGCGAGATCCAAAAGATTGCGGACAAGCACGGCCTGCGGGTCGTGTACGACGCGGCGCACGCCTTCGCGGTGACGTATAACGGCAAAAGTGTCCTGTCCTACGGCGACGCGTCCATGCTTAGCTTCCACGCCACCAAGGTGTTCAACACCATCGAGGGCGGCGCGGTGTGCTACCACGACGACGCGCTGGTGGACAAGCTGAACCAGCTGAAGAACTTCGGCGAGGACGCGACCGAGAACTGCATCTACGTCGGCGGAAACGCCAAGATGAACGAGTTTCAGGCGGCGATGGGGCTTTGCAACCTGCGCCACCTAGGCGGCGAGATCGCCAAACGTAAAGCGGTGGTGGAGCACTATCGCGCGCGGCTCATCGGCGTTGAGGGCATCAAGCTCTGCGCGCCGCAGGCGGGCGTGGAGTCGAACTACGCCTATTTCCCGGTGGTGTTCGACGGCTATAAGTATGACCGCAACGAGGTGTTTGAGCGGCTGAAGGCGCAGGGCGTCAACGCACGGAAGTACTTTTATCCGCTGACGAACGCTTTTGCCTGCTACAAGGACATGCCGACGGCGGGCGCGGACAAGACGCCGATTGCGCAGCACTATGCCGAGCGCGTCCTCACGCTGCCGCTCTACGCGGATTTGTCGAGCGAGGACGTGGAGCGCATTTGCGATATTGTGTTGGGATAAGGGGAGAGATATGAATGGAACGGCACTTTAGCGAGATAAAGTGGGGGGGGGGTACTCCTGAACAGGTAGTACCGCCCAAGCAGCGTGACAGCAATCTGGAATTGTATCGCATCATCTCCATGCTGATGATTGTTTCACATCACTATGTGGTCAATTCCGGACTGACTTCGGCCGACGGTCCGATTTTTGCTGCACCGCTTTCGCTGCGCTCGCTTTTTCTGCTGCTGTTTGGCGCGTGGGGTAAGACCGGTATCAACTGCTTCGTGATGATTACCGGCTACTTCATGTGCAAGAGCAATATCACGGCGAAGAAGTTTGCCAAGCTGGTTTGTGAGTGGCTGTTTTACCGCTATCTGCTATATGCAGTTTTCTGGATTAGCGGTTATCTGCCCTTTACACTGAAAACCGCGGTACTCGGTATTGTACCCATTACCCAGATTGGGGTGGGCTTTACCTCTTGCTTTGTGATGTTTTTCCTTGCCATTCCGTTCCTAAATGTACTGGTGCAGCATCTTAACGAGAAGCAGCATCTTTACCTGCTTGCGCTGACTGGCTTTGTGTACATCTTTTTGGGCACAGCCCATCGTGTAACGATGAACTATGTGTCGTGGTTCATGGTGCTGTACTTCATCGCGTCGTATATCCGGCTATATCCGAAGAAGATCTTTGGCAATACCAAGATATGGGGCTGGATGACGCTGGTATCCTTTGCGCTATCTGCTGTTTCGGTGCTGTCTGCAACGTGGTTAGGGACGAAGTTGGATCGTAATTTGTCTTATTTCTTCGTGCAAGATTCCAATACATTCTTGGCCGTAACGAACGGTGTCTTTTCTTTCTTGTTCTTCAAGAACCTGAAGATACCGTATAGCAAGTTTATCAATTCGGTAGCAGCATCGACATTTGGCGTTCTGTGCATCCATGCGCACAGCGACGCCATGCGCCAATGGCTGTGGCGGGATACGCTGAACAATGTGGGCATGTATGCGTCGCCATATATGCCGCTTCACGCGGTTTGCAGCGTGCTCGGCGTGTTTATCGTTTGCAACGCGCTTGACCATGTGCGCATTGCCCTGATTGAGAAGCCATTTTTCAGATGGTGGGACAGGCGTTGGTCAATATACAAAACTAAATTTGAAAAGACGGAAAAGGTTATTCTTGGCAAGCTTCACATTGAAGCGTAACGATCTCTGGAGGGAGGCCCACACCATGAAAGGAATCATACTCGCCGGCGGCAAAGGGACGCGGCTGTATCCGATGACCAAGGCCGTGTCCAAGCAGCTGCTGCCCATCTACGATAAGCCGCTCATATACTATCCGCTCTCTATCCTCATGCTGGCGGGGATTCGTGAGATCCTTATCATCTCCACGCCGGATGATACGCCGGTGTATGAGCAGTTGCTCCATGACGGCAACGCGATCGGTCTCAGCCTTACATACAAGGTGCAGGATACGCCCCGCGGGCTGGCGGACGCCTTTATCCTCGGCGAGGAGTTCATCGGCGACGACAGCGTGTGCCTGATCCTCGGCGACAACGTGTTCTATGGGCAGGATATGACCCGTATGCTGCGCAAGGCGATGGAGAACAAGACCGGGGCGACGATTTTCGGCTACCCGGTCAAGGATGCCAGAGCCTTCGGCGTGGTGGAGTTCGACAAGAACCACAAGGTGATCTCCATTGAGGAGAAGCCGGAGAAGCCCAAGAGCAACTATGCCGTGCCGGGACTCTACTTCTACGACAACCGCGTGGTGGAGATCGCGAAGAAGGTCAAGCCCTCCGCCCGCGGGGAAATCGAAATCACGGCGGTGAATAACGCCTATCTGGAGATGGGCGAGCTGAACGTAACGCTGATGGGGCGAGGTATGGCGTGGCTCGACACCGGCACGCCGGAGGGCATGCTGAAGGCCGCCGAGTTCGTCGAGGCGGTGCAGGACAGGCAGGGATTCTATGTTTCCTGCATCGAGGAGATCGCCTGGCGCCGAGGTTTCATTACCAAAGAACAGCTTAGGGAAATCGGTGAAAGCCTCAAAATGACGGATTACGGGCAGTACCTGCTGGCGCTGACGAGGGAGGAATCAGAGTGACCATTCTTGTGACCGGCGGTGCCGGATTCATCGGCTCCAACTTCATTTTCTTCGAGCGCAAGGCGCATCCGGAGGACAAAATCGTCTGCGTGGACAAGCTGACCTACGCGGGCAATCTGTCCACGCTAAAACCAGTGATGGACGATCCGCAGTTCAAGTTCTATAAGACGGATATCTGCGACAGGGAAGCGGTCTATCAGATTTTTGAGACGGAGCATCCGGATGTTGTGGTGAACTTTGCGGCGGAGTCCCATGTGGATCGCAGCATTGAAGACCCCGAGGTGTTCTTGCGCACCAACATTCTGGGCACGCAGGTGATGATGGACGCCGCCCGCAAATACGGCAACATCCGCTATCATCAGGTCAGCACAGACGAGGTTTACGGCGACCTGCCGCTGGACCGCCCCGACCTGTTCTTCACCGAGGAAACGCCCATCCATACAAGCAGCCCGTATAGCAGTTCCAAAGCGGGCGCTGACCTGTTGGTGCTGGCGTATTACCGCACCTACGGTCTGCCGGTGACGGTATCCCGTTGCTCGAACAACTATGGACCGTACCACTTCCCGGAGAAGCTGATCCCGCTGATGATCGCCAACGCATTGAATGACAAACCCCTGCCGGTCTACGGCGAGGGCATCAACGTGCGCGACTGGCTGTATGTGGAGGATCACTGTAAGGCAATCGACCTTATCATCCGCAAGGGGCGTATCGGCGAGGTCTACAACATCGGCGGACACAACGAGATGCGCAACATCGACATTGTGAAGCTGATTTGCAAGGAGTTGGGCAAGCCGGAGAGCCTTATCACGTTCGTGACCGACCGCAAGGGCCACGACATGCGCTACGCGATCGACCCGACGAAGATCCACAACGAGCTCGGCTGGCTGCCGGAGACGAAGTTTGCCGATGGCCTGCACAAGACGGTGCAGTGGTATCTCGACAACCGTGAATGGTGGGAGACCATCGTGAGCGGGGAGTATCGGGATTATTATGAGAAGATGTATGGAGGAAGATAAATGTCCGCATTCAACAACGCAACCTTACTCATCACCGGCGGCACCGGCAGCTTCGGCAACACCGTGCTCAAGCACTTTCTGACCAGCGATATCGGCCAAATCCGCATCTTCTCCCGCGACGAGAAGAAGCAGGACGATATGCGCCATGAGCTGCAGGCGAAGTACCCGGAGCACGCCAACAAGGTGAAATTCTACATCGGCGACGTCCGTAACCCGCAGTCCATCTCGGACGCGATGCCCGGCGTCGACTACATATTCCATGCCGCCGCGCTCAAGCAGGTGCCGTCGTGCGAGTTTTTCCCGATGGAGGCGGTGCGCACCAACGTCGAGGGCACTGATAACCTGCTCCACGCGGCGATCGCCAACAAGGTCAAGCGCGTGGTCTGCCTGTCCACGGACAAGGCGGCGTACCCCATCAACGCCATGGGCATCAGCAAGGCGATGATGGAGCACGTCATTACCGCAAACGCCCGCGTCGCGGCGGAGCGCGGCGACACGGTCATCTGCTGCACGCGCTACGGCAACGTCATGTGCTCACGCGGCAGCGTGATCCCGCTGTTCATTGACCAAATCAAGGCGGGCCAGCCCATCACCATCACCAACCCCGACATGACCCGCTTCCTGATGAACCTTGATGAAGCGGTCGAGCTGGTGAAGTTCGCCTTTGAGCACGCAAATCCCGGAGATTTGTTCATTCAGAAGGCGGACGCCAGCACCATCGGCGTATTGGCGCAGGCGGTGCAGAAGCTGTTTGGCGACACCGGCACGAACATCATTGGAACCCGCCACGGCGAGAAGCTCTATGAGACGCTGATGACCCGCGAGGAGCGCGTCCGCAGCGAGGACATGGGGAACTACTACCGCGTCAGCGCGGACAACCGCGACCTGAACTACGACAAGTACTTCGTCAAGGGCCAGGTGCAGACGCAGGCGGACGAGTCCTACACCAGCCACAACACGACGCTGCTGGACGTGGACGGTACGGTGAAGAAGCTGCTGACCACGGACTATGTGAACGAGGCGCTGAAGGAGAAATGACCATGGACAAGCCCGCATTCCACGACAACGGCAAACTGAAACTCCTCATCATCGTCGGCACGCGGCCGGAGATCATCCGCCTTGCCGCCGTTATCAAGAAGTGCCGCATCTACTTTGACACCATCCTCGCCCACACGGGGCAGAACTACGATTACAACCTCAACGGCGTGTTTTTCAAGGACCTCGGCCTTGCCGATCCCGAAGTCTATCTGAACGCCGTCGGCAACGACTTGGGCGAGACGATGGGCAACATCATCGCCAAGTCGTACCAGCTCATGGCCGAGCTTAAGCCCGACGCCGTGCTGGTACTGGGCGATACGAACAGCTGTCTGAGCGTCATCGGTGCGAAGCGGCTGCACATCCCCATCTTCCACATGGAGGCGGGCAACCGCTGCAAGGACGAGTGCTTGCCGGAGGAGACCAACCGCCGTATCGTCGACATCATCTCCGACGTCAACCTTGCCTATTCCGAGCATGCGCGCCGCTATCTGGCGGACTGCGGGCTGCCGAAGGAGCGCACCTTCGTGACGGGCTCCCCGATGGCGGAGGTGCTGCGCGCGAATCTGCCGCAAATCGAGACGAGCGATATCCACAAGCGTCTTGGCTTGGAGAAGGGCAAGTATATCCTGCTCTCCGCGCATCGCGAGGAGAACATCGACACCGAGAAGAACTTCACGAGCCTGTTCACCGCTATCAACAAGATGGCGGAGAAATACGATCTGCCGATCCTGTACTCCTGCCACCCGCGCAGCCGCAAACGTCTGGAGACGTCTGGCTTCCAACTGGACAAGCGCGTGATGCAGCATGAGCCGCTGGGTTTCCACGACTACAACTGCCTGCAAATGAACGCGTTCGCCGTGGTGTCGGACAGCGGCACGCTACCGGAGGAGAGCAGCTTCTTCACGAGCATCGGAAAGCCGTTCCCGGCGGTGTGCATCCGCACGTCCACAGAGCGCCCCGAGGCGCTGGACAAGGGCTGCTTTGTGCTGGCGGGTATCGACGAGCGCGGCCTGCTGCAAGCGGTGGATACGGCGGTGGAGATGGTCAAAAACGGCGACAATGGCATTCCCGTACCGGACTATGTAGACGAGAACGTCAGTGACAAGGTTGTCAAGATCATCCAGAGCTACACAGGCGTCGTGAATAAGATGGTGTGGAGGAAATAGAAGTGGCGAATTATGAGAAATGCATTGTTTGTGGTAGTTCCGAACTGTTAAAAGGAAATGTTAACTCAACATTAGCAATAAATGGACCTAAAGAGCATCGACCGTTTCGGCCGACAACTCAAATGGTGTACCTTCCAAAGGAAGCATTCATTTGTAAAGAGTGTGGGTATGTAGCACTTTTTATTGATTGGGATCAAGTCCTGGAGTAAGACACTATGAACATCCTCATCACCGGAGCCAAGGGCTTCGTCGGCAAAAACCTGGTCGAAAACCTCAAAAACATTCGGGACGGGAAGAATCGCACCCGTCCCAATCTCCATATTGACGAAATCTTCGAATATGACATCACCTCGACGCCGGAGCAGCTAGACGAGTACTGCGCCAAGGCGGATTTCGTGTTCAACCTCGCGGGCGTCAATCGCCCCAAAGACCCTGCCGAGTTCCAGAAGGGCAACTTCGGCTTTGCTTCCACGCTGCTCGAGACGCTGAAAAAGCACAACAATAAAGCGCCCGTTATGCTCTCGTCCTCGATTCAGGCGACGCTGGTGGGGCGCTACGACGGCGAGTATGGGCGCTCCAAAAAGGCGGGCGAGGAGCTGTTCTTCCGGTATGCCGCGGAGACCGGCGCAAAGGTGTTGGTCTACCGCTTCCCAAACCTCGCGGGCAAGTGGTGCCGCCCGAACTACAACAGCGCGGTGGCGACGTTCTGCCACAACATCGCAAACGACCTGCCCATCACGGTCAACGACCCGTCGACGGAGCTGGAGCTGCTGTTCATCGACGACCTGCTGGACGAGCTGTTCGACGCGCTGGAGGGCAGGGAGCACCACTGTGAGTTCGACGGCATCGAGACGATACAGCGGGCGGAGGGTCGCTATTGCTGCGCGCCTATTACGCATAAAGTGACGCTGGGACACATCGTCGATTGCCTGCACGCGTTCCACGACCAGCCGCAGACGCTCATCATGCCGGAGATCGCGCCGGGCAGCTTTGAGAAGAAGCTGTATTCGATGTACCTGAGCTATCTGCCCAAGGAGAAGGTCGCGTTTCCGCTGAACATGAAGCGCGACGAGCGCGGCAGCTTCACGGAGCTGCTCAAGACGGTCAACTGCGGTCAGTTCTCGGTGAACATCAGCAAGCCGGGGATCACCAAGGGCCAGCACTGGCACAACAGCAAGTGGGAATTCTTCATCGTGGTATCCGGTCACGCGCTGATTCAGGAGCGGAAGATCGGCACGGACGAGGTCTGGGAGTTCGAGGTCAGCGGCGACAATATCCAGGCGGTACACATGCTGCCGGGGTACACGCACAACATCATCAACCTCAGTGAGACCGAGAACCTCGTGACGCTGATGTGGGCGAACGAGATGTTCGACGAGACAAGACCGGACACGTTTGGCGAGCCGGTGTAAAGGAGCGCACTATGACCCGTGAGCAGGAATTCTTCCTACAAGTCCTATCAGACCATCTGAACGGCAAAGCGACCAATCCGCCCGAAGGGCTGGATTGGCCGCAAATTGCTAAGTACGCAAAGAGCCACGAGGTGGAGGGAATTATCTACCACCAGTGCAAGGACTATCTGTCCAAGCATGAGGAGTTGGCTTCTGTAAACGACCGCCTCAGCAGGGCGACTGCCGCGGCGGTGTTTTACTATGCCAATCGGACGGCGATGGTAGAGCGGCTGACGGAGGCGCTGGACGCGGAGGGGATTCCGTACTTCATCGTAAAGGGAGCTGAAGTTGCGCAGTTCTACCCCGTACCTGCTTATCGCACGATGGGCGACACCGACCTCGTGGTACATACGGAAGACCGAGAGCGAGTGCACGCGATCATGCTCGCGCAGGGGTATGAGAATGTCTCCAAGTTTCCGGACCGTGAGTGGCAGTACTATCAGAACAAAATGGAATTTGAGCTCCACGACCATCTCGTCTATTCGGAAGTGGTCAATGTGGACGAGCATACCGCGTATTTCAACGACTTCTGGAAATACGTAAAGGACGGGGAGCTGGACTGGGGCTTTCATTTCATGTTCCTGCTGCTCCACTTGCGCAAGCATTTTATGAATTCCGGTGTAGGATTTCGGCAGTTCATGGATTTGGCGGTCGTCGCGGATGCCAAGCGCGATTCCGTAGATTGGGATTGGGTAGAGAACGAACTGAACCGGCTGGACTTGCTTCGCTTCGCTGGAAATTGCTTCGGCTTCTGCAAGCGCTGGTTCGGCACGCAATCTCCGCTGCCTGCTGCGGAGGTGGAAGATGACTTCTTTGAAGCTGCAACGGAGAAAATTTTCATCGACGGTATTTTCGGATTTGAAAACGATGAGAACACGAAGAATACCGCGATCAATGAGGCGAGGAAGTCCGCAGGCTCCAACTGGGTTTCAATGCTTCGGATGGCTACTCGCCGCGCGTTTCCGGGCTATCAAACACTGATAAAATCGGAACACTATGCTTTTTTGAAAGGAAAGCCGCTTTTGCTTCCGGCTGCGTGGATTTATCGTATTTTCCGGGGTGTCTTTCGGGGGAAAGTCGATACAGGCGTCAAACTGGTGAGCGAATCCTTCGCATCCAAGGAAGCGTACAATAAGCGCAACGATATGCTGAACAAATGGGGATTGTAATTTGAACAAATCGACACGACGTAAACACATATCCTTTGCCGTTTGGCTCACGTTGGCAATCGCGGTTGCCGTCGCCATCTTCCTCTTTTCCTCCCAACCCGCAGAGATCTCCAACGAGACCAGCAAGGGCGCGCTGCGCAAACTTTTGGAACTATTCCTCGGCGAATCCACCGACGACCTCATCCGCCAGTACAACCACCCGCTGCGCAAGGCGGCGCATTTTACGCTCTACGCCATGCTCGGCTTCAGCCTGACCGGCGTATTCCAGCACCAGCGGCGATTGCACAAGCTGCCGCTGGCTGTTATCGCGAGTGCCGCATTCGCTGCGCTGGACGAGCTGCACCAGCACTTCGTCGAGGGGCGTGGTCCGCAGGTGACGGACGTGCTGCTCGACACCGCGGGCGCGGCGACGGGGGCGCTAGTGATGACGGGGATACTGTTTTTACTGGAGCGGTTGCTGCTTCATCGTGCAGGTCTTGCAGAGAGATTACATTAGAAAAAGAGAGTTGACTGAAAGCATGGACGATATGGATGACATTGAATTAACAGAGACACAAAAGCAAATCACGGACGTTCTGGAAAGAACGATACGCCGGTTCAATAAAAATGAACGTTACTTGATGGAAAACAAGCTGTGCGAAAGATGCATTTGCGCCCAGTTTGCCATGTATTTGAACCGGTCAATTCGGCGTTCATGCTTTACCGGCTATGCGATCGATGTTGAGTATGACCGCGGAATGGGTGGCAATGACGCTGGAAAGAAGAGGCTGTTTGGCTTTGATACCTATTTGGATTTGATTGTGCATAAGCGCGGCTATGACCCGATAACAGGGTATGACAATCTGTTTGCGATAGAAATGAAGTGGCAGGGAGAGCCCTTTGAAAGCGATAAAGACCGTCTTCGGGCTTTGGTTGACAATCAATATGGCTTTAACTACGCGGCGGGCTTTGCGATAAGAATCATTTGCGATGACAACAGGTCGATTTATGAACTAAAGATTGAAGAACCCTTCTACAATAGGACTCATCAATAGGGGATTATCGCGTCGTGCTGCCGATCGATTCCATTTGATTTCCTGATGGGAGTGTGGACGCTATAGAGCTTCCGAGGTGGATACATGGCAGACAGTAAAGACAGAATCCTGGTCATCAGCGGCAAGGACAAGACTGATTCGGTCGCGTCCTATCGCTATGTCGGGGATAAATGCTATGTCATTTTCTCAAATTCCCCCAAGGAATATTGCTACAATGCCTCAAACGTCCAAGAGCATGAACTGAAAGAAACGATTGACCCCAAAAGCGTGCTCGTCTACGCAGAGGGATGCCTTCTGACCGACCTGGATGAGATTCGGCACTATGGGAGCTTCTACCGCATGTCGCGGAGCGGGCGCAAGGATTTGTCATTCCCAAGCCATGCGGTACGTTTTGAAAAGAATTGTCTCGCGCAGTATGAGAGCAAAGAGCTCTTCGACTATTTCAAGGACACGGCAGAGGCGCTGAGCCTGATTTCTGACAGCGGCCGAAACATTCTCAGCTTGCAGTACAATATGGTGGGAGCTGTCAGCGAGGAGACGGTTCTGGCGAAATATCTGCAGAAGTCTGCGGCGGGGATCGAGAGAACGCCGCCGGACACCTTGATTTATCCGTTTGGGCTGAACCAAAGCCAGAAGCAGGCGGTTGAAAATGCGTTCTCATCCCAAATCAGCATCATTCAGGGGCCGCCCGGAACGGGAAAGACGCAGACGATCCTCAATATCGTGGCAAACGCCGTCCGGCAGGGAAAAATCGTCGCGGTCGTCTCAAACAATAATTCGGCCACGGAAAACGTTGCGGAGAAGCTGGAAAAGCACGGACTGTCCTTTTTGACCGCTTTCCTCGGGAGCATCAAGAACAAAGAGGCGTTTCTTGCTGCGCAGACCGGCAGCTATCCGGATATGTCCGAGTGGGTGATGGAGCCGGACGAGCAGCGGGAGTGCGGCAAGCGGGTCAAGCAATTGACGGATGAGCTGAATCGGATGCTCCGAAGCAAAAACCGCATTGCCGAGATTGCCCGCGAGGTGCTGGAGCTTCGCCCCGAGCAGCACTACTTCAATGAGTACAGCGCAGGCGTCAGCGAAAGCATCAGCCAACTGCCGAGCCTTTCCGACATGACGTCCGCGAAGCTGCTGGATCTCTGGCTGGAATATGAGGAGCACGCCGAAAGCGGGAAAGAGCTTGGCTGGCTGAAGAAGCTGCTCATTCTGTTTCGGTACAACCGTCGGGTGCTCAAGCTGTTTCAGACGTCTCCTGATATTCTAATTCCCTATCTTCAGAGCCGGTATTACATCGCAAAGCAGGAAGAGCTGCAGCAGGAGAGGGACACACTGGAAGCGGAGCTTCGGGATTATCGCTTTGAGGAAAAGATGGCGGAGCTTTCGTCCAAGTCCATGCGTCTGTTCCGCGCCGAGCTGGCGCGGCGGTATCGTTGGCAGGAGCCGCGCACAAGGTTTGAGAAAAACGCTTTTCGCTGGAACACGCTTGAATTCAATCAGGAATATCCGGTTATTCTGAGCACGACATACTCGATCAAGGGGACGCTGAACATCGACCATCTCTATGATTATCTGATCGTCGACGAGGCGTCTCAGGTGGACTTGGCAACCGGTGTTCTGGCTATGTCATGCGCGAGGAACATCGTCATCGTTGGCGACCAACAGCAGCTGCCCAACGTGCCGACTCGCGAAGATATTGATAAGGCGGAGCTGCTGTGGTATCGGCACGCCTTCGACGAAGCCTATCATTTTGCGATGCACAGTCTGCTGTCGTCTGCGGCGACTGTGTGGCCGGATATTCCGTCTGTCTTGTTGAAGGAGCACTATCGCTGTCATCCGAAGATTGCGGAGTTTTTCAACTGCAAGTTCTACGGCGGACAGTTGGTAATCATGACCGAAGACCACGATGAGCCTGACGTCCTGCTGATGTACCGCACAGCTCCCGGAAACCACGCGCGCGGGCATCTGAATCAGCGGCAAATCGATGTTGCCCGCGAGGAGGTTTTGCCCCGACTGGAAAATCTTGGATATACGGACATCGGCATCATCACGCCATACCGTGACCAGGTCGCGGCAATCAGCCGGCAGCTGGGGAATAAATACGAGGTGGCGACCGTCCATAAGTTTCAAGGCCGGGAGAAGGACGCGATTGTCCTTGCCTCGGTTGATAATGAAATCACGGAGTTTGTGGACGACCCGCATCTTTTGAACGTCGCGGTTTCCAGAGCAAAGAAATCGCTGGCCGTTATCATGTCGCGGAATCCGGAAAACGAAAAGACCAACTTCGGAGATTTGGAAAAGTACATCGAGTACAATAATTTCGAAATCACCGATAGCAAGGTGTTCTCGGTGTTTGATATGCTCTACAAGGACTACGCGGAGCAAAGACGCGCCTACCTGCAAAAGCGCAAGCGGATTTCCGAATACGATTCCGAAAACCTGATGTACTCTGTGATAGAATCAATTCTCGGGACGGAGGAGTTCCTGTCTGCGGGGTGCGCGGTCCATGTATCGTTATCCAACGTGGTGAAGGACTACACCCTGCTGGACACAGCGGAAACTGTGTATGCACGAAACCCGCTGACACATCTGGACTTCCTGCTGTATAGCAAAATGGACAAGCAGCCCATTCTGGCGATTGAAGTGGACGGAACAAGCTTTCACGCACCGGGCAGCCGTCAAGCGGAGCGGGATCGGATGAAGAACAGCATCCTGCAAAAATGCGGGCTTCCGCTATTGCGAATCCGGACGGATGAAAGCGGCGAGAAGCAGAGAATCATCGAGGCATTGCGGGAGAAGGAGCGTCGCCCGGTGCGATAAGAGAAGTCCGGGCGTGGTGCTCTTGGCAGCGCGTTTGACGGGACGCTAACACTGCTCATCCTCAGGCGCAAAGTCGTGTTATAAACGAAAAAGCGGCCCACGATGAACCTCCGCATGGTTCTTCGTGGGCCGTTTCTCGGCCGTATATAAGCACAAGGTACTGTCAAGCTTTATGCGCAAATTCGTTTGCAGCCCCGGTGAATGAAATCACCCGGCAAGAGAGGCGTTGTCCATCGCCTCCAGATGCTTCATGTTCATGTACTTCTTGTTGCCCCACTGAGTACCGGCAACGTGTCGCAGCCTGGCGCAGACCAGCATCAGCGCTGAGTTGCCGTCTGGGAAGCAGCCCACCACGCGCGTCCTGCGCCGGATCTCGCGGTTCAGCCGCTCTATTGCGTTGTTGGTGCGGATCCGCGTCCAATGCTCCGAGGGAAAGTCGAAGTACGTTAACGTTTCCTCAACGCCGTCTTCAATCTTCTTGGCAGCCTCTTTGAGCTTCATGGATTTAAGCTCTGCTACCACGGCTTTGGCCTTCTCACGGGCGGCTTTCTTGCTCTCCTGTGCGTGGATTGCCTTGAGCATCTTGGCGACGAGCTTTACCTTGGACTTGGGAACCACGCTGAAAACGTTCCGGTAGAAGTGGACGACGCAGTGCTGGTACTTGGCGTCGGGAAACACCTCTCCCACCGCTTCGAGCATGCCGAGGCACTTGTCGCCGACGATGAGCTTGACGCCTTCCAGACCGCGCCCTTTGAGCCACTGGAAGAAGTTAACCCAACTGGCCTTGTCCTCTTTCATGCCCTCGGCAGCGCCCAAAACCTCACGGTAGCCCTCCTCATTGACGGCAATCGCCACCAAAATAGCCACGTTTTCATACTCGCCGCCCCAGTTTCTGCGCAGGTAAATGCCGTCCACATAGACATACGGATAGTTTCCTTGCAAGGGGCGGTTGCGCCAGTCCTCGATATGGACGTAGGCTTTCTTGTTGAGCTCGCTGATGGTGGCGGGCGACACCTTGCTGCCCCAGAGGGCTTCGGTGATATCCTCGATGCGGCGCACGGAGACGCCGGCGAGATACATCTCGATGAGCGCTTCCTCCACACTGCTTTCACGGCGGCGGTACCGCTCGATGATGGCGGTCTCGAAGGATACGCCTTTGAGCCGCGGAACATGGAGCGTGACGTCGCCGGAGGTTGTGGTAAGATTGCGGTCATAGTGGCCGCTGCGGTAGCCCTGCCGGGCCTCGCTGCGCTCGTAGCGGGCGGCTTGCGTCAACTGCTCCGCCTCTTTCTCCAGTAGTTCGTTGAGCGTTTCTTCGACGCTGCCGCGGACAAGTTCCTTGATTTGACCCTTGATTACTTCCTCGTTGAGTTGTACAATCTTTTCGGACATGGTTTGCTGTCTCCTTTCGAATGGTGTGTGGTAACTTCATTCTACCAGAGGCTGCAAACCGTGTCCTCTTATTTTTTCAATTTGCGCAAGTTATCTTACCTTATCAAGCACAAATGCGCCCAATTCTCCTCCAAAAGGCAGAATTGGGCGCATTAAGCGCAATAGTAAGGAAACGATTGCCGCTGGCTGCGGCAAGTAAAACTTAACGGCTGTTTCACCTTTGCAGGCTAGTCCAGAAATAACATGACTTTACATTATCACTATAATGGGCACTCGATTCGGCGTCAAGGGAATCTTTAAGGTTTTTTCAGAACGTGACCTCTCCGTCATGGGAAAGCAGCGCCGCAGAGCTGACGCCCGAAACGTTCATTACGCCCTTCACCAGCTCGCTCTCGCGGTCCGTCCGCAGTTCCACGGTGATATCAAGCGTATTCGTGGTCATATTTCTGGACTTCACGTGCGGGTGCTTGGCAAACTGTCCAATCATATCCATAACCGCGGCTTCCACGTCCGGGTTCGCAGCGTTTACAACAAGAATCATCGGAGCCTTGGCAACAGGGATATGGTCCAGTATCAGAATACCGACCGTCAGCACAAGCGACAGTATTACCGCAATCTCCGCCAACCCCGCACCACAGATAATGCCGATGCTGATGGACCAGAACAGGAACATCAAATCCATCGGGTCTTTGATGGCGGTGCGGAACCGCACGATGGAAAGCGCACCGACCATACCAAGCGAGATAACGATGCTGGATTGAACGGTAAGTATGATTGCCGCAGTAATGACCGAGACGCCGGCCAGCGAGATGTTGAAGCTCTTGGAGTAAAACGTCTTCTTGGTCATCACGCGGTAGACGAAGAACACGTACAGCGCGAGGAACGACGTCACCAGCATCGTTGCGATGGACGCAGTGACGCCTATTTCCGTGCTGGCCCAGCTCTCCAAAAAGGATTTCTTAAATATATCCTGAAAAGACATTTTGATTCCTCCCTATATCGTATATTTTCTGCTGAGGTAATATTTCGAGAATGCCGTTTGCTGTAAGTTGTCCAGTTGCAGCGCGCGGTAAATTACATCCGGCAGATACTCGTCAAACTTCACTTCGAGCAGCTGCATCCCCCTAGGCAACACTGGGCGTTTTTGAATCTCGTCCGCAAAAAACGATGCCGTTTCCCTGCTGGATGACACGCTTGTATCAAAGGTCACGCGCACATTGCCGAGACGGTAAACGTAGGGAATCCGCTCGTATTCCACGATGATGACCGGCTTCATCTGATTGGCCATCATATCGGCGCATAAGCCCTGTAACAGCTGCGGCTGCTCCGAAATAGGTGCTATATATTCGCCCTGCATCAATTGATTGGCTTGTTCGAGGTCAATAATCGCCGCTTCTTTGAGCGTCTTTCCGCGCTCTTTCCGCTTGCGTTCCAAGCTGATTCGGTCAGCAGAGTGGTCGTAGATGCGAATACGGTACTTGGCTCTTGGGTCATTCCCGTTTTCGTTTTCGTAATAGCAACGGTTGTGATAATCGTCGAAATACAAGCTGCGGATGGTGTATTTCCCGTTTGCCGACACATGCGGGTCAGGCTGCATGATACCGCGGATCCGCGCTTTAAGAATCTCGATTTGTGAGGTAGAAATCAGGTATTTCAGCTCATGCCGGTAAGCTGGGACATTTGTTGATAAGCGCATCTCTCTACCTCTTTACTCGGTTCCGTTTGTAGTCAACCAATATGAGCGCGAGCAGAACAACTCCTGATAGGCCAACGATAGCAAGGCGGAACAGCATGGCTTTGTGGAGACTGATGTAGGCGAGGGGCGAACTATCCGCAGTCGTCTCTTTCCCTTTTACATACAAGGTCAAGTCCTCTGTGATAACCGAATTGTAGTCAAAGGGTTCGTTGGTATCTTCACGATACCATCTTGCAGTATTTGGAAAACCCATCACAGTTGGCTCAGGCACTTCTTCGCAGACGGAATTAGTCGGTATACAGAGTGAACTGCTATATATTCCTTCGGGAAGGTTAAAGGAAATAGTGCAATATTCATCGCCTTCAACCCATGCGGAATTCAAAAAGGCAACTCGTTCTCGAAGGAAATCCAATATTGTTTCTATAGATTCCTCGCTATCTAACTGCCGTGGCCATCTCACATTGTCTAATGCATATGCTTTTTCTGCGTGTTCTGCAATTTGACAAGCTTTCATTGTTAACAGGTTCTCAATTTGTGGTAGGAACTCTTTTTGAAAAATATCCTGAACATATGCTCTAAACTCCTCTTTCTGCCAGAGAGCCCAATACCATGAATTACGCCCTTTCTGCGCCCAAAAACAACGCGGTGACCACCATTTGCATACCCTTTTTTCTCCCAGAGTCAAATCATAGTCCCAGCAAGGCCCTGCAAACATCTTTCCTGTTGATGCGTTTACACAGAAGTATTGGCTATCCTGACTTGCATCAACATTTGCAAAGATTTCTTCAATCAAATATTTTCGAGAGAAAGAATCTATATCGATATAAGCAAGCCAGTTGTCAACTTGGTGTTCATTTGCATCACTAGTATATAGTGCTTCTTGAAACCGAAAAAGATATTTCCTCAGGAGTGACACTCTTAACTCATTGGCGTTGTTGGGTAGTACTATTTCTGCATAAACATGACTATTCAGCTTAATCGCTGTGTTCGGATTATCCAGTTTTCCTTGTTGATCAATGCAAAATAGATAGTCATTATCACTGATAGATTTGGCAGCACCAACTGACTCAGCTTTCTCACACAACAAGTACAATCCTGCATAAACACTATTAAGATACAAGTCAATATACTCGCAGTCCGGAGACCAGTCCAAGTTCGGATTAACATCTCGCGCGAAATCATATATCATCTTATTACGCAGATTTGTTTTGTCGAGCGCATTTGCGAGCAAAGCCCATTCTTTGAATTCATCCATTCCAAGCAATCCATTTGACTCTGACAGTTTTAGGGTATATGGCTTTTTCTGCGCGCTCCAAGTGGTGTTCCCTCTGCCTTTCAGTTTATCATTTGCTCCACAATAGTTTATTCCTCCATTTGCATCAATTAACCTTACTTGAACACTTTCTCTATACTCCTTATCCGCATGTATATGCTGCATACTCCCCGATTGCGTATCAATATACATCGTCGCAACATTAGCAGATTGGAGAAAGCAAATCTGCTCTTCCGCTGTCTCCCACCCATGTGTAATCCGGATGTTATACGGTTCACCCAAGGTAAACGCGCTCAAATCCGTTTCACTTGTCAGGGCAGTGCCATCCACTTCTACCATGTAAGCAGGATTAACAGATGCCGTTACCGTTTGAATATCCGCGTAAGACGGCAAAAAAACATAGTAGGTTCCCTCATCATCGTACCAAGCGGAAATCGTTTCTGCCGTGTCCTCAGTCCCGATGCGAAAAGATAGTATAACTGGAGATGTTTTTTCCTGTTGCAAATATCCGTAGTAAATGATTGTTGCCAATACAAGCAGCATCGGTATGCTCCACCAGATTTTCTTCATTCCAACCTTCATTGAATACTCCTGCGTCCTCGCCCAATACCATCGGCGATGTTGCTCGGAAAAGTACACCTTAATAGGCAAATTCCATATTGCATTCAAGAGGTGGGATTGTTATAATACCTTTGTTTTTTAAGCCTTATCAATCCTACATACTAAGAGTTTTCTCCAATGCCGAAAAAGGCGTACTTTTCTGGGCAAGTTCCTTTGACCAGTTCAGAAAGGTTTGCTGAGAAACCTTTAGTATTTGAGCCGCCGTTCTCGACGAAATTCGTCCCTGCATCCACTCAGCGTGGACGGTTTCAAACTCCGCCGGACGCTCCATGGGCTTCCGTCCGAAGCGGACGCCCCGCGCCTTTGCCGCTGCGATGCCCTCGGCCTGCCGCTGGCGGATGAACTCGCGCTCGGTCTGCGCCACATAGCTGAGAAGCTGTAGCACGATGTCGGCAATCAGCGTTCCTGTGAGGTCGCGCCCCTGCCGCGTGTCCAGCAGCGGCATATCCAGAACGACAATGGCGGCGCGTTTCTCCTTCGTGATGACGCGCCACTGCTCCAGAATCTCCTCATAGTTGCGGCCCAGCCGGTCGATGCTCTTAATGACAAGGGTGTCGTCCGGCTTTAGCTTTCGCAGGACGCGCTTATAGCCGGGGCGTTCAAAGTCCTTCCCGCTCTGCTTGTCTATGAAGATATTCCGCTCCGGGACACCCGCCTCCTGCATGGCGATTCGCTGCCGGTCCTCGTTCTGGTCTTTGCTGGACACGCGGATATAGCCGTAGATTTCGTTGCTCATTCGATTCCCTCCATTCGTTTTCTGCCTGAATTATAGAGGAAACCTTAGTATGCAGGCTTATTCTGACAAGTTATCAGCCAAATTTGTGACGTGAATCAGTCCCTTCCTCTCGCGCCGCTTTGCCATTGCCACAAAGTCCCGGGTCTTGCCAACAAGTCCTGTATCGTAGCAGATAAGGAAATCGGCGGTTTTAATCATACGTTCGTTGGCTCGCACAATGGCGAACGGTCTTGGAACGTACTCCATCCCTTCCGGGTAATAGGTGCGGTCGTAATCGGAGGTATCGTGCGGAAATGGATAATATCCGCGGGCGATAAATGCACGATAAACTGGTCACAAAGAAGATTATTGTGGCCTTGTATGCTGCCTGCATTTATGGTAAACTTAACCCGAAAGGGTACGGGAAAACCAGCTTCTCAACAGCCCTCGCAGCCCCTCCGGCGCGGTGGAATTTCGGTGGAACGGAGACAAAAACGCTGTAATTTGTGCAAAATATGCATAGCGATTTGTTGACAATGCTTCCGATAAATGCGTAGATTTCATATTTTTTGCCCACATATGCCCCCTGATTGATACTGGGGGTCAAGAGGCCGTGAGTTCAAGTCTCGCCACTCGGACCAGAAAACTCCTCGATTTCGAAAGAAATCGAGGAGTTTTTCGTAAGCGTAAACTCTGGCGGTGTCACAAAACAGCAGCTCCTCGGCGGATGCCAAGGAGCTGCGCTCGTTTCATATATTCACTTTGCACTCATCTGGCGCATTCTCCGGCAGCAGGGGCAAAACCCAGTTCTCACTCGTTCGCTCAAGCTGCGGCGCTGTGCGGAAGATGTACAGCAGATAGGCGTAGGGATCCAGGCGGTTCTCCTTCGCCGTTTCGATGAGGCTGAAAATTACCGCGCTGCCTTGCGCGCCTTCCGGCGTGTTGGCAAACAGGAAGTTCTTGCGGTCAATGACGAAGGGCTTTATGCTGC
>Ga0256405_10005311_pt1 | contig 22527 bp, 20 predicted proteins | sample RumenRJG_02DNA_FD_189096 | JGI IMG/M metagenome (GOLD analysis project Ga0256405, IMG submission 189096) | Bovine rumen microbial communities from Lethbridge, Alberta, Canada - RJG_02 | ecosystem: Host-associated > Mammals > Digestive system > Stomach > Rumen | place: Canada: Alberta... | reverse complement strand
AGAAGAATCAATGCTGATCTTAACGGAAGTGCAAATATCGGACGTAAAGCATTTCCTGAACAATTTACGACAGAAAACTGTGACATTTTGTCAAGGCCTGTCATTATTCGGCATCCTGATCACTATCTGTCAGAGTATTCAAAACACAGCCCCAACGGGGATATCGGCTCTGTGATGGAGCCTGTAGTGATACCTTATAGGTAACCTACTGGTAGTCGATCAAAAGATAATACCTTTTGACCGTCGCATCATTGATTGATGTGTTCTTCATAGTTTTCAGATTCAGCAATCCGTTTATCAGCAAACAGATCGTGAGAATCACACGAACAGTCATAGTAGGCTGTCAGCATCATTGCTGCATATGATTTTCCAAAGCGGCGCGGCCTGCTTATGCACAAAAGGGATTCCTTCCATCCAACCCTTTCATTCATAACCTTGATCAGATTCGTTTTATCCACATAGTTTTTTCCCGCAATCCTCCTGAAAGCCAGATTGCCAGGGTTGACATAAAGACCCATGGCCATGCCTCCTTCCCGGGCTATCCTCGACAGCCGCAGCCATCACACCCATCCAGCTGTACGCCGGAGCAGCATCATGAGCGGAACGATCACGGGGGTGTTCCTCCTGACAGAAGAGCCCTGCATGGGGACCGGATGAGTTCCGCATTCAATTTCTGTTCTGGTCAACGGAGCTGTTTCTATCCCTTACAAAAAAAGCCTATCAAGCCATCTATTCGAAAATAAAACCCGAATAATTGCTCAATAGACGATGGTTCAAAAAACCAGGACGCCGTCGTAACGTCGCCCTTACAAAACCCGAAGGTTCTGATTTCTGAGATTATGGTACAACTTCTTCCCTCTTCTGTCAATCCTCCGGTTTCTGAGCACATAAAATCCTTGACACGTAAAGATTCATCGGGTATAACTTTCCCTGTGCAATCATTCAAGGAAAACTTTTTCAAAGAGGTTGGTGGTCCGATGCTTTATGAACCATATGAATTTGCCTTCTTTGTTCTGATTTACAGTTTTATCGGATGGGGCCTTGAAACGCTGGTCTATTCGTTTTCACAGCGAAAACTGGTTAACGCTGGGTTTCTCACATTGCCGTTTATTCTGAGTCATGGCCTGACAATGGCCATACTGGCAGGCGTCCTTCCGACTTTCGGAACAAATCTGTTTTTTCAGTATCTCTTTGCCCTGATCATTTCCTCGGTCATCGAGCGTCTTGGTCTTTGGGTCGTCCACCGGATCTGTCCGGGGGTTCCCTGGGCCAGGCGCCGCAGTCTGTTTGACGGATACGTCAAAGGCGTTGTCGGCTCTTTCCTCATCGCAGCGGGTTATCTCTTTGCCTTTCATCTGCTCCATCCGCCCATTCTGATGCTCCTTTCTTTTATCCCCCCTCTGCCAGTCAGAATTGTGACGATTGTTCTCTGGGGACTCATACTGGTCGATCTGGTTCTGGTCATTACCTCCTGCCGGAAAGGCAACTACCAGCAGCTGTATGAACAGTCCAGCCGCGCACGCCTGTCCAATCACCTGCAGCAGCACATCTGGAACCGGATTCAGCATGCCTATCCGGGCATTCCCAGTCTCAATGACAGTGAAGCTGAATTTACGTTTGGCAAAGGTCTCAGTCTTGATAAGCTGATCTGGGTTTTCGTCCTCTCCGCCCTCTTTGGCGATCTGGTCGAATTCCTGTACTGCGGGCTGGTGGATCATCACTGGATGAACCGCTCCAGTGTCCTTTACGGACCGTTCAGTTTCGTCTGGGGCCTCGGCGCCGTTCTGCTGACGATCACGCTGACCCGTCTGGCCCGCAAGTCCTACGTCTACGTCTTCCTCGGCGGGTTCTTTATCGGCGGGGTTTACGAATACCTCTGCAGCGTTTTCACCGAAATGGTCTTTGGATCCGTTTTCTGGACCTATGCACATCTTCCGCTGAATATCGGCGGGCGCACGAACCTGTTATTCTGTTTCTTCTGGGGTTTCCTCAGCCTGGTCTGGGTCCGGATCATCTATCCGTCCATGTCAAAGCTGATCGAAAAAATCCCGCCGGTGACCGGAAAAGTCATCACCTGGGCACTGGTTGCTTTCCTGGCACTGGACGGACTCCTTACCATGACCGCCCTGATCCGTTACAATCATCGCCTGAGCGACCCGGCCATCCGGACAGATCTGGAACGGTTTATCGACCATCAGTATCCGGATGAGCTGATCAAAAACCGCTGGCCCAACATGAACATCGTACCAAAAAATAAAGGCACGGATTCCGCCGACAGCACGGAGGAAAACGCATAAACCGTGACTCTTATAATCGGCATTTTCACGCCTTGACATATTGTCAAATGATGAGCACCGGTACTAAAAGATGGCTCTGAGGAGGAGGCAAAATCGAATGATTCAGATACGCGTCCTGAGCGCACAAAATAATCTGCTTGCCCAGACGAAGCACGATGATACCGCATTTCTCTGCATCGACCGCTGCTGGGAGGCGGGAGACCGGATTGAAATCCTTACCGCTCCCCGCGCCTCCCTCATGGTTCGCATGGATGTGTCCCTGCCCGAAGGGGAGGTCTATCTGCCGGAGGGAAAAATGACCTGGTCCGTTCCCATGGGGGAACACCGCCTCGCCTACGCCCCGGGTACCTTTGACGGGCTCCGGCACATTGTCACCGCACGGATCATGACCGAGGAGGAAAAAGGTGCCTGCCGGGACCTGGCGCGAAATCCTGCCGACCTCCGGGGCGAGACGGACTTTAATCCGCACTGCACCGCCAATGTCGAAACCCGGAATGAATCCGTCTTTGCCGCCCGGAATGTCATCGATGGTCTTCGCTTCAATACCTCCCACGGGGAATGGCCGTATGAAAGCTGGGGCATCGGCGCCAGGACAGATGCCTGGTGCAAAATTGATTTTGGCCGCGAGGTGCTGGTCAGCCGGGCAGCGCTTACGCTGCGGGCCGATTTTCCCCATGACGCCTACTGGACCAGCGGTCATCTGGTGGATTCAGGCGGAAATGATGTGGCCTTTGAGCTTGAGAAAACCGGAGAGCGCCAGTGGATTGAGCTCCCCCCACATCCGATTCGCTGGATTCGTCTTGAACGCATGGTCAAAAGCGACGATCCCTCTGCCTTCCCGTCTCTGCGTGCCTTTGAGGTGATGGGCACCGACCTGATCAGATAAATGCCAAAAGCGGAACTGCACTGCAGTTCCGCTTTTTCGCGTTTTATAGTCCGTTGACAAAATGACGCATCACATACCCGATCTGTTCCGTTTCCGGCACCTGAACCTTGACCCAGACACGGTCCACGGCCAGGAGCAGCAGGATCTGATTCTCATACAGATATTTCGCCACCGGCTCACTTCTGGAGGGGCCTGTCCGCATGTTGACATGACCGCCGCGTCTGGCAGGCGAAATGGAGACAATCACCGGATCGGCCAGTTCCCGCATGGGCGGATAGTAGGTATGCAGCGGCGCCGTGGCAAGCGGGTAGACCGTAGAGACGTACCGGCTCTGGACAAAACCGGTTAGACCATCTACCTCAACCTGATAAAACTTCTTCCAGACACCGATCACCTTGAGTTCCGTTCCCGGCTCCAGCTTTTTGAGAACACGCGCCCCAAACTGCGGATGTTCCCGAAGATTCAGACGTGTGCCTTCTCTATGGGTCCGCACATAGCCGGTAAAGCTCTCAATCTCCTCAACCTTGTAATTCAGTTTGGCCGTCTTTTCCTCTTCAGCCATGGCAAATCCGCTCAGACAGATCATGAGAAGAACCATCAGGCAGATCAGTATACGTTTCATCCTGTTCACCTCTCCCACTTTGCGTATCCGTAACGGAAATGAACCGTTCCAGACCGTTGCTTTCGCGGTTATTATATCATGGGAATAAATCTGTCATCAACAGAATTTTGAGTCCGCGGTCGGGCAGGACTCAGTAAACATCATTGAGTCCCACAAAGCGGAACGGCTTCTTTTCCTGCTCCAGCTCCGTCAGGACAATGTCCAGCGCCTCGGCTGTATATTGGGCGGTATCGGAGAAATGCATGATAATGACCGCGCCGCTCCGGATATTTCTTTTGAGCTGGCGTGCCAGGGTTTCCGCACTCTCTGCCTTATAGTCGCCGGAGGTGTAATACCCGGATATACTGTGGGTAAATCCACAGTCAAACACGGCTGTCAGGCCTTTTTTCCCGACGGCCAGCGTCGGCGGCCGAAACAGACGGCTCAGGGAAGGTTTCCCGCCCGCATCCCGCAGGTCCCCAATGATCTCCTGCATCGTGGCATAACTGGTAACCATATCCTCACGCAGTGTCGCCGTCTCGGCATCCGTCAGTTCTTCAAACGAGGTCGCCGTTATTTCGGTCGACAGTTTCAGGTGTTTATGGGTATGACACCCTATGGTATGTCCGGCCCTGGCAATGGCCCTCAGCAGATTCGGGTTATAAGGGACGTACTGGGTGCGCACGAAGAAGGTGGCCGTCGCATGATGCTTATCCAGCACCTGCAGCAGCCGGTCCACGGTTCCATCCGTTCCCCAGTCATCAAAGGTCAGGAACACCTTGTTTTCCTCATTGGGAATCAGGCCGCGTTTATCCATTTTCCGGATCTCCGAAACCTCAAATCCCGGAAGAAACCGCCGGCTGTTGACCCAGTCAATCCCCAGGTATCCTTTCGACACAATTCCCATGATTTCCTCATCGGACATTCCCGCAAGATAGCCCGGATGGATCCGGTCACGCACCTCCGGCAGAATCTGCTCCGCCGGCAGCGGCCATTGATACATTTCCCCTGTATCCGCGGCCATCTTCGCGGCCGATTCCACCGGATAGACGCAGTTGGTTTCAATCAGCGCATTCAGCAGCCCGGCCAGCAGAAAGTCATTGTGCTGAATCAGTCCCATCTGAAAGTGCACGATCTCCCCCCGCTGGAATTTTCCCTCATTGGCAGAAACAACCAGCGGCAGTGCCTCCTCCACACTGGTCAGCCGGGTAATGCTCTGTGGAACGCCCTCTTTCACCTGTGAGAGGACCTCCAGTCCGCAGGCACCTGCCGCATCCAGGACAATGGGTGAGGCAGTCCCGTATGCCATTCGAACAAAGATCTGCCCGTCTTCACCAAATTCATTCATCAGCCGGTCTCTGGCCTCCGTCAGCTGCTCACGAAGCACCCGCGCATCGGTATGTGCATCCGGCGGAATGGACAGGCCAAGATTGTGTCCCGCCTTCTTAATGGCATGCACCAGATCACTGTTTTCACTCAGCTCTTCCGTCGTCACAAAAAAGGTTGCACTGCTGCCGGTATTCCGGAGGACATCCAGCACGCCGTTGATCTCCGTCACATTTTTCAGACCGGAAAACGTGAAAACCGTGGCACGCCGGGTGGTATAGAACCGGTTCCTGACCACTGCCGGGGAATATGCCGCCGGCGGCTCTTCGGCTTTCTCTGCCTCCTGTACCTTTTCCACCGGCGCTGCCGCCTCATAGGTCTGATACGGTTTTTCCGGAATCAGCCTCGGTTCCGCCCTCTCCGGGAACTGCAGGGGATGACGGATAAAATAGATTCCGGCTCCGAGAAATGTCCCCGTCAGCACCAGCAAAACCACCATCAGCAGAATCTGGCGTCCTTTTCGATTCATCGTCCTCCACCCCGTCACTCGCTGTCTGTACCGACCGCGTCATTGTTTTCATCCTGCAGAAACTGCTTAAGCGATTCCGTTTCATTTCCTGAAAGCCGGAACAGGTCAAAGTGCCGGTAGCCCATCCCTTCCAGATGCTGCCGCCAGCAGGTCAGTGTTGTCCCGTCCGCATACCAGAGCGTCCCGCCGTCCTCGCCGGGAATCTCGGCCGCCATTGCACCGCTGTCCGCGTCCCGTTCCGGCCTGATTCCGTATTCCTCCAGCAAAGCAGCCGCATCCCTTTCCCGGAGTGCCCGGACGACTTTCCCTGAGCGCCAGAGAAATCCCCCGGCTGAAAAGGCCATGCGCACCTTGCCGGGCACCTGCTGCCAGTTTTCGCCAACCTCGCTCAGGAAAGAAAGATCCGCCTTTGGTCCCGGTCCGCTGTGATAGCCATAGAGGTTATAGCACATACAGATATATTCCGGTCCCTCCGGCAGCGCACAGTAAAGCGGGGCAGCGCATTCCAGAACGACCCGAAGGGCAATCCCCTCCCGGCTGACAATCGCAAATAGCCGCGTCAGAAAAACGGCGAATTGTTCCCATAGCCCGGTATCCTTCTTAAAGTTCTCATAATCGATCTCAAGACCCGTCAGCTGACAGGTGTCCACCAGTTTCAGGATCTCATCAATGTGTGCACTCTGCGCCGCCTCATCCCTGAGCTGCGTCTGCAGGAATTCCCTGGATTTCTGGATAATGTTTCCCTCCGCTGTCTCCACATCATTGACCAGCGAAAGATAGACATTGGGACGATCCATGGAATGCAGCATCATTTCCGTTTCCTCAGGCAGAACCACGTTCCCATCCTGATCAAAATAAGCCTCAAAGCAGATTACCTCATCGAGATCACTCTCAAACTGCTCTGCTTCCTCCAGCGCGCCCTCCATGTCCCAGTAAGTCAGCCATGCCCCTCTCTCCCCCAGCCCGACAGCCGGGAGGAGAAGCAGCAGCAAACAGATCAGCTGTTTCACTATTTTGCCCTCAACTTTGGTCATTTGCCTGAGCCGGTTTGTCCTTTGTCAGTCGAACAGTCGCCTGAAAATACGGATGACCCGGTCCACAAATCCCACATGGGTAACCACATCCTCCAGCGGTTCCGCATAGGCGTAGATCTCCGGTCCGATATTGTTTCCAATGCGGAGATCCCTGAAAATGGCGTCATAGACATCATCCGAGAGGTTCGTCTGACTGAACCGCTCATTGTCCATGGTCACTTCTGCGCCAAGTGCCAGATGGTTGCCCCTGCCCTCCGGAACTTTCAGATGATCCACCACCAGACGGTCATCAAGCCACACGCTGAGCCGTGATCCGGCACACTGAATCCGCAGTTTCCGGTCATCCTGCTCATCAATATCCAGTTCGGGGATATACGGCTGTCCTCCATCCGCCAGGGTGGGAACCCGAAGGGTCCGCAGATATTCAAGGTTGGCCTGCGCCTCTGCCCGGCGCGCCTCGTCCTCATCATGCTCGATAATAGCCTCGCAGCAGGCTATTTTCCCGGCCAGTTCATTTTCCTCAACCGATTCGGCAGGGCCGCCGTCAAAGTCCATGAGATCCAGCTCAAAAAGCGGACTGTCCCCGGAGGGAGCCAGGATATAAAGCATATTGTTGTGCAGGCACAGGGTCACGCCGCCCTCACCGTTTTCATCCGTCTTCATGGAGATCGACTGCTGCCCCACCAGGTTTCCCTGCAGCCGGACGCTCAGGTCAAAGTCCGGCGACAGTTCCTTTTCCAGGAGAAGGGTCCCCTTTCCGTACGGCATGGAGGTCAGGATGATCCGGTGATCCGAATATTCTGCTACCCCCTGAAGGCGCTTCCACGCCTTAGCCTGTTCCTCATCCCCAAGACGGAACATCACCGAATGGCCGGTATCATCCCAGATGCGCATCATCAGGTGATTGGCCGAAAAGTACTGCCGGGACTGGAGGCGGGACAGATCATAGATGGAGGAATCCATCTGATTGAGACAGGTGCCCTGCCGGTTAAAATTCATCCCGAACACCTTCTGCATCATTTCCTCGTTTTTCCGGCTCACCAGCGGGTCGTTCCCGTATGCACCGGTGTTGGAATGCATCAGGATATAGAGGGAGGGAACAAAACCGAAATCCTGCCGGTACAGTTCCGCCATTTTCGTATAGTCCCATTCGATGCGCTTTTCCATCTCCTCCACCGATTCCTGACGCAGGCGGTTCTCATCCCGCAGAAAATCCATGAGGTAATGGTTGTAGTCACGCCGCAGATAATGATGCACTTTCAGGAATTCCGCCGTGTTCATGTGTCCGAAGTAGTTTTCGTACCGGTCAAAAATGTTGATATAACTGAGCCGGTAACCATTGGAGCCCATCTCCCAGTACGAGCTGTCCAGCAGTTCCCTGGCGGACTTGCCCGTAATGTACAGTCCCTGCGTATCCGAGAGATTCTCGGCATAGGTGCACATGGTTGCCTTGTAATTGCATGCCTCAAGGGTCGGCTGAACCCAGATGGCACTGTCATAGATGCCATCCTCAAAAATGATCAGCATGGCCTTTTCCGGCAGATTTTCCCCGTCCCGGTATGCCCGGATCACATCCTCCTGGGAAATGGTCTGGTAGCCGGAGGCTTTCAGCGTCTGCATCTGTTCCTTGAAGGCCTGCAGGTTGACAATCTTGCCGCCCTCAACAGCCTTGGCCACCACGCCGTTATAGGCCAGCGCGATGAAATGCGTTCCGGAGGCATGCCCCATGCTGTCGTAGCCCTCCGTAATGGATTCGGAGGAAATCATGGCACTTTCCTTCTGCGGCGGCATGGCACTTGGCTGCACCTGAGCCTGTTTATAATCCCACAGTGACTTGACCACCCAGGAAAAGGCAAGAACCATGACGATCACTTCAAAAATGGTCCGAATCACTTTCAGGCGGTTTTTCCGTATCAGCCACCGGTCATCCATTTGTCATCACCCCTGCCTGTGCCGAACTCTCCTTTTGCCCTTTGTCCGCCTTTGCTGCCCGCTTCTTTCCTTTTCCGCGGGTGCCCCAGTCATTGACCCAGAAGGTGACCCAGGCCCAGGGCATCTGCCAGAGCAGGAAAAACTCATAATACAGGCAAAACAGCAGTCCGTATATCCACAGTGTACTCTTTTTCAGAATCAGCTGGGCAAAACACATCATGAGCGACATCATGAACAGTCCCAGCAGAAAGGTCGTCGGAAAGATTCCGCGGACAAGCGGAATGTACACCACGTTGTACAGCACGATAATCGGCGCGATCAGCGGAACCAGAAGACCGAGATAGAAAAAGAAGGACATGAAGGGCTGCTTGCGCCAGATAAACCGGCCCGCCCGCAGTGATTCCCTCAGCCAGGACCGCTTCCACCGCATCTGCTGACGCAGGAACTGACGGTGCCGGTTGGGAACAATGGTGGAACAGATCGCCGTATCCTGATAATACGTCCGGTGATGTTCCACCACATAGTTGGTCAGGCTCCGGTCATCCCCGAAAGTCGCTTTCTGTCCCAGGAATTTCTGATTGATCCACTTGTCAAACACCTCACGAACCGCCGTAATCCGGTAGCAGGAAAGCGGACCGCTCAGGCACATGACCGAATCAAAATAGGCCTCTGCCGCCTTCATGACGCGGAACGAGATGTAGTAGCGGACCGCCTGCATTTTCGTCAGGTGATTCGTATAGATATTGGCCACATCCGTCCTTCCGGCCACACCGGCCGTCTTCGGATCCCGCATGGGCTGAACCAGGCAGCGGATGGCATTGGGCTGCAGAAAGCTGTCCGAATCCACAAAGACAATCAGCTCGGTCCGGCAGTTCCGGATGCCGATGGCCATCGCCTCCCGCTTTCCCTGATTATACTTCTGGAAGAAAACCCGGACCCGGTTCTCAATGTCATACTGCGGGCCTTCCCGTTTGAGATCCTCTACGGTTTTCTTGATCACCTCTACCGAGTTGTCCGAGGAACCGTCATCCACAATGATAAATTCCAGCCGGTCCACCGGATAATTCTGATCCACACACTTGAGAATAGTGGTCCGGATCCATTCCTCCTCATTAAAGCAGGGAATGACCACCGTGACACTGGGTGTAAATGTGGGATCCACCGGCACCGGATGGTAAAACACGCCGAACAGATACCGTGTCAGCAGGAACAGGGCGGTCAGAATACTGTACCCGTACAGCATCGGGCTTCTGGCAAATTCCACAACGCTCTCCACGCGCATGAACATGATTATCAGCGTACAGAGGAAAAGGAACAGCACGGAAAGCGTAAAGAGCATGCTGTCCGTTTTCCGCCGCTCCTCATACAGCGGATGCGAAAACTGGATGGCCAGCTTTTCCCCGTCCCCGATGACCCGCATGATCTTGGCGGAAATCTTTTTGTATTTCTTTTCCGTTCCTTCCTGCAAATCCCCTTCCTGAAGACGGAAGGTCAGACGAAGATGCTGCTCTTTCTCAAACGGAAGTGTCCGCATCTCCTCCGGAACCTGAAGCATCATGCCGGTCTGTGAGATATCGACACTCGTCCCGTCAAAGCTCTTTCCGTTATCCAGCAGCACCTGCGTCTTCACGTGAACATTGAAGCGCTGTCCCGCATAAGTGGCATATTGCGGTCTGGAATCATCATCCGACTTGTTGTCCCGTCGGTCATGATTGCTGCGGCGGTTGGATGGATCCGGCACATTCGGCATCAGCCGGCGATCGCCCTGTGCCTCCAGGATTCGGTCCTCAATAACCTTCTTTTTTCTCATCGCTCGTCCTCTGTTTCTCAGCAGCATTCCTCTGTGTATCATCCGGATGTCGCTTACTCAGGAATATGCATTTCAATAAAAGACAGGAGTGTCTCGCACCCGGCATCATTCAGATGCCGTCCATAGGTCACCGCATCCAGACAATACCCTGCATCCAGTGCGCCGGCCGTGTCGCGAAGGGGGAAGGCCGCATCGACAAATCCCAGGCCATACATTTTCGCCATGGCGCACAGCATCTGGTTCAGCCGGAACCGCTGCTCATTCCCGACACCCGTATACCCCTCAAGCCGGGGCGGAATGCTCATCACAATGATCCGGGCCTCCGGATTCTGCTTCCGGATGCGGTAAATCAGCAGGCGGTAATTCATCAGATAATCCTCCCGCTTATAGCCATCCGCACTTGAAAATCCGAGACACAGCCAGATGCTCCGGGGATTCATCGTCTGCAGGCGATCCTCAATGGGATTGGTGTCATTGAGAAGCGACTCAACCGTCGTATTGTTTTCTGTCAGAAACACGGCATCCGCAAAATACGACGGGTTGATCTGGCGCCGCCACTGAACATAATCCCCCACGCCGGCCATGACCGAATCGCCGATAAAAACCGCGCCGGCAAAATCTTCCTGCGTCCCCGCCCGGAACGGTCCTGCCGAAAGCGGCTCCTTTGTCACAGGTGGCTCTCCCTTTCGATAGGCAAGGAGTTCCTTTTCCTCCTCACTGAGTTCCCTCTGTTTCTCCAGCAGGGTTACCCGGCACTGTTCAAGCTCATCCAGACTCACCAACTGAAAGCCGGCCTGCTGCAGCTGATCCACCAGCCAGCCAACCATCTGCGGAAGATCGGCAAACCGCTCATCCGATGTTTCCCACTCACGACGAATCCCGGGACTCGGATCGATGGCAGGCCGCTCATCCAGTTTGTCCCCTTCATCGCCAAACTCATCCTTATCCAGTTCCTGGCCCAGCTTGATGGAAAGGATACTGCCCCGGATGACCGATGTCGTATAAAAGCCGGCCTCCCCCACCGTCCTGAAACTGCGGTGATTCAGGTAGACATTGGGCTCAACCGCCTGCTCAAGGCCGCCCGCCGTCACGGCCCGCAGAACATCCTCGGTATAGACCGTTCCGTTGCAGCGAATAAACGTCGGGCGGACACCGGCTGCCTTTTCAATCAGGTGCTGCGTCTTTTCAAATTGCATCGCATTCTGATAAGCCGGAAGCCGTTCCAGTTTTTTCGCCCCGCTCATTCCGTAATTTCCGATGCCAAACCCCATGTCAGCAACCTTTTTGACAAGCTCTCCATGTTCATCCGCCGTTACCCCTGACACGAAGAACGTTGCGGGAACATGACGCTCCTGCAGCAACTGCGCAATCGCTTCAACCGTGAGATCGTCCGTATATCCCTCAAAGATCAGCGCAGCGACCTTCTGATCCGTTTCCACCCCCTGAAGCAGTCTGGCAGGAACGGCATCGATCCCCGGCACCGGTGTTGGTGTGACCGTTTTCACCTCCGACTCCGGTACATTCTCCGGCTTCTTTGAAAACGCCGAACAGCCGGACAATGCCAGAGAAAGGGTCAGAAGGAGCAGAAGGACGGTAAGCCATCTATTCATTTTTCTCACCAGATACATACACAGGATAGTCGCCCGGCGACTGCAGCATCCGAAGGGAGCCCATGGATTTGTCCAGCTCATGCTGGAGATTCACAAAACGCTCCTCAATCACCTGGCGGAATCCCATGGCATTAAAATACGCTGCCCGAACCGCCGCGGTTGCCTGTGTACGGATATTTTCCGCATCATCCAGCATTTTCTGGCTGGAATCCACCGCTTCCTGAACAATTTTCTGTGCTTTCAGGTTGGCATCCGCCATGGGGTTCGCCTCAATCATTTTTTCCATACGCTCGATTTCCAGTCTCTGACTGGCCGCACGCTGTCCCAGCTGCTCCGACTGAAGCCGGGCGAACCCAAGTTCCTCCCGCAAAGCGTCCTGCTGCTGCAGTGCCTTTTCCAGTTCCGTCTGCAGACGCCGGTTTTCCGAAAGGCATTTCTGTTTTTCCTCTCTGATACCGGCAAGCTGCTTTTCAAGCGTCCGGATCTCCTTGCGCAGGCTCTCGGCATTCATCTGTTCCAGACGCCGTCCCTCTGCTGCCTGCCCAAGTTTTTCCTCCAGTGCCACTCTTTCCTGTCGTTCCTTTTCGGCCTGAGTCCGGAGCAGCTGACTTTCCTGCTCAGCTGCCTGTCTCAGGTTCTCGATGCCGGCCATCCGTTTCTCCGTTTCCTCTCCCAGTTCCAGGAGATACCGGTCCACGTCGGATGCCTTATACCGGCCAAAGAGTTTTCTGAATTCTTTCTGTTTATTCATATTCAACCTCACAGCAGGTAATGCTGAATTACACGGGATTCATATACCATGAAAATGAATGCAGCCACCATGGCAATAAAGAGAACGGTGTTGATAAGCGAAAGACGCGGCGAAGAGGGATCCGTCTCCTCCTCGTCCGGAATGGAAACCTCCTCCACCACATGCTCGGTTTCCTCAAGCGGACCCGGTGTCCAGAACTGCGTCCGTTCCGGGTCATAGAAGGTGTCCGCTGCCCGTTTTCCCGAATGCGCATTGACGGGCTTTGCCTCACCGGAAACCGGCACCGCGGAATCTGCCGATGCCGGCGGTGCAGAAACTGAATTCGGCCTTTCCGGCACATTTCCGGCAGAATGGTCGGTTTCATCCCTCGCCGGAGCCGGCCGCGATTCCGGCAGTTTTTGTGCAGATGGGACAGGTTCCCGCACGGATTCATCGCCGGCTGCAGGCACAAGGCCTTCACTGATCCCCGCATGCTGCAGTTCTTCCATCTGCTCTGCCCACAGGGAAACCGCATCGCGAAGCTCCTCCGATTCACTTTCCCATTCATCCGTGTCCCCTGCCGGGGCAGCATAACCGGAGCGAGGCATTGTCTCACTCTGCCGTCGCCGCCGGCGGACAGCGCCGGTCTGACTCTGCCCGGGTTTCTCTGCCTCATCTGCCGCCGAAACCGCCACGGACGGTTTTTCGCCCTCCCGTACCTCAGGCGTCAGATTATGCGCAGGAATGCTCTCCATAAGGCCGTGCCGCCGGATATATTCTCTCAGGCGTTCCGGGCTGTTACCGGTAACGCTGAAAATCAGACAGGCCTGTGCACGGATAAAATAGGCCATATTCTCCGAAGGAACACGACTGGCGTATTCCCGGCGAAGGCTGGCCAGCACCACATCTGCCAGCAGCAGCTGTGTATCCCTGTTTCCTGTCCATTTCCCAGCCTCCTCCAGCGCGAGGAGCTGCCACTGTCTGCGGAATTTTGCAAAGTTTTCCTGACTTGCCAGGCCGTTTAGATTACTCATTCTCTCCCTCACTGCATTTGCAGTCTGCGAAGCATCCTGTTCCTATCATCCCGTCAACACGAACAGGATAGTAAACAAATCCAAATTCATCTTAATCATTTCAGTATTTTTAGTCAATACTTCAGGGATGAAAAAACGAAGAATGGGATAAATCGTGACAAATATGGAATAGAAATGTCATTTTTAGAGCACTCCGTATCCTGTCATTTTTCGAATATGCGGCAATGGGCTAAGAAAAGACCGGTCCGTTCAGGCATAAATAAGGGAGCCGGTTTCCCGGCCCCCTGCTTTCTGGGGCTGATGCTTCAAATCCTGTCCCTGACTCAGGACGGACTTCCATCCCTGACGGGCGCTTTTTCCGCATTCCTTTGGTTACTGCCGTCCTTATCCGGCTTTGAATTTGGATTCGAATTTGAATTGATCGCTTGCTGCGGCGGGAACAGTTTCGTCGCCACCAGATAACCGATCAGGCCTGCCGCAATGCCGAAGATCATCCCTCCTACCACATCACTTGGATAATGAACACAACGGATGATTCTTGTAAATCCCACAACGAACGGGATAATCATGAGCAGCCATGCCCACTTTTTCTTTTCCTTGAGAAGGAGCGCGGTAAGCGCCGTAAAGATCGTAAAATTCAGCGATGTATGGCCGGACGGGAATGAGTCGTCATCCTCAAGAGGCGAACCGGCGTTTTTCCAGTGCGGCTCGTAGGTTTCCCAGAATGGCGTTTGCTGCAGCGTGACATAGGGTCTCGGTCTTCCCACACCCGGTTTGATTATGACATTCACCACGAGATAGGCCACTAAAAAGCCAACCACCATCGCCACACCGTATTTTCTGGTCACCTTCGGGACACAAAGAATCAGCGCAACCACCAGACAAATGATGTACGCTGTCTTATCCCCCATGCGCTGGCATATCTCAGCCAGTCCGATCGTCATCGGGTTCTGAAACTTCCAGAAAAATGAATATAGCGCGGTATCAAATCCATACAATAACTGATCCATTGCTGTACTTCCTTTCCACAGGTCAATTCCCGACCGCTGCCGGTATCCTCAGGCCTGGAAGCAAAGAAAAAACTCCATCTGTTTCCACACACGGAACAATCCACAGCCGGAGGGGAAAGCACCTTCTGCTTTGAAATCATTCTAAGCTTTTACAGGGTTCATGTCAACACGGGACAATGCCAGGCTTGGAATATCACTTGCATCCACGGAATCACTTACGTTAAAATAGATGTGGTTCCGAAATGAAAGACAATTTTCCGTTTCCTTCCCCCGAAGAATTGCCTTGCCGACACATTCTCTCAGAAAGCATGGTGAAAAAAGTGAAAAAATTCAACACAGCCGGTCTATGCAATCCCGCGATACACTATATGGTGAATCTGGACGCCCGTCTGAAAGAAATTAAGAAAATGGTGGATGCCGGCGCGTATTTTACCATTAACCGTGCACGTCAGTATGGAAAAACAACCACACTTTCCGCTCTGAGAAAGTACCTGGCTCACGAATATGACGTTGTCAGCATTAGTTTTGAGAGTATCGGAAACGCAGGTTTTGAAGATGAACAAAGTTTTGTCAAAGCTTTTTGCCGAATTCTGCTCAGAGAAAAACTGACAGGTGTTCAGTATGCTCCGCCCGTTGAAAACAACTTTCAGGATATTCTTGAGCGAACCGACCATCTTGCAAAATTGGATGAATTAACGGATGTTTTCCTTCTCTGGTGTGCCTCAGCGGCAAAACCCATCGTTCTTATGATTGATGAGGTAGACAGTGCCACAAACAATCAGGTGTTTCTGGATTTCCTCGGCCAGCTGAGAAACGGATACCTGAATCGTGCGGATAAAGGGATACCCGCTTTTCATTCAGTCATCCTCGCCGGTGTAACGGATGTAAAGCATCTGAAGGCGAAAATTCGACCGGATGCAGAGCATAAGGTAAACAGTCCATGGAATATTGCCACCGATTTCACGATTGACATGAGTCTGAGTGCGGACGGCATCCAGGGCATGCTGGATGAATACGAAACAGATCATCACACAGGAATGAACACAAAAAGCCTCTCCCTGTACATTGAAAAGTATACCAGCGGCTATCCTTACCTCGTCTCACGCATTTGTGAACTCATTGATACATCGCTTATTCCAGTAAAGTTTACGAGCCTGTCCGAAGCTTGGACTGAAGCAGGCGTTGATGAGACAATAAAGCTTCTTCTTGCTGATGGTGACAATCCTCTTTTCGGTTCATTGATGGGAAAGCTGGATAATTACCCCAGTCTGAAGTCCCAGCTGCGCAGAATTCTGATGCAGGGTGATACGATTTCCTGGAATCCGTTTGACAGCGAACAGGCACAGCTGCGGATGTACGGCTTCATTCGAAACAACAATAATACCGTGGCCATCTCAAACCGGATCTTTGAAATGCTGCTATACCAGTACTTTCTTTTGGAGACCAGCAAAAATGATGCATTTCGTCAGGACGCTCTGCTGATGAGACCGAAATTCATCAACGACGATCATTCGCTGAATATGCCGCTGATTCTGGAACATTTTGTGAAAACCCAGAGGCAGATTCATCAGGGAGAGGATGAACACTTTCTCGAAAATGAGGGACGTGAGCGGTTCCTGACCTATATTGCCCCCATCATCAACGGCACTGGCACCTTCAGCATTGAGGAGCAAACCCGTGATCAGCTGCGAATGGATGTGGTCATTCATTATGCAGGGCATCGGTATATCGTCGAGCTGAAGATCTGGCGCGGCGAGCGATATCATGAAGAAGGTGAAAAACAGATCATGGCCTATCTGGACCGGTTCGGACTCACCACAGGATACATGGTCAGCTTCAACTTCACCCAGCATAAGAAAAATGCCGTTGAACGTGTCATGTTCGGCGATAAAGTGTTGTTTGAGGCAACCGTATGAAAATGCCCTGCCGTCCGCTTTCAAATGAAAACGGACGGCAGGGCTTCTTTGAAATGAAGACTGCGGGACAAACGGATTCTTCCCTTTGGGCACCGTCCTGTTCCCGTCCCCTGATCATCGGGGAATCGTCATCTCACCCCTCAGGCTTCGTTCCATTCTTATCCGGATTTCCCGATCGCTCAAGCCGCGGCTGAACAGATAATACAGCTTTGCCACGGCCGCCTCGGTGGTAATATCGTATCCGCTGATCGCCCCGGCCTCTTTCAGGGTGTTGGATGTTTCGTAGGCCCCAAGAGAAACGGTTCCGTGCGGGCACTGGGAGCAGACGATGATAATGGTTCCGTTGTCACTGGCTTTGCGAATAATCGGAAGCAGGGAATCCACATGCCGGGGAATATTTCCTGCGCCGAAAGTTTCAATGACAATGCCTTTCAGCTTTTCTGTCATGATGGAATCGAAAAGCTCAAACTGAATGCCCGGGAAAACCTTGATGACCCCGATGGGCGTATTCATCAGGTGCTGAAGGGAGAAGTCCCCCCTGCACCGGGGCATCAGGGCCGCCTGATGATAGCGGATTTCAATTCCAGCCTCCGCCAGGACGGGATAATTGGGTGATTCAAAGGCGATCAGGTCATCTGCCGAATACTTGATGGCCCTGTTTCCCCGAAGCAGCTTGCCGCCAAAATACAGACAGACCTCATGGACCAGATTGCCGGAGGCAATCAGCAGCGCCGTGATCAGATTGTCCCGGGCATCATTGCGCACCTCACAAAGCGGAATCTGGGAACCGGTCAGAATCACCGGCTTGTTGTTTTTCCGAAGCATGAAGGAAAGGGCTGAGGCGGTATAGGCCATCGTGTCCGTTCCGTGCAGGATCACAAACCCGTCATAGTCTGGATAGTAACGGGCGATCTGTTCACCGATGGCATTCCATTCCAGAACCGTAATATTGGAGGAATCCAGAAGCGGATCCATGTCCACCATCTCCCATTCCGGCATCACCGGCGCATATAGCTCCGGAATCTGCTGCAAAAGGGCATGAAAGGCTTCCTTCTGCGGGGCATACCCGTGATCGGTTCTGGTCATCCCGATGGTCCCGCCCGTGTAAATGACAAGAATTCGTTTCCTGCTCATCGTGTTCCTTTCCCCGCCGGTGTCTGACCCGGGCCGCTTCGCTCCGGTTGCTCAGAAAACCCGTCCCCTGATGGTTTCCGTGTCAGCCCTGATGGGCTTTTTCAAAGAGCATCCGGTCATTGTCAAGCTTTTCATGTGTCGTCGTTGAATACATCTCAAGCAGGGTATCCGTCGTCATGCCGGCCCGCTGCTCACCGGAGAGATCAAACAGAATCCGTCCGCTGTCCATCATCAGGGTCCGGGTTCCGGTGGTCAGTGCTGCTGACATGTTATGCGTAATCATCATGGTCGTCAAGTGGCTTTCCGCGACAATTTTCTGCGTGATCTCCATCACCTTGGCGGCTGTCCCCGGATCCAGGGCCGCCGTATGTTCATCCAGAAGAAGAAGCCGGGGCGTCACAATGGTGCACATCAGCAGCGTCACCACCTGGCGCTGACCGCCGGACAGCAGGCCTACCTTGGTTTTCATCCGGTCCTCAAGCTGCATGCCAAATTCCGCCAGGCGGTCCCTGAAAAGGGCCTTTTCCCGTCTGGTGGGGGCAAAGGAGAGCGGACTTGCCGTACTCCTTGAATGCGCCAGTGAAAGGTTTTCCTCAATGGTCATGTTGGGTGCCGTGCCCCGCATGGGATCCTGGAAGACCCGGCCGATATGCCGTGCCCGCCGGTGTTCCGGCATCAGGGTCAGGTTGATGCCGCCCAGGGAAACGGTTCCCTCATCGAGGTAGAAGGATCCGCAGATCGCATTAAACAGCGTGCTTTTTCCGGTCCCGTTGGATCCGAGTATGGTCACAAATTCCCCGTCATCCAGATGGAGAGAGAGGTGATCCAGCGCGGTATGTTCCATCATGGTTCCACGCTCAAACACCTTGACCGCATTTTTGATCTCAAGCATTCGGATTCCCCCTCTTCTGGCGCCGGATAGAGGCACGCAGCCGGATGGCCGGCAGCGAGAGCGCAAATCCCACGATAATCGCCGAGAGCAGTTTCAGCATGTACGCGGGCAGCGGGCTGTATTTGGTAGCCAGCGCAATGATGATCCGGTAAATGAGGGAACCGACAACACTGGAGATAAAGCCAATGGTTACGCTCCTCCGTCCAAACACCGCCTCCCCGATAATCACCGAGGCCAGGCCGATCACCAGAATGCCCGAGCTGGAGGAAATGTCCGCATACCCCTGATACTGCGCAATCAGGGCGCCGGAAAGGGCAATGACCGCATTGGAAAGGCAGAACGCCAACACCTTGCAGGCATCCACATTGATGGAGGAGGCCCGGACCATCTCATCATTGTCCCCCACTGCCCGGATGCACATGCCGATGTGTGTCCGGAAAAAGAGGATCAGCAGAACCAGCGCCAGCAGACAGGCGACAAACGAAAGGACTGTCTGTGTATCCTGCTTGGAAAGTCCCGGAATCAGTTTGAAAATGGTATCGATCCGAACCAGGGAAAGATTGCTCGCCCCGCCCATGATAAACAGATTCACCGAATACAGTCCGCTCATGGTGATGATGCCGGCGAGAATCGGATGAACCATGAAGGTGGTCTGAAGGATACCGGTAATCCCGCCGGCCAGCGCGCCGGCCAGCATGGCGGCCGGAATGGCCAGAATTGGATGACCCATCGCCGTCACGGCGGCCGAGACCGAAAGTCCGAAAGCAAAAGATCCCTCCGTAGTCAGATCCGGCACCGAGAGAATCCGGAAGCTGATGTAAATCCCCAGGGCAAGGATGCCGTAAAGCAGGCCCAGCTGCAGGGAACCAATGATTAATTTCACAATCGTCACACTCCAAAGACGTCCTTCGGACTGCTCCGAAGGACGATGTTTTTCCGGAATTTATTTGCCCAGGAACTGAACCTCTCCAAGCTCGGAAAGTGAATCCGGGAGGGTAATGCCCAGTGCGTTCAACGTGCGTTCATTGACCGAAACGATGTTGGCCGGCACCACAACCGCGGGCACATCCGACACCTTTTCCCCTTTCAGCACCTTGACGGCAATCTCAGCCGTCTGCTCGCCGATATAGGTGTCGCTCATGGCCAGGGTGGCAAGGCAGCCGGAGAGAACCGTCGTCGCGGAGCAGGCATAGGTAGGAACGCCTTCCTCCGTGCACAACTCGGCCAGCACATCAACCGCCGCCTGGACGGTGGAATCATTGGCCACAAACATGGCATCAATGCCTTTTTCAAGCAGTGCCTGTGTCGCCGTCTGTACCTCGGCGGAAGTGGAAACTGTGGTTTCAACGTACTTATACCCGTTTTCCTCCAGATAAGCCTTGGCATTGGTCATCGTATTGACCGCGTTGATCTCATTCGTGCAGTAGATCAGGCCGAAGGTCTTGACATCGGGGGTAATTTTCAGGCCCAGGCTGAGGATATCCCCTGCCGGCACGGCATTGCTGGTGCCGGTGGCATTCATGTCCGGTTTATCCAGCGCGCTCATGACGCCGGCCGCAACCGGTGCCGCCACCGAGCAGAAAATGCAGGGTGTCTCAGATTCAAGGCTGACAAAGGACTGGGTTGCCGGCGTGGCCACGGTAAAGACCACGTCATAGGTTCCATCATCCATGGCCTGACAGATCGTTGCCAGATTGGTGGCATCTCCCTGTGCGTTCTTGTAGTCAATCTCAAGGTTTTCGCCTTCCACATAACCATCGGCGGCAAGCCCCGAAATAATTCCGTCTTTCATATCCAGAAATGCGCCATTTTCGATCAGGAGAATAATGCCTACTTTGGTGTTGTCGGCAAGCACGCCGGCCGTGCAGAGAAGAACCAGAACAAGCGCGAGTGAGAGAACAAAGAACTTTTTCATGGGGTACCTCCTATTGGTTGGCAGAGTTGTATTTCTCAAGCTCATCAAACGCGCTGATGAGCATTGATTCGGTAATGGAGTACGGGTTATGGGCCACATCGGCCATACGGGGAATACAGGGAATGACCCGCGCCAGCATCTCCCTGCTGACGCCGATTTCCTCCGGCGAGGTGGGAAGCCCCACTGAACGGTTGAAGCGCCAGAGTTCCTCAAACCGTTCCCGCTGGCCATCCACCAGCAGCAGAATCAGGACACCGAAGCCGACGACCTCCCCGTGCAGGTGATTTTGCTCCATCTCCAGTTCCGGAAATCCCGTCAGCGCATAGAACACGGCATGTGCCAGTCCGGTGTTGTAATCAATGATCCGGTCCGCCGTCAGCAGGATGGACGCGATGCCCGTTGTCACGATGATCGTCAGGATCACCTGCTCAAGTTCCGGCGTCACCAGGCGCTGCTCATGCGCCTCCATGGCGGATCTGCCATACCGGAGCAGGGGCGTCAGGCAGGCCTGACTGGTTACCACGCCCAGCGCGTGATAGTGGTTCAGTTCATCCCCGCGTGAGGACATGGTCGATTCAAAGTACTTGGCGTAGGTATCTCCAAGCCCTGCCCAGAGATAACGGGTCGGCGCTGAGGCAATCACCGTGGTATCAATGAACGCATGCTGCGCGGGACCCGGCAGGAAGTGGGGATGATCAAACCGGCCATCCGGATGGTACAGAATGGACACCGCCGTGGTCGCCGCACAGGTGGAGGCAATGGTCGGGAAGGTGAACACCGGTTTCCCCGTCATATTTCCCAGCACCTTGCAGGTATCCAGGGCTTTTCCGCCGCCTGCCGCGAAGATCATGTCCGCCTCGCGGACCTCCTGACGGTCCATCAGGGCATGCACATTTTCAAGGCTTGCCTCCCCGCCGTACTTGAGCGGTCCGCTCAGCTCGATGCGTCCATCCCTGAGGACACATTCCGTCAGTTTTCCGGCAATTGCCGAAAGCGCACGTTCACCGCCGATCAGGACCGCCCGGCGGCCCCAGGGGCTGCAGACCTCTCCGATCCGTTCAAGCACCGATTCCCCGATGCTGTAAGACGGCAGGGAAATCGAGTAATTCTGCATGGATGCTTCCATCTGTTCCTCCTAATCAGGCCTTACCGTTGTCACTTCCTGGAGTGAGATTGCACGAGGCCTGGATTTGTAACTATCACTTCTCAGTCTGGCGCGTCAAAGGAGGCAATCGCCTCGACAAACGGGTTATACTTCTTCCCGATCGCCTGATGAAGCGGATGATTCAGATACCGCGGCAGTGAGGCCTCCTCCCTCAGCTGCATCTCAATCATCACCGTCATGTTCTGCGGCCGGTCCACGATGTTGCGGATCACCTGGACCCCCAGGATATCCTCCGGCAGCGCCTCCCTGAGCGCATCAAACGTTTCCCGGTATTCCGCCTCCGCGGCCTCATCGAAGATTCCCGGTTTGAGGCGCATCATCACAATATGTCTCATCTTTCCCTCCTGTGAGTCATGGCCGAATCCAGGCCCTGTAAACGCAAAAGCCCTGTCCAATAAAGGACAGGGCTGAAAAACTCTGTGGTACCACCTTAATTGATCTCGCAAAAACGGAATCCTCTCTGCAGGAATGCCAACACATTCCCCGCCTTTCACGCAGGCATACGGTCCGGTTACTCGGGTTTCCTTTCACCTTTCCCTCAGTGGGCCATTTGCCGGCTCGCCGCTGTCTGGCTTCCACCCGAACTAGATCCGGCCAGACTCTCTGTGAACACGTTTTCCGGTTTGATTTCCACCTCATCGGTTTGCTGTTCAATTTTGAGGGCATTATATCGGAGTTGGCGGATTCTGTCAATACATTATTTCAA
>Ga0256405_10005310_pt1 | contig 22528 bp, 37 predicted proteins | sample RumenRJG_02DNA_FD_189096 | JGI IMG/M metagenome (GOLD analysis project Ga0256405, IMG submission 189096) | Bovine rumen microbial communities from Lethbridge, Alberta, Canada - RJG_02 | ecosystem: Host-associated > Mammals > Digestive system > Stomach > Rumen | place: Canada: Alberta... | reverse complement strand
GGCAGCCTCGGCTTCCGGTCCGCTTTCGTTAAGCTGCCAGCTGCGTAACTGGGGACTGATGTCATCGCGATAGCGATGACTCCTATCCGCGCGAAGCGCGGAAAATTTTAGAGCCAAAAATGACAGTTTTTGACATTTTATGACAGATTCCGACATATTATGACAAAAACGAGAAATGCGGCTCAACATCTGGTATAATCCGTCCCAATTCCTCCACAAGAAAGGAGTTGGGACGAATTGGCTACAGAAGACTTCAAGGTGCTCCAAAAAATCCAGGATCTCATGGTCTATTCCTATCCAATTCTGACCCAGTTTCCGAAGGCCGAGCGCTTCAGTTTTGCGCAGGACATCCGGCACTGCATGAACATGCTGCTGGAGCTTGCCATCACCGAAGACAAGAAGTACACGAAGAAAACAACGCTGGAAAATCTCGACATCGAGAATGAAAAGCTGAAGCTGTACATCAGGATGGCCTTTAATCTGCACTACATCGATAAGCATCGATATGGCGTGTGGGAGTCAAAAGTGGTGGAGATCGGAAAGATGATCGGCGGCTTGATCAAATCCGTCAGTGGCAAGCCGAAGACATAGGGTTCAGACCGAGTTTGCGGAGTGATGTTGCGGTGCTTCAACCGCGGCGGCAATTGGAACAATGGCGCCAACGCCGGCGTGTTCAACTCGAACGGCAACAATCCTCGTTCGAACGCGAACGGCAACATCGGCTTCCGGTCCGCTTTGCCACTGGGATAGTGAAAGCTCATCCCAAGGTCATGATGTTACAGGCTCACGGGCCTGTTTCCAGTACCGGTGGTGATAAAGGGGTCTGACTCCGCGGCCAGCAATGGCAGGAAAAGGGATACAGCGGTGGAACCTGTCCGGAGAACCCGGGCCGGCAAACAGCGCACTGGATGAGGGCAGGAATATGGAGAAGTACAGCGGACTCTACGAACGGTTTTTCCAATACGAGAATCTGTACGACGGATACAAGCTGGCCCGCGAGAACAAGCGGTTCAAGCCGGAGGTGCTCTCCTATTCCGCGCATCTGGAAGACAATCTGATCGACGCCCAGAATCATCTGATCTACAAGGATCTGATCGTGAATGGGGTCCATGCCTTTTATGAGTATTTCCCCAAGGTTCGGCTTATCCACGCGCTGCCTTTCAAGTACCGCGTGATGAACTGCGCCGCGTATCATGTTCTGTGGCCCATCTACGCGAAGAGCTTCTACGAGCATTCCTACGGATCCATACCGGGCAAGGGACAGATCAAAGCCTGCGACGTGCTGCAGGGATGGATGAGACACGCGAAATGGAAGCCGGGAATGAATTACATCGTCAAGATGGACATTCAGAAATTCTTTTTCCGGATCCCGATCGATGTGCAGCTGCGCGAGCTCGGAAAGCCGATTGATGACATAGACATGATGTGGTACCTGGAAACCATGATCCGGAGCGACGGCAGGCCCTTCGGGATGCCGCTGGAATACTCTGACCCGCTGGACGTTGAAATGGTCAGCGGCATCGGGATGCAGGTTGGCTCTCTGATCAGTCAGATGACGGCCAACGTGGTTTTGACGCCGGTTGACCATTACATCAAACGGGTGCTGCAAGCGCCAAAGTACATTCGATATATGGATGACATGGCCGCGATCGTGGATTCCAAACAGCAGGCCTGGGATATTGTCGGCGCGACAGATGATTTCCTCCGGGAAAACTTCGGTCTGCAGCTGAACAACAAGACGGCCGTGATTCCGGTAGAGGAAGGATGCGAATTCATCGGAAAGGTGGTCACGCCGCGGGAGATTCACCTGCGGAAGAGCACGTCCCTGCAGATGAAACGGCATCTGGATTTCGTCCGGGAAGCGTACGGACGAGGTGAGGTTCCTCTGGAATATGCACAGAGCGTTATCCAGAGTTATCTCGGGATTCTGAAACACACAAACGACAACGGACTGCGAGAGAAAATCTGCCATGATTACGTTCTCGTAAGACATTCGGCACCGGAAGCCTGACAGGCCCGGCGCCTTTTTCATATCAAAAACAATTTCAGAAATGGCGGTGAGGACCATGACTCAGGTACAGCCGATTGAGGGAGTCACCCCGGAAATGCTCTGGAACTTTGTTCTGGTGCTTCTGGGGCTCTGCGCAGTCGTAGTGCTGGTTTACAAGGTTGTTGAAATCGCTCGGAAAGAGCATGAACGGAAGGAAAAGAAGAACAAGTTGGCCGACAAGGATCTGACCGATGAGATCGCGGAGAAGGTGCTGGAAAAGCTGGAACCGCGATTCAAGGATATCGAGACAAAGCTGACCACCGATAAGAGCCGGCTTGATAACCACGAGACTTCCATCAAGAATCTGAACAGTTCAATCGACACGATCAAGGACGGAATGCAGGTAACCGCCGATGCCCTGACGGCGATTCTGGATCACGAGCTGCATAACGGAAACGCCGATCAGATGCAGAAGGCCCGGGATGACCTGCAGAAATACACCAACGGCCTGATCAAAAAGGTGTGATGAGCGGTGAAACAGTTTGATCCAAGAAAGCAGTTTTCCAAACGGCTGGCCAGATACGGCGCGGTATTCTGGGGGCTGTATCTGCTGATCATTGCCGTGCTGATCTACTTCCAGCCGGAGACGGCTATTGCCTGCGTGTACCTGGTGCTGATCGTGACGGCGAACAAGATGCTGGACACCTGGGCGTACACGAAGAACAGCACCTATGAAAAGGGGCTGCTGGCCATGCTGGAAAAGACGAAGATGGAGCTGAGTCTGAAAGGCATAGCGCAGACTATTTCCGGAAAGAAGACCGAGAAGGGAGACGATAGCGATGAAGAAGGTTCTGTAAGCGAAGAGGATGAAGGAGAAGGAGGTAATGGCTGATGCTGGATCTGAACAAAATGATTGATTCCGCGCACGAGTGCATCGGATGGCCGTATGAGTCACCGGGGACGAACGACAAAAACGGCATTGACTGTTCCGGCATGTTCGTCAAAATGTACCGCGACCAGGGCGCGAAGATCTACCACGGCAGCAACACGATCTTCCGGGAATACTGTTCTGAGACCGGAAAGATCACCAGCGCCAAGGATCTGCAGGTCGGCATGGCCGTGTTCAAGTGCAAACCCTGGACGGATGCCGACAAGGGAAACAAGTGGTACGGAACCGAGCCCGGCAACCTGAGCCACATCGGATTCGTGACCAGCGTCAATCCGCTGGAAATCACGCACTGCACCAGCCCTGTCGCGAAGACGGATTCCACCATCGGCAAATGGGCTTACTGGGGGAAGCTGAAGGATGTGGACTACGGCGGGAGCCCCTCGCCGGAGCCTGGACCCGATCCGGAACCGACGCCGGTCACCAAGACCATGTATGTGACTACGCCGGACGGAAAGTCCGCGAACATTCGGAGAAAAGCCAGTAAGCAGGCTGCGCTGGTGGAGCGGGTGCCCTATGGCGCGTCTGTGACATGGACGAAGGACAACGGCAAAGGCTGGGCCTATGTGAAGTATCACGGCTTCGTCGGCTGGATGATGGAAGATTTCCTGACAGAGGACGTCCCTGGGCCTGCGCCTTCTCCGGAACCATACCCGGAGCCGGTACCTGATCCGGATCCGCACATCCTGATCGAGGATGCAACCGTCTGGTCAGAAAACGGGAAGCCTGTCCACATGAGGGCGCAGCCCACGACGAGCTGCAAACTGTATGATGACGTTCCCGTTGGTGCCATGGTCTGTGTTGATGCCTATAACTGCGTAACAGACTCTAAGGGCAACCAGTGGACGAAAGTCTCTTATGGTCGCCGGAAGGGCTGGTACATCATGACGAAATTCCTCAGCCTGGGCTGAGGGAATAGAAAGGAGAATGCCCTATGCTACAACTTGGATCGGTTCAGATTGACCTGACCCCGATCATCCTTTCGGTGATCACCCTGATTTTCGGGCTGCTGATGAAGTATGTCATCCCCGCCGTAAAGGAGAAGATGACCGGAAAGCAGATCGAGCTCCTGAGAATTGCAGTGAAGACGGCTGTGTATGCCGCTGAACAGCTCTACAACTCCGACCAGGGGAAGGAGAAGTTGAAGTATGTTGTTGATCTGCTCTACCAGCAAGGCTACATCGTCGATCCTGCTCAGATCGAAGATACCACCCGGGCTCTGATCGAAGCGATGGTCAAAGAGCTGAAAATGGAACAGGCAAAAATCGAAACGAAGTGATTGCCGTGATGGCTCCGTGCAGAGGATGCCCGGACAGGTTCGTCGGATGTCATACGGAATGCGAACGATATAAGACCTTCACCGAATCCTGTGAGAGAATCAGGAAACGACGCTGGGATCTGACGATCCTGGACGCACCTGGACAGGAAAAGATCCGGAACACCCGTCGAAAACTGAATAAGTATCACAAATGAGCAGACCGCTCTCCAGGCGTGGAGGGCGGTCTTTTTTCATTTGCTGGAGAAGTTCAAGCGAATATGTATAGCCTGTTCAATCAGATTTGACCAGCAGGAGCCCTCTGATGCTCCGGACGAGTTATCCACCGTCTGAAGGGAGAAACGCGAAATAGGGGCCTTTTTGAGCGAAATAGAGGTATTTGTGTATCTGCAGTTCAACGTAAACAGGAGATTTCGTTCAATTTGGCCCTGAGAGCGCGAGAAAGGCCCCTCCACCTGTCGGGTGGGCGTCAACTCGTTCCCGACATCAGAGGGGCCTTGCCGGTTAAATTTGGCGGCAATCCGGGCGTTTACCGCGCGGTCATCGCTTTGAACATGGTCAGATCGAAGATTTCATCTGCCCTGGCATTCAGATCGTCCGCGATCTGCCGGGCCTCTTCTTCCGTCATCCAGGCGAAGTCATCCTTCTTCACCTTGAAGATGACCACGTTGTTGATGATAGGCACCCCATGGTCATCGCATCCGTAGAGCCAGGATGCCAGCGGATTGAAAACCTGCAGCTTGCCGAACCTGTTTTCATCGCAGACCGCCTCGTATCCCTTCGGCAGGCGGTCCGGATAAAGCGGTACCAGCTGGACAGTCTCACAGCTGATCAGGTCGTAGGCCGTCTGCAGAATGCCGGTCTTTTTGACCTGCTGAATGGGCTTGGCCCGGTTGGACAGGCAATCCAAAAGCACACAGTAGTTCACAGCAATCCCTCCTTCTTTTGAATCTCGCGCAGCTCCTGCCATTCTTCGCAGGTGTTATGCGCACGGTCGCGGCAGTCCTGCTTGTTGTCGTACAGGTCATGCATCCGGACACCTTTCAGCGGATCACCGTATCCGGCGTCCAGTCTGACCAATCTGCCTCCGCGCTTGGTGTAGATGCCATACTCGGTTCCGTCTTTCACCGGAAAGATATCCAGCGGAAAAACGCGGATTACTCTGGAAGTCATGCCTTCCTGCAGCCAGTAGTATTCGCCGTCTTCCAGATCCGGATCTGGCGGGTTCGGCAGATAGTATTCGATCATCTGCCGGGTGCGGTCATCAATCATGCTTTCCTCCTCATGCTGTCACTATCGCGTAGTAGATCGCGCTGGCCGGGATGTCGTGCTCCGCAGCCAGCAGCTGAATCGTGTTCTCCCGTTCTCCCGGGAATGTGCCGGCCAGAGAGTAGCGGAGCAGCTCCCTGCCGGCGTAGAAGAAAACCAGCCATTGTTTCTTCATCCTCAGTACCTCCCGTCATCGTCAATCAAATCTACCAGTTCCCGGAGGATCTTCAGCGCTCCTGCGTAGTCTGTCTGCTGGACGCGCTCCCAGGCGTTATTCCAGTCCGTGATTCTGCGTTCCTTCCGCATCTGATCCCGGACCGCTCCAAGTATCCAGTAGATGTTGCCAGTCTCGTGGCAAGACCGGAAGTGAATGACTGCCTTCGGCATTAGCTCACCCCCTTTCGTCTGGCGTAGTCCATGGCCTTCCAGAGCTTTTCAAAGTCTTCATGCTTGAAGCCGAAGTCGATGTATCCCTGCCGGACGGTCTCGTAATAATGGCCGGTCGGCATCTGGATCGTGAATCCGTCATTCATCACGTAGACAATAGCGTCCGCGACCTTCTCGGAGACTTTCTTCTTTCCGGATGCATCGAAGCCATTCAGCATCAGCGGGAGCAGCTGCTTGGTGTAAAACCTGGGGAAGCCTTCGTAGCGGTCCAAATTCTTCTCATCCTCTTCGCTGATCTCCCAGACACCGACCGGAACGGAGCAGCCCTTCTTCGGCTCGATCGTCAGATAGCTCCGGCGAAACACAAGCTCGTAGTTCGGGATCCGGGTGACGCCAACCGGCACCGCATCCGGACACCGGACGGCCATCTGGGCCTTATTGAGATTGGAACCATAAGCGAGATAAAGTTTCATGTTCTGTCCTCCTTGATCAGCTCGAAGTCAACGTATCCGTTGCAGTCCGCCCATTCATCAGCCAGGTCCCAGGCCTCCGCCTTATCCCATGCGAGGAAGGTCTTGTACCGGAAGACCGCATGGCCTGGGCGGTACATCTTGAAGAGGTATGTGGCCAGGATTCTCATTCGGTTTCATCCTTTCTGCCGGCCTTTGGCCCGACCGGCGGGGCGTCGTCCATCAGGCGGCGAAGGCCGCGGTCAGATGCTTCCGTGCGGTTTCGAATTCCTTGCCCCGCATCCGCAGCCGCTTCGTCAGGAAGTTGTTCATGATCTTCGCCTTCTCGGCCGGCGTGAAGTCCGTGGTGTCCTTGAAGAAGGGAACCTTCTCCGCGTTGATGGCCCAGGCGCTCATGGCCAGGCAGAACTGAACGTAGGCCTTGATCTTTCCGGCGTGGGTCGTGCCGTTGAACAGCCTGAATTCCACGGTTCCCTTCGTGTACAGGGCGTGAAGGTTCAATCCCCGGTACCGGGCCCTGCAGTAATGGCTGTGGTCAATCCGGCCGGTGTAGCCGTTGTTCAGCTGAGAGTAGTACACTCGTTCGATCGCTTCCTTGGTGTGCTCGCCCTTCCGCATGGCCTTCATCATTTCCTTGCTGGTCTTCTGGCACCAGCTGTTCATCCGGCTCTCATTCTGCAGGGCTTCGTAGAAAAGATCCTGCCGGCCGGTGAAGAGGTTCACCAGGTTGATCAGCGAGTCCGCCGTGTGGTTGGCTCCATCGACGTGGACGTGGATTCCGCATGAATCGTTGGCCAGGGCGCCGGCTTCCCGGAGATTCCGGACGATGTTCTGCAGATCTTCCAGATCGTCGTACTGAAGAATCGGGCTGACCACTTCGCAGGAGTACAGATCGGAGAGGGAGCGATGATGCTTATCCTCACAGCGGATGCTGGCGTCCCGTTCGCACTTCCAGGTCCGGCCCTTCCGGTCGGTGGCTCCCCAGATGTTGTAGCATCCCTGGCCGATGAAGTGATACTCAGTGCCGAAGTAGTGAGCGATCTGTGCAGCCGCCTGTTCGCGGGTGATTCCGGTGAGCTCGATCTCGATGCCGAAGTTCTGATTCTGGATGGTGGTCATGGTCTTCGTCTCCTTTCAGTCTGTTCAATCAGTGCAGCCGGACAATGTTCTTGCCGACGGTCTTGACAACGTATTCGTACCGGTTGTTGTTCTCGTCCCAGCGGCGGGTGACGGTGTCGATCCGCTCGAGCTTCATCTTCGGCTTCCCCAGGTGACGCCGGACGGCGGGAAGGACGGCCTTCTTGGAAGCTTCGTCCTTGTACTCCTTCTTGGGGTGCGGGCTCGTTCCGAACGCGTTTTCCCACTGCGATTCCCAGCGGGAGCGGTTCTTCTGGATGGCCGTCACTGCTTCTTCGCCTTCCAGATACCAGTCTGCTCCGCGGCGTTCCCCGATCTGGAAGAATGTCCGTTCTTCGATCGTTTCCAGCCGGTTGTTCCAGATGATGGCGTCCCGGGTGAAGCCCTTGGCGCTGATGACCCGTTCATCGTTGCACCGGCCAACCGTGAGGACAATCGCGTCGGTGGCGCGGAAGCTTTCGCCCCAGATCGTTTCACGGTGGAGAACCAGGCGGATCACTTCGTCGTTCTTCCGGAAGTCGATCTTGGCGATTTCGCCCTGGCTTCCGTCCATCGTGTTGGTGTTGATCTGGTACCCAGCGGCCAGCAGCTCATTGACCTTCGCGGAGAAGATGGCGTTGATTTCAGTGGACTTCATTTCGGGGTTCCTCCTTTTCTTTCCCCGGGTTCGTTCCCCGGTTCGTGATAATGGTACTACTTTCAGTCGGACTTGTCAAGGGTATTTTCGGACTTTTTCCGAAAAAATGTTAAAAAAGTCCGATTTTGTTGTTGACAAACCCCTCCGGCGGGTGGTAAGGTAGTCTCGAGGAGGTGAGCACGTGAAAATTTCCGACTGCGTGAAGGCCGCGATGACCGTGGCCGGCGTGAAACAAAAAGACCTGATCGAATTGTTTCACACCACCAAGCAGGGCATTTCCACCAAGATTGGTAGAAACAGCTGGTACGGGAAAGACCTGGTCAGGGTTGCCAAAGCAATGGGCGCAGATCTGGCCTTCGTTTTTCCGAACGGGACGGTCATCAAGATCGAAAACGATGACCCTGCGGAAGGAGACTAATGTAGAAAGGCCCCAGGAGCTGCAACTCCTGAGGCCCGGGGAGAATGGTTAGCCTTGCTTTCTGTCGTCAGCTTCTTCGGCCAGCGGATCCGCACCATCCCGAACAAGAATGTCCGTGATGTCGCATTCCAGTACGTGGCAGATCTTGTCCAGCTCGTGAAGGCTGATCCGGTCTGACATCTCGTGGTACATCTTTCCGATGGTTCCCGGTCTGATGTTGGCCTTGGCAGCAAGCTCAGCTTGGGTCCAGCGTCTTTCGCCGAGACGCGCGGACAGTAAAATTCTGATCATACCGACCATGCTCCTTCCTGCGGATCATAGCAGAAATCGTCAGAATTTTCTCGATTTTGTCATAATATGTCAGTTCTTGACATTTTATGACAGAAAGTGACATTTTCTGACGATTTCTGTCATTCCGCGAGAATATTTTGGAGCACGAAAAGAGGACCGATCAAACAGACCGGTCCTCTTTCTGCCTATCCGGCAAAAGGAAATGTGGCCTTGAATACGCCCTGGATGAAGTACACCGGGGTTTGTATAAGGCCACAAAGTGGAGATGTGGGGAGCTTATACAAACCCTCAACCAGACTTTCCTCGTTCCCTCCTTCCCCTTCATTTCCAAAGGGTATGGTCACTTCCTTGTGCTCTTTCGTGAGCTTGAAGAACAGCTCGATCTTGTCATCGTAGACAACGGCCTTCTCCAGGAATGAATCTATCATCAGCCGCTGGAAGTTCGGATCCGTGACGTCTCCGTCCCTGAGCGATTCCAGGTACGAGAGCAGCATGTCTTTTGTGATCATGCTCTCCCTGTCGGCCTTCATGGCCGCGATCTCCATCTGCAGATTACCTTCCTCCGCTTCCAGAGCTTCCAGCATGTCCTTCGTGCTGGCCGTGTAGATTCCGTCCGCGATAGCGTTCAGAATGTTCGTGCGCTTCCTGGCGACTTCTTTCTGCCGCTGTTGCTTCGATTCGTATTCGCTGTCATCCCGGCCGGTGTTCTGATAAGCGACGGTCTGATCAGCCATCCACTCTATCAGATCATCGTCCATGAGCATCTGCTGCAGGTATGTTGTGACCGCCAGCTCTACCGGACCCCGGCGGACGTTCTTCTTATCGCAGCCATTCTGCAGGCGCTTCCGGTTGCAGGTGTAGTAGAAACACCGGTCACCGTGCCGGCCGACACCGGAGATCCCAACCATCAGGGCGCCGCACTTCCCGCAGATCAGCTTCCCTGTCAGAAGGTATGTCCCGTACTCTGTTTTTCGTCTCATGGCATTTCCTCTCGCGTTCGGCTTTTCAGCCACCTTCTTCTGGACATTGTAGAACGTTTCTTTGTCCACAATGGCCGGGAAGCCGTTTTCATGGACGAACTGCTTGTATCGGTAAATGCCGATATACCGATCATTACTCAGGATCGTGTTGAAGGAAGACCGATTCCAGTCTTTTCCTTTCTTCGTCTTGAGCCCGCGCCGGTTCAGATCTTCAATGATCCGGATGAACGGCTCATCGTTATTTACCCTGCGGAAGATTTCCCGGACGATTTCTGCTTCTTCCTCTACGATGACCGCATGGCCATCGGGTCCACGTTTGAAACCAAGAGGGACAGACCCGTTCACGATTCCCTTTTCCGCATTGTCCGTCAGGCCGCGGTTGATCTTCTGAGACAGCTCCCGGGAATAGTATTCCGCGAAGCCTTCCAGGATCGATTCCATCAGGGCGCCGGTCGGATCATCGGTGATGTGCTCCATGGCCGACAGCACGGTGACGCCGTTTTCCTTCAGCGTGTGCTTGTGCATGACGCTGTCGTACTTGTTCCGGCTGAATCTGTCCAGCGAATACACGATGACATACTGAAACTTGTGCTTCGCGGAATCCTTGATCATCTGCAGAAAGGAAGGCCTTTTATCCGTCCGGCCTGTCAGGGCACGGTCCTCATAGACGCGGATGACTTCCAGCGTCATGGAATCTGCAAACTTCGTGCAGGCCTTTACCTGCTGATCAATGCTCGCGTCCCTCTGGTTGTCAGAGGAATACCGGGCATAAATGACGGCTTTGTCAGGCATTATTCACCCTCCGATGCCCAAAGACGAATTCGATCCTGTATTGCCTGCCACATTCTGAGTATGAGCCGAATATTTTTTACAGCAGTCTGTTCTTCATCAGACAATGTGTAGTCGTATCTCTGCACAGATTTTGAATCACGAAAGCTGACAGCTTCGATAACATCTGATTCAATGCCGTATGGAGCTGTAAGGATTGAATATTCCCAGGTTTTCCCATTTATCTGCTCAAACTCAACCTTGAACTTACTACTTGATTTCTGCGTATGGCCAGTTTCGCTTCCGCTTTTCCAATAGACGTCTGTGTAATGAATAGCAGTATCATACGGAAAGCCGATGACGATCTGAAAATAATGTTCGTCGAGATAAGGGTATGCTTGGCAATCTTCGCCAAACGCAGAAAGATTTGTTGGCTTTACCTCGATACGCTCAGTAAAAGGATCCTTTTCAACGGAAGCGAAATCAAGAGCTTCCATTGCCTGTTCTGCAAAAGCACGAACATCGGAAGCGCACGCTTCCCCTATTTCTAAGTCGCCAGCATCAATGGCCTTGATAATCGACTCAAAATCGTAGTCGTTTACCCATACAGTGATCGGATCAATAAGGTGGTACCTGTTCTGCTTCACTTCCTTAGTGTTCTCGGCTGCTTTTCTCCTTTCCAATTCTGCATTGATGAGATCCCTTACCCGTTCCAGCTCTTCCGTTGTCGAAGTGGACAGGTTAATGGAATCCGCAAAAGCATAGTTGATCGACAAAACCAGCACCACAAGAAGTAGTATGGCTCTGACAGATTTCGACATTTTCTTACACCTCCTGACATTTTGTGACAGTTTTGGGATTTTTCTGTCGGTTTCTGATAGAATATAACACAGAATGCATGGGTTCCGGATCCCGAGCAAATAAAAAGGAGGTACAGTCATGGAAAAGAAACAGGAAAACAAAAAGGCCAGGAGTCGTGAATTGCGTCTCATCCTCCTGGCCGAGCTCTTCAGGCTCCTTGATGACCAGAAGCAGGAATTGATTATCGAGAAGATAAAATCCCTCTTATCTGCCGAATAATCAAATCCTTCTCGGTGTCATCCAGGAGTGAGAACAGCTCCATGCATTCCGTAACGCGTCCGTCTGACTGATCACCTGCGGGCGCGTTTTCGCTTGCCCGATCCATCGGCGCATCGAAGCCCATCAACCATCCTTCCGAAACATTCAGCGTCATGCCGAGCAGTGAAAGCTTGTCCTGTTTCGGTTGAACTTTTCCGCTGAGGTACTGGCTGATGTCGTTCTTGTTCAGCTTGATCCCGTACCTCTCGCAGAAAGGCTTCGCCATTTCAAGCACATCTACCTGTCGGAGATTGCGCTTTTCCATGACTTCCCGCAGCCTTTGGGCCGTCGTAGCTCTTCCCAATCCTGTCACCTCCTTCTTAAGAGCTGACTGCATTGTATCACGTCTTGAATAAAAGTTCAAGCCAAAAATGAACCAAAATTCAACTTTTTTGAAAAAAAGTGTTGCAAAGTTAACGAAAGGGTGTTATGATGTGTCCGAGTTCAAGCGGATTGAACTTTTGATCAAGGCAGAAAGGAGGTGGAAAACGTGGCGTACCAGTACGATGATCTGGTTGGAAAGATCATTGCGAAGTTCGGCTCCAGGAAGGCTTTTGCGGAAGCGATGCACATGACGCCGGAGTCTCTGAGCATGAAGCTGAACGGCAAACGCTACTTCAACCAGAAGCAGATCACCCGGGCCTGTGAGCTGCTGGGGATCGAGGAGTCCGAGGTGAACAAATATTTTTTTACCCTGAAAGTTCAAAGTGCTTGAACTTTTGCGACCGTTGAGAAAGGAGAACAGCTGTGAAGGTAGACGTAAATTCCATCCCGGAGGAAACCGGAAGGAGGTTTGGAGAGTGCATCGTCGCCGGGCTGCGGGAATACCTGAAGCAGCCCGGCGCACGGGAAGCGCTGGAAGCCAGGACAAGAGCTCGTGAGGAAAGGAGGAAGATCCATGAAGCCGCATTACACCAGGCACAAGGGTTATCGCCGGTACACCGGATGGCATGATCGGCCGGTCTACTACATGCTGATGAGCAAAGCGGAAGTGCGGGAGCGCCGGGTGCTCTACGGAGTGATCGGATCGCTGGTGGCCATGTTCGGAGGTGCGGTGCTGTGGATTTTGAGCATGATATGATGCCGGACTTCCAGAACCGCTGGGTGGTCATGATCGGAGAGCTCTACATCGCAGGCCTTGGCCGGACGTATGAGGGCTACCACAAGGGAGACCGGATCCCGATCATTCCCGGATATGTGATCACCAAGCTGCAGAGTCACGCGATGGAGTTCACCAGCCGGCGGGAAGCAACCATGTTGGCCAACAGCATTGGAGGACGCGCCATCCGGACAAACTAAAGGGAGCCGCCCTGGTGGCACAGGAACGGCTCCACGAGAAACAAACCACTGACATTCTAACGAAAGGGGGATGAAAATGCAAGACTTGCCGGACGCACCGTGGATCCGCGAAGCGGAGATGTACGGGTACCCACCGTATGATGACGGGCCTGAGCCGGTGTGTCCGATCTGCGGAAAAGAGTGCGAAACCATTTACCTGGATAAAGACGGAGAAGAAGTTGGATGCGACGTCTGTATCCGGACGAAAGACGCCTGGGAATGGGCGGATGAACACAAGGAGGTTCCGGAATGAACGGAGATTTGATCGTAGTCAAGCAGCTGCCGGTGATTGAGGATCAGCTGGTCGCTGTGAAAAAGAACATTGAAGAACGGGTGGCCATGGCGCTGTCCCTGGTATGCACCGAAGACACCTACAAGGACATCAAGAGGGTTCGGAGCGACCTGAACAAGGAGTACAAGGAACTGGAAGCCAAGCGGATCGAGGTCAAAAAGGCGGTTATGGCTCCCTACGAAAAGTTTGAGGGCGTCTACAAGGAATGCGCCGGAGACCTTTACAAACGGGCCGACATGCAGCTGAAGGCCAAGATTGATGAAGTCGAAGCCGGATTGAAGAAGCAGAAGGAAGAAGACCTGGCCAAGTATTTCGCCGAGTACCGGACGAGCGTGGGGCTGGCTGAAGATTTTGTCGGGCTGGAAGCTTCCGGGATCCGGGTTGGCCTGACGGACAGCAAGACGGCGCTCCGGAAGAAAGCTGCGGAATTTCTGGACCGGATCGCTTCTGATCTGCAGGTCATCAAGACGCTGGAACACCAGGACGAAGTTCTCAGCGAGTACCGGAGGAACTACAACCTCTCCGGAGCGATGCTCACGGTGGACAGCCGTCACAAGGCGATCGAAGAGGAAAAGGCTCGCCGGGAAGCGCTCATGGCCAGGATGGAAGCAGAAAAAGCTGCGGCGGAAGCTGCCGCTCAGGCTGCGCAGGAAGCCATCCAGCAGGAGCAGATTTCAGCTCCGGAAGCTGTACAGGCCCCTGTGGCCATGCCGGATCCTGAGACCTCTGTCCCGCAGGTGAAGATCTACGAGGTCACGTTCACCGTCCGCGGGACGAAAGAGCAGCTGGTGGCTCTGAAGCAGTTCATGAATGAAGGAGGTTACGAAATCGTATGACAGCACAGAACACAACCGTTGCGCAGAAACCGAAGTTTTCTGCAGTGATCAGCACCGCCGGATATCAGCGCCTGATCAATAACACCCTGGGCGATCCGGAGCGGAGCCGGCGCTTTGTCGCCGCAATCACTTCCGCGGTGGCCGTCAACCCCGCCCTGCAGGAGTGTGAACCCGGAACGATTCTGGCCGGCGCCCTGCTGGGTGAAAGCCTGAACCTGAGTCCCTCCCCGCAGCTTGGCCAGTATTACCTGGTTCCCTTCGAACAGAAGCTGAAGGGACCCGACGGAAAAACCGCATGGGTGCTCGACGAGAACGGAAAGCACGTCCTGGACAGCAAGGGGAAATGGATGGCCTATTCCGAAAAGCGTGCACAGTTCGTTATCGGCTTCAAAGGATATCTGCAGCTGGCGATTCGCTCCGGCCAGTACCGCGACATTGACGTGATGGAAGTGCGGGACGGTGAATACCTGGGAAAGGATCCGGCAACCGGAAAGCCCCGCTTCCAATTCATCGAAAACGATGATGAGCGCGAAGCCCGGCCGGTAATCGGGTACCTTGCGTACTTCGAGTATCTGAACGGATTCCGGAAAACGCTGTTCTGGTCGAAGCAGAAGATGATGAATCACGCAGACCAGAATTCCCCGGCATTCTCCGCGCTGGCCATGCAGCAGATCGAAGCCGGTCAGGTCCCGCCGGATGAAATGTGGAAGTATTCCAGCTTCTGGTACAAAGACTTCGACGCGATGGCCAAGAAAACGATGCTCCGGCAGCTGATTTCCAAGTGGGGCATCATGAGCATCGATATGCAGCAGGCCTATGTGCAGGATTCCAAGTTCATCCAGATGGATGACGGCGGAGGGTTTGTCGGTACACCGGAAGAAGCGCCGCAGGTCGAACAGCAGCAGCCGGTAATCAGCCAGCCGGAAGTGACGGATGCCGTTGAGCAAGTGAACCTGGCAGACCTCTGATGATCAGCTACGAGGTTTTATCAACCGGATCAAAGGGGAACGCGGTCATCGTCGGAAAGGCTGTGCTGATCGATTGCGGAGTCCCATACAGGATGATTGAACCACACATCCGGGATCTGAAGCTTGTCCTGCTGACGCACATCCACAGTGACCATTTCGCGCCGGCCACACTCAGGAAGATGGCGGCGGAAAGGCCGCTTCTCCGGTTCGGAGCCTGCGGATGGCTGATCAAGGCCATGGTGGACGCCGGGATCCCGATGAAGCAGATCGACGTGCTGAAGCCCGGCACCATGTATGGCTACGGCATCCTGAATGTGATCCCGTTTCTGCTGACGCACGATGTGCCGAACTGCGGATACAAGCTCCACTTCCCGGGAGGGAAAGCGATCTACGCGACCGACACCAACAATCTGAATGGCATCAACGCCAGACATTACGATCTGTACCTGATCGAATGCAATTACGAGGATGGAGAGATTCAGCGGAAGATCGCGGAGAAGAAAGCCGCCGGAGAATACCCCTACGAGCTGCGCGTGATCCGGACTCATCTGTCCAAGGCGAAATGCGATGACTTTATCTTCCGGAACATCGGCCCGACAGGCAGATATGTTTATCTGCACGGACACGTTGACAAGGATGGCGATGACGATGCCTGAGTTCAAGATTCAAGGAAGACCGAAAGACATGTACCGCGATCGGGATGGAAAACACTGGATCATTACTTTCCTTACCAATGGCCGGGTGAACGGAGATGTCTTCGATGAGCTGGCCAAGCATGACTGCGACATTGAGGTGAAACGGCATCGGAACATCCGGAGTAAGAACGCGAACAGCTACTTCCACGTGCTGGTGAACAAGATCGCTCAGGAAACCGGAGAGACGGAGGATGAAGTCAAGGTCCGGCTGATCACCAGTTACGGAGCCCTGGCCCGGAATCCGGATGACACATACACGATGTTTCTGCTCCCCCAGGGAGTAGACGCCACGACTTATTACCGATACGCGGTGCTCTACGATCAGCGCGAGGTAAACGGCAAGACGGTGAACATGTGGAAGGTCTACAAGGACAGCCACACGATGGATAGCAAGGAAATGGCCAACCTGATTGACCACACGATCGAAGAAGCCAAGACGCTCGGAATCGAAACCACAACCCCGGAAGAAATGGAACGAATGAAAGCAAGGTGGGCTGAATACGAAGCAGCTCACCCGAGGAAAGAGGGCTGACGGATGGCAGAATCCATTCTGCAGACTGAGAAAGAATGCTGGTTCTGCTCCGCAAAGATCGGACTGGAAGAACACCACATCTTCGCCGGCGTGGCCAACCGGAAGATCAGCGAGAAATACGGCCTCAAGGTCTGGCTCTGTCACCGGCACCACACCGGAGACGGTGGCGCCCAGTACGATCCGGAGAAGGGTCTGCAGCTGAAGCAGGAAGCCCAGAAGGCATTTGAAAGGATCCATGGCCATGAGCTGTGGATGAAGACCATCAGAAAGAACTATCTGTGAAAGGAGCTACAAACCATGAGCGAGATCAAACGCGGATACCCGAACCCCAATTACACCGAGAATGACATCCTCACTGAGGAAGAGGCTGAACTGCTGGCGGATGTCGGCCTGGTGACGATTGATGCCGATCACTACGAGGAGCTGGTCAGCAAGGCCGCGGCCCTGGATATCCTGACCAGCTGCATCCAGATCACCGGGAAGGTTGATGATGACATCGTCAAGGCTGTCACCGGAACGATTGCCAAGGTGGACATGGTGCCGAAGACTGAGGTCGATGAAGTCTGGGGCTACTACACCCACAAGGAAGAGGAAAACAGCAAGCTGAAGCAGGAGATCGCCAGTCTGACAAGAGCCAACAGCGAGCTGAAGGAAATCCTGCGGCAGAACAAGATCGGCCCCTACGCCGATCAGGATGAGGAGGACAACCATGGACAGGACTGAGTTTATCGGAAACCTGACCCGGGATCCGGAACTGCGGACCACGCAGACCGGGATCAACGTCTGCAGCTTCTCCGTGGCGGTGAATAAGCCCCTGACGAAAGCACAGCGGGACGCCGGACAGCAGCCTACCGCGAAGTTCTACCGGGTCAGCGCATGGCGCGATCTCGGCGAGAACTGCGCCAAGTATCTGGCCAAAGGCCGGAAGGTGTACGTGAGCGGCACGGTGGACGTGAGCACCTACGTAAGCAATCAAGATGGCAAGACCTACGCCAACCTGGAAGTGACGGCCAATGAGGTTGAATTCCTGACGCCCAGGGGCGATTCCGCGGCGCCGGGAGCTCCGGCCGGGAGTGCGCCCACCCAGTACGCGGCACCCGCCCAGACGGCGCCGGCAGCACCGCAGTATGCACCGTATCCCGCAGCTGCTCCGGCCGCTCCGGCAGGATTCACCGCGGTCGAAACAGATGAGCTGCCATTCTAAAGACTTTACGGGGGCCGGTATTCGCCGCCGGTCCCCGATTGAAAGGATGTGATGGACGTGTCATCTGGAAAGCGATACTTCTGGCTGAAGCTGAAGGAAGACTTCTTCGGATCGAAGCGGATCAAGAAGCTCCGGAATATGGCCGGCGGTGACACGTATCTGATTATTTACCTGAAGCTGCAACTGAAGGCAATGAAAACAGATGGGATCATCCAGTTCGACCACCTGGAAGACAACATCATGGATGAGCTTGCCCTGGATCTGGACGAGAAGCCGGACGATGTGGCAGCCACTCTGATCTACCTCACTCACTGCGGATTGGCTGAAACATCCGATCAGGAGACCTTCTACTTCCCTTACGCAGTAGAGAACGTAGGCAGCGAAAACTCAAGTGCTGCAAGGGTTCGTGAGTATCGGAAGAAACAGAAGGCGTTACATTGTAACACGAATGAAACGCCAGTGAAACGTTTGTGTAACGGAGAGATAGAGAAAGAGAAAGAGATAGAGAAAGAACAAGAAGAAGTCGGCGGCGATGACACCTTCGGAATGGATCCGGATGAAGCCCAGCGGATAGCGCGGGATCACAGCGAGATCCTGGACGCAGCTGAAGCCGCCGGTTTCCCGAAGAATCCGGCCACATGGGACAAGCTCATTGACCTGTATGCGGACTTCGGAAAGGACACTGTGCTGGCCGGGATCAGCGCCTGCGTTGACCAGGGAAAGACGGTTCTGAGCTACCTGCGGAAGTGCTGCCAGAACATCGCCGCCGGAGAAAAGAAGTCGAACGATGATCCGCTCCTGCCGAAGGATCACGTTTTCATGGGATGGTGAGCTGAATGAATGCGTACACCAACATTGAAGCGGAGATCAACGTGCTCGGCGCGGCGATGCAGGACGATAAGGCTCTGAAGGCTGTTGTTGAAATGGATCCGGATGACTTCAGCGAGCCGGCACACAGGCTGATCCTGAATGCGATGAAGGATCTGAACCGGGCCGGAACGCCAGTCGATCTGGTCACCATGTACACAGAGCTGCAGAAGTCCAACCGCATCGAGATCATCGGAGGCGCAGCGTACCTGCCGAAACTGATCAGCTCTGTAGTCACGACCGCAAACGTGAAGAGCTACATCCGGATCGTGAGGGAATGCGCCACCCGGAGGAGGCTGAGAGGTATCGGCGAGAGTCTGATCCAGGCATCAGCTGAACCCGAAAAGAACGTGGACGAGATCCGAGAGACCGCCGCGCTGGATATCCGTAAGGTCAAGGGTGACGGCGGAATCAAGCTGGTGAATCAGGAACAGGCCGTTATCGATACCTATGAGCAGCTGAGCGATGCGCAGAAGCGCGAAGACCAGCCGGATAACCGGATCATGACAGGCCTGGGCCCCCTGGACAAGATGACCGGCGGCCTGTACGGATCGAAGCTGATGATCATCGGCGCCCGGCCTTCGGTCGGAAAGTCGATCTTCGCCATGACGATCTGTCTGAACGCGGCGAAGCAGGGCAAACGGGTCCTGTACATCACGATGGAGATGAAGGTCAACGAGCTGATGGAACGTGAATTCGCCTCTGCCAGCATGGTGAACCTGAGCGAGATCACCAGCGGAGAGATCAGCGAGGACGGCTGGATGAAACTGGCTGAAAGCATTCCCACCCTGGTCAGCAGACAGATCTTCTACTGCACGGACGGCTACACCGTGGAGGACATCCGGAGGGCGGCCTTCATGCTGTACGAAGACGGCGGGATTGATCTGATCTGCGTGGACTACCTGCAGCTGCTGGAGGGCAGCAAGAAGAGGAGCAACCGGCAGGAGGAAGTATCCGACATCAGCCGGGGGCTGAAGCGTCTGGCTCAGGAGCTGAACATCCCGATCATCGCCCTGTCCCAGCTGAATCGCGGGAACGCGAAAGAGAAAAGACCCCCCACCATGAACGATGCCCGGGAATCCGGAGCCATTGAGCAGGACGCGAACATCTTCCTCCTGCTGCATGATCCGGACGTGGATGAGCTGAAGAACGAGGATCTCCGGAGACTGCATAAGAACCTGGGTGACCGCGGGATGAAGCTGATCTACGTGAACGTGGACAAGAACCGGCAGGGCCGGAAAGGAATCTTCTACATCGCCTTTGACGGTGACCACATGAGATTCCTGCCACTGAAGAAGGAGGATCCGCAGTGAGAACAGATGCCGAGAAGCAGGCTTTCGCCATGAAGTGCCTGGAGATCGAGAAGGCCGGAGGGAATGTGCAGGAGTACATCGCCAAGAACTGGCCGAGCTATTCGCCCCGGGCCACCTGGTACAACCTGCAGAGAGAGTATCTGAAGCGGAACACCGCGCAGCTCACTGAAGGAAAGCCTGAGCCCAAAAGAGAGGAGGTGAATGAGATGAGACGAGCCAAGGTGGATTTGCTGAATGGCGTTCTGAAGGTCCTGGCCGAGAAGGGTGATCCTCTGGAATATATGAAGGAGCAGGGGTACAAATTCCCTCAGCAGGCCTGGGCCGATCTGCGGAACTGGGCAAACGCGCACAACATGAACCAGGGGCGGCTCCCGGAAGATCTGAGAAAGTATTACGCCAGGATTCGCGCTGACAAGCCCGGCAATGTGGCTCCGGATGAGAAGCCGGGCGAACACCCGACCGAAGCGGAGAAGGCCCCGGAAACGCCGGAAAAGCGCGAAAGCGGAGACGATGAATACCTGGATGTCCAGAGCCGAGTCAATGAGGTCTTCTTTGGCGGGAAAGCATACGAAAAGATGGAAAAACCATCTCCTACATGCTGCCAGCCGGCACCGCCCAGCGGCGTGACGGTACCGGACGAACTGCCTGAGGAAAGTCTGCAGATCGCGGCGGTACGTTCTGCGATTTGTGACGGGTACAAGTACGAACGGGTATTCGGAATCGGAGACCAGGACAATGTAGCTCTTGTTTGGCGAGATCCTGTCTGCAGGGGCGAGAACAGCCTGATCTTCAGCGCAAAAAACTGGTTACAAATGGCGAAGGAGATTCCTCAGATGCTCAAGCAGCTGGGGTTGATCTGAAAAACGAAAGGAGAAACAAACCATGGAAGCAATCAAAGTAACGATCGGAGACAAGACCTTCTGGCATCAGCTCCTTAAGGATGGGGTGGCAACCATCCTGACGGATGACAAGAAGATGAAGCAGGCGCTGTATAGCCTACACAGAAGGTTCCCGGATGCGGTGCAGCTGATGTATGACGGCGACGATCTGTGTGCCGAGGACTTTGCTGGAACGACCACCTTCTACCTGGATGCGCAGAGCGTGGAGCTGTTCATCAAGCCGGGCGTGGACAACATCGGATTCCGCGTTTACGAGGACGAACCTGGCATGGAAGTCATCGACCATGAAGAGGGGGATGTGATCTGATGAATGAGATCAAGATGATTCCGATCGGAGAGCTGATGCATCATCCGGAGAATCCCCGGAAGGATCTGGGAGACCTGGAAGAGCTGACCGCTTCGATCAAGGCAAACGGCATTCTGCAGAACCTGACTGTAGTAGCCGACCTGCAACGCGCGAAGTACCTGGTTGTGATTGGCAACCGGCGTTTCGAAGCCGCGAAGTCTGCGGGGCTGGTGGAGCTCCCCTGCGTGATCAGCGACATGGACCACAAGACCCAGGTGGCCACCATGCTGGAAGAGAACATGCAGCGGTCTGACCTGACCGTGTATGAGCAGGCTGAAGGCTTCCAGATGATGATGGATCTTGGATTCACCCAGAAGGAGATCAGCGAAAAGACCGGCTTCAGCGAAAAGACCGTCCGGGAGAGGGTAAAGCTGACGAAGCTGAACAAGAAGAACTTCGCTAAGGCGGTGAACAAGGGCGCCACCCTCCTGGATCTGATTGAGATCACGAAGCTGGACAGCAAGACCGACCAGAACAAGGTGCTGGAATACGCCGGCACGGAGAACTTCCGGAAGGAGATGCTGGACGCGCTGAAGGAACAGGAATTCCGGAAGAACAAAAGCCGTCTTGAGCCGATTGTGTCAGCGGCCATGAATGAAATGCCCGAAGGCGAGCGCTACAACTCCAAGTGGGAGCGCTGCTGGAGTGACAGCTTCAAGCTGAGCGGTACGGAGGAAGAACTCCGGAAACACATTGAGAAGCTCAAGAAGCGGTATCCGGATGTCCCGTGGGTGTACCAGTTCTGGAAGTACCAGGATGGAGAGCTCGAGTTCTACCACGGCAAGCCGAAGAAGGAAGCGGAACAGGTGCCGGAGGGAGAGCTGAGCGAGCGGCAGAAGGCCATCCGGCGTGGAAAGCACCTGCGGTATGTGAAGAGCTTCTGGGAAAAGGCGTATGAGCTGCGGAAGGACTTCGTGATGAGCTACACCGTGGCCAATGGCCAGAGCACATCTACGCTGGGCAAGATCATGGTGCGTTATGCCCTTAGCAATCAGATCAGCTGGACCGGCGAAATCGGAAAGAACCATGATTGGAGTGACAAGCTGATCCGTGAGATGCTGAAGCTTCCTCCGGAGCCGGTGGAAGTGGAAAATCGTGAGGATCCCACGGAGGATAAATACCTGACGGTCTGGCAGCAGATAGATGGAAAGTCGGACATGCCCCTTGTGCGGATCATGATGGTGTGGGCTGTCGCAGGCGGCGTCTTCTGGCCGGATGCTCCGGAGCATGGCCTGTACGATTACAACGATGGTCACTACAGCGAGGGAAGCTATCAGGCCAACGGCATTGTAGAGCTGTATGACTTTCTGGTCGAGTGCGGCTATCAGATGAGCGATATGGAAAAGCAGCTGCTGGACGGCACCCATGAATGCTATCAGCCTGAGGCTGGATTATGAGCGCCGGCACAGTCCGGGGAGCAGATGCCCGGGAGTTCGTGAAGGCATTCAACAGTATCTGCCAGTGGAACGGAAACTGGGACCGGTGGAATGACATGGTTCATCTGTTCGCCATTGAGCTGGTGAACACGGTAGACCTGAACCATAAGGAAG
>Ga0256405_10005307_pt1 | contig 22535 bp, 20 predicted proteins | sample RumenRJG_02DNA_FD_189096 | JGI IMG/M metagenome (GOLD analysis project Ga0256405, IMG submission 189096) | Bovine rumen microbial communities from Lethbridge, Alberta, Canada - RJG_02 | ecosystem: Host-associated > Mammals > Digestive system > Stomach > Rumen | place: Canada: Alberta... | reverse complement strand
AGCGGCCAGATGATATGTGTAAATATCTGCATTACAGTTGCTCCGTCAAGTTCCGCACTTTCCTCAAGAGCCGAAGGAATAGCCGACTCTATGTAGGTCTTTACAAGAATGATATTGTACGGAGCTACGATACCCGGCAGAATGTAAGCCATGAAGTTATTGGTAAGACCTAACATGTTCATGTTCATGTACCAAGGTATGATACCTGCGTTAAAGTACATTGTTATGACAAGAAATCTATACCAGAAGCTTCTCATCCACATTTCTTTTCTGGTAACCAAATACCCGACAAAGCCTGATGCCATGACCATAAGCATGGTACCGAGCACGGTTCTTAAAAGAGTTATCATAAATGACCCGAAAAGATCATTCACAGAAAGAAGTCTCAAATAGTTTCCAAACTGTATGCCTCTTGGAATAAAATTGATAAGACCCTTTCTTACAAGTTCATTATCACTTATAGTGTTGATAAAGAGATAATAAAACGGAAACAGACATATAAGTGTAAATACAGCAAAAACTGTATAGTTTATTATATTGAACACCACATCTCCAGCTTTTAACGGTTTGTGATGCTTCTTTGCAATAACAACCTTTTCTTCTGACATCTTATATCCTTTCATTAAAGCCTTTCTGTATCACAGTAAGCTGTAATACCAAAAACCAATCTATCAGACTATCGACTCTCCTCTTATAATCTTTGAAACTCTGTTTGCTACAAAGAGAAGGGTGACACTTACTATCGACTTCAACATACCAACCACTGTTGACAGAGGAATCGCACCCTTTACAATACCCATCTGGTATACATAAAGGTCAAGTACCATGATCGAATTTGAGTTCGATGAATTCTGAAATACAAGGTACTGATCCATTCCGTTTGAAAGGATACCGGCTACAGACATAAGCAAGAGAACGTAGAAGGTAGGTAAAAGTCCAGGAATGGTAACATGCCACATCTTTTGGAATCTTCCTGCTCCATCTACTGTTGCAGCCTCATAAAGCTGCTGGTCGATACCGGAAATACCTGAGATATAGATAATAGCACTCCAGCCGACGCCCTTCCAAAGTCCCCACGCAAGCATCTTTAACCATGTATGATCTCCGCTCATGAGAAGGTTCTTTCCTTCCTTCCATATTCCAAGATTTACCATGAGTGAGCTTACAAAACCATCTGTAGAGAAAATTGAAAAAGCTATCGCAAAAACCAGAACCCAGCTTATAAAGTTAGGTATCGTTGTAAATGTCTGTACAAAACGTTTAAAATGCTTATTCTTGATCTCCGAAAGAAAAATGGCAAATGCCATCGGGATCCAGCTTGTTGCTATACCAAGGAAACTCATTGCAAGAGTATTTTTCATAACTCTTATGATATCTGAAACAGTTGCCTTGTTTCTTACAAGTTGTGCGAACCACTTAAAACCTACAAAGTTGTCTGCGCTGAGCGAATCTCCTGACTTATAGTCAAAGAATGAATATCTCCATCCAAGGAGCGGAAGATATGAAAATACAAATGTTAAAAGAATAAATGGAAGGAACATAAGAAAAAGTTTGTACTGCTCTTCCATTTCAAACTTTGCGCCCTTTTCTGGCTTTCCGCAGAGCACAAACTCAACTATACTTACGACAAGCATAATTATCAAAACTGCCGTTACGAAATAGATTCCCGCAGGATAAACAGCCTCGATCTTTTCAGGCTTTGGTGAAGCGGCAATCTGCTTATATGCCGCATTTATACCTGCCATCGAGATTATGCCTGCTGCACTTCCGATCAATGAAAGAACATTTCCAAGAAAACGGCACTTCACATTTCCGATTGAAAGACAGGCACCGGCTACACATGCAATTATGCCAAGACATATAACAAGACTTGCTATATTACAAAGACGTAATGAGGACTCTGCAATCCAGCCCTTTCTTATAGCCCTTCCAAATGGCTCAACAAAATTGGAATAAGAAAATCCACTTGTAAGAAGTGATATTCCCTTGTTTATCTTTTCACTGATCCTTGCAGGATTTACTGCCGGAAGGAACATAATGACCATCAGCAGAACTCCGTTAACCTCCCCTTACAGGTAATTCTACCGAACAACCCCTCTATTTTATATATCTCTTATATTTATAGCATCCGCCGGAAGCTTACTATATAATAATTCATTCAAAGCCGCCGGTAAACCCCGATTAAGAAAACATTCTCTCAGTATTTTTAACTCTTTTTACCTGTTTTAATTCATTAAGTTTATTGAAGATACTTTTTACACCATCTTTTTTCATAAATGTTTAAAAACCTAATGTATTAAAATCACTGATTTTATTGTATAATTATCATGTGTTAATGCACTGTCAGACATAACAAAAGACTAGCCGGCCTTGCTTTTATCGCTCTCGCGATGGCCGGCAGAGTGTATTACCGGACTTTGTCCGATAATACAATAAACGGAGAAACTTATGAACGTATTAAGTATACAATATTGCGGCCTGGCTCTGATAACCCTGATATTTATTTTAAGTATCAGGCACATAACCCTTCCTATCAAAAGTTATAAAATATACTTTCTTGCCGCCACAAATGCTCTTATCTGTCTTGTACTTGATGTTTTAAGCCTGTATGCGATCCTTAACAGACAAAGCCTTGGAAATTTCATAACTATGCTTGTCTGCAGACTTTATATCATTTCACTGGCAGAAGAAGCTTACTGTGCCCTGCACTATGTACTGAGCACCACCCTTCACAAAAAGCGGTCCCATATTTTTAAATATGCCTTCCTGTCGGCAAATATCCTGTCTGTTATATTGATGCTTACCTTGCCCATTTATATAAATGACAAAAAAGTCTCAGAAATGTCAACTTTCGGACCGGCAACCACAGTCACCTATACTGCATGTGTGATCTTCATTGTTTCAACCGTACTTATCTGTATTATTTATCGCAAGTACATTTCCAAAAGAAGATTTTACACAGTGATACAATGGATGTGCCTCTGGTTTGGCTCTGCCGCTTTCCAGTTCTTCACAAACAGCGTGCAGATAGTCGCATTTGCCATGGCACTCGGCGTTCTCATGCTTTTTACTGAAGTTGAAAATCCGGACTCATACCTTGACCGCGATACAGGACTTATGAATTCACACGCCTTAAGTGTGTGGCTTGGTCAAAATCTGAACACAGACAGAACTTATTCTGCTTTCGAACTTATAATTAAAAATGAAAGCGAATATATTTATAATGAAGATCTTCACAAGGCAATAAGCATCTTCATGGGAAAATATCTCTCAAGGTTTAAATCTGCGATGATATTTAAGGACACCACCTTCGATTTCACGCTTATCTTTAAAAATGAGGAAGAAATGCGTCTGACTCTGGAGTCTGTAAAGGATACGTTAGATAAAACATTTGTGGTGGCAGATGTTGAAATAAAACTGGATGCGGCATTTCTTATGCTTTCTGATATAGGTGTTGTAGATGTTCCAAATCAGTTTTTTCAGCTTCATAACTGGTATCTGCACGAACATCCGGATATGATCATTGCAACTATAGGTGATAATGAGATAATCGAAGAAAGAAACAAGCAGAACATCTGTGACATGGTCGCAAGAGCAATGAGAGAAAACAGACTCGAAGTGTTCTATCAGCCTGTTTACAATGTAGAAGCGAATTCATATACAATGTCGGAAGCCCTTGTAAGGATTCGCGACATAGATGGCTACGTTATATATCCATCAAGTTTCATCCCGATTATCGAAAAAAACAACCTTATCGAAAAACTTGGCGAGGCAATATTTGAAAATGTATGCCGTTTTATCTCTGAGTCAAATATAAAAGAACTTGGTGTAAGACTCATAGAAGTCAATCTCTCTGCAAGACAGTGCAGTCAGCCTGACCTTGCAAAAAAATTCATTAAGATAATGAAGCGTTACAATGTTGACCCTTCTCTTATAGGGCTTGAAATCACAGAAAGCACTTCAATAACATCAAGAAGCACCTTGCTTTCAAATATGAAACAGCTCATGGATAAGGGAATACATTTTGCTCTGGATGATTTCGGCACAGGTAGAAGTAACATAAACTATATCATAAATCTTCCTGTAGATGTGGTAAAATTTGACAAGGAGCTTACCCAGTCATACTTTACCAATGAAAAGTCACACTACATAATGGAAAATATAATCCGCTTGGTAAGGCAGCTTGGTCTTACTATCATCACGGAAGGAGTGGAGACCAGGGAGCAATACCTTACTTTAAAAGACCTTGGAATAAAGCATATTCAGGGCTTTTACTTCTCAAAACCGCTCCCCGCAGAAGACTATATTACCTTTCTTAAAGAAAAAAATGTATAAAAGAAATCCGGTGACAAACACCGGATTTTTAAATTGCAAATAAATTATTCTTTAATTTTTTTATAATACTGTTTTATCAGCTCTACAGATTGAGGTGATTCCGAATAGTATTCACCTAACTTCAAAGCAAGCCAAATATATGCTTTTACCTTGAGCTTTTCATTTTCACTCAAATTCTCATTACGCATATTCATTGCCCAACCAATATTAAAAAGAAAATTACAAAGTTCCTTTTCCTTTCCCTGCTGCTTAAGCCACTTAATGCCTTTTTTGCATATTTCGATACATTTGTCATACTCTCCAGACAGCCCCATAAAATTTGAGTAATTAAGTAATATTTTATAACGAGGCTTATGATCATTTATAACTATACCTGATTCATAATATCTTTCCATATTTTCATATATCTTACAGGCATCTTTATACCTTTTTTTCTCACCGAAATATACTGCGATATCATTTATAATCAACATTTCAATCTCCGTAAAAACTCTGCAAACAGGAAATTTTTCTAAAGCAAAGTCTTTAAATGTTGTCTGCAATAAATTGATTAATCCTTCCAGATACTGCTTATCTGAAATTTTTTTCTTATTCCATAATATAACAAGTTTTATCCTCCGTATAAATTGATATTCTTCAACAGCATATTTTCCTGTTAAGATCAAATTTTCAAGCTTTTTTAACTCTTTTTCAGCAACATCATACTCACTTTTATCTAAAGCTATTAATAACTGATTTTTCAGCATTTCTATCTTACTGACATTGCTTTCAGTTACATAACATCTGTCTGAAAATGCCCCCATTTTTTTCATGAGTTGACTATATTTTTCATCTGTCGGTTCTAGTTTTCCATTTTCATATCTATTCAGTGTTTCTGTTTCACAAATATTTTCTGCAAGTTTTTCCTGTGAATATGCCTTTAATAATCTTGCCTGTTTTATCATTTTTGACTTAGCATACTCTCCCATTTTTTTAAAATCTCCTCTGTAAATCCATCGTTCTGATAATAATTGCTCAAAAGCCATGCAGCTGTAAGTATATCATCTTCATTAAATTTGTCTCCCTGAATCTGTCGACTTAATTGCAACACTTTAAAAAGATCTTCTGTTATAAATTCCTGTCTCAAAAAATCTTTGGCCGAGTCAAGATAGGCTAACGCAAGATTGTCCCTTGCATGTTCATGATAGTATTGTGCCATATAATATTTTATCTTCACACTAAATTTACTTATGTTTTCATTCTTACAGCTTCTGTCATTGATATATTTATTTAATTTTTTCATGATTTCAAAACCATCCATACGTATAGCTGAAAGAAAAAATAACGCATTAAATTCCAATATTGATAAAACCACATAAGAAGACTTATCAATATTTATTTTTGTGCATTTTAAAGCTTTAAATGCATACAGTTCAGTCTGACTCACGTTATTTTCAATATAATTTATTTCTGCCCTTTTTTCACATATATACTGTATATGAAGATTAATATCTTTATTTAATGGCAATTTCTCGTACTTACAAAGTAAATTATCAGCTTCTGAAAAATCCTCATTTATAATTGAACTATTAATTTTTTCCTGCAGTAGTTCAAATTGATATTCTGCATCATTTCCAATAAACTCTAATCCTGATGGGTTTTTGCCAAGCCTTTCCAACAATCTATCAATAATTATCTTGTCAAGTATAATCTGTCCTCTTTCAAATCTACAATATTGAGCAACACTGCATAATCCTTTGCATAACTCTCCTTGTGAAAGCTTTCTGCTTTTTCTGAGACTTACAAAATACTCATCAATTGTCATAGCACTGCCTTATTTTATTTAATTTCATTTTACAACTTTAGCTACATGAAAGTATTGCGGCAATAAGTTATTTTGTAGTTTTTATGAAAGGCTCAAATTATATTACACTCTCAATCTTTTTCGAAACCACTTAAAATTACCTATTCCTTATGTATGTACTTAGTACCTAGCGGAATTTCTGCAGCCTAAATTTCATTATATGTTAAATGCAGTATCTGTATACAGCAATAGTGTTGTTGCGTAACATATAATATTTACCTTTTCGGATATTACATAAAATTTGTAAAATGATAACAATCATACGCTTACTTCCTACAAATAACATCACTAAAATCAGAGACAGAGGATATTTTACCTCTGTCCCTAACTTCACAACTCAATGTGTACATATACTTACATTCACTAAAAATCAGCAAACGTCCGTACAATAATCTCCACCTTGTGAAATATGTATAGACTCTATAGACGCATCTTCTAAATCAGTTTCACAATTTTCTTCCTGCACGTCCATTAAGTCTATCGCCTCAATTATAGGTTTCATACTATCCTCCTTTCCGCATAAAATGCTATCAACATATATGCTTATTTTATTTTGATATCTTGATCATAGATAAAACACACATTTTTACCTTTGTTCAAGTTTATCAACTTTTCCCTATATATCTTCCTCAAAGGACTATTCCAAATTTCAGTCAATGACATCTCAATAATATTTCCAATAGAATAATTATTACATAATGGACACAGTAAAACATCTCCATTAAAATCTATTGTAACCCTTGCCTGTCCAGCACAACATCTCCAATTATTTTTCCCTTCCTTTTTGTGGCTATTATTTTTATCTACAAGATAAATATTGTTAGTGATATCAGCATATAAAAATGGAAAATGAATTTTTTTGCTTATCTCATTATAAACCTTCTTAACTTCATCATAACTTATATATAATTCATCCTTATTTACACTGGCCCAACCTCTTAACATCAGATTAGATAATTGAATTTTTAATACCCCTATCCTATGCAATTCATTCATCATCTGAATAATACTTGTTTTAGTAATTCCATTTATAACAGTATTGGTGCTTATTTTATAACCATGCCTAATTGCATACTTAATATTTCTGATAGTCTTTTCATAGTTACCCTCACCTCTGATATAATCATGTTCTATTCTTGATCCGTCAACACTAATCTCAAAAGTCAAAAGCTTTTTATTAACATTTTCCCCAAGATCATTAATAAATGAATGTAACAAAATTCCATTGGTAAACAAATTGACTCGAATTCCATTATCTAGGCATCTGTGTATGTAATTTGAAAGATTATTAACAAGTAGTGCTTCTCCTCCAGTAATAGAAAGTTCCTGAATATCAGACTCAATCAGTTTATCAAATACAGCTGCAATCTGTTTATCAGATAACTGCTCTCTATTTTTCTCACCCTCATAGCAATGTTTGCATCTAATATTACACCGATTAGTTATTTTCCATTGTACTTTAAGTGGCTGTTTAAAGTCGATATCACTTTTAAAAGTATTGCCCTCTAATAATTTGTTAGATATCTCTTTATATAATTTAATTACATAATTTTCATCAAGTTCAAGCATGCAAGCAATTTCACTAATAGGTATCTCTTTATAATAGTATTGTAATAGTTTGAACGTTAATTCATTTACCAAATAATACTGACCCTTTATATACACTACTATCCCTTGTTCTGTGAGTGTAGACTTCATATTTACTCTCTCCGCATTTGTCTAATTTAACATTCTTAGTTAGCAAACATAATTAGGTGATCTTTGTACATTCCATAAAGTAATTCTATCGCTTGCTTTCGCTTTGATTTATCCATTTCAGAAATAACTTTATTAAAGTTTTTCGTCTTTAACAAATTTTTCAATAGACACATCCCTTCTTCATCCACAATTCTGTTTGGTACTCCAAGGAGAATATACCTGTTATCGACTCTTCTCACATTAGTAAATAACAGTATTAGCTTCTTTTTTTCACAATCATGATAAAATTTTTCAATCGATATGTTTAATAAACAATCACTACTATCTGAATAAATATTATCATATTTTTCCACCTTGCATCCGCCCAAACATTCTGCAAAATCACGACAAAATCTACAAATACTCGGAATCCATTTTAGAGATCTAAAATCTTCAAAAGTCTCGTTATTCCAAATATCATATAAGCTACTGTCTTTAATTGACCCAAAAGAACGTAGAGATGAGCCACAAATTTTCACCGTTGCATCAGCATCAACGCAAACAGATGCAATTCCAGCGCTACAACTATGGCAAAAAAATTTTCTATCATCCTGCATTTGACACATTGGAATAACATTGCTAACTTTTATTTTATCAGACATGAGGTGATTGTTAAAAAAACTATCGATTATATTTTTGACCTCATTATTTTGCATTGACTTTCCAACTTGATTTAACCTAGCAAGGTATATTTTACAATTATGACTCTTGGCAAATGAAATAACTTCTTGAATTGCATCTATATTACCCTTTGTAATGGTAAAATTTAGAGTTATCTGTGGACCATTCTCAAGTCTATTAATTGCTTCAATATTTTGAGCAATCTTACGATAGGCGCCTGAAAAACATACCATCGAATCATGAGTTAGTTCACCTCCATGTAAAGAAATGCCAATTTGACTTATTTTATCCATACAATCCGGTATATATTTATTTAAAAGATATCCATTGGTAACCAAAGTTTGATAAAGTCCCAGTTTTTTCCCATAAGAAATAACATCTTTAAATGATGGATATAGCAGGGGTTCTCCTCCCGAATAAATAATTTCATTTACTCCATATATTTTAGCCTCATCAAGTACCTTCTTAACTAAACTAATATCTATATTTATATTTCTAGACTCCCCTTGAGAACAAAATTTGCATCTAAAATTACAGTTGTTTGTCAACTTAATCATAATTGATGTTGGAAACAGCACATTATTTATTTTTACATCATTTTCAATTATTGATTTGTATAACAATTTTTCCCTTTTCCTTTTTTCTCTTTTTTTACTTTTTGTTCTTCAATCTGAATAATTCTACATTCTGTAATTTCAGGTTTAATTTTACTAATAATTATTTCTTTATCTTTCATCGATTTTCTCCTTTGCATGTAAAAACTATCTAAACGCTAATTACTATTGTCCAATCCCTTTGTATAAAATTCTTTTTGTTTAGTTCTTAGTATCTTATCAATCTTTTTCCACTCAATATAAGCACAGTTTTTTCCATAAGCACATGTTTCACATTCAGGACAATTAGGCCAATAAACAATCTGCAAGCATTTGTTATATTTAATAAATTCATATACATATTGACTTGTTGTATCATTGAAAATATGTCTGTATTTTTCTCGAATTTCATCTAAACAACACCCATTTGCCAATTCAATAATATACAGATAAATAACACTTAATAATTCGTTAATAGACTGTCCCCTGTTGTACTTAAGTTCATTCAAGAACCTACTATAGTATTTTGCAGCTTTTTTATAATCTAAAAGGCTTAGATATAATAATGAAATCACAAAATCTAAATAAAGATAATTAAAATCAAAGTTTTTGTCTCCACAAAATTTGAATAAAATTGTTTGAAACGAATTTCTTCGATTCGTATAGGTCTTACTAAACCCAGCCAAATTCACAACTAATCGCTGTCTTTCAACATCATCAAGACTACTTATTTTCATCATTAACATCATATTTTCTTGTATATTATCAATGAATTTAAAAGAATCTGTTTCCATTTCAAAAATTGTGCTAAGCGTAGGAATATACACGCGGTACGTTGGAAACCCCAAGTACGAAAAATCAGTATATAATAATGACAAATTATTCTTATTAACAATGCCTAAAATCTGTTCATAAGCCTCGTCATTATTTAAAACATGTTTGAAAACAGATGGTATATCCACCTGGGCAGTTTCGAAAAACAAGTATAATGGATATTTCCCGTTATTGGAAATGTAATTGTCCATAAAATCATAATAATCGCTTAACTGTTCATCATTCCATTCAACAGATTGCTCGTTAATATCTTTAAAATCTATTGATTTCATATAATTGGTTGTTAAGTTTTCCAATCTACGTCCTTGAAGCAATTCCGTTATGCATCGTTCAACTGCTATTTCAAAATCAACATCGGATCCCAAAACAACCGCATATTTCATCACCTTCTTGTCAACAATAAGAAGTCCAACCACAGGAAATTTTTCTCCATCAGTGCAATCTAAAATCTCCCATTCTAATCCAACTTCCTCGAAATATAGCATTTTCTGAGCAAACGAGTACTCAGCCATGGCTTCTTTTCTAATATAAGGACACTTGATATGTTTTTTTAATATAAGTTTTTGAACATAACGTTCAAAAACTTCTGATGCTCCCTGTACAATAGCTTCAGCCTTACTGTTTCCTGCACATAAACCATTTGACCCACAAGTAAGGTTGACGAGTCTGTTTGGCACTGAAATAATTGTATTATTAACTGCATTAACATAATCTATTCTATAACATATCATTTTAGAATCATTATAACCAATAAAATCGGAGTTAATGAAATTATTCAAAGGCGCTTTAGAAATATATTCATGAACAAATGCCTTTTCTGGATAATCCTTTGTAGAATACCAGAATTTTATACTTACTCTGCTCTGTAAACGTTCTATTAACTCTGCAAGCCCGCTTGCAAGTGCTAATTCACGTGTTATTCCTTTTCCATTTGCACCCAGAACGAAACCATTTTCATTAACTTCTACTCTAACTGAATAAAAATTATCGCGATTATTAACTTCATTGATAATTGTATAATCCAAGCCAATTCCATATAATATATTCTCTATACGCTCAATAGTTTTTTTCGGTGCAACATCTTTTCTAACCATTTTCCCACATCTCTCAATCATAATAATATTTTAAAGACTTTTTAAAATATCTCACGGCAATATACACCCAAAGCATAGTGAGTACTACTGCTACAAATACTGTAAGTCCATTATTCATCATTTTCAAATAATGATTTCTCATCAAGACTTGAGCTGGAAAATTGTAAACAACAATTGCAGGAACGAAAAAAATAAAAATTATTTTTAGTCCAATCGGATAAATCGAATGAGGATTCTTTCCAGTATCCATCAGGGTCCAAAACATCCGTATCAGCCCCTGTATCCGTACAAATCTTAGTGAAAATGTTACCATAATAAATAAAAAACTAAATAATAACAAAACCGCACAACATATCATTGCAATGTATTCAATTATTTCAATCACCCCAACGCGAATACCGCTTTTTAAAACAGAATATATAAGGAACCCCGTTCCAAAGAACACTCCTGAAAACAGGCCTAAATTAAACTGCCTAAGTGAAATCATAAAGATAGGATTTACTGGTTTGATCAATAAACCATCCAACTCATAATTTTTCACTTTTACAGGTATTCTAACCAAATTAAAGAAAAAAACACCGCCAAAAAGCGAGTCAACTATCCACACTGTAGCCATTAATATATATATATGATATCTATTCCAGCCAGAAATAGTTTCAATTCCAGTGTTGTATACAAAGTAATAAAATAAAATATCTGCAACATATCCAAACACTACAGTAAACATGTTTACAAAAAAATTAAATCTGTATAGGGTATCTCTCCTCACGCAATTTTTCAAAAAATTCCAATACAATTTAAGATACTTCATCTATTCTTACCTTTCTTTAGGTTCCATATCCAGAATAAAATCTATATGCTTTTTTTCTGATAAAGAGTAAAATCATCGTAAATATGACAATCCACCCACCTTGAACCATCAGTATAAATATCAGCTCATTATTTTGATGTTTTCCCATATAGATGTCAATTGGAACAAATAATAAAAATTTAAACGGTAAAATTGAGATTAACTTATAAATTAATGCTGGCAAAATTGATAAAGGCAATAAGCCTCCCGAAAAAAAATTTTCAATATTATTCCAAAGATCCAATAAGCCTGATATTTCTTCAATCCATACTGTCATTAATCCAAAAATACATCCAATCAAATATTTAAGGATAAATGCCATGCATGCTGAAAGCATAACGACTGGCATAACATACACATTTATAAATATATACTTTCTAATTAACAGACAAAATAAGATAAACGGAATAAAGATATTTAACAAATAAATAATTTTTTCAGCGATATAAAGCTTAAAATTCAACGAAATAAATCCGATTGGCTTCAACAAAAAGTTATGCATATTTCCATTCTGTATCATCTCAGCCATTTTCACAGTATTATCTCTAGAATTAATAATAAGAGACATAAGAAAAACATTTACATAATAAGTAATCATTTGTTTATATGAATATCCGCCAATTATTTCCTTGTTTGCGCCATAAACAGCTTTCCAAAAGAGTATAGAAAATATAAGTGGAACACAACCAAATACAAAATTCAAATAAATGTTACTTCGATATGCCGCAAACTCGTTCTTTTTTATCCTAAAAACAGCCCTTAACACTTTCATATTGCGCAACTACCTTCAAGCAATTTAGATATAGTTTCTTCAAAATCATTAGATGTACTTTTACTGCTACATAATTTAATTTTTTCTATCATTCCATCATATATGATATGTCCATGATCTATAATGATTACTCTGTCACAAAGTTCTTCAACATCTCGCATATTGTGGCTTGTCATGATCATTGTAGCATCATTTTTTTTATTATAGTATTTTATAAACTCTCTTAATTTTTTCTGTGAAAGAATATCTAATCCTATAGTCGGTTCATCCAAAAAAAGAATCGATGGATTATGCATAAAAACAAGAATTAATTCCATTTTCATTCTTTCCCCTAGGGAAAGCTTTCTAACCGGTACCTTTAATAAATTCGAAACCTCAAGAAGCTCTGCCAGAATATCTACTTCCTTCTTTATCTCTATATCATTCATTCCATATATTGCCCCTTCAAGTTCAAAAGAAGCATATGCAGAAATGTCCCACCATAACTGACTTTTGTTCCCCATGACCAGTCCTATTTTCTTTAGATAATCCTTCTTCAAATCTTTGGGAACAAAACCATCTACTGTAATTTTTCCTTCTGAAGGGTAAATCAATCCTGATAGCATTTTTAATGTGGTAGTCTTCCCCGCCCCATTTAATCCTATCAATCCAACCATTTCACCTCTATCTATATGAAAATTGATATTTTGAACTGCTGTAACCGTTTTATATTCAGGATGAAATAAACTGGCAAAACAGTTCTGTGACTGTTGCTTTACTTTATACCTTTTAGTAACCTGCTCTACTTCTATCATTCTATTTTCCTTATTTTCATCTTTATAAATAATCACTGACTTTCTCAAACGCTTAGAGTAAATTATACTACATTACCATTCAAACAAGTATGACGTATTTCGAAAAAATTTTTTTGAACGCATCCTACTTTAGCAATTTACCGCTTTAGCTGCATAGGAGATATAAATTAGCAAAAAATCCGGTGCTAAGCACCGGATTTTTTTTATTTTTTTGTATGTGCTTCTTTCCATTCAGCAGGAATCTTTTGTTCGAATCTGTCCTTGCTTCCCTCCAAAGGAACTTCTGTAGGATATTTTCCATCAAAGCAAGCCGAACAGTAATGCAGCGGATATTCAAAGTCTACCGCAGCTCTTTTTGCTATCTGCTTTGCAGCATCAACAGAAAGATAGCCTAATGTGTCTGCCCCTATAATATCTGCAATCTCATCTATCGTATGATGCACAGCTATAAGGTTTTCCTTCGAATCTATATCCGTTCCGTAATAGCAAGGGTTTAAGAACGGCGGTGCAGAAATCCTCATGTGAACTTCCTTTGCGCCGGCTTCCTTTACAACCTTTACTATCCTTTCAGAAGTAGTACCCCTTACAATAGAATCATCAATAAGAACTACTCTTCTTCCCTTTATTGCACTCTCTATAGTATTAAGCTTTATGCGGACAAGATTTTCTCTCTCTGCCTGACCGGGTGAAATAAATGTTCGCCCAATATATTTGTTCTTTACAAGCCCAAGCTCAAAAGGAATGCCAGATGCCCTTGAAAAACCAAGCGCCGCATCGAGTCCCGAATCAGGCACACCAATTACAACATCCGCCTCAACAGGGTGCTCCTTCCAAAGGAACTCTCCTGCTCTCATTCTCGCTTCGTGAACTGAAGCCCCATCTATAAATGAATCATTTCTGGCAAAATAAATATATTCAAACACACAAAGAGCAGGGTCACATTTTCCACAATGAGTCTTTATAGAACGCATACCGTTCATATCAACTACAACTATTTCACCCGGAAGCACATCCCTCACAAACTTTGCTCCTACAGCATCAAGTGCACACGACTCAGAAGCAAAGACTATCGATCCGTTCTCATTTTTACCTATACAAAGAGGACGCATACCCCTTGGGTCCCTTGCAGCTATAAGCTTTGACGGACTCATGACAACAAGTGAATAGGAACCCTTTATCTTGTTCATTGCAGAACAGACAGCATCTTCCATAGAGTCACTGTGAAGCCTTTCCCTTGTAACAATGTAAGAAATAGCCTCTGTATCAGTGGTGCTCTGGAATATACAGCCTTCATTTTCAAGCTCCCTGCGAAGCTCATACGAATTTACAAGATTGCCGTTGTGGGCAAGTGCCATGTTACCCTTGATATGACGCACAACTACAGGCTGTGCATTTATCCTATTGCTACCCCCGCTTGTAGAATATCTTACATGACCGATTGCCATGTTGCCTCTGCCAAGACTATCAAGTCTTGCATTGTCAAAAACCTCATGTACAAGACCAAGATCCTTATAATAATTGAATATACCCTCGTCATTCACACAGATGCCGGCTGCCTCCTGACCTCTGTGCTGCAGGGCAAAGAGCCCGTAATAAGTAAGTCTTGCGACATCACCTCTTACAGGTGCCCATATTCCAAATACGCCACATTCTTCATTAATTTCGTGCATTCTGCTACCCTTTTCTGCCTGTATATCAGCAAAGTAAAAATATTATCGCTCAAGTAAAGAAAAGCCACAGCGGCAAATTTACCGCTATGGCTAATGATACCATACTCCCGAGGATTCGTAAACATTAGATAGATTAATATAATCTTATTTAATGATAAGAGCACCTGATAAATTATTTTAACCTTTTAAATCTTTCTACTGCTTCAAGAGTGTCCTCATACTTGCCAAAAGCTGTAAGCCTGAAATATCCCTCACCTGATGGGCCAAAGCCTGAACCCGGTGTACCTACGATATCGGCTTCTGTAAGGAGCTTATCAAAGAATTCCCAGCTTGTCAGACCATTTGGAACCGAAAGCCATATATAAGGTGCATTTACACCGCCATATACAGTAAAACCTGCATCGGCAAGAGAATCACGAATGATCTTTGCATTTCTCATATAATAAGCAATCTGCTCTTTTGTCTCCTGCTGACCCTCTTTGGAGTAAACAGCCTCACCCGCACGCTGGATAATATAAGCAGTACCATTGAATTTGCTTCCCTGTCTTCTTGCCCAAAGTCCATTCACACTTGTACCATCCACAACAAGCTCCTTTGGGATAACAGTAAAACCGAGTCTGGTTCCGGTAAATCCGGCATTCTTTGAAAAGCTTCTGAGTTCTATAGCGCACTTCTTTGCGCCCTCACACTCATAAATAGAATGTGCAACGTCCTCTTCTGAAATATAGGCTTCATAAGCAGCATCATAGATTATCACTGCATGATTTTCATTTGCATAATCTACCCATTTCTGCAGCTCACTCTTCTTTATAGTAGTTCCGGTAGGATTATTAGGAAAGCAAAGGTATATAATATCCGGTGTCTCCTCTGGAAGCTGTGGTGCAAAACCATTTTCAGCAAGACAAGGCATATAGATAAGGTCTGTCCACTTACCTTCTTCCTTGTTGAAATATCCCGCTCTGCCTGCCATAGCATTTGAATCAACATATACAGGATAAACAGGATCGCATACTGCAACGCGATTGTTAAGTCCAAAAATGTCCTGAATATTGCCCGAATCACTCTTTGCTCCGTCAGATATAAAAATCTCGTCGAGAGCAATATCCACGCCACGCTTTGCATAATCCTTATCGCGGATAGCATGTCTTAAAAATTCATAGCCAAGGTCTGGAGCATAACCATGAAACGTCTCTGCATTGCCCATTTCATCTGTTGCCTTATGAAGTGCATCTGTTACAGTCTTGCATAGCGGAAGTGTAACATCCCCGATACCAAGTGAAATGACCTTCTTGTCAGGATTTGCAGCCTTGTACTCTCTTACCTTTTTTCCTATTGTTGAAAAAAGATAGCTTCCAGGCAGTCTCTTAAAATTCTCATTAACAGTAACCATATGACTCTCCTCACTATCATATAAGATAAACGTTACATTTAATATCAACGAAGTCAACTTTCATTAACAGATGATATTAAATTTTATTATTCAATGCGTCCTCGTATTACGCCGCATTTACTATAACAGGGTGTAACGCTACACCCGCTATCCCGTCCGAAAATTCATTCGGGAATACTTTCTTCATTATCTGATAAGCACCGTTTACATCTGCGTTGATCTTGACACCACTTTCAGTCTTAAACAAACCTCTGAAAACCCGTCTACTTTTGTTGTAGTTCTGCTTTATTGGTGCTTCCCCATCAATTACACCTGTACCACTTGTATAGGATTCTTCTGTACGAACGACCGCAATTCCGTATTCTTCTGACTTGTACTCAATCATTTCAATCAAGCGGTTAAATGGTAGCTGAGTAAAGTTCTGATTAACTATTTTACCCATATCAGATTTCTGTTTCCATTCATCATTGTGACCGATTACAATTACAGAAATATCGTTACTTTTTGCATAATTAACAATAATGCGACTCGCTTTCTGCATATAATCATCGACTTTGCGATTACGCCTATCAGTTATTCTATCCATGCGCTTTGTATTGTGCCTGTCGTTCATCTGCTTTGCAATCTTGCGGTAACGTGCAATCTGTTTATTGTAGTATTGATTTATGGATTTAAGACCTTTACCGTTGATAGCAAAGGGTTTCTTGCCTAGGTTATTCACTACGGTTGCTAAGTTATCTACACCAATGTCAATACCCATGTGTTTGCTATTATCACTTAACTGTTCTGGGACATCAATACGATACACTATTTCAGCTTTAAGACAAAATCCACAAGGTTTTATTCTAACTTGCTGCAAGGAAATAAAGTCATCACGAGCATCTATTTTACTACTAAGAGTAAAACCATTGAACGACTTAGGAAATCTTACAATGCCATTTTTTATCTTGCATTGCTGTCCGGTGTGATAAACCGAAAAATAGCCATTCTTCTTTTTGAATTTTGGAAATTTGGGTTCGCCAAGGTACTTTTCGGGATGTTTTTTCCAATCCTTATGCGACTTGAAATATCCTTTCCAATCCTTATCAAGAACTCTCAATGTTTGTTGTGCTGATGCTGCTGTTGGCATATCGGCATAGTCGGGATATTCTTTGTCAGCTTTGAGTATTTTATCCAAATCATTGTAGCGGATCCATTTGCCGTTCTTTGTTAACTCTTCACGAATAATATAATTTGCATGATTGTACAGATTTTTTGAACGATGGCAGAAGTCTAAAAGCATGGAATAGTGCGGACTATTCTTTTTAATTATGTGCTTTTCAACTCTCTGTGCTATCATCTTCTGTATCCTCAAAAACCTCTTTAATCTTTTTTACTCTGCGTTTTGTATATAATTTCATTGAATAACAATGAAGCATACTGATTATTTCTTCAAATATTTCTTGACTATCCAATTTTTCAGAACCAACCTCGCTCATTACGACTATTTCACAATGAAATTTTTGAAATAGATAATAGAATAAGTCGTAACCAACTCTTGAAAGCCTGTCTTTGTAGCTGATAACAACTCTTTCAACTTTGCCCGCTATAATATCATCAAGCATACTAAAAAAGTTTTTACGCTTCTTGAAACTAATTCCACTTGCAACATCAGAATAGACACCGTTGATTATATATCCATTAGAAAAACAAAACTGTTTAAGCATAAGGACTTGATTCTCTAAATCTTTTAAATGTCGTATTATGCAGTAATACGATGCAGCCTCTGTCCATCGCCACAGGCGATTTTTCCATGGACAGAGGTTCTATTTTCTGTTTCGCTGTAGAAACTCTTGCATAGATATAAGTTTTTCTTGAAACTCCCTTGTTAAATATCTGATATACAGATTGTTCATCATAATCATAGCGTCCGTTTGGCAACTCAGTTACTTTGATAGTGCCATTTTTAACGTATCTGCCAAGCGTCTGCCTTGATATTTGCAACAACTGTAATACTTCGCCTGACCTCAATGTGTTCACCTCGCTTTCCGAAGTTAAGGATAACTCCGAAAAGCAAGTATGTCAATGCTACTTAATAAAAATCGTTATCATTTAGATGTATTAAACTATATTATTGCTGTTTAAACGCACAATATTCATATCGTTCAAATGCTGTTGTACCCAAAATGTACCCAGACGGCATTTTACTGTAATTTTTTCAAATATAAGTCTCTATCGGAAACAGCAATTTTAAGTGCATCCATTGCCTGCTCAGCTGTAAGCTTAAGTGTTTCCATCATGTTCTTTATATCAACTAATCTTGTCTCCAATTCTTTTTCATTACGCATATCTTCCATTACTCTACACACAACTTCCACTCCTTCCTCTGTTTCCTTGAAGTATCTTGTCTTATCTGCAAGATCTTCGTTAAACATGTCATCAGGATCTGAGCATGAAAAATCATGCATCAGCTTTCCTATTTCATCATCTCCACGATAGGCACCATTTACATAAAGGATATGCTCGCCATCACCAAATGGCTCATTGGTCACCATATTCATTCTTTCTATTGGATAAAAAGGCAATCCCTTAGCAAAAATGTCATTTTCAGTGATAAAAATTGTATAGGTCTCTGGCAACTCATCAAACTCCTGACCAGCATCAAGATTTTCCACATCCATGGCGCTTGAATGATATCTTGCTCTATGTACACCTGCGCCTTTGTCTGAACGTTGAATCTCTATGTCGTATTTCTTAGATGAATCATCCTCACAATATGCATCCAGACATATTGATCTGGCACCAACCAAGCGTTTTAAGTCAGCCTGTGTTTTCGCATTTATAATTTTCAAATCGGTTTTCTGTAAGATTACCTCTAATACGTGCTGTACAAGTGGTATGTTATCACGAAATAAGCATCTCATAAAATCATCATCTATTGGTCTTAGACCTCTTAAGCGTTGAAGATCTTCCTGTCGTTCTCTTTCTTTTCTCTGCTGCTCTGTTTCCAAGTATAAATCTCCTGTCATCTATTATTATTCACTTATGGTGATAAGCTTTTCCATTTGAGCCTTATACTCCATAAGCCTCAGAACATACTCCGGCATCTTGCGTTTGCCAGCTTCCCAATCTACAACTGTTCTGTATGGAATAGCATAATAATCGCAGAACTCCCTGCGATTCATCCCCATCTCGTCACGTAGATTTCTTACTTCTTCTGCAATGTCCATATCATATCACCTCATTCTTGTGATATCATAATAAATCCTTTTATGCGTTGCGTCAAGCAATTCTTCTTAATGTGCAAATACGGAGCTAAGTAAAAAATCTCAGCTCTGTGTAATAATTCTCGTATGGGGAAAAGGTTACATCAATGGTGCAAACAATCTTAGTAAGAACTGTAAGATATTGTTACTTGCCTTTTGTCCGTTTCTATACATTGCTGTTACATCCTTTGAAACAGCTATAATCTCATCGAAATCATTTTTCGTATCTAATACAGCCTGACAACCTGCATACATACAACCATTTTCAAAATGATGATACAGGCTTCTGTAATCAAGATTTATTGTACCATTGGTGGCAACAATATCATCGGAAACGCACATTTTGCAATGACAGAACCCCGGAGTATATTCATATACCTTTACACCATTTCTTGTAAGAGTGTTGTAGTAGGATCTTGTAACGCTATAGACCAGTTTTTTATCAGGAATACCAGGAGTGATTATTCTAACATCAACGCCACGTTTGGCTGCAAGGCCGAAAGCATGTATCATTTCATCTGTCAGAATCAGGTATGGAGTTATAAACCAGACATACTTTCGTGCCTGCTCTGCTATACTTATATAGACATTTTCTCCGCACTGCTCATCATCCATAGGATTGTCACCATATGGCTGCACATATGCCTTTTCTACCGGTCTATGCGAAAAAGCCGGCAAATATTTGTCAAAGTATGCATCATCTTCATCATCTGCTCTCACACTGTTCCACATCTCTAGAAAAAGAACAGTCAAAGACCTGACAGCTCCTCCTGTTAACTTTACACCTGTATCCTTCCAATATCCATATGGATGCGTAATATTAAAATATTCGTCAGCTATGTTATAACCGCCTGTGAATCCCACTTTTCCATCGATAACTGTAATCTTACGATGGTCACGATTGTTATAAAAAATATTCAATCCAATAGTAAATGGATTAAATACTCTCGCCTTGATTCCTTTAGCCTCCAGCCTTTTGACGAAATCCGTATTGATAAAGCCGATACTTCCCATATCGTCATAAAATACTCTGACTTCCACTCCCTCTTTTACTTTTTCCTCAAGTATATCCAAAATACCATGAAATGCTTCTGCATCCTCAATTGCATGATATTCCATAAAAATGAAATTTTCTGCTTTTTTTAATTCTTCCTTCTGGGCTGCCAGCCCATCTTGGGCTTGTGCATAATACTCTATATCAGTGTCATTGTATAAAGGATATCCACAGCAGTCACTGAGATACATCGATACACCTGCCATCGACGGATAGTCTAAAGATAATTCCTTAGCAAGATCGTTATCCTTTCTTCTATCAAGCTCAGGCACCAGGACATGATCAATCTCCTCATAACGCTTTTTCATTTTATAGGTTGTTCCATTAAATCCAACCAACACATACATACACAATCCCAGTACAGGAAATATCAGGATAAGGATAATCCATGGAGTTTTCATGCTAGATGTCTTATTCTGACTGTAAATGCCAAGAACAGTTAACAAGGCAATAAGCCTGGTACATCCATCAATCCACTCCGCATAGGCATTCAGTTCTGTAAATAACAAAACAATAAAAACTATTTCCAATAAAAGCGAAAAAACGGCGAAAAGCATCCTCTTTACACCGTTTTTAACATTCTTTTTCTTTTCATAAGTATTAGAACTCATCAGCCTCATTACCTTTCGATTCCGTTGCTTATTTAAAATTAGCGATTCCTAATTTCATAATGTTTTATATCTCCTTAAATTTCCTTGAATTTACGCGGTTTCTGCGATTTGCTAATCTGACCGAGTGCCACGTCGAGTGCCACTGAGTGCCATTTCGCATTAAGATTTATATGACTTTCAATGCATCAGCCACGAGATTTATTTCTCTTAATTTTTCATCTTCCGTAATATGTACGTATAGATTCATTGTGATTCCGATATTTGAATGACCAAGAATATGCTGTAACGTCTTGGGTTTCATGCCTGCTTCAATGCATCTAGTAGCAAATGTATGTCTTAAGATGTGCATTGAAAATCGTGGGATGTTTGCCCTGTCACAATATTTCATCAAACCTGTATCATAAGTGCTGTTTTTCACCGGAGTACCATTGCGACATAAAAATACAGTGTCTGACCATTCTATCGGTATAACTTTTAGTTCTGAGTTTTTTGCTCTCTGATTTTTCAGGATGCGAATTGCCTCATCTGTAAGAGGGATGGTTCGATATCCCGACTTACTTTTCGGAGGACCGATTCTCCACTCCCCTACCTTGTAACGATACTCCATAGTTCGCTCAATCTTCATTGTTTTGTTCTCAAAATCAATGTCGCTCCAACGGAGTCCTATGAGTTCACCGGTACGAAGTCCCGTCTGCAAAACAAAACGATACTGATTCTCATAACTGTAACCAACTACCGCAGCTAAGAATTTCTTTTGATTCTCTATCGTGAGTGCTTCCCTTTTCACAGAAGGCTGTCCTATATCGCTTTTCAGTGAGCGTTTGCAGGGATTTACAATTATCACATCATTCTCCTTGGCAAACTCTAACATGTTATATAGAGCGATTCTGGTCTGATAGATTGTCTTTGATCGATATCCTTCATCAGCCATCTTGTTAAAAATCTGCTGACAGTGAATTGGTTTCACATCTGCAATCAGTTTACTACCAATAACACATCGGATATTTCTCTCGTATCGTTCCCTGTAGTTTCGTGAAGTATTGGGTCTTACCGTCTTTTCCTTCATCTCAATCCAATAATCAAACCAGGCAT
>Ga0256405_10005306_pt1 | contig 22537 bp, 16 predicted proteins | sample RumenRJG_02DNA_FD_189096 | JGI IMG/M metagenome (GOLD analysis project Ga0256405, IMG submission 189096) | Bovine rumen microbial communities from Lethbridge, Alberta, Canada - RJG_02 | ecosystem: Host-associated > Mammals > Digestive system > Stomach > Rumen | place: Canada: Alberta... | reverse complement strand
GGTCATCGAGTACCGGGATCGACCGGAAAACAGCGTTTCCAAACTCAACACCTATTCGGACGGAATGAAGGTCCTGCATACGATCTGGAAACTGTTTCGCACCTATAAACCCATGGTGTTTTTCGGAATCATTGCTCTTCTGCTGGCGATCCTGGCGCTTGTGATGTTTCTGCCGGTCTTCACCGAGTACTTTCGAACGGGGCTGGTACCGCGGTTTCCGACCCTGATTGTAAGCGGATTTGTAATGATCGCAGCGATTCAGGCCTTCTTTTCCGGAATGGTTCTGGAAACCATCAACCGCAAGAACCGCCAGGACTTTGAACTGGAACTGATCCGGGCCAATAAAACAGCGCAGCGGCAATCGTAAATCGGGAGACAGAGCAAAGAATGACAGAATGCAGCCGGAAAAAAAGAACAGCCATCTTGATCCTTGCCCTGATCACATTGGGGGGAATGGTGCTTCGTCTCGCTTCCTGCTTCTGGGGGTATCCGATGGCGCTGCACCCGGACGAGTTCACGATTGTGGACAATGCAATCGATATGCTGCGCAGGCATTCCTGGCTGGCTTTTGTCTACAATCGACCGGATCAGTTTGAGATCAAGTGCAATGCGGCACTGTTTGCCGTGGCATCTCGCATCCTCTTCGGGGTACCCGCCTATGAGGCTTTTGAGACCCATTATATGGCCTTTTACGTGATCGCAAGAGGCTTTACGGCAATTTTCGGTACCGCAATGATCCCTTTGGCAGCGATTCTGGCCGGACGAATGGTGAAAAAAGAGAATCGCCTGCTTACACAGCTGATCACGGCCTTTGTTTTCGCGTTCTCGCCGGTCCTGGTGGAACACTCCGCCTATGCCACACCGGATATCGTACTCACCTTCTTCGTGCTGCTGTTTGCGCTGATTTCACAGAAGTACCTGGAGAGCGGAAAAACCATGTGGCTATGGCTTTCCGTGGTTGTCACCGGGGTAGGGATCAGCATCAAATATCCGGCGGGGATTCTCTGCCTGGTGATTGCGGCGTCGGTGATCTATCGCTGTATCAGGGAAAAAACGTACGGAAAGATTGTGCTCTACGGGCTTCTGAGCATCGGACTGCTGCTGCTGACCCTGTTCGTGATTGCCCCGAATCTGTTTACGGATTTCCGCTCGGTCTATGACACGCTCGTTTTTGAAGCGAGACCGAATCATCTTGGCGCGGACGGACTCGGTTGGTTCGGGAATCTCCGTTTTTATCTGAATACTATGATCCGGGACATGGAGCCGTTCTCCCTGCTGGGAGCGGCTGCGGGACTCATCTGGATTCTGCGGAACCGTTCAGAGCGTACAGCCGTGCTTCTGATCGCGCCGGTCTATCTGGCATGCATCAGTGTGCTGTCCCTGCACTGGATTCAGTGGGGAATTCCGGTTTATGTGTTTTACGATCTGCTGACAGCGATCGGCTTCTCTGCTTTATTATACTGGATTCGAAAGGCGGATTCGGCACAATTCATCAAGAAGCCTGTGACAGCTATATACCTGGTTTTTACCGGTGTACTGGGACTTAATCTGCTTCTCTCTGCCGCGGGACTGACGAAAAACAAGCTGGTGGAAGATACACGCAGTGTGTCACTTCGCTACTGCCTTGAGAACGGGGTGAATACGGCAAACTCGCTGTTTGAGGGATATACGCCTCTGTCACCGAACGGCGCGGCGGGATACCGGTATTACGCATTCCACATGACAGACGGGAAAGCCTGTGTGAACGAGCCGTATGCGACCAAGCGATACTTTATCACCAGCGGCGCCTACAGCGGACGCTTTCTCGAGGAAAGTGAGCAGTATCCTGACGAAGCGGAGATCTACCGCGCCATTCCGGATTCATTTGAGGAAATCTATCGTGTCGAGGGCGCGGGAAGCTACAGCCCGAAGAGATACGCATACGAGAATATCCTGTACACGCTGCGTTTCCTGAGAGAGCAGTACCCCTGCACCGGAGCGACGATCTATTTCTATGATCTGAATCCGCAGTGTGTCACCATTGAAAAAACCGGAGAGACGGGAATCGGACTCGTGGTTGATGAAGGAAAGATCGGTGCGGGAAAGACGCTTCAGAACTGGGTGGTCTACAACAGAGATGACGGGAAAATTGTCCTCCTCTGTGCAGAGAACAATCTGGCGATGGGCTGGTCTGCGGATGGAAGCCTGATTACGGTTGAACCGGAGGCCGAAAATGAATGCAGATTTGATGTAATACAGCGAAGTGCCGGGATTACCCTCCTTTCTGAAGAAGGAGCCCTGACGCTGGAAAATGGGAAACCTGTACTCCGGCCTGCAGAGGATGGAAATACAGCGCAGGAATGGACATTTGCATCGGTAAAGGATTCAGGAGCATGAAAAAACAGGTTGAGAACAGGCGTAGAGCATTCAGAATCGTTTGGCTGATGATCCTGCTGATTGCGGTGACAAGGGGAGTAACCTTAACGCATAACATGGAGCTCCACCCGGATGAGAATGTGTTTGTAAGAGCTGCTGTAAGCTTGAAAGACAAGGTCATGGGGCTCGGAGATGTTTATGAGGAGGCAAAAGAGTATCCGGAGGGAGCATATGTTTTCCAGCTTCCTTTTCATATTGCGGCGCAAATCATCAAACAGGCAAGCGGCCATCCGATCAATGGATTTGTAACCGGCAGAATTGCTTCAGTTGCTTATTTTTCAGCGGCCGCTGTTTTGGGGTTCTTTCTCCTGTACCGATATATAGACAGGAGGCATGTTACGCTGCTGGTCTATGCAGCTACAATGGTTTTCTCTTTGTTCCATATAGAACAGTCCCGCTACGGAACGGGGGATGCCATTTCCATTTTCCTCCTTGTTCTGGAGATCGTTTGTTGCGCTGCGGCAAGTGACGGAAAAAGAAAATTGCCGCTCCTTCTGGCAGCGGCACTGATTTGTGGCTTCTTAGCTGCAGTCAAGTACCCTCTGTTTTTTTTCCTTTGTATCCCGGTTTCTATGCAGTGGAGACTGTACAGAAAGAAAACGGTAGTGAAAAGAATTGGACTTACGGTGATGCTGGGAGCTGCGGCACTTGCCGGATTCTTATTCTGTTCTCCGAAGGTTGTTCGAGATCCGCTTTATGTCGCACGTGTTATCCTGACAGAGTCCAGAGCATATTTGCGAGGAGGAAACCTGTTCACACTCGGAGGCTGGTATAATCATGTGGCGTCTGTTGCAGTATACTCGCTTTGTTATTCCGGTTTTCCTCTTGCATCGGCCCTGATGTGCTATGCCATCATATCCCGTCTGAAAAAAAGAGCGATTCGGACAGATGTCGATTTCCTGTTTAATCTGGTAATCCCGATTGTGATACTTGTCTTTTTCATCTATAATATTTCGATTATTTCTCTCTTTATGCGCTCTTTTTACCCGTTTCTGTTCCTGACAGATCTCTATGCATCGACAGCTGTAGGGACGCTGTATGATAAGGGAAGAAAAAACCTTCGAACTGTATTAGGGGTTCTGGCTGCGCTTATGATCTGCAGAGGATGCTTTTTCCTGACGGCATTGTCGGAGAGAAACAGCGGGGAACGGGTGAATCGGCTGATCGCGGCAGCTGCGGATGAAAACTGGAAAGAAACATCATTGATTGCCACCAGACCTCTTTCCGGACCGTATCTGGCCTTTGATACAAACCTGTTACGAGACGCGAAAGAAATATATATTCAGGATGAACGGTTTTTGGAGCCTGATACTGCGAAGCTAAGACCGGGTGAAATGGTTATTACAGGTACGGAAGACTATAGCAGGAGTAATCGCTATATCATTCCATTTGACAGTGAAATGGTACATGATCTGATCTACAACTGGGAGACTTTCCGGAATGTGAATATGCAGTATCTGATCGGCCGTCCTTACCCGAAGTATTATTATTACCTTTTTGGCTACTGGATCAAAGGGACAACCGGGACGGATTATGAATTTCCTACAAACTATGTTTATTATCGTTCCGAATAAGGGAAAGCGATGGACGAGCAAAAAATAACTGGAAAACGCACGGCATGCAGAGCAATTCTGCGAGGGGCAGTGTATGGAACGCTGGCGTCCCTGGCTGTCTCGACATTCAAAGACAGCAATACTGCCACAACAATCGGGAGCATTATCGCGGCTGCGGCTGTAGGGGCCTGGAGCTTTGGAAAAACTGTTTCGGAAAGAGACCGCCGAAGAACCGTTTGCTGTCTGATTCCGGCTCTGCTTTTTGCCGCATTCTCCGTGATCGGGTTCTGCTTCGCGATGGATTCCACCCCGGAACGCCTTTATGCTTCGAAAACGAATCTGCTGAAAGCCGCCGCGGCGTTCTGCGGATATGTGATGATTTTCTATGCAGGATTGCAGGGCCTCTTCAGCCTCCTCTCAGAGCACAGGACTTATTCGAACGAAAGGCCTGACCGGGAGATTCGCGGTTACGGGAAACTGTTGGTCAGACGGCCGTTTCAGACCGCATTCCTTACCCTGCTGCTCGGATATCTGCCGTATATGATTGCCTCCTGGCCCGCTTTATTTATGGGAGACTGTCAGACAATCATTCCGCAGATGTTCGGCGCAGCGCCGCTTACTACACATCATCCGGTACCGTATACGCTTTTCCTGTGCGGTGTCCTGAAAGCAGGAAAGGAACTGCTGAATTCCTGGAACGCGGGGGCATTTGCCTTCGCTATGTTGCAGACGCTGGCTTTTCTTGCCGTGATGTCCTACAGTATTCAGGTACTGATCAGAAAAGCAAACTGCTCATGGAAGTGGGCTGTGGTGCTGGAAGTGTATTATCTGGTCAGCCCGCGCGTTTCCAACTGCATGTTTGTAATAACAAAAGATGTCTGGTATGCCGCCTGTCTGCTGCTGTTCGGAATTGCTGTTTTTGGCGTGCTGAGAGAGGGCTGGACCAAGGAGAATACGGTTCAGATGGCATTAGCCGCGGCGGGAATCCTGATCTTCCGCAAAGACGGCTTCTATGTGCTGCTTCTTTCTTCTGTGACTTATCTGCTGTTCAACCGGAAATTGAGGAAAGGTATGCCGGCACTTCTGATTGCCGTGCTGGGGCTGCATCTTCTTTTCAACCAGGTGATTTATCCTGCGGCAGGAATCGAAAAAGGCAGCATCAAGGAAATGCTCAGTATTCCGCTGCAGCAGACAGCAAGGTGTACAAAATATCTGGGTGACAGCCTGACAGAGGAGGAAAAGAACGAGATCCTGGATTTGTTCTTTTTTGACTCCATAGAAGAGATGGGCGCAGCCTATGATCCGTCGCTGGTGGATTATATCAAATTCCGCTTCCCGGAACAGGTCGATGGAGAGACGTTAAACCGCTACCTGCATCTCTGGGCAAAGATGGGGATGAAGTATCCGGCTACCTATCTCAATGCTTTCATCAACAACTATTTTGAATATGTCTATCCGGGCTGTATCTTCATGCAGTGCTCCTATGACTGGAGCGAGACATGCTTTGGCCGCGTGAATGAGAAAATCGGATCGGACTTCCATTATCCTGAGAAACTCAGAAGCTTTCGAAACGGGATGGAAAATGTCCGGGAGCGGGTTTTTGAAACCTATCCGTTCCGCCTGATCAATATGCCCGGTATGACGACGTGGTTTCTGCTGACCTGGGTATTCTGGCTGGTTTATTCCGGAAAGACGGAGTATCTGATGCTTGCGGTCCCAATGCTTATCGTGATGCTGGTTTGCTTCGCTTCTCCCTGCAACGGGTATTACTGCAGATATCAGTACCCGCTCCTTGCATATCTGCCCTGGGCGATTCTGGCGGAACGAAATGGTAAAATAAGTGAGAATATGAGGAAAAAACTGTGACGAAAAAACGCTATGACGGCATTGACTTACTGAAATGCATTGCAATTATAATGGTGATTGCCCTCCATGTGCCGCTGCTGCATTTTTATATGAACGGGGTGGAAGGAAGCATTTTTCGCAAGGTTCAGTTTGCTCTGCGCATCATCATGCAGCCGGTCCCGTATTTTGTCGCAATCAATGGTTTCCTGATGCTGAAAAAACGGACATTTGATCTGAAAACGCATATCAGGAAGACGCTGACCATGATCCTGCTGTTTTTCATCTGGGCCACTATTCTGGTCATTCTGGCCAGAGTCATCGCCGGAGAGGAACTGACGCTGAAACAGTTTTTGATCTGGGTTTTTGAAACCGGTGACGGAACCGGCAATTACGCAGGAGTCCTCTGGTTCATGGAAGGCCTGATCAGCGTCTATCTGGTTTATCCGCTGCTTTGGAGAGCTTATCACGAGGACTTCCGCAGCTTCCGGTTTTTCTTTATCGCATTGAGTATTCTGGTTGCCGGCGTAAGCTGCCTGGAACTGATCCGGAATGCAATACATTTTGATACGGACACCGAGGTGCTGGATCAGTTCATCGGATTATGTAAGCGCTTCCGTACCGAGATCGGAGGCTGGTTTCTGTTCTATTTCTGCCTGGGAGGCATGATCAGTCATGATCTTGACCGATTCCTGGAAAAAAGAAGATGGATGATCCTCACAGGACTTGCCGCATGGGTCGTTTCATATGCGTTTGCATACTATATGAGTGCAAGACAGGGAAGTATGTATGATCCTTCCTTCAATTATGAGTCTGTATTCACGGCGGCATTCATCATCAGCATGTTTGCCCTGGCTCTGCCTTATCAGGCGAGTGGAAAGCCTCTCTCAAAGCTCCTGATGGGGATCGGACAGAATACGTTCGGGATTTTTGTGATCCATAAGATTTTCATCTGGATCATTGACAGACATTTTGAAGTGTTCTCGTTCGGAGAGCGGCTTGCAACCTGCCTCGTCGTGCTTGCGGCCAGCTACCTTGTGACGATTCTCATGAACCGGGTCCCCATCCTTAAAAAGATGGTTATGCAGTGAGAACGAACAATTATGCTAAAAGCCGGAATTGCTTGCAGATGGGGGAATTGGTTTGAGAAAATACTTGCCATGTGCGATCATGACCCTGCTACTGATTCTGGCAGTCGCGATTTGTATTTCTGAAGAGACAAGGCTGGAATTGGCAACACAGAACCGGCAGGCTGACTTAGCGTTCCTCGTCCCGGCGGGGGACAGGGAAGAAAAACTCTCCTGGTGGTCGGAAGATGCCGAGCATGCTTTTGTTTTTCTGCCGCCGTATGTGGAAATGAAGGATGTAAGCGTCTCCCTGAAGAAAGGAATGGATGCTTCCATTGGAGATGTGATACTCTCTGATGGGATGGATTGCGGGATCTTTCATTTGGATACAGACTATCAAATGAGCATACAGGACCGGAATCCGGTGTCAATTCGCTTTGTCCGCTCCGAAAACTTGCCGTCCATGTTTATTCACACCATAAGCGGCACAGAAGACACGATCCATACACAGAGAAACGTGTGGGAATACACAAAGCTCTGTCTGGTAGACGCGGAGGGAAAGACCGATTATCAAGGAGAGCTGGATGAAATCAGCGGCCGCGGAAGCGGATCCTGGTACTATGAAAAAAAGTCATACAATTTAAAGCTGAATCAATCGGCAGACTTGCTGGGAATGGGTGCGGGGAAGCGATGGATTCTGCTGGCCAATGCACTTGATGAGTCCCATATGAGAAACAAACTTATCTATGATTTTGCCCGTGAAATCGAAAGTTACGCCGGTTTTGCGCCGGACTGCGAATATGTCGATCTCTATCTTAACGGAACCTATGTGGGACTGTACTTGCTGACAGAGAAAATCGAGATCGCAGAGAATCGGGTAGAGGCAGACCCCAATGCCATACTCTTTGAAGTTGATGCGATTTCTCGGTTCGACAGAATGAATCTGCCATTTATCCTCGATTGGGGAATTGCTGCCGGAATCAAATCACCAAAGAGCAGTACAGAACAAGATCGGGATAAGCTCATGAATCGACTGTTCCTGTTCCAGGATACTCTCCAGGCAGACTCCGGAGGTAAAGCCGCATTACAGTATATCGATCTGGAATCGTGGACCAGAAGATATTTGATTGATGAAATATTCGAGAACTTTGACGGCGGCTGCCACAGCCAGTTCTTTTATTGGGACCCGAGAGAAGGAAAGGATAACAGAATATATGCCGGACCATGCTGGGATTTTGACAACTGTGCAGATAGCTGGAGTGAGGCAAAACAGAATCCACGATGCTTCCCGATGCTGAGAATATGGAAAAATGACAGCGAACATACTCCATGGTATGGGACATTGATGGAGCAGAGTGCTTTCAGGAACCGGGTGACGGAACTGTATAGAACAGAACTGTCTGCAAAGCTGCACAGACTCCTGCAGGTGGATATTGAAGAAGAAACCGCGTTGATACAAACAGCCCTGAATCTGAATGCACTTCGATGGAATCTTGCCGATCCCACAGAAGCAATCCGGCATTTTCATGACTTTATGGAGGAACGAATTGCTTTCCTGGATTCAGCATGGATCGATGGTATAGAGTACAGGACAGTTACGGCAAAGAGCATCGGAGACTACCGATTTTATTGTACTACGCCCGGAGAGGTGTGTGAAGATATTCCAACACCTGAAGAACTGGGAATGGAAAGAGGAACGATTTGGATTCGGGAAGACAACGGTGAAACGTTTGACAGAAAGATGCCGATCTGGGAAGACTTAACGATTATAGCTGTTCCGGGAGATGGACAGGTGAAATCATCTGACAATTGACAGCAAAGTGCAGTTTCAAGGAGGAACCATCAAAGTGGCAATACAGCCGTTTCAGAAAAAAGTCTGGCTCTCTACGCCAACCATGCACGGAGAAGAGCAAAAATGGGTGGATGAGGCCATCCGTACGAACTGGGTCAGTACGGTCGGAGAAAATATCAACGAGGTGGAACGTCTGGCGGCCGAGAAGATCGGACGCCGGTACGCGGTTGGACTTGCGACCGGCACCGCATCGCTGCATCTTGCCGTGAAGCTGGCAGGAGAAAAGCTCTACGGTCAGCCCAAAGTGGGGCATGGCGTGCTGGAGGGAAAGAAGGTTTTCTGCAGCGATATGACCTTTGATGCCACCGTAAACCCAGTCGCGTATGAGGGCGGTGAAGCTGTTTTCATCGATACGGAATATGAAACCTGGAACATGGATCCTGCTGCGCTGGAACGGGCGTTTGAACTCTACCCGGAGGTCAGACTGATTGTAATCGCACATCTCTACGGAACTCCCGGGAAGATCAAGGAACTCCGGGAAATCGCGGATGCGCATGGAGCACTGATCGTCGAAGATGCGGCGGAATCCTTTGGTGCGACCTACAGAGGGATACAGACCGGCAACTTCGGCGATGTCGGGGTTCTGTCCTTCAACGGCAACAAGATTATCACCGGAAGCGCGGGAGGGATTCTGCTCTGCGACAGCCAGGAGGATGCGAACAAGGTTCGAAAGTGGTCGACTCAAAGCAGAGAGGATGCCGCGTGGTATCAACATGAAGAAATGGGATATAACTACCGCATGAGCAACATCATCGCCGGTATCATCCGGGGACAGTTCCCTTATCTGGAGGAACACATCGCTCAGAAGAAGGCCGTTTATGAGAGATACCGGGAGGGACTGGCCGACCTCCCGGTGGATATGAACCCGTATAATGCGGAATGTTCGGAGCCGAATTTCTGGCTCAGCTGCATGCTGATCCGGCCGGAAGCCATGTGCCGACAGGTGCGGGGAGATAAGGACGCACTCTATGTCAGTGAGGCGGGAAGAAGCTGCCCGACGGAGATCCTGGAAAGCCTGGCACGAAATAACGCTGAAGGGCGGCCAATCTGGAAACCGATGCATTTGCAGCCGATTTACAGGATGAACGCGTTTATCACCCGGAACGGAAACGGACGTGCGAGAAGCAACGCGTATATCCGGGAAACCGGATTCCGGGATGTGGGAGACGATATTTTTAACCGAGGTCTCTGCCTGCCAAGCGACAACAAGATGACGGCAGAGCAGCAGAACGGTGTGATTGAGCTGATTCACCGGTGCTTTGAATGACAGAGCATTCCGGTAACCAGGAGAAATCAGAGAAATGACATCGCAGAATACCGGAGAAGCAGGAGTATAAAACTGAGGCATGTATAAACGCAGCAGCGAAAACTGGACCAAGCACCTGGACTTCATCCTTCTGGATGCAGTGTGCCTTGTGCTGTCCCTTTTCCTGGCGTATTATTCCTATTACTATTATACATATCATAAACTGTTCGACCTGTTTGCAGATGATCTCTATCGGAATATCCTGATCCTGCTGATCTTGATCGATGTGTTCGTCGCCGTACTTCTGAATACGATGCACCGTGTCATGCATCGAGGTTATTTCATCGAATTCAGCCAGACTGTCAAACAGGTGCTTGCGGTCTTTGGAGTAGAAATTCTACTTCTCTTCGTGATGAAATGGTCCGGCACTTACAGCCGTGTGATCCTTTCTCTGACGGCATTGTTCCACCTGATCCTCTCCTATTCTACACGGATTCTATGGAAGAAGGCGGTGCGTCTTTACAGCGGGCAGAGAGAAAAACGCAGCATGATTCTTGTCTGTGCAGAGAGAGACGTGATAACTGTCCTTGCTCGAACCAACACGGAAGATGAGGCGGGGTTTGCCGGAGTGGTTCTTACAGATCGTGATGCAGCTGGGGAGAATGTCTGCGGATTGCCGGTTGTTGCATCGCTCTCTGATGCAGCGCAGTATATCTGCCGCGAGTGGGTAGATGAAGTTTTTTTCTACACGGATATGGCAGGACTGGATGCGGTTCAGGAGATGGAAACAGAGTCCGGGGATGAGCCGGAGACGGGGACAGTAGCTTCGCTGGTGGATGCATGCCGACAGATGGCGATTCCGATCCATATCCGGGTACCGCTCGGCGGACACAAAGGCCGCAGCTTCGTTGAAAATGTAAATGGATTTAATGTGGTTACTGTGGCGGCAAATTATGCTTCTCCGCTGCAGCTGTTCCTGAAACGGCTGATGGATCTTATAGGAGGTCTTGTCGGCAGCGTGTTTGCCCTTCTGATCATATTGATCTTCGGACCGGTGATTCGCAGGAAATCTCCCGGACCGGTACTGTTTAAGCAGGAGCGAATCGGTCGAAACGGCAAGCATTTTAAAATCTATAAGCTTCGCACGATGTATCTGGATGCCGAAGAGCAAAAGAAAGAGTTTCTTGATCAGAACCGGGTGGAAGACGGCATGATGTTCAAGCTGGATTTTGACCCGCGTATCATCGGAAATGAAATTCTGCCGGATGGTACAAAAAAAGCAGGAATCGGGGAATGGCTGAGGGAGCACTCTCTGGATGAGTTTCCGCAGTTCTGGAATGTCCTGATCGGAAATATGAGTCTGGTAGGAACCAGGCCGCCTACGGTGGATGAATGGGAGAAGTATGCATACCACCATCGTGCCAGGCTTTCATTCAAACCTGGGATTACGGGGATGTGGCAGGTCAGCGGCCGCAGTAAGATTACGGATTTTGAAGAAGTAGTGCGCCTGGACACGGAATATATCGAACACTGGGATCTGGGACTTGATCTGCGGATCCTGCTGAAAACCGTTACCGCTGTGCTTCACCGGGACGGAGCAATGTGACAATATTCAGAATATTTTCGGTTGGAGAATGATGATGAAGAAAGCGTTGATAACCGGAGTGACCGGACAGGACGGATCATATCTTTCCGAGTTCCTGCTGGAGAAAGGCTATGAGGTTCATGGGATTGTCCGCCGCTCTTCGGTGGACTTCCGGGAGAGAATTGCGCATCTGGAGGGGAACAGGCATTTCCGTCTGCACTATGGGGATCTCACAGATTCGATGAGTCTGGTCAAAATCATTGCGGCGGTGCAGCCGGATGAAATCTACAACCTGGCAGCGCAGAGCCATGTACAGGTCAGCTTTGATGTACCGGAGTATACCGCTGATGTGGATGCAACCGGTGTGCTGCGGGTACTGGAGGCGGTGCGGGGCTGCGGTCTCGGAGACAGTTGCCGGATTTATCAGGCTTCGACCAGTGAACTGTACGGAAAAGTAGAAGAGGTGCCGCAGAACGAGAAGACGCCGTTTCATCCCTACTCACCCTATGCGGTGGCAAAGCTGTACGGATACTGGATCATCAGGGAATACCGGGAAGCATATCATATGTTCTGCTGCTCGGGAATTCTGTTTAACCATGAATCGGAGCGAAGAGGGGAGACCTTCGTCACGCGAAAAATCACGCTGGCTGCGGCGCGTATTGCCCAGGGCCTGCAGGATAAGCTTTATCTGGGGAATCTGTCTTCATTGCGTGACTGGGGGTATGCCAAAGACTATGTGGAATGCATGTGGCTGATTCTGCAGAATGAAAAACCGGAGGACTTTGTGATCGCAACGGGTGTACAGCACAGTGTCCGGGAGTTTGCTTCTCTGGCGTTCCATTACGCCGGTATCGAACTGGAATGGCAGGGCGAGGGCATGAATGAAAAGGGCTTCGATCAGGCGACAGGCAGGGTGCTGGTGGAAGTCTCACCGGACTTTTACCGGCCGACAGATGTGGTGAATCTCCTGGGGGACCCGTCCAAAGCCAGAAAGGAACTGGGGTGGAACCCGACCAGGACAGGTTTTGAGGAACTGGTGCGTCTGATGGTAGAACATGACATGGAAAAGGTTGCGGCAGAACGGAAGAGCAATTCAACAATCGCAATCAGCGTAGAATGAAGAAAAGAGTCGGTATCGTATTATGATGGAAAAAAACGCAAAAATCTATGTCGCCGGTCATCGGGGAATGGTCGGCAGCGCAATCAAAAGAGAACTGGAGCGGCAGGAATATACCAATCTTGTGACAAGAACCCACAAAGAACTGGATCTGATGCGGCAGGATCAGGTGGAAGAATTCTTCGCTCAGGAGAAACCGGACTATGTCGTGCTCGCTGCGGCTAAAGTGGGGGGCATTGTGGCAAACCAGAATGCACTGGCCGACTTCATGTATGACAATATGATGCTGGAAATGAATGTGATTCATGCAGCATGGAAAAACAACTGCAAAAAGCTGCTGTTCCTCGGGTCCAGTTGTATCTATCCGAGGCTTGCTCCACAGCCGATGAAGGAGTCCTGCCTTCTGACCGGAGAGCTGGAAAAGACCAACGAGGCCTATGCGCTGGCGAAGATCAGCGGTTTGAAGTACTGTGAATTTCTGAACCGCCAGTATGGAACAGACTTCATCTCGGTGATGCCTACCAATCTCTACGGACCGAATGACAATTACCATCCTCTGCACAGCCATGTCTTGCCGGCTCTGATCCGGCGTTTCCACGAGGCGAAGGAATCCGGTGCGGAATCTGTCACCTGCTGGGGGGATGGGACACCTCTGCGAGAATTCCTGTATGTGGATGATCTTGCCAATCTCTGCGTCTTTCTGCTGAATCATTACAGCGGGAATGAGACCGTTAATGCCGGAACGGGAAAAGAACTCACCATCAAGGAACTGACAGAACTGGTAGCCGGAGTGGTTGGATATTCCGGAAAGATCGAGTGGGATACCACGAAACCGAACGGGCCACCGAGAAAGCTCCTGGATGTCAGCAAAGCGACTGCTTTGGGATGGACCTACAAAACAGAGCTGGAGGACGGCATCCGTCTTGCCTATGAGGATTTCCTGCATAACCCGGTACGGGCGGAGAGATAAGTATGAATATCATTCTTCTCAGCGGAGGCTCCGGTAAAAGGCTTTGGCCGCTGTCCAATGACATCCGGTCCAAGCAGTTTATCAAAATCTTCAAAACACCGGATGGACAATATGAGTCCATGGTGCAGAGGGTCTATCGGCAGATCCTCTCAGTGGATCCGGAAGCGACGGTGACCATTGCTACCGGAAAATCACAGATTTCTGCGCTCCACAACCAGCTTGGAGAGCAGATTGATATCAGCGTGGAACCCTGCCGGAGAGATACTTTCCCGGCGATTGCACTGGCGGCAGCGTATCTGCATGATGTGAAGGGTGTTCCGGAAGAAGAGGCTGCGGTTATCTGTCCGGTCGATCCGTATGTGAATGAGGACTATTTTGAGGCGCTTCAGGAACTCTGGACGCTGGCGCGGCAGGGGACAACGAATCTTACTCTCATGGGGATCGATCCCACATATCCCTCCGAAAAGTACGGCTATATCCTGCCGGTCGACCACAAACGCAGGTCCAAAGTGTCCGGATTCAAGGAGAAACCGGATGCGGCAACGGCTCAGCAATACATGAAGGCCGGGGGGCTTTGGAACGGGGGAGTATTTGCGTGCCGGCTTTGCTATGTCCTTGATCGTGCCAGAGATTTGCTGGCCTACACAGATTACACAGACCTGTATAATCGTTATGACACGCTGCCTAAAATATCTTTTGACTATGCAGTTGTAGAACATGAACCGGATATTGAGGTGATCCGCTTTGGGGGACAGTGGAAAGATATCGGTACCTGGAATACCCTGAGCGAAGCGATGGAAGAAGCGTTGGTGGGGGATGTCCGGCTGGATGACACCTGCGCCAATGTCCATGCAATTAATGAACTCGGGATTCCGATTCTGGCGATGGGACTGAAGGATGCGGTCATCTCAGCATCACCGGAGGGCATTCTTGTTGCGGATAAGGCACAGAGCAGCTATATCAAGCCCCATGTGGATGCTATGGATCAGCAGGTGATGTTCGCGGAGAAAAGCTGGGGTTCCTATCTTGTCCTGGACGTGGAAGAGAGCAGCATGACTGTCAAGGTGACACTGAATCCCGGACACCGGATGAACTACCACAGCCACGATCATCGGGATGAGGTCTGGACCGTAATCAGCGGAACCGGACGGACAATTGTGGACGGCATGGAACAGCCCGTGCGGACAGGCGATGTGATCACGATGGCTGCCGGCTGCAGACACACCGTAATCGCCGAGACAAAACTGCAGATGATCGAAGTACAACTGGGCAGGGATATTTCGGCTGCGGACAAGCATAAATATGAGCTCGATGAATAGACCGTTCCTGCTCAAACCGGCAGCAAAGGATTATCTCTGGGGCGGCAGCAGACTGAATGACGACTTCGGAAAGACAATCCCGCTTTCCCCGCTGGCGGAAACCTGGGAATGCAGTACGCACCCGGACGGCCAGAGTACGGTTGCAGAGACGGGAGAGCCTTTGGGAACACGGCTGTCGCGCTGCCCCGACTGCCTCGGAAGTCACGCATTGAGACTTACCGGTGGAAAAGCGGAGCTTCCTATTCTGATTAAGCTGATTGATGCGAAACAGGATCTATCCATACAGGTGCATCCGGATGACGACTATGCGATGGAACACGAAAACAGCCGAGGGAAGACCGAGATGTGGTATATCCTGGCGGCGAAGCGGAATGCAGAACTGATCTATGGGTTTCGACAGGATCTGAGCAGGGAACAGCTGGCCAAAGTACTGAAAGAGAAAAGAGTGGAATCTGTTCTGAACCGCGTTCCGGTCCGCCAGAACGATGTTTTTTTGGTAGAAGCGGGTACGGTTCATGCGATCGGTGCAGGAGTCCTTCTGGCAGAGATCCAGGAAAGCAGCAATGTAACCTACCGGCTCTATGATTATGACAGAGCGGATCGATTTGGAAGAAAAAGAACCCTGCATGTGGACAGGGCGCTTGATGTAACAAGATTAACGGCTTCTGCTTCCCCACGTCAGCCTTTGCGGGTGCTGAAATATCGAAATGGCTGTGCGGAGGAATTGCTGGGGCGGTGCAGGTATTTCCAGGTGGAACGGATGCTCCTGAATACAGAGATCCAGAGAAATCTTGTCGAGTATCAGACAGACAGCAACAGCTTTCATGCGTTGCTCTGCATCGACGGCTGCGGTGTGCTGTTTGGAGAGCGTGTCATGATCCCTTTTTTCAAAGGGGACTGTGTGTTTGTCCCGGCGGAGTCGATTCCATTGAAACTTCATGGTAAGGCGCAGCTGCTGAATGTAAGCTGCTGACTGCTGTGTTGCCTATATTATTATTTCGGGGACGGAATTGTGAAGAAAAAAATCCTGATCTATGCACATTATTATGCTCCTGATGTGGCATCTACGGGTCAGATCCTTCAGGACCTTGCAGAAGGAATGACGGAGGAATTCGATGTAACGGTTATTTGCACCGTTCCGAGCTATACCGGCAAGATTGCCGAAGAGTATAAAGGAAAGAAGTTCTTTTGGGAAAGAATTGGCGATGTGCGCATTCTTCGGGTTCCGGTTCCTGAGTTCACCAAAAGCAGCAAAAAGAGTCGGATCAAAAATCTTCTGGCCTATTATATCGGAGCACGGAAAGCGACCGGTATGGTTGGAAAACAGGATTATGTGTTTGCCATAAGCCAGCCGCCGATCATGGGGGGCATGCTAGGCGTACACGGCAAGAAAACGCTTGGAGCAAAACTCATTTACTGTATTCAGGATTTCAACCCTGAACAGATCATGGCGACCGGTTACCTCAGGTTCAAAGCAATTCTGAAGGCGGCAATGTGGCTCGACAAGAGAAGCTGCCGAAAATCGGATCTCGTTGTGACGGTAGGAAGAGATCTTTGTGAGAACCTGGAGCATCGTTTCCGGGGCAAAACAGTGCCGAACCATATCATGATAAATAACTGGATTGATGAGAAACAGATCCGGCCCCTCCCAAAAGACGATCCAGATGTGACTGCGTTTCGAAATCGATTCGACCTTGATGGGAAATTCGTGATCATGTACAGCGGCAACATCGGACTTTATTATGATCTGGAAGGACTGTTCCGGGTAATTGAATCCGTTCGGAATTTGAAAACGCGCGACGGCCGGGATGTGGTCTTTGCATTTGTGGGAGAAGGATCCGTTCTTGGAAAACTGAAGGATTATCAACAGGCTCATCAGATGGAGAATGTTGTTTTTATTCCATACCAGAAAAAAGAAAGGCTGGTTTACAGTCTCAATGCGGCAGATGTCCATTGGTGCGTGAATGCCAGAGGCATCAAGGGCGTCAGCTGCCCGAGCAAGTTTTACGGTATTGCCGCGGTTGGAAAACCTGTTCTAGCAGTATTGGAAAAGGAAACCGAGATTCGCATGCTGATTGACGAAATCGGTTGCGGTAAATGCGCTGAACCGGGAGAATATGAAGAGATAAGGGAGTTAATTCTCTGGTTTGCGGAGCATTCCGGCGAAAAAGTAGTTCAGGATATGGGAAAGCAGGCAAATGAATATCTCAGAATGCACCTTACAAAAGAGATTTCGGTAAAAGAATACATTGAAGCGATCAAAAGATTATGAAATACTTTCTGTTGTTCTCCGGCATTGAGCTGACAGCTGTACTTTTAGGTTATCTGAAACATCCATTCAGTCAAATCCCGTGGATGAGCCGAAATTATACAACGGCATTGAAAGGCCTGTCCATGCTCACAATTCTATGGTCTCATGTGGGAGCATGTTGTGGTATCAGAGGAATTCAGTTCATCGGAACGGTTGGGGTTTCACTGTTTATCATTTTTTCCGGATATGGACTGCAATTGTCCGTAAAAACAAATGGACTGAAGAATTATTGGAAGAGAAGAGTGCTTCATATCATGTTGCCCTACTGGGTTGTACAGGGGATCGGACTCATGATAAGAGGTGAGCGCTCTTGCAAGGTCTATATGCTGGATAGTGTGTTAATTAAGCCTGCACTCGGATCGGGATGGTTTATGCAATACATCATGATCTGCTATTTGCTTTTTTTTCTTGTAAAACTGACGGTGATAAAAATTAAGCCAGGAGAACCTGATCGAGTCGAGAAAAGAATGCTTTATGGCTTGTTTCTGACGTGGTTTGTTATTGATAGTTTGTTTTTTGCTGACCCTGCCATGCCGTTTTTGAAAGCACGACAGATGCTTTGTTTTCCATTCGGTGTGTCAATCGCGAAAGACAGGGACGCGTTTGAAAAAATGGTCAGCAAACATGGAGTTGCGTTTTTCGGGGGAGTGACAGGCCTCCTTTTCATGGGGATTACTCAGCTTCCGGCAGTGAAGGCAACGCCCTTTATTATTCAGAATGCGCTATCCTTATTTACAGTGTTTCCCTTGGCTATTGCAATGCTGAATGTAACGAAAAGCCGCATATGGCTGTTGAATAATTGGATGTTGGAGCAGATCGGGCTGGTGTCTTTTGAAATCTACCTTGTTCATGTTTTCACGATGGAGACCATTCAAGCGTCTTGGTCTTCTCTTGCTTTCTTTCTTGGCATTACGGCAGTGGGAGTGGGGCTGCTGCATATGTTGATCCGAAAGGGTAATCAGATATGGTCGATTTAACAGTGGTAATTCTTACGAAAAATGAAGAGAAGAACCTGAGAAAATGTATCGAATCATTTCGTGGTCTTGCAAAGCGCTTTGTGATCGTTGACAGCGGTTCAACAGACGGGACCGAGATGCTTTGCGGGCAAATGGATGAGGAGCTGCATGCTGTTGGCTCTCAGCTGGATTTCTACGCTCATCCCTGGGTGTCTTATGCGGATCAGCTCAACTGGGGACTGGACAATACCAATATCACAACAGAATGGTCCATGAGAATGGATGCGGATGAAGAATTGCTGGAAGATCTGGTACAGGAAATTGATGAGAAACTGGACGGCCTGTTGGAGCCGGTGAATGGAGTTATATTACGTCGCCGCACAATCTTTATGGGAAAATGGATCAAACATGGCGGACGCTACCCGGAACTCCTTCTGCGTATTTTCCGTACCGGCAAAGCCAGATGTGAAATGAAAATAATGGATGAGCACATGATCCTCTCAGAAGGCACGATGGTGACCTTTGAACATGATCTGATAGACAACAATCAGAAGGATCTGGACTGGTGGACAGCAAAGCACAACTGGTACAGCAACCGGGAAGTACTGGATCATCAAATGAGTCTGGTAGGAGATTCCCTTCAGGAGGACGGCGGCTCCAGCAGTCAGGCTAGGATCAAGCGTGTTGTGAAAAACAGAGGGTATTATAAATTACCGAAGTTTTTCCGGGCACATCTCTATTATCTGTACCGCTATTGGATCCGTCTCGGATTCCTGGATGGGACGGAAGGGAGAATCTATCATTTCCTCCAGGCCTATTGGTACCGTTTTCTTGTGGATGCGAAGATGTATCAGTGTGAGAAAACCGGATTGAAAATAAAGCCACAAGGGGATCTGAAGGTATAGAAAATGGTGGAAACAAAGCGTACATCGACCGGGAAGAATGCAGCTTATCAAATCATTTATCAGATACTGGTCACTATAACGCCATTGATTACGACTCCGATTGTTTCAAGAGAACTTGGAGCGGAGAACATTGGTATTTATCAGTTTACGCTTTCCATTCAAAGCTATTTTGTCCTGTTTGCAATGTTGGGCTTTACGGATTACGGGACCAGAACAATTGCCGAAACCCCGAGAGATAAGAATGAATTATCTGCCAAGTTCTGGTCGATCTATATTCTGCAGATATGCTCGTCCGGCATTGCAATTATTGCCTATCTTGCTTATGCGACTACCATCGCTGAGACTCAGTTAATTGCATTGCTGCAGGGAATATGGGTGCTTTCTTCACTGTTTAATATTAACTGGTTTTTCTTTGGCATAGAACAGTTTAAACTTACGATTACAAGGAACCTGCTGATCAAAATAATCACAGTATTAAGTATTGTGTTATTTGTACGGGAAGGGAAAAATCCATTAATCGTATATATCTGCATTATGACGATGGGAGATCTTTGCAGCAATGCAGTTCTGATTCCCTTACTCAGCAAATATGTCGTTCTTCGGCGGCCTAAGTGGGAGGAAATAAAGAAACATATAAAACCGGTATTTGTTCTGTTCATTCCACTCCTGGCATTCAGCGTGTTTGAGACGATGGACAAAACCATGCTGGGAAAAATAGGCACATATAAAGAACTGGGGTATTATACAAACTCTTCTAAGTTGTTTAATATCCCGCTTGGAATCATAACGGGACTTGAAAGCGTGTTTCTGCCGAGAAGCGCTATTCTGTTTTCGGAATCACGCGACAAAGGATTCGGTTTCCTGACAAAATCCTTTGAGATCATTTGCTTTTTTACATTTGCAATCACTTTTGGGATTGCCGGCTGCAAAGAAAAGTTCATACCCCTTTTTTTCGGCGAAGGGTATGAACGGTGCATCACATTGACCTACTATTTTGTACCGGTAGTCATCGTTCAGGCGATTTCATCTTTTTTCAGAACGCAGTATCTTATTCCGAATCATAAAGATCGTCTGTATGTAATCGCTACATTTACGGGTGCGGTCGTGAATATTGTTTTAAATGCTGTATTAATACCGCCCTATGGAGCTGCCGGTGCGGTAATCAGTACTCTGATTGCCGGAACGATTGTTTGCGGCCTGCAGTTCTACGGGACGGAAAAAGATACTCCCCTGGCAGAATGGATTAGAACGGCAGCAGTGTACTGCGTGATCGGCTTGGTCATGCTGGCGGTGATGAGCCGTCTGTCATTTGATACGCTTAACAACCTCTGCAATGTTGTGATACAAGTTGTTACGGGTGGGACGATATATATTGTGCTGGTATTCCTCTACTGGACTCTGACCGGAAAAAGAAGGTGGGCAGTAGAAATGGCGAAAAGCGTATTAAAAAAATAAAGCGCCCCAACGATGGAGCATGGCTGGAAGAATGAAAGTGCCTGCAGAATAACTGCTGAATAACCTGCCGGTTTGATAAAGACGGATGAGAGATCCGATTCGTTCGCATACGCCAGATGATAAAGCCTGAAACCTGCCGCATAAATGAGGCTTCATTGTTCTGCCAAGAAAGGAAAATGCAAGAAATGCTTGAAAAACGTAAAAACACGGTCCTGACATTTTTTTTAATAGCGGTTTTTCTTTTCTTTCTGTTGTTCTATACCAGATGCTATCCGATCCTGCCGTCCGACATGGATGATTGGGCTTATATTTATCCCCGAAGAATGGCTGTTCCGATCTGGAAAGTGTGGAATCCGATTCGTGTCTTTGCAGAGGTAGGCATGCCGGCTGTCAGCATGATGTCGAGTGTTGTGTTTATGCCTTTCACAGGAAATGTCTTCGATGCGATGATGATCGGATATGCGCTGTGTATGGCTGCAGCGATGACAGGCCTTCTGTATTTCCTTTATAAACTGCTTCAAAGGAAGAAGTATACGATGAATCAGATTGTTTTCTGGTCATTGTTTTTCCTGTTGTCACATTTCTGGATCTTCCGTATTGATTACCAGATGAATGATTACATGCTGAGAACCAGCGACGCATGCACGTATTTCTTCTATGTCATTCCTAACCTGATGAACGCGACAGCGGTCCTTTGGCTGGAGGCAGATCCCACCCTGCGGGATCTGCGACCATCGAATGGTTCCTATCTTAAGAAATCTGTTTTTTTCCTGCTTGCTTATTTCTGCATCTTTTCCAACATCTGGGCAGGGATGATCCTGGCCGCTTATCTGGGAAGCGTGATGTTTTTTCATACCGTTGCGGCGATCCGCAATAAAAAGCGATTGCAGGTATGGCTGGCTGAAAACGGCATGCTGCTCCTCCTGATCGTGATATGGCTCGTTTCACAGCTTTTTGAAATGAACGGGATGCGTGCGGAAGATATCGTGGAAGATAAACCTTTTGAGATTGGCAGAACGCTTGCATACATTCCGCTCGTCATAAAAGGAATGAATCACAGATATGTATTCACGGTCGGCATTCTTTTTGTTGTCGGAACTGCGGTGCTGCTGCGCTCCGGAGACAAAGAAAAGATGCCTGCCATATACCGTTGGGGCCTGGCAAGCATTCTGGCTTTTCTTTATCTGATCCTAAGCTGTGCAGAAGCCGGTGCAGACTATATTCAAAGACCGGATGTGTTTTATGGGCTTTTTTTCTTGTGCTCAATACTGATTATCTTAACAGGAGCCGAGGGAATAAACAGATTCCCCCTTGTCAAGGTCATTCTTCCCCTTGTACTGGTCATTATTCTCTCGGACTGCAACAGCCCGGGGAGAACATGGCGTTATTCTAATTATATGGGATTACCCCCCAGAATTGTCAATAACATCAACAATGATATCGTAAGTCAACTCAGGCAGGCAGAACAGGAGGGCAAGGACTCGACAACGATTTTCATCCCGGCTCTGGAAGGCGAAGATAACGGCCTGTATAATGTGAGGGGAACGGAAATTGTAGGAGAAACCATGTGGAAACTCGGAGTTCTCGAGAGAAATATCGTTGTTGATTACCTTGTACCGACTCAGGAAAAAAACTACCTGCTTGAGACAAGCCCGATCTGCTATGATAAATATTAGGGCTTATGCCTGCTCCTCCGCGTCCAGACCCAGCACCGAATCCAGCCCGTAATAATCCGCAATGTTGATGTTTGGGCCGACAGAGGGATCCGAGAGGCTCAGCTCAAAGGGAACCGCGTAGGCGGTATACGGATAATAGTTTTCCAGTACGACACTGCGTTGGCCGGCGGCCAGCGCAGTGTCTATTTGCTGCTCACGCAGCTGCTGCTTGTGGTAAGAAACGGCAACGTCCAGCACGCCAACCGGAAACTGTAGCAGAAACAGAACC
>Ga0256405_10005305_pt1 | contig 22541 bp, 24 predicted proteins | sample RumenRJG_02DNA_FD_189096 | JGI IMG/M metagenome (GOLD analysis project Ga0256405, IMG submission 189096) | Bovine rumen microbial communities from Lethbridge, Alberta, Canada - RJG_02 | ecosystem: Host-associated > Mammals > Digestive system > Stomach > Rumen | place: Canada: Alberta... | reverse complement strand
TCGCCCATGAGATGGGTCATTCCACCGGCTCGCCAGAACGTCTGAACCGTGTCAAGGGAGACCGCTTCGGAGACAAGGCTTACGGTTATGAGGAATGTGTAGCAGAGATGACGGCAGCCGTTGTCGGTAAGACGCTCGGATTTGACTCACGCATAGAGAAGAACAACACCCATTATGTAAGAGGCTGGATCAGCAATATCAAGGAAAAGCCGGATGTTGTTTTGGGAATGCTTGGTGATATCGGCAAAGCCTCGAACATGATACTGGAGAAGATCAATGAGCAGAAGATAGCCTTGGGCGAGACGCCGATACTTGATAAGGGAACGATCCTTAACGAGGATGACAAAGATGAGCTTAAGAAGGTCTCAGTAGTCAAGGGCATCGTAGGATTCCTTGTCAAGCTTGCAGGAGATCCGTCACCGCATGCCAGTCTCACCAGACAGCAGCATTATGTCCTCAGTAAGCACCTTGACATGTTCCCGACCAAGGAAGAGCGTCAGCAGGAGGCAGACAGGATATGGGGACTGGCTCAGAAAGATCCTGGGATGAAGAAAGCCGGTTGGCCGGAGTCAGCCAAGGAAGCACTCCAGAGGGTAGTTGACGGCGTGAAGGAAGAACAGCAGCACTCATCAGGTATTCACAGGTAATATGAGCTATGAACCATATCTGTAAGGGATGCGAACACCTGCGACTATGTATCAACGGACTCTATTGTATGGAACTCGGGAGTTACGTGGAATGGTACAAAGGAGATGTCCGTCCCTGTAAGACTGTTCCAAACCAGGGTACTGTATAAATAAAGGGGTTAACTTTTCCGGTTAGCCCCTTTATTTATATAATGTCATGGATATGTTATCTGTGCAAGTCGAGAGAATGATCCCTTTTGATGCCGTCGGCCATCTCCTGCAGTTCCTCTTTTGTGCTTTCGCACCATTCCTTGGGACACCTTTTCACGTCAGCCTCATTGATGACTGAGGCATAGAGGTTCATGAAAAGGTCTTTTGTGGGTGTGTCCTTTGTGAACAAGGCTCTGTAATGTTTCAGGGCAGATTCCTGTTCAGGAGAGAAATAACGTGCAGAGGTGGTGACGATCCTGTCATGGATAGCTTGCGCTGCGTTCCTCTCAGCCAGTCGGATGTCGCTCTCAGGAATATCGGTACGGATTTCAATTCTACCTTGTTCTGATGACAGAGAAGTCTTACTGTCAATGAGAGGTATTTTTTCCGTGATAGGGGATGTGGCTATCAGGCGCATCAGCTCTTTGGCCACATCACTTTTTATAACCCATTTATACCCTTCTGTTGCACCTGAAGGCGTTTTCTGGTTCTTTGTCAGGATACCACGGCTACCATCAGGACGGCTCCAAGTACGCTGTTTGCGGAAGAAACGTTCATCACCCTCATGCCCGGTATGTAGGCGGCGTTGTGCTATATCATATAAGATGAAAGCCTTTGTGAGAGCTTCGCCGTTATCATAGTTCTTGATACGCTTTTCTTCGTCCTGAATCTGTTTGGCTTCCGGAAGAGAGCGTAAAGCAGCCTTGAAGTCTTCAAATCCTTTAGGTTTCAGGAATTTGCTGATTTCATTCAGTTCTTGTTCGCTATATATCTCTTCAGGATGTTCCATGATACGTTCAGGATCACCAGAACCAGTATGGAAGTCGTATTTGTCGGCAATAGCGGAGTCTAAACCCCTTTCTTTTGCATACTCAATATATCCTTCAATGGCCTCCCATGGATTATCGAACATATTGACAGGGTCATATCTGTTGTTGATACCAAGTTGTGCTTTGGCAAACTCATGAATAAAATCGGAACCTGGGCCAAAAAAGTCATAGCCTCTCATGGTCGTCTCGTCATTGCTGTTCTTGACCTTGACCCAATGTTTAACAAGATTACTCTCCATGGCCTTTTGCACCTCTTTTTGTGTAATGTCACCAGAGAGGACTTTTACAAGAGGGTTATTGACCGTGTTACTTTCAAGGGAAAGGATCTCCTTTGCCTCGTTCCTGTAAGCACGGGCATCTTTTACGGTCAGGAAACCCGCCATGGCAAGAGGTGTTCCTAACTTAGAGTAATCAACCTCCCCATTATGTTTTCTGGCAATATCATTCAGTTGTTTAATGTCAGTTTCAAAGGTGACATAGAAGTAGGGACGTTCGTCCTCGCTGATTTCACGGCGTATATTGCCACGCTTTTCAAGTATCCGTGCGTTGTCGGCAGCAAAACCGATGGCATCATCGAAATCCATGAAGATGTATTCCGACTTGTCAGGATTGATGGTTTCGCACTCGTGACGATCAGCCACGGACTCCTGTTCCTCGTCATAAGGTTTGTTGAAAGAGACGGAGAAATAATTATGTTCCTCGTCACCGATCTCTTCATCATAATCTTCTTTGATGACAGCTGGGAAAACCTTTTTGCTTTCTACTTTATCCAACAGGTTATTATAGATTCCATCTATTTCCGGCTGTGAGAGTTCCTTTAAGGGACGTCCAAGGATGGTGTTATAGATAAATTCATTCTCCATTTTGTGGGAATGATTATAAAGAACCTGATGGTTGTCGTGTTCGGTGTCAATGAGTACGCCAAGGGAATATACATCTCGATGGGAATTGTCACCATAAACCATTCTGGTTTCTTTACCGCGCTGGCTTTCTTCAATGTTTGCAACGGCATGGAAGAAAGTCTGACCTTTCTCCTGTGGAAGGAAAGGTTGAAGAAGCTGTTCGATTTTATTCATGACAGTCATGTTTTAAGTGTTACTATTATAACGAAAACAGGAGTTACTATATTATAAATCCTTGTTTTTCTGATAAATTTTCTTAGCTTTGTTCTGCATCATCTGGTACATGTCATCGACACGTTCACGCCAGACGGCAGTAGCCTGATAGCCGGAGTCTTTTTGGAACATATCCACCTTTTCCGACACGTTCTTAGACAGTTTCAACAGGTCATAGAACTTATCAACGGAAAGAGTGGTATCATGTTTCTTGACCAGGTCATTCATGTCGAGAACGGCACTTTCAATGATGTCACAAGCTATGAACACCGTGATATAGAGAACGTGCATTCTGTCTAACACGTCCTGGGGTAGTCCGGTGGACTTGATATCCAGTTCAAAGCCGGACTCTTCCATGTCTTTGACATACAGTTCATAAGCCAATGCCTTTTTTCTGTCAATCTCCTGATTGATCTGTAAGAGACTGGCATATTTCTTCTGACGGGTGTAAAGGTCCCGTTTTTCAAGGAGACGCTTCACATCCCTGTCTTGCCAGAACTTCTCGAGGAACTTCGTGAGAAGATCTGCTGCAGCTTTGTTGATGTCGTACTTAGGATCTTGCATAAGACTGTTATCTATGTACTCCTTGTGATACTGATTCTTTTGCATCTATGCTTTGAGATATCTGTTCAAAGCTGGCAGCTGCGAGATCTGCAGCCTTGTCCTGTGTAGGTGCAGATGTCTGTCCGGCTTTTACTGATGCCGAGTCACTTATACTTGAAGCTTCACCAGAAGCCTGTTTCATTGAGACTTGCTTAGTCTCCTGTCTGGAGTCAGATTTAGTGACGGCAGCAGCAATCTGGCTTTCCAAGGAAGATTTCTCGCCTGGTACGGTCTTTACGTCCTTACAGTCGAACATCTTTGCAAAAGCCTTTTCTTTCTTCTCACCGGAGAGCAAGACCATTTTGACCATCTGTGCATCACTGACTTCACGGTGAATATCCTCACCGTCGATGTTCGCGGTCATTGTCTTGACACCTTGGATGCTTTCCTGCATGCGGATGTCTTTGACTTCCGCTGTTCTGTTTCTGGTAGATTCCAGACGGATTTCCTTCAGATAATCCGATGCCAGCCTAAGCCTTTGGGCATCATTGCTCGCCATATAGACATTATACTGTTTTTCATCGATCCTTGCGCTGATAAACCTGGGAGACTCCTTAATGTCATTCCTGTCAGTGATGACACGGGTACAAATCTCGCCGATACCGGTTTCCTTTGAATAGTGGGCATGGATATCACCGACATACATCTTACGGCCTTCGCCATTCTTCTTGGTCTCGCCATAGAAGCCCATTGTGTCATCAAGGTAATCCTTTACCCTACTTCCAGCTACATACGAACCGTCATTGCGGTAAGAGTCGTTTTTCTCCAAGGTGCGCTGTTTAACCTCGTTTGTAGTCCCTTCCACGAAGGCACCTTCCAGTGAGTCGTAAGGGATCACCCTTCCGAACTCATCGACCATGTGGTCTTTGTTATAAGTTCTCGGCATATATGTTATTATTGATGTTCTTTCTGGCAAAGATACATAGTATCTGCGCCCTATACAATTGTAATAAAAAAAAAGCCTTGAATTAACGTTTTCAAGACTTTATTTTTTCTTAAAGTGTTAAAATCCAGGCGTTTCAGCCAGTTTAAAACAAAACCCCTGCGGGGCATAACTATGTTGCCTCACAGGGGACTCACTACTAACTATCAACCAAATCTTTATATATGGAAAAACTGTAAGAATGTCTTATGTCATATACTGTTCATGTTCTTTGTTCTCCTCTTCTACGAGGACACCGAAGAATTTCTCTGCCGACTCATCGTCAAGCTGGAGATTGTTTCTTGAACAGTAATCCTTATATCTATCTCTTATATCCTCGGACAGGTGCATGACATAATCCAGATAACCGATCTCACCTTTTGCAAGGAGGTCATGCAGCACAGCCTCGTTATAGAATCCTTTCAGTTCAATCATGGCTTATTTGATTTTGTTTTGTTGTCTGTTCATGATTTCGTAGGCATCCATCAGATCAGGATGTCGGTCATAGTCTTGTGACTGGATATAGTGCATGATGCTGTTCTCTTCACACACCCAGCATCCGAACATGCCGAAATTATATTTCTGCATCTTGTTCTCACTCTCTTCTTTCTGCCAATCTTCGACGTTGCCTTTAGACAGTCGTACCAGGTTGTCGCTGAGAAGGTCGATGCCTACGGTACAGCCTTTGTATTCACCCTCAGAGATCACCACGGGGTTACCTTTTATGAGAGCGTCCATGTCTTTCTGTGAGAAGCCGACCTTATCCTGCACGTTCTGCAGGTTATGGGTCAGGATGCCGTAAGGCACGAAGGCGACCTGTTCAATGATGTCATTATACTGTATATAGCCGTTGTTGACGCGCAGGACTTTTCCTGATTTCAACTTCTCTGGATCAATATCCGGGAATCTGGATGTGTTCATCAGTTCCTTTCTGGGAGTGAAATACACGTCCATCTCACCGTCATCCCTGCGGAACAGGGAAATCTTTGAAATGGCATGGGCTATCTCTCCGTCCTGAGTTCGGTCCTCTACTGGCAGAGGAGGGGTGTTACGGCCTGTCAGCAGCTTCTGTTGCACGCTATTAGGAAGGTCGTCAATCATTTGCTTAGTAAGACCAAACCCTGCAAGAATCTCGTAGGGGATGTCTTTTCTTGTGAAGTTTTGCAATTCCATTATTCAAACAGTTTTTGATAATTACGCTGCAAAGGTAAGAATATGAAAGGAAATGGGAAAGAGGAATAAAAAAAAAGTTGCATTTTAACACTTTGTTTTTATTTTTCGCCTCTGAAATGTTAAAAACGCAGAGGTGTTTTATCCGGAATGTACTCTTTCGTATCTTTGCATGAAAATGATTTGAGATGCGTATGATAAGGTTTTTCACTGTTTTCGTGTCGCTGTTTTTCTGTCTTATGCAGCTACAGTCCCAGGAAAGCAAAAAAGGATACTGGCTGGCCCGCTATTTGAGCGTCAGCCATCCGTTGAAGCATATGTCCGTCACCTCCGGCTATGGCAGCCGAAAGGATCCTTTCACGGGAGAGAAGAGTACCCATTCGGGTATAGATTTCCGTGCAGACTATGAGGATGTCTATGCGATGTTCGACGGTGTTGTGGAGTGCATAGGCAGTGACAAGCGTTCCGGTAATTATGTCATCCTCCGTCACGGCAGCTATACAGTCAGCTACTGCCATCTCTCCAAGCGCCATGTCGATGAGGGAGAGGAGGTGGTGGCAGGGATGCCTGTCGCCGTCAGCGGATCCACCGGGCGTTCCACCGGTGCCCACCTACATCTGACGGTCAAGAAAGACGGTAAGGTCATCAATCCGAATATTCTTCTAAATTATATCGAACATGTCAGGAGCGAGTGCATTGCAGCCCTGGGAGGCAAGCCCGCCATTTCAGAGGCCATGACGATGAGCAGCACGCAGTTCATCGAGCATTATGCCACCCTGGCCATGGAGATACAGAAGGAATATGGCATACCCGCTTCCGTCACGCTGAGTCAGATGGCACATGAGAGCCGTTTCGGCAGGTCAGAGCTGGCACGTTCAGGCAATAACTATTTCGGAATCAAGGCCTCCAGGAAATGGATCCTTGACGGCAGGCCTTACAGTGTGCATGACGATGACCGCAAGGGCGAGAAGTTCTGTAACTACGGAACCGCCGAAGAGAGTATGCAGCACTATGCCAAAGTACTTTCCGGCAGCCGATATGACAAATGCCGCAACTATGCGCCCACGGACTACCACGGATGGCTCACAGCCATCAAGAAAGGCGGTTATGCCACCGATCCGAAATATGTAGGCCGTTGTGAGCAGATTATCAAGGCGCATAAGCTCTATCTCTATGACCATATGGCATTGGAAACTTAAATATTACAGTTATGATAAAATCTATTATGTTATTTGTGCTTATCTTATTTGTCGGAGTATTCTCCGTTGTGAGTGCCTTCATGGAGAAGGAAGATTATGTGTTGTCATCAGATGCAGAGATATAGGCTATGGAGGTTATTCGTGAGAATCTTTGGAACAAGTTGTTCCATATAAGGCAGGTCAGGCAGCAGCGCAGGGAGGTAAGGAAGAATAAGCAGCTATCCTTTGCCGCTATGTTTTTTATCCAGGCACTTGATGACTGTGAGGATCTTCATCAGATCCTTGAGGTACACAAGGACTTATGGGGTTCTGGTTTCCAGAACAAGAATTTAGGTCCTGATGACTGCGGTATGTTCCGCACGAAGGATATTCTCCATATGAAGCCCGAGGAGGTCTATCTTGGAAATATCTACGGTCTCTGGACGTTCAATATCCCAGAGTGGGATAAACATAAGGGAGAGCCAGTCGGCTCAAACGGGTTCGGTCTTGATCACACGTTAAAGGTCTATGGACTTATCATGAACCAGTATCGTCAGTTACTGAGTTCAAACATACGTGCGATTAAGAAAGAAGCAGAGGAATACATCACACTTTATGAAGCAGTTAACGGTTAGGTTTCGTTAGTTGATAATATCGTTACGAAAGTTGCAACAAGCGTGTTGTGTGCGGTAGGGTTATCCTACCGCTTCTTTTTTTATACGAAGATCATATTGGTATCACATGAACATCCAGGCTTTTCTTTCCAGCGAGTGTGATCATATGATGTGTACCCCTACTCCTTCCGTCCCAGAAAGCGATGAGTGCATCAGAAGACTGAGCCATCTCAGCGTTCCTTATCGGTCCTGCAGCCTTGCCGTAGGTATTCCAGTCGGCAGGTCTTCTGTCAACGGCAAAGCCCTTCTCACGGGCATAGCGTTCACCCAGTGAGTCCGCACCTGGCGCAGTCCCGCTGACAATGACAATCTCCGAGGACGGTATCCTGTCTTTAAGGATCTCGTCACACCTACGTCTCAGGAGGTCATAGTCATCAAAAGACCTTGATCCGGCAATAATCACCCTATACGTATCTTTTTGTTCCATTGTCAGCAGTTATGTGTTATACTTAAACTCGAGACCGTCCGTCAGGAACCGCATGATGTTTTGCAGCTGGTGAAGCGTGTGACAGGAGATGCGGATGAATGTCTTCTGGAAGTCCGACATGAAGCGGAAGCTGGCACAGCCGCGTCTCTTGTCGTGCCGGTACAGCAGTTTCATGTCACCGTAGTAGAACATGAGCTGCCAGCCGTTCTTGTCCGCTTCGACGAATCCGACATCACGAAGGATCATATCCCTGATGGCCAGTCCGCAGATATTGTCATACTCCATCCTATGCACGGTACCGGGCTTGAAGTTTGTCACAAACCCGTCGAAGTTATTCTCCAGGATGGTGACAGTCGCTTTTGTCTGGAGCAGCTCTTCAATCTGTGCGATTGAAAACAGATTATTCTCATGTCTAACCATGATGATGCTGCCTATAGAAAGTTCCCTAATGTTGTCCATCGCATTCCCTTAAAAGCCGGTCCATTTTGATATACGCATTAACAATCTTATAGAAGGGGATCAGTTCAGCCTCCAGGCGAGGAGACTCCGTCACCGTCTGACTGACGGCACTACCTGTCAGGATGTCATATTCCTCAACGTGGTAGAGGTCAGCCAGACGTTCCAATATATCGAACGGTAGTTCGGCATCCTCCGTCTCATAACGGAGATAATCCTTCTCGCTGATGGCAAGATATTCAGCCACCTCAGAGGAAGAGAAGCCGGACTGCCTACGCAGTTTCTTAACGATCCGTTTCATAGCCCTTATATTGAAGTTCAGCACCTTTTTTCATATACCTATCAATATCCATGCCAAAGTCAAGATTCATTTTCTCGACAAGGTTTTCCCACTTCACGGCCATTTCCGTCCAGAAGTCCTCCCCATGATTCGACTGACTCAGATTCTTAGGGAACTTGAAAGCCATCAGAATGACGTTCTGTTGATCGACTTTCTCCAGATACTCTTCCACATCCTCCGGATTCTCAGGGAAGCGGAACTGGTTATACAATCCCTTGAACATGGTGTTAACACCGTTCTCGAACAGGAAGCGCTTGAAAAGCGCGATGTTTGCAACTTTCATAATACTTTTATTTTTAATTGGTTTAAAAACTCATGTTATTTATTCTCAAGACAGTTAGTCATTAATCTGTCGGATTGTCGGTTGTAGAGTTAATAATTATGTATTTTTATATTTATATATTATAATAATTATCTATTTCTCTGATTCTGTATTTCTGACAGTGTTCAGCACCTCCAGGAAAACATGATAGAGAGAGGTTGTAGGCATCCACTCCAGCAGGCTGAAGGTATCTTTACCTTCAGCGACGATCAGCATAGCCCGTCTGTCGCTGTTCAGTCCGGAAATACCAATGCGCTCTGCTATCTGGGGAGTATAGCTGATCCTGTTCTTATGTCTCTCCTGGATATGAAAAAACACAGGGTTGGATAGTTCCACCTCTATGCGATCGTTATTATCCTTCACAAGACAGTCCTTGATGACACCCACGATGTTACGGATAACAGTCTCCCTACACTCGTGCATGGCCTTGTTTACTTCTTTCTGGTACTTACTGTTTATCTTCTTCATTTTTTCTTTGGCTGTTTGTATCGCGCCGCCTCCGCTTTATGTCAGATTTATCGGGGATTGAAGATCGGATACCTTTTTCTTTTTCTTTGAAGATTCTTTCATCATTCAAGTTCCCCAATTTTTCAAAGATCTACTGTTATTCATCGGTACATTGTGAGTCGTTTAACCATTTTTCTTGCCTACAGAAGTGGGGGAGCCATATGAAAGGGCAGAACGCCAAGTAATTTCGTGGGAAATTTTACGGAATACCCAGATTCGTGAATCTGTGGAAGGCTGCCGGAAAATTTCCTGCGGAACGTGCTTGTTGCTTGGCATCTGCCTGGCTCATCCTAACTTTGCAAGCAAAAATGGTGTTAAGAACGGCTTACAGCCGATGACGGGGATCATCTGATTGGGGAAGAGCGAAGAATGGTTCATGAAAGAATGAGCTTTTTATTCAATTACAAATTCCTGTTGGATATCCTTAATCATCTCGTCAACATCCTTGTTGACACGGCTATAGTTGTTATAGAGGATCTGTTCACGCTCCTGTGGAGAGTTGAACGTATAGAATTTCGGAAGAGGATAGTTCTTATAGTCATCCTCTTCGGCCTGAATTTCTTTCATGTCGAAATCAGTCTTGCAGAAGAACTTGGAGGTCTTGAACTCCTCAGACTCCTGTATCTTCATCGTTCCACCCAGACCGGTCTTAGTTGGAGAAAAGTCACGTGCCACTTGACCGCAGAGCCAGCCGGTAGCCATATCTGCGATCTTGGATTGTGGCAGCATGGCCTCCAGTCCTTCGTTCAGTGTGACGGAAGTTTTTCCGTCATCGATGGACATGTTTTTCTTGATTTGGACGGTACGTCCCATGATGTCATTGGAAAGCCATTCAAGGGTTTCCTTGTTACGGGCTGAACCGCTGATGACATTACCAATGGTGGCAGTAATCTTCTGCATGTTGACTTTGCCGTAGTTGGCTTCCAGCTGCGGCAGTTCCTGGAATCCGAGCAGTACGCTTACCTTGTTGGAACGTGCTGTGGCGATCAGGTTGTCAATCTTATGGAAGTAAAGCGTTGGCAACTCATCTACGATGATGCTCACCGGAACGTTACCCTTGGTATTGACACGGGTGACGAGACGGTTCAGGATCATGGCGTTCAGTGCGCCGATGATACCTTCTTTCTCAGGGTCTGATGCGATAAGCAGGTATGAAGGGTTCTTCGGATCTGACACCTTCAGGTCGAAGTCATCACCGTCACGGTGGAATACCCAGTAAGCCTCTTTTGTAGCCAGACGCGATGTCTGTACGCGAAGCGTGCCGATCATACCTTCCAACTGTTCCATGGCTTTGTTCTTATAAGCTGTCATGAATGGCCCAAGCAGAGGGTACACCTCCGTGTCGGTAGCCAGAATTTCAAAAATTTCCTTATAGTCGTGGTTAAGGAATGACAGCACATGAGGCATGTCAGAGTATTTTCCAAGCCAATATGCGGCTTCCACGAGGTTGTTATCATCATCATAAGCCCGTCCGGATGGTTTGAGGTGATGTGTCTCAGGATCCTCAATCATCTCGGGCCTTAGCTGCTTGTCGTTTTTGTCGTATGGTAGGCGCTTGTAGTTGACGAAGAAGAAGATACATGCAGCCAGGAAGTTGACGGCAGATGTCTGGAAGAAATTATCAGAACCGCCACCGCCGGACTCCTTGCCTTTCTGCAAGGACTGTACGAGTGTTTCAGCCGTCTCCTGAGCAGCTGCCAGGTCAGGGATATATTTATGCTGTATAGGGTTTACCCGCCGTGAGTATTCGACGTTGACGAAGTTGATCATGGCGAACTTACATCCCGGAGGAACCTTTCCTTTAGCTTTGTTGATCCTGTAGTGATAATAAAGCTTTTGTGCCAGCGTCGGGAATTTGTAGTCATAGACGACCATTGCGAACTTCTTTGCCGACTGCTGACGGATGAAAGGCTCGATGATGGAGAAAGACTTACCAGAGCCAGGCGTACCGATGACGAAGGTACCACGGAACGGGTTATTGATGTTGATCCATCCGTGACGGAAACGGCCCTGGTAGTAGTATCGCATGGGGATATTCACGGAATATGGTGTTTCCTTGAACTCCTCGTTTTGCTGGAAGGCTTCCATTTCAAAATTGAAACGGTCTTTCATGATACCTTCCTTGAAGTATTTGGTGATATTGTCACCGGCAATGTTCACCAGAATGGTGCCGATGATGGTTGTTATCATATAGAGCCACACGTGTACGGGGAACAGCCACAGGTATCCGTTCATGTACTCGGTGTAATAGAGCATGACGGAAAGGACAACCAGGAAGAATCCGATTGTCAGTGGGTAAAGTACCATTGTCCTGCCGTTGAACTCCCATTCCTTTTTTGCGCGTGTACCCGTGCAGGTGATGGCGATCACCAGGAGGGTGAATAACTTGCTGTACCAGAGATTTTCATGATGGTAGATATACAACCACCCGATACGGGTGTGTATGTCTGTGACGATATCATGGAACCCCATGAGGCCGGGGTTGAAGGCAAACTCGAAGAACTCTATGCCGATAGTGATGTAGATGACTGCTCGAAGCAGCAGGTAAAATTCCTGTAATTCTTTTGATTCTTCCATGTCTGTCTTTTATCTGATTTCACGTTGTACGTCGGAAAAAATGGGTTTATAGTGTTCCTGCCACTCGTCGCGTGCCTCTCGGGCGATCTCGGCGTTTGTCTTCCTGCGGAAGTCGTATTCCTGGTTACGGATGTCGTTCCACAGGTCGCAGAGGTTATAGTAGCGGATGTTTCGTTCCATCCGACGGAGCTGTTTATTGATGAGTTTCATTTTTTTTCTGACATCATCCAGATTTTGGATGCGCTCTTTCTCAGTCATCCTGACCTGATCGATGAACGTCTTTTTGATGTCCATCAGCAGTTCAGTTGTTGTACCGACGATATTCGTTACGATCTGGCGTTTGTCATCCTTGAATGCGTTAGCCAGAATATTCGTCGGACTTTCCTCACAGGCGGCTGCGAGGTGTTTGAGGTTGCTGGTCATCTCTGTGAACTCGTAGTAGTTTCCGTACAGCTCTGCAGCTAATGTGATGACATCATGAAGTTCCAGCAGGTATTTGTTAAATTCCAGTTGGAGGTTCGTGATGTCCTTTTCCTTGGCTTGGATCCATTTATGATGGAATGTCATGGTAGCCAAAGCCACGGATTGGGCGTTTACCGCATTCCTCATTCTGATGTCATAGTTTGTGTAGAGACCTGTCCTTACAGGGTCTAACATCTGTGCACATGCAGGTGTGGCAAGACATAAGGATACTGATAATATGATTTCTATCTTATTCATAATAGCTGTAATTTATTCTGATAATGTACTGCTGATACCGACGGCCCTTGACCAGTTGTTCAGGCATCTGCGAGCAATGGTCTTGTGGTCGTAGTCTATCATGCCTTCAGTGGCTTTCCACCAGACATCTGTCAGAGTGTAATAGGCGATGCTGATGGTCGTTTTTTTAATTTTCTTGTTCAGTTCGCGCATATCTGCAGCCAACTGCCATAGAAGTTCTACACGCTCTGCGCCGGTCAGCATATTATCCGAACCGCCCTTGGTGCATGCAACCTTCAGGGTCTTGCAGCATTTAATGGCAGTAGTGGCAGTTTCCATATAGAGGTTGTTCATGGGAACGGTGGCAGCCAATCCTTCCGGATTGGACTGTATGGCCTTCTTTAGAAGGTAGATGTTTTCCAGCAGGATGGCGCCTTGTGAATACAGGGTAGATCCTAATCTGATGCTACCTGCAAGGCTCGTCGGGTCTTTCAGGTAGTCATTGTACTCTTGGTTCCATTTATCGAGAATCGTCAGCATCTGTGCAGCGATATGCTGCTCAGCGATGATCTCACCCATCCTCGCTGTATTCTTTCCTGCCTCGCTTATAACCTTACCACCTTCCACGGCGATGATAGGATACTGGTCAGGATAGCTGGCTATAATGGACTGTGCCCTTACAATTTGTATTGTAAGGGAAAGCATAATGACTGTTGTAGTCTTAATAGCGGTTTGCAATCTCATAGACGTTCTTTCTTAGTTTGTTATATTCTACCCTGCGACGGATGATATCCACGATATCGCGGTTGTTTTCCATCCCCAGGATGTTCAGAGAGGGATTAATGCGGTCATTTGCAAGGACTATGACAGTTTTCAGTCCGGTCATCTGCTGTAGCGGAGAACGGCACTGCTGATAGTCATAGACTCTGTAAAGCTCTATATAGTCAGTGGTGTATGAGAATACACCATGTTTATACAGGATCTGTTCACCGGTGATGATGTAGCGTATTCGGTACATATCGGTGATGGCATATATCAGGCAGAAGAAGATGATGACCGTCACAGCGGCCAGCAATATTCTTATGATATTGTTCTCAATCAAGGGGATGGCAATGGTGGCCGCGAGACAAAATGTGATGTCAGGCAGCTTACAGAGTCCATACTGCATCCAGTGTGGTCTGAGTATCACGTTAGTGAATGACTGTTCTTCTTGCATATATACCTTATTTATATTATAGTGATAAATGATCTGTTATTTGTGCAGGGCATTTGAAACTGTCTCTGCTGTTACTGCCACATCTTCTGTGATCCTCTCGAACATCTCAATGGAGCGTTGTGCAGCCTCGAAGGGCTGTGGCATGCCAGGTCCCCTGCCTGGACCGTGACCATGATCCAGGAGGTCAGGAACACCTTTCCAGTGGAACTGTGGGATATTTGGGTTATGTCTTGGACCGTGGTGTCCTCTCATGTGCGGGTAAGGATGTTCTATGGCATGTTTGATGGACAGTCCTGCCACTGCTACGCCTGTCAGCCCACCGAGTATTCCCAATACGGTCTTTGCCGTGTTGCCACGATGTCCGGGTTCACGTTTTACCTTGAACTCATCAAAGAGCTTATCTGCGATTTTCAGTCGGCCGGTATCGTCGGACTGCATGTATTTCTGGAACTGGTTTTCCTTCATGCGGTGGATGACTGTCTCACCGTCAATGTTTGCAGAGATGAAATATGCATTCTTCTCTTTTGATAGATCGACTCCGAGTTCCTTGGCAATCTGCTGTCTGTCCTGTGGAGAGATACGCGGATCGTTCAGGTTCCATGCTATGATGTCGCTTACAGACTTCTCGCGTCCACCTTTCTGTTCGGCATAGAAACCTTTGCCGAGGGACTGGAGGATGTTCTCGTTGACGGAAGCATTCATGGTGTTGGCAATGCGGTAGTCCTGTTCTGTTCTTATACCCATATCGCCCCTGACGATATCCCAACTGTGATCTTCACCCTTCTTAATAGCTACGTCGAATTTTTCTGCGAACATCTTAAGACGGTTCTGGTCGTCATAGTCGAGGAATCTGTTGTATTCCTTCTGACTGATGTCAACACTGAGCTTACGTCCGTCGATCTCAGCTGTCATGACATACTTGTTTTTCTCGTCAGCTTTCTGATCGACACGGATTTCACCGACTACGATCTGACGGCCCTTAGAGCCTTCATTGAAGAAAGCCTGTCCGGCAAGTATCGATGTCACGTCTCTGCCGTCAATGGCATTAGGGTCATTGAAGATCCTTTGTCTGATTGCATTTATACTTTCCTTCAGGGATTGTACCTGACGTGCTTCCTCTTCAATGGCACGTTGTCTTTCCTCGTAGGCTATATAGCGGGCTTCATTGACTTCACGACGACCTTCCTTGTAATCCAGGTCGATATAGTTGTTGCTGTTCAGCATGTCTTTGGTAATGGGCTGCTTAAAGTCAATGGATATTTTATCATTGATCAGGTCAAGCCGCTGCTGAAGCGAGTTGGTCTTTGATGAAAGCCAGTTGTCAGCTGTCAGTTTCTTATATTCCTCTTCAGAGAGGTTATAAGTGATGTTGACCTTGGCGTTCTTTGCCATGATGACCAACTGTTTCTCTGGCTTGCCGTCGGGATCCTTACATTCCTTGATGACAATGCCATGTGTTTTGAGAATATCCTCCAGCATGGCATATGTGTCGTTAGGACCTGTAGATACAAAATTTTTCAGCAGAACAGCTTTGCCGTCCTCCGGGCGAGGAGCGGCTATTGGGGCAAGGTCAGTGATGACAGGAGCAACCTGTGGCTGCTGCTGAACCTGTTGTTCCTGCTGAATGTTACCTTTCCATACGTAACCTGCTGTCGGAACGTACAGACCTCCTGGGAGTTCGCGCATAGAAGAGGTCTCACCAGGTCTCAGACTGCCATCGGCACGCTGATCCATATGTCTGATGGGACTGTGGGAACTTCTGCCTATATGTTCTGCTACCCCGTTCCATCCCATGTTGATGGATGTGAACCTGTTTCTGGTACCATCTCTGTTAATACCCGTGTTGAATGCCACCGTATAGCTCTTAGGTGGTATGAAGTCACGGGCTATAATGCTGTTAAGCAGGTTGTAGGCTTTTTTGACGCGAACACCGGTACCCTGCTGCTTTGCATTAATCAGCAGTTCGAGCTGTTGGGGTTTAAGCTCATAATTGCGTGGAGGTGACGTGGCATAACCACGGTCACCTCTTACGCTCAGGACGGCCTTACCGCCTGTTCCGATTTCTATTCTTGCATCAAGTCCGTTTCTGCGGAGAATGTCTTGCAAGTCTCTTGACAGCAGGTTTCTGTTCTTCATAAGACTGTCTGTTTATGTTTAGTTGAAATATAACATGACACAGGTATTGCGGTTGCCCTCCATCGGCACGTATGTGCTGATGCCACCTTGGAACTGAGTTGTGATACGTTCCTCGGGAACGCCGTTCTCGCGGAGTAGTTTTGCAATATAGTTTGCACGTTTGGCGCTTAGACGTTCATTGATGACGGCAGTGCCAGTCTGGCTGTCTGCAGCACCGACGATGCGGGCTGAGAGTCCGAAGCGTTTAATGGTGCTTGCAATCTCCCTGATGTTGATCATCTGTGCTTTCTCGGTCAGCTCATCCTTTGCCAGTTTGAAGAAGAAGAATATGGGCGATCCGATAAAAACCTTGCCGTCCTTCATGACCTGAAAGTAGTCTTCAGGAGTCATTTCTGCTTCTTCTATCATGACACCAGAGAAAGCAGCAGGCTGGATTTCCTTATCAATTGTCTTAGCTGTGCTCACAGTTTCGTTGTTTTTATCTCGAAGACGAGCACGTAGGGAGTTCAGTCCGCTGTAGTTATTCTTCGGGAAGGTTTTCTTCTGCTCACTTTCAGGCAGTTCGAGGTTATATTTTTCCAGAAGACCTTCGGTCTCCAGGATCTTGCGCATTTCAGCAAGAGCCATTGCATCCTGCTTTTGTTTCTGGTTGAGACGGTCATTTTCGTCTTTCATGTCATCGAGATATTCCATGAGAATGTCGTTTTGCAGGATGTAAGGTTTCGGGTCGATGACACGGCGATATCCTGCCTTGCCTATAATGAAGTTCAGACCGATGCTGGCATGGAGGAGGTTATCGCCAAGTTTGTTGTATGCACCTATGCCGTCAAAGCTTTGCCAGGTTGTTGTACCACCGATCTCACCTTCGATGTATAATCTTGGAGCAAAACGGTATTGTGCTATGACGCCATATGACATGGCGAAAGGTTTATTATCCAGCGAGGTTACACCATTTTCATTGCCCAGGTGGATGATACCACATCCCAGATAGGGAATCACGTTCCATCGAGGCAAGGTCTCAAAGGCTGTACGGAAGTGTGACGTGAAGTTGTACATCAGATCCACATGAATGTTCTGGAAGTTGCGTGACTGCAAGTTTGAATCATACAGCTTGAATCCCTGGAAGGAGGCTCTTGCTCCGAAGTAGGGATTGAACCATTTTCCAATAGCGGCATTCAACATGAATTTCTTACGGTCGAAGAAATCACCATGTCCGACTGGTTTGCCTATGAAGGCTGACATACCACCTTTTATGGAAATGAACCAGTTTGACCCCCAAGGATGGCTGCCATAGACATCGTCAAGGTAAGTCGGACTGAGAGGCTGAAGATCCTGCTCGTTAAACTGAATACGTTCCACATCGTCATTGACGGTGTTTGCACTGGCCGTTGCTGCTATGAAGAGACTGACGGCAAAAAGTAAAATGTTCTTTTTCATTTTAATTTTTTTATTTGGTTTGAAACTTTTGTCACATAGTTGACACAAAGATATACCTTATTATAAAAAGGAGAAAGCAGACTAAAAAAAAAGCCTTGAATTAACGTTTTCAAGACTTTTTTGGAAGTTGAAATTTTAACATTTCAAAGAACATGTAACAATAAATAATATTTACATTATTTATAGTCTGAGCTTCTTTGACCTTGGACGGATCATGGCAACAGCTGTGGCAAAACATCTTCGAGCGTACAGGTCTTCATCCTCATCATCCTTCTTACCTCGCCAACCGCCGGACACACCACCGCCACCTGCAGAGGAAGCAATCTCTATGGCCTCACCTTCCTTACCAAGGAAAAGCGCCATGGCAGTTCGTAGGATTTCATCCCCATGTTCTGTCAGATCTGGAATGAGGGCTTTGTTGAAGATATTGTCAAATGTTATTCTGTCTTCAAGAGGTAGCTTTGATCTCAGGTCTTTGGCGTCTTTCCAGAAGTTGTTCTGGAAAGCGTATATGAGGAAATTACCAATTTCAGATAATAGGGTTTTATTAATCTCATTAATATAACCATTATTCATATCGCGCAGCTTATACTGCTTTTCAGTCAGTTCCTTATCAGTCTCTTTAAGCTGCTGAAGTTTTTCGGCATGTTGTTTCTTGAGGAGTTCAAGGAGTTCCTTGGTCTCGTCAAGTTCTTTACGTTTTTTATCAAGGAAATCCTGATTGCTTGCTATCAGGGTTTCAAGGTTTTTCTTCTGGCGTTCCACCTCCTGCTTGTTGTATTCGCTGGTAAGCAGACTGGCTTCTGCTTGTTCTTGTTCCTGTTCAAGATCATGAAGGACAGTCATCTTGTTATTAATCATCGTGGTCAATCCTTTGACCTTGATTTCGTTCTTTCTGATTTCACCTTCGAGTAACTTTAGAGACTCTTGCAGACCACTTACACTATCACTCAGACCATCCTTCTTTTGTTCAAGCTCATTGCAAGCATCACGCAACCAAAGCATATATTCTTCAGTAGAACGATGCTTAGCACCAGTCTGCTTGATATTGTCACCACGATCAAGACCCCATTTGGCATTAACAGCTGCAATGGCATCATGCAAGTTCAGGAACTTCTGTCGAGCGATATCTTTTGGACCTCCAAACACTTTGTTGTAAGAAATCTTTCCCTCAACTTCAGGAATAAGTGTACAGTGTACATGAGGGTTTTTCTCGTCAAGATGCACAATGAAGGCGACTATGTTTTCTTCACCATAAAGCTTGCACATGAGGTTGTACTGTTCGATGGCCCACTTTTCGATATCCTGTTGTCTGGTGACGTGTCTGTTGTCGGCACCTTTTGAGAGATCGACATGTTGGTCGCCGAATGCTATTTTAAGCATCTGTTCGCGTGACCCGCCCAGTATGATATTGGTTACCGTTGTGCGTTCCTTTTCGGTACCGTCTTTCATCTTAATAGGTTTGGGTATGGTGATACCCCTTGCTTGGCAGATGTCTTTGAATCTGCGGTCTATGGGGTAGCCTTTGTTGACTGGTGTTACGATGCCACCTTTGGTTATCTCGAAGTTCAGATGAACACGTGTGGGATCGTAAAAACCGTATTTCTTTGCATCCGGATCCGTGACCTTATAGTCGCGGAGATGTTCTGTGCTTTGTCCTCTTGACATGCCAGAAGCCCCGGAAATGTCACAAACTTGCTTTGCCATGTTCTTGATATTTTTAGGGTTCTCAAATATGAATGGGTTAATGAATATTTTTATATTGGGGTCTCGGGGCGACGCCCTAAGCCTAATTCAAACCCCCGAGCTTGCTCCCCGTTAGGACAGGGGTTTGCGCATGTTTTGGAACAAAACTGCTAATTAGGCTTATCACTTTCGTAGAAAGTGTCCCGCAAGCGGGAGGGAGGACGTTCTTAAAACGGCCTCTCATAGTTCTAAGAATGGTCCAGGGTTGCATCGTTTACCCCAGAGGGTATAGATGCCGAGGGAGAACGTTTCGAAGCGTCAGGACGCGAGGAAACGGGAAGAGTCTCTGTCTTGTCGAGCTTCAGGATGTTCCTGATGTTTTCCGGCAATCCGGTGATGTTGTTGAGCAAGACATGAGTCTTTCCGGAATTGGAGAAAGATCGTGCTACTTTCTGTTCGATCAATGTGTCGATGAAGTTCTCAACCGCTTTGCGGTTCCAATTCCAGTCTTGTGCCAGTTGCTTTACGCTTCGCTCTACTGGACTTGTGTCCAGAGTAAGTTCGGCAATCTGTTGTTTTGAGATGAGATCATAGAGTGCCTGAGCTTTTGTCATCTTGGTTCCCTTGTCGTTACCTTTTTCGTTTTTAAAAAGGTAATGTAGGAGTATGATGGGGATTGTAACGGCAACTTGCTGTTTGCCGTCTTGTATTGTTTCCGCATGATTGCCATTATTGATGGCATCTTCCGGCTTCTCTTGTTGAACACCAGGCTTCTCAGAAGCCTTATTAGCTACATTTGGGAATAAGCTGTTCTCGTTTGTTTCCATAATGATATCTATTTTTAAATTTGTAAATTATTATCTTTTATTGATATTTTATCAGAATCGTAAAAGAGGATCTTTATATTACTAATTGTTTAGCACACGTTTGATAACGCATGTAGGAAGTCTTTTTCGCAGGATCAGCGGCATTGTTTATGCCGTGTTTTGCGATTTGTTTTGAATAAAGTTTATAAAGTCTCTTATAACTGTTTTTAATACGTGTTTGATACAGAAATATACACCCTGTATTATACGTTTTTTGGCAGGAGTTTGGTAAACATATGGCTTTGGTTATATCACACTCTTTTGTATTGATTGCGGGATTGTTTAGGATCCTTGCAAGGGAAATATATTTCCATTGACAGGCGATGTTATTTTCAAAGCCTGTATAATTATTATTGTGAATATGAATATAAGCCATGTTATCACCTATCATATTGTTCAAGAATAACAAGAATATTATTGCTGTTATCTGCTTCCATCTATTTCTATGTTTGCATAATAGAGGTATTCTTTTGATTCTGGTGGATAACCGTTCCAGTTTTATTTTAAGTGTATTTAAGACACTTTTAAAAGGCTTGCTTTGAACTGTTCGGAGAACTATTGATGACACATATCGCCAGATGCCAGAATCTGGTCTATAGTGTTTAGTCATCGTTGACACAACGATGAAAGCAACTATCAGAAGCGTGAACAATATGTGAGCGCTGTATTTCATAGGTTTTTTACTTTTGTAAATTATTTGCAAAAGCGAATTTTCCAAAGAAAACCTCTGGTCTTTGCATTTTTACAATTTCCCATTGATTCTCATCCAGGCTCTGGTATTTTTCGTTGAGCTTGCTAAACATGGTGTCAAGGGATCGATAGAATACCAGATTGATTCTTTCCACAACACCGAACATGACTGATGTGATGTCAATTACATAAGACTCATCATCGTATGGCATTGAGTACAGAAGTGCTTGATGTATTCTGTTGTTACTGCTTTTAATGCAGTAAAGGATATTTACAGATAATTCTTTTTCAAGCATTTCAGCAATGCTATTAATGTTCTGTTGTTTTTTTAATTTGATCAATGATGTTCCAATTGTTTTTTGGAGATCAATTGGAGCTGCTGGGTCTATGATTGTTCCTTGGAAAAGTTGGTTTATTTTTCCAAGGAACGTTTCATAGTTACGCTGCAAAATGTCGATATTTTCCATTTAGAGGCTTTGTTTAAGATACATGGAAAGGAGGGAATTTGCCAACAGTTCAGACAGTTTTTCTTTTTCTTTTTTCGTCATTTGCCTGTGATAACTGTCCAAGTAACTGAGGTATTCGGGAAGGTTTTTCCCGATTTCAGTTAATGTCTTTTTCTGCTCTGGAGTAAGATAAGCTGCCATGTATTTGTCTATTGACAGGTATGGCTGCAGGATGGACCAACGGTAGCTGTTCCTGGTTTCAATTGATAGATCTACTTTATTATTGATATCTTCAATACAGTTTTCCGCACTTTGAACTATTCTTCTGTTAATCCTGACATTGAGGTAGGCAAGCAGACGCTTGTTTACATCACTTTCTTTCTGTTCCATTGCGTACTGGAGGTTATTGAAGAATCTCTCAGATGCTTCGGCAATTTCCTCCATTTGTTCAGGTTCGATCTTTGCCTGATATTTGAGCAAAGAACGGTAGCACATATCTTCTTTAATCATAAAATCCATCAGATCTTGTTCTTTCTTTACTGCGTCAGCGTTTTTGAGAAGATCTATATATGCTGAAACTGATTTTTCAGCAGAAGGATATAATTTTGCATTGTCTTGTTCCTTATAGAATTTGACAGCATTCTTAAACTCTCGGCTGGATGATGTTTCTTCCATGCCATAAACTGTGTTGAGTTTAAGATATATGACATCTTCAACAGAACGGTTTTCGTGGTATGCCAATTTCGAGATCTGTGTTCTGATGCTGTCCGATAAGGTGAAGAAGTAGTTGAACATCGGGTGTTCTGTTGTGATGGTATCGGACTTTGCCATGACTTTGATAGTCGAGTCTTGTAAAGCGATCCAGTTGTTTGCTATTTGGGTGAGTTGTTTAATGTTCACCTCTTTAATCTCTTTCAAATCAGAATATTTTGATTCACAAGCAGTTATAGCCTCTTCAGGCGATTTGAAATTGAATTTCTCTTTGTTACCGCATGATACAAAGAGCGTGATGCAACAGATGATAGAGAGTTGCTTACCGAGTTGTAAAATTGAATGTCTCATAATGTGATATTTTAATGTTATTTTGCGTGCAAAGATAGTTTCTTTGCCGTTTGCATACTAATGGAATAAAAAAAAAGTCTTGAATTAACGTTTTCAAGACTTTTTGAGATGCCGAAATGTTAAAAAGGAGGCTATTTTGCCTCCTGAGTAACATTTGTTTTCTCTACCTTCTCGATGCCGGTAGCCTTCCAGGAGATAGCGGTGTGTTCTTTGTTATCCTTACCGGTGTAGATACGTGGCTCGAAGAATCCCTCGACCTTGACAAGTGTTCCTTTCTTCAGAAGCTCCAGCTTCGGGCTGTCCTTCTTGGTAGCTACCTCGATGTCCTGCAGAGCAGAGATCTTCT
>Ga0256405_10005304_pt1 | contig 22541 bp, 26 predicted proteins | sample RumenRJG_02DNA_FD_189096 | JGI IMG/M metagenome (GOLD analysis project Ga0256405, IMG submission 189096) | Bovine rumen microbial communities from Lethbridge, Alberta, Canada - RJG_02 | ecosystem: Host-associated > Mammals > Digestive system > Stomach > Rumen | place: Canada: Alberta... | reverse complement strand
TCGCTTCGAGCTCACGGGAGACAGTATGAGAAAATAATCTTATCTTTGCCAAACCAGGCTTGAAACGTTAACTCAAGTGGGTGGTTATCGCCGAAATGCCTGGGTGGTCATCGCCGAAATCCGCAGGGAGAAGGAGAATGCCGAGGCGGATTTCGAGAAGGTGCTACAACTGGATACGACCGTCATGGAAGGAAGTTGCCGCCAGTATGCGCTACACTTTCTCGGACGGAATCAGGAGGCGGAAGAATGGATGCAGAGACTGATCGACGACGAGCCGTACAATGCCGGCCACTACTACGACAAAGCCTGCCTTTACTCTCGTATGGGCAAAACGGATGAAGCAATGTCCGCTCTAGCGACCAGCCTTGATATGGGTTACTGCATGTTCACCCACATCGACAAGGACGACGACCTGGATGCTATCCGGAGCCGCACTGACTTCGTGGAGTTGATCTCGGAATACAAAGTGAAGCACTCTGCAAGGATCAAGGAGTTCGAACTCAAGGAACCGGACGAGATGGAGGATAGAATTACCGAGGTGGCCATCACCAGGCGGTCTGGAGGGACGTTCAATGTGGATTGCAGCGTCAATGGCCTTCCGCTCAGCATGATCTTCGACACCGGGGCGAGTGATGTCACCATCAGCAAGGTCGAGGCGGATTTCATGCTCAAGAACAACTATCTCTCCAAAGATGACATCAAGGGTAAGAAACTATACCAAATTGCGGACGGCGGGATATCTGAGGGCACCGTCATTACCTTGAAGGAAGTCAAGATTGGGGAAGCTATCCTGCATAATGTGGATGCCTCGGTTGTCAAGAGCCAGAAAGCGCCGCTGCTTCTGGGGGAGAGCGTCCTACAAAAGTTCGGCACCTTCACGGTGGACAATATCAATTCAAAGCTGATTATTAAACACTGAGAATCTTTCAATACTATTTAGGCGTCTACGCCTCGTTTAGAAAGTTATGAACCCCATCAAGGGAGGTTCATAACTTTCTGCTTAACAGTATTTAACTCTGCCTTAAAGAGTTGAAGTAATTTCAGCTGAAGTTGATACCATTGATCTGGAGTATCTGGTTCATTTTTGTGGCCTTGAAGAATCGCTAGGGCTGGTCCTTTATCGATTTGATAAGGATTCTTTCTGTCCACCTTGTCTCGAAGATGAGCAGCATAATAAGTTCTTAAAGGCTCCAGTACTTGAAAAAACTGTCTTGATTTATAAATGGGCTTACAACCAGCCTCAAGTTCTGCTAAACGATAGCCTGGGACATTATCAGACTTTACTGGATCCCATGCTTTTGAACGCTCGTAATAGACTTTCGCAAGGGTCTCAAGAAGATGGCCAAAATCCTCTTCATTTGAGCACACCCGCTTAAGAACTTCACGATTTCTTCGTTCTTCCTCGGTTGGTGCGAAAATGGGGTCTCGGCCCTTATTCCTACAAGTCTCATTTATATTCTCGATGATTAAATCGATAGAATCGACAAGTTTGCCGATCACAGAATCCTTCTTAGTTGAACGAACAGAATCTTCTCCTTTTGACTCGATGATAGGAAACTTCTTGATTAAGTATTCCCTCAAATAAGACATCGAAAGAGAACAGATGCCATCTTCCGAAACACATATTAGGCCATAATTACTCAATAAATCAAACTGGTCATCTTGAATTGATACCTGAGGCTTGCATAAAGAACGCAAGTACGACACTGTGGTACTATCGAAGATCCGCAAAGCCTCATCAAGATGAGATTTAATCACCGTGTAGTCTGGATAAGACTTATTTGCTTTCAAATAATGTGCGACTGAACTGCCATAAAAAGGGATTCCAGAAATACACTCGTAAACCTGATTAGCATACGAAGCTATAAAGGACTTCTCTTCAGAAGGATTTTGGAAGAATTCATCACAACGTGACTGCCAAAAACTCAGGAATGAGTCTTTAGAAATAGGTTTTAAATAATGCTCGATTTCAACATTATTGAATTCCCCAGAGCCGCCAATAACATCGACATTTGATAGCTTGTTCTCTCTTACAAAAAATCCCCATGGACGAGCACCCACTAGCCAGAATATAAACGGACGAACTCCTGAATCAAGATAGTCGGTCGAGAAATCGCGTAGGGGCATGAATCCATCCAAATTGTCAATTGTAGATTTGGCCATGTATTCATACTCGTCGAAAATAACCAGGATGGTTTTGTTCATCTTATCAGCGAAGAATGAGGCCAATTTGACGAATGTATCGACTAGATATGCATCTGGGCAGGAGGTAAGCTCAGAAAAGACTTTGATATATTCACAGCTCGGTTTAATAGTTGTCATGCCGAATTTTTGTCGCGAGGTAAACACTTTATCCGCACATAATCTCGACGTTAATACGGCAATAAGGTACCGGTAAAAATTTGCCGTTCCTTTAATCCTCGCAGTTTTGACATCAGTGTAGATCGGATATACATTTGATGCTTCATCATTTCTGAGTTTCGTCTCCAAGCACAAGGATACAGTGGTTTTACCGAATCTCCTCGCACCGATAATTTGAATCTGGGTCAAACTGGCAGCATATTCGGAAAGTACTTCCAAATCCCGTTCTCGACCAAATATCCTTTCTGGATCAGTGATTTTTGTTTGAGCAAAAAAAGAAGCCATGTTATTCTATTTCTTGGTTTTGTCAAATTCACTAAAAACATCCTTTTTGGCACACCATCTTCTGAAAAGGCCGACAGAGAATCGATATACCAAAGTACCGTCAATGTCTTGGCTCAACAGACCAAGCCGATCTTCTAATCTTTCTTTCGCTCTTACAATCGACTCCATATCAGGCGTGTACTCATTTTCCATCCAGAATTCTTTTAATCGACTCCAACTGACTCCATCCTTATTGCTCTTATCTTTCATTAGATAAGCAATAGAGAATAGGAGGGCTTTTGTCTCTTTCGGATCGGAAGTAAGAATCTGTTGTTGTTCAAAAATGTAATCGGCAATCTTGTTCACGCCTAAGCAGTTTGATTCGCCCAATATCCCTTTAACTACATCTTCCAGTTCTTTTGATCCAATAACGGGCCTATTGTTACTAATAGCATAATGAGCACATTGATAACAAATGAGCTGAATCCAATATGGAACATCGCCAGAATACTCGTGAATTGCATTAATTGCTGGATTGGTAAACTGTAATTGAGGTTCCATCACTCTCATCAAAGCCTCTGCTTCCTTGGGATCTTTTATGTTGTATATTTTATACTCATCTATATTCATGAATGTCCCGGAGGGATTCAGCTCTGGATTGCGGATAATGTCCAAAATATCGTACGTTCCAGCATATATAAACCCAGCTTTCTGCTCGATAGCGAATTCTCTGATAGATTTCAAAAAGTCATTACCTTCTATTTCGATGACAGATTTTATCCAGGAGAACTCGTCAAACATAAACACTGGATATATCATTTTCGAATTAGTATATTCGATAATATCCGATAATGAATCCATGGCTGAAACAGTGATGTCGATTCCAAATTTACTGAATTCATCATTGCATTTTATCAGTAACTGGAGCATGAAAGAATCATGATCTCGGTATTGACTCTTCAATGTGGCAAGGTCTATATACACAGGAACAATCGTATATTCTGAGCCATTTATCTCAGATGTCTTTCCTGACAATACGCCCTTTAAATTGATCAGAATCGAACTCTTCCCAGTTCTGGTTAAACCAAATACAATCGGAATGCGACTTCTATCGTTTGTGGTGAAAGTCTTGATCAAGTTCTCAATATCCGAATCCCTTCCTTTAAACATGCCCTGTCGTACTTCCTTCGCTTGATAGTTCCATTTAATATCAGATGTTTTGAATGAAACGTCTTGAGCTATAGAAGCCGTCAAATTAAACTCTTTTGAAGAGGACCACGTGTTAATAATCAAGCCAGAGACCTCAACTTTATAGTCAAAAGTGGATATCCCTGAAAAGACGCTTGGTATCTCAATCATGATAGTGGCCGCCTCTCCAGGCGCCAACCGTTTCCCCTCATATGTATGAGGCAAATCAGGTCGCTCGCTAAAAACAACTGTAGCTTTGAACTTATCTATTGTTGAACGGCCTTCATTCAAAACTGAAATAGGAATGGTGCGTCCTCCAGAACCACTTACTAAAACATTCCCGTCAGAGGTAACGGCTAATTCTGAACGTAACGCAAAAGATGCTTCGTTAACGGACAGATACTTACTCTTCAATAACCTATTCCATAATTCACGAAGCAGATCGGAACACAAATATGAGGAGTAACCTTGAATTTGCTCTAATTGTTTTGTAATCTCTGCTTTAACTGAAGGAGCAAGAATCCTTCTTTCATCAGGGGTTCGGCTTCTAAAAATAGCTAAATTCCCCATCGTTCTTTCGGCTTCAATGCTGAGATTAAGATCAGTTGCTGTTAAGAATGAGGATGATTTCCGAAGCCTTCTAAAAGCAGGAGCGATACTAGCCTCAAACAGAGCTTCTGTTGACTTCTTTTTTATGAAATTAATCCGCGTGTTGAGATTGCTTAATTTTTTAATTCTATGTTCTATAAATTGTCCTATAAACTGATCGGCAGAACCAGTATACCGAATATGTGTTAACTTGTTATTCTGGCTTAGTAACTTGCAGAACTGTTCTTTCTGAGAAAGAGAATTAAGCAAATCCAAAATGGTTGAAAGCGACTTCCCCGAATCGGAATGTAAATTAAACCTAACACTTGGACATCTTGCTCCAATAGAAATCAAGACCTCCGAGCACTCGAGTAAAAAGTCAAAATTCTCTTGAAGACCATTCTGTTCAATATACTCATTGATCGGGAGTTCAAAAATCGAATTAGCATTTTTCGAATATCTACATGCATAATCAAATACTCTCATTCGAAGATAATCCCTAAAATGAGTAGACCAATTATACCCTAGAATACTTCCATAATTAATGGAGGATACAAAGTAACAATAGGCGCCATCGATAACTCTAATTCTATCATGGTCACTGAGAACATGACTTTGGTTGATTAAAAAATTATACAGCACCTTTGACCTTATACTGGCATAGCCATACATGGCTTTAGCATAATTGGTACTCTCTTCATCTCCTGAAATCTTTACCAAAGAATAGGCTTTAGCCGCATCTAGATATGAAGCCTGAGATTCATCTGACTCGGCTTGTGACAAAAGGCGCTCTGCAACCATTAAACTTATGGAATCGCTATTTGACAAAGCTTCCGGGTCAGCAAAGACATGTCGATTCAAATCATCAAGTAATACGGAATCAGTGATGTCTTGCAACTTTATTACCGGCGGCTGAACATTATCGATTTCAACACTATCCGCCGTTTCAGAAGAGTCTAGTTTAATTATATAATTACGTGCAATTGCATTGTCAGGATTGAATTCAAGTGCAGATTCTATGGACATGCGAGCCTTTTCAAAATCCTTTAGTTTCATCTGCATTATCGCAATCTGAACATAGTTATGGCTAATACTCGGAGCGCTCGATTCACCTTTGTTTCGGAGGCTCTCATTCAATAATGAGTAGGCATCAATGGCATCTTGGTATCTATTTTTTGACGATAACCACTGTGCCTTTCGCAATAATAACGGATTAATGTCCTGCCCCTTATCTGCGCTATTCTTAATCTGTTCGTCAATGTCGGTCAAAAAATCATTTTCTCCAACTCCTCTTGAAAAAGTTTGCTGAGCCTTAAGCCCTCCTTGCTGAGACTTTTTTCCATCAAGCAATGCTTTCAACGCATCTTGCATCGCCCTCAATTCATCCTTAGCCCGCTTTTTCTTACAACCTCTCCATATAATGAAAGATAAATTCTTCGCTTGGAGGAGGGAGTTTGAGGATAGGGAAAGTGTGGACAGTAGCTGGCAATACTCCTGCATGGTGCCAGGCTCCAAAACAATACTTGGATATAAATGATTCTTGTCCTTTCCGTAGAAGCCTATATATACTGGAATAGAGGTGTTCTGTGAGTCTTCTCCAGAAAGGAAGAAACTCTCAACATCAGAGATAATGCCTTTGCTAGCGATAAACTTATACGGAACATAAAATGAATCTCCATCGTCATTAGTACGAATAACGACATTTCTTTTGTCTGCGGATATAATTTTAGCATTAGGAGAAAAAACAAACTCTGCTTCTTCTTCTGATAATGAATCGACAAAACGCTTAATATGCCCCTGAATTGACTCTTGATTATCCGACAGATTATCCTCCGAAATCAGATCGTGATTCGAAGAAGAATCCATTTCGGATTTAAGGAATCTTGGGCTTTCAACTATATCCCACCCGCCAATCATTTGCTCGAAAAAACGTTTCCGTGAGCTCTCCTCTTCGACAATCACATAATTACTGCCAACCTCAATGAGAACTCCCTCAATCGTTTCTCCCGTGATCAAGTACAGTTTTATTTTTGATCCAATTGGAATATCCTTTGATATTAATTCAAGCATAATAACGACTTGTTTACGATATATTGTTTTAGGAAGATGTCTAAAGGATTGGACTTAGAATCTTCTTAATGATAATGACGGATGACGCTAAGACTCGAGGTCTGTACCAGGTTGATTCCGATAAACAATCATCTTATCATCTAGTTCGGGATGCTTTTCAAGGATCCTACCCAGTTCATCAACAACGGCTGGTTCTGTATCATCAAGACAATCTAACATACTTCGAATCATCTCACCATAGGAAACAGATTTGCCATAGGCAGAGCAAAAAGCTAATCGCCATACTTTCAATTCTTCCACAAGTGCCTTTGGAAGGTTAAGGGGAGTGTATTCTATCTTAGCCATCAGTTATGTATTATTGGATATGCAAATTTATAGAAATAATATAGTTAAAACAATTAAAATAATACTACAATTATTCAAATGAGCCCGGAAGGGGATGGCAGTCTTTGTACTGGCGCACGGAATACCATCCCTCAATCGAGGCGAGTAGTATCATATCTGTTTCCCTTTATTCTTCCCTCTTCGTGCGCTTGCCCAACGGCCCGTGGTGTGGACCGCGGTTGAGCTGTATTCCATTACGATTCAACACGCGGAAGATGCTGGCCCGGCTAGCGTATCCACTTGCCTCCCAGATGTCGTCGATCGAGTGGCCTGCATTGTACATGCTGATGATGGTCTTGTCACGATACTGGCGAAGCCCCCGCTTAGCGTTCGGCCTAACTTTCCGGCTGCTCTTCAGACCCTGTTCCACCCGACGGATAGATGTTGCCTCCGACGAGAGACGCGAGATTGTAGTTAGAATGTCGTTAGCTCCTGTATCGGGGAAGAGCTCACCGCCGGTGTCGATCCGGTCGTGGATGCTTACGAGGCGGACCCGGTATTCCCGGCAGAGGTCCAGAAAAACCCCGAGTTCCCGGATGCCACGAAGCGCGTTGCTGAGCTTGCTCACCACAATCACATCTTCCTTGCCCAAACGGGTGAGCATCCTCCGCCATTGGGGGCGGTACTTTTCCTGGGCAGCTTCTTCTTCAATGACGGCGTCACAGCCGAACTCCTTCATCCAGGCAGCGTCTTCGTCCCTGGTGGATAGGATCTTTGTGAGGAAAAGGTATCCGTATTTTGCCATATATCGGGTTGTTATCTGCCGCTAATGTACGAAGAATTGTTAACACGTCAAATGATACTCGAGTTTATACTTGACATCATACCGTCTTAACACCGGTAGTCCCTCTATCCCTTATGTCCATATTTCTGCGGAATGTTGACAACAGGGGAGTGAAAATGCCATCCTTATTAGCTCAAATGGCTGAAAATAGGTATCTTTGTTATAGATTGAAGTGGTTGATAATCAGCGGTATAGTATTCTATACTGGTATTGACTATACTATACTGGTTTGAACGCCGTCAAAAGGCCGTTCCCGGTTTCGAGGATAACTTTTCCTCCCTCAAATTGAGGATAACCTCAGACCGGGACGAACGATACGACAACTGCTGGTTTTCCCTTCAACCGGTCCGGATTCCTGTAATCCGAGTATCATTTTGAGGCAAAAAGTATACTCGAAAGAAAAAAGATATGAACAGTAAAGAAATTGCCAACTTCCGCCAGCTGGGCGACATGATGCTTCCCCGGCTGCTCGACGCGAACTTCCTCCGCAACATCGACGACTACGGGGACTACGCCCTGCTGACCTACCATCTGGCAGAACCGGTCCCGATCCAGTCGGCGCTCGACGACATGGAGGACAACATGGACCTGAACGTCCTCTACCACGTCGAGGTCATCTCTGCCGCGACGAGGGGCGAGCACTGCTGCGCCTACTACGTCCCCAGCGGCGGGAAGATGTACAAGGTCAACGCGCAGTCCCGCCCGGACAGGATGCTCGACACAGTCTACGTCTATGTCTACGAATCCCTCGAGGTGATGCTCGAGGCCCTGAAGGAGGACCTCTTGCAGCACACCCGCGGACAGCACGTGATCTGCTCGATGGACATGGCACGGCTCGTCGCCGACTTCATGTAGTGCCAGCCATGGATGAGCGACTCTACAGACAGCTGGTGGCAGTGATCCGGAAGCACTCCTTCCAGATCAAGGTCGAGGACGAGGACGGCTACCACGAGTTCACCTCGGACACGTGCGAGGAAGGGGAGACCGTCCTGGTCCGCTGCCTGACGCTCCGCACCGACTACGCCTATGGCGACTACCCCCGCGGGCACCTGTGGCACATCCCCCTCAGCGACATCCACAAGGAGATCCGGAAGATGTCCCAATCCGACGTGGAGTTCATGTGGCGGACCCGGCGCCGGGACCTGAACAGATACGACGTCGAGAAGATCATCCTCGGCGCCTCCCACGGGGTCATCCGGCTGAACATGGTCTGACCCATCCGTGCCAGTCAAATCTGGCAGATTCAGGAATCCATCTTATCCATGCAAAAACCACAATAGACATGACACTCCTTGCTGCAATCGTCCTTTTCGTGACGGTGACTTTCTACGCGGTCTTGCCTTTCTTCTACAAGAGGACCTCCGCCGCCTTCACGGCGTTCTACCACCGGATGGCACTTTCCGCGAAGGCCCGGTTCTACTACCGGGTCATCGTCTCCCTGCAGGTCTTCCTCGTGAACCTCTGCTTCCTGGTTCTCCAGGGGCCGAGCTGGTGGCAGTTCCCGGGCCTCGTGCTCTCGATGCTCCTCATCTCGGACAAATGCACGGCTGCCATCTTCCGCTGGCTGCACGACGACCGGCGTGCCCTGATGGGCGCCTTCGCCCTGTTCTTCGTCGTGATGGCATTCCCTCCGCTCTTCAACCTGAGCCTTTCGCTGGGGATGGTCATGATCGCCTCGGCGTTCTATCCGTCATGGGTAATCACCTTTTACTTCATGCTTGAGGACGAGATCTTCAAGAAAGTCAAGAGGACCCCGGAGAACATCGCAAAGATGTATTTCTGTTCGAAACGTACCAACCGCAAGCTGGCATTCCTCGACCCATAAATGCCACGCCCGGAGCGGCACGACCAACCCGATAAAACACATCCACAATGAAACGAACCAAACCCACGCAGCCGGGACATCCGTGCCCGGACTATATCCACTCCCTGCCGAAGAAACTGGCAGATACGCTCCACTCCAAGAGCAAGGACCGGTACACAAAGTACGACGCCTTCCACTACCTGATGGAGCGCCAGGCCGTTCACACTTCGGACCAGTCCAAGAACCACACCCGTCCGTTCACCGTCACCATCACGGAGCTCTCCGTCGACTGGGGCTGGCACCGCCATACGGTGACCGCCTTCCTCGGGAAGCTCGTCGCCCTGAACTACCTCACGGTCGACAAGACCCCGGAAGGATTCTCCCTGCTCCTGAACGACCTCTTCATTCCGGACCTCTAAAAGCGGTTCGGACCCTCGGGCTTGCCCGGAGTCCGACCGCGCCCGGCGGACCCGGAAACGGGCCGGAAAACGGCCTTTCCGGGGCTGTCCCATCTTTACCGGAGAATCTCCCCGAAAGGGGTCCTTGTTTGGCAGCGGGCTTGCCCGTTTGCCACGAATGAAGGGAGGTGGGTAACACAATACCCCCTTGACCCGAGGTCAAAGGGAGGAGTGCCAACAATACAGCAAGCTGGGCACCGGAGGAAAGGGAGGGAAACAACCCCTAAAACCGACAAGAAATGGCTACACAGAAACAGGTCGTCCACTTCCAGGCGAAGAAGGGATTCACGACCGCGCAGAGCAACGAGCACCAGAGGCGCTGGACTGAGAAGGGCTGGGCGCAGGCGAACGAGAACGGCCGCATCGACCGGACGCGCACGCGCCTGAACTTCGAGATCGTCCGGGGCGGGAAGGTCCAACCCGTCGACCAGAGCAAGTCCATCCCTGAGATCTTCCGGGAGAACCTGCGCTCGCGCGGGATCGAGGATCCCAACGCGTCGTGTCCCGAGAAGCCGACCAAGCGCACGGTCGTGGACTTCATCATCAGCGGCTCGCACGAGCGGCTGTGCCAGCTGGCCTTTGGCAGACAGCAGGTGAACTTCGAGAAAGGTGCCGACAACAGGGGGGTGAACAGACGCTCCGAGATCGAGCGCTGGGCGAAGGACATGTATGACGTCCTCGCCGGCAGGTTCGGGGAGGAGAACATCCTGTCGTTTATCGTACATCTGGACGAGCGCACGCCCCACATCCATGCCGACGTCGTGCCCGTTACGCCCGCCAATATGATCTCCTACAAAGAGGTGCTCTGCGGCAAGGACAAGTACGAGTTCCGCCAGCGGACCCTCGCCCTGCACGACCTCTTCGGGGCAGTGAACAAGAGGTGGGGACTCCAGCGCGGGGACAGCGTCAACGAGACGCACCGCAAGCACCACAGCACCGAGGAATACCGGCGCTCGCTCACCGGGAAATGCAATACACTGGAGAGCGAGGTGGACCGCAAGAGTGCCACGCTCAAGACCCTCGAATCCCAGATCTCCCAGGCGGCAAAACGCATGAAGGGCCTCACCACGATGGTCTCCAACCTGGAGGCCGCAAGGGGCCGGATCGAGGAAGAGATCGACGCCATCCGTCAGTCCCTCTCCGACGAGGGCCTCGGCACGGACCGCCGGTCCGACCTCCTCTCGCAGGAGGAGTCCCTGCAGAAGAAACTCGACGAGATCCTCGCTAAGCTCGACGACAAGCGCGGCAAGCTCAAGGACGCTGAGCGGAAGCTAGCTGAGCTCCGGCGCCAGATCGAGGCCTCGGAGGAGCGGCAGGAGGAACTCGACAAACAGATCCGCTCTGCCACGTCCCAGGTTTCGGAGATCGCCCTGAACAAGGTCGGGGTCCAGGCGTTGTGGACGGTCCTCAGGGATTTCCAGATATTCAAGAGCATGCTGCCCGCGAGCGAGTCATCGCTGATGGATGATTCGCTCCTGCAGGACATGACACGCCAGGGCGCCGGAATCATCACCTGCGCGGCACTCCTCTTCGTGGGGATGGTCGACCAGGCCACGACCTTCGCCGAGAACAAGGGCGGAGGAGGCGGCCACAGCCACGGCGGCTGGGGTCGCGACAAGGACGAGGACGACCGGGCGTGGATCATGCGCTGCCTGGCACGCTCCCGTCAGATGATGGCCCCGGCCGGTCGCCGGATCAAGCGCTGAGTGCCAGCCAAGTGAAAGAATTCAACACGAACCTTAAACACACGAATCACAATGAAACGACACATGATACTCATCCTTGTCCTCTGCCTGGAGGCGACGGCCATCCGGGCGCAGGACACGACGGCGGGCTGTCCGCATGGACAGATACGCCAGAGCTGCGAGTGCGGATGTCACACCCGTCCGGTCAACGACTACGACGGGCTGAACTCGCTCCGCGCACGCCTTGCCAATCCCAGGTGGGACGGGAGCATTCCCAACATAGGCACCGGCCTGAAGATGGAGGGAGGCAGGATCAAGCCGCTGATATCTTCCTCTGAACGGAAGGCGGCCGAATCACCGGTGACGTCTTCGGGGAGTTATGCTGGTGAAAATGCGGTCCTGGAAAACCCTTTCCTCGAAGAGATGGGAAGGGGAGAAGTGCCAGTCGGAGCGCCTGCCTATGTCTTCTTCCGGCTCGCGGGATCCTATGTCACAGACACTCCGCAGCTTCTGAACATACAGTCCGCGGCCCGGCTGGCCGTCGCGGAGAACCTGCGCGTGCGGATCACCGGAGCAGCCGACTCGGCAACAGGATCCTCAGATAAGAACGCTGCGCTCGCGCTATCGCGGGCGGAGCACGTAGCGAAGCTGATGAAGGAAATGGGAGTACCAGAGGAGAATATCGAGGTCCTCTCCGAGGGAGGGACAGCCGAGTACAGTCCGGTCGAGGCGAACCGCAACTGCCGGATAGAGCTCTTTATCCGGTAAAATGGAAGGGGAGGTTCGAACCCCAACAACAATACAATTTCAACAATAACCAAACACACATCGCCATGAAAAAAGCAAAGGAAGAGAACAAGAAGAAGACGAAGAAGTATTTCGTCGCCGAGGTGTTCAACTGTGGATTCTCGCCGAACTTCAAGTTCAGCACCGATTCCCGCGAGGACGCAGTACAGTATGCCGAACTCATGCGGCGCAACAATCCCGATGATGAGTTCGTCGTACTCGAACAGATCTGACAGAGGGATCAACGGACCGACGCCTTCGGGATATCCTCCCAGAGCGTCGTGTAGTGCGGGCTCTGGTGCTCGCGCGACATCCTGATCTCTCCGTTCCCCTGGGAACCCAGAAGGACCGCACCGCGGCCGAAAAGCTTATGGATGGAGTCGATGCTCGTTGAGAGTCTCGACTCCTTTTCTAAGGCGTCCATGTCTGAAAAGAGGGAATGGGCGAAGCCCTCCTCCTGTACCAGCTTGGTGATGACGACACCAGCTTTCTTGTAGCCGTAGCCCTCCCGGTAGAGGTCCCGGCAGCCCTCCAGCGCGTGCCTTATGAAGGCCCGGTGGTCGGCCGTCCCGTCGGGGATGACAACGTGGGAACTGCTGAAGGCCTGGGGCACGTCCTGCTTGAAGCGGTTCGTCATGGCGAAGACGACGATCTCCAGGGCGATCGAGTGCTGCGCCCTGAGCTTCGCGACGGCGCTCTCCGCGAAATTCGCCACCTGCTCACCGAGTTCCTGAAGCGTGGAGATCTCCTTGCTGAAGCTCCTAGATACGCAGATGGTCCGGCGCGGCTCGATCATGTCCTCCAGCGCGATGCAGGGGATGCCCTTCAGTTCCTTCCAGGTACGGTAGCCTGGCAGGTGGAAGAGCATCCGGACCGTAGTCTCAGGAAGGGAAACGTAGTCCCAGGCGGTCTGCACGCCCATCGCCTCGAGCTTTTTCATCATCCTCCTGCCGATGCCCCAGACATCCTCGGCCGGAAACTTTTTCAGGACCTTCTCGATGTCCTGAGGCCGGTGCATGTAGCAGCCGCCCTTCAGTTTGGGGTAGCGTTTGCAGAGCTTCGAGGCGATCTTCGCGAGTGTCTTAGTCGGGGCGATGCCGACGGACACCGGGATGGAGGTCTGCCGCCAGCATTCCCGGGAGATCTCCTTGGCGTACCTGTCGAAGTCCACGTCCATACCGTCCAGATCGAGGAAGGCCTCATCGATACTGTAGACCTCGACGGAAGGGGAGTAGTTCCTCAAGACCTCCTGCACCCTTCTGGACATGTCGCCGTACAGCGCGAAATTCCCGGAGAAGACCTGGACATGGTTTCTCTCCACGATGTCCCTTATCTTGAAGAGCGGATCACCCATCTTGATGCCGAGCGCCTTGGCCTCGTTGGATCTCGCCACCGCGCAGCCGTCGTTGTTGCTGAGCACGATGACCGGCTTCCCGTTCAGCTCCGGACGGAAGACCCTCTCGCACGAGGCGAAGAAATTGTTGCAGTCGGCTAAGGCGTACATTTATAAGTTTTTGCGATATTTTACTTGGTGTAATTATTTCAATATCAGTGGGGAAGTATTTTCGCCAGTATAGGGGAAATTATTTCACCATCAGATGCGAAGTTTCTTCGCAGGGGGATGTGAACTTTCTTCACATCTGGTGTGACCTTACGTCACACCTTCTTGATGACCCAGGTGACGACGCCCCAGATGAGGAAGTCGTTGTCCGGGCCGACGGGTATGGGTTTGTACTTGGTGTTCTTCTCGTTGCAGGGTAGCAGAATCGCTCCGTCCTCGTGGATCTCCACGCGCTTGACTGTGTACTCGCCGTCGATGAAGCAGACGGCCTTGCAGCCGTTGTGCGGATCGATGCCGCGGTCCACGATGATGATGTCGCCTTCGTCCATGTCAGCGTCCACCATCGAGATACCGTCGATGCGGAAGAAGAAGGTCGAGGCGCTGTGCTGCACCAGCAGCTTCACGAGGTCAAGCTTTTCCCTAACTTCCTCAGCCGGAGAAGGGAAACCGGCCTTGACGGTGCCGGCGAAGGCGAGCTCAAGCGAGTCGCTGTCTGATATCGGATACGGTTGCATATGGATACAAAGATAGCAGAAGTTTGTGCCAAGAGAGAACACATCATAGAGATTTGAATAAAAAACTGCCAGAATGGTTTGCTGACCGGATGACCGCGCTACTCTTCCATTCTGGCAGTGCCCAGCCGGGGCAGTTATCGTCGCAATGATGAATGGTATGCCTTCCTCGCCGCATCCATGATGACGGGCAGTCCTGCTTTTTTCCTTTCGGCCAGTTTCATCGCGATGAACCGGAGATCCTGGTCGCATTTCGGACAGGTTCCCTTGCATCCCTCACCGGAAGAAGTACATTCCTCTTCCGTGAAAGTAATACCGTTTTGGAGACAGATGAGTCTGCGCAGTTCACGCAGTCGGTTGCATTTTTCCTTAACGTTCATCATCTTCGAGCATGTCATTATCCGCAGGTCTCAAATCACCCATTATGTCATCTGGCAAGTCAGGAATCCCCATCGTTACGATCTCCGGATAGGGTTCGTGGGTCTTGATATACGTAAAGGTCTCCGTCTCGAATCCCATCTCATGCAGGGCCTTCACGCTCTCGGCCTGGTTACCTTCCGTGTTGAAATCTGGGATGAGCGGAACACGGCACAGAACCTGCTGGGCATACCCGTTCTTGGAGAGCCACTCCAGATTCGTGTACACGAATTGGTTGTACTCGTGCGTGTAGTCACAGTAGATCTCCGGATTCATGTCCTTGATGTCCACATAGAACTTTGACACGAATGGAGCGAGAATCTGGATGTGCTCGAGCGGGACGTTCAGGCTCGTTTCCAGGCGGATGTCCAGCTCGTAGTCGATCTCCTTGCCAAGTTCGTGAAAGGCCCGGATGAAGCGGCTGTGGAAGGCAGGCTCTCCGCCGCCGAAGGTGACACCTCCGCCCGTGACCTTGAAGTAGGTGCTGTCGACCATCAGGATATCATAAAGCTCGTCCGGGGTGAACGCCTTCTGGATGCCACTCCTGAGCAGCATCTTATTGAGGCAGTACTCGCAGTGCAGCGGGCATCCGCCGAGGAGGACAAGCGTACGGATACCTGGGCCGTCGACGTTTTCGCGGAGCCTCTCAAAGCCCATTATCGGGGCAGTTCCGTGTTTCTTTTTCTGTTCCATGTCGTAATGGTTTCCTGTATGACTACGGTTCCGTCTTTCCGACCTTGGTATGGTCTTCCACCTTGAGTTCGATGTTCTTGCCCTCTTCCAGATAGAAGACCTGCTGCACCCAAAGGTATTGAGGCGTGACGGCCGAGTTATCCGAATACATCTTGATATACAGCTTGACCTTGACCGCACGGGAATTGGCGGTGAACGTCTTCGAGGAACCGTTGACCGCCATGTTCAGGGCGTTGTTCGCGACCTTTTCACCAGCGTCGTTGTATTCGTAGGCAGTCAGGTCATAGTGAACCGCCGACGAAGATGTGACGGTGGACATGGCCATCGTGATCGTGTAGGTAGTATCCGGCTTGGCGGGTTCGGCCTTCTCGCAGGAGAAGACCAGGGTCATTGCCAGCACGAAGAGCAGGGAAGTGAGAATCCTTTTCATGGCTTTCGTGATTAGTTCTGATTCTTGATGCTGACGATGACCTCGACCTGCTGCTCGGGATGGACATCCGGGGTGAGGCGGGTGATGCGCACGTCATAGATGTCATCGAGCCCCATGTCCAGGTACTTGGAGATGTCATGGTTTGACCCACGGGGAATGAATCCCAGTTTGTACTCACCGTAATAGATGGCCACGGCATAGGGATCGAAGGGGTTGTCCTCTTCGCGGACAAAATCCAGCTTGGTCCCGATCTTGAGCATCTCGAAGGCCTCGCAGCCTTCCCAGTAACCGAACCCGGCGATGTGGAAGTTCGCCAGATGGACCTTTTTGATAGGTTTGCGTTCTTTGCTTCTCATAAGGCAACTGTTTTTGAGATTAAACTGTCATTATTGCTTTCCGAGAGCAAAGTAAAAGCGAGGTTGCACCAAAATGTGGGACAGCCTCGCGAAATGATGTAAAATTTACGTTTTTACTCCAGTCTCAACAGATTCAGCAGATGGTCATGCCAGAGATCTTCGATCTTCCCTGCAATCTCAGGATCGACCATCACTCCTGCCTTGCCCTTTGACCAAGTAACCTCCGGAATGGCATCGATAAGGACGTTCGTCTTCAGGATCTTGTCCGAAGTCGGCTTGATGACGGATTCCCATTCCATACCCATATAGTAGACTTTGCGTCCCTGGCCGGACCAGTCATTCCCTACAAACGGCTCCGTGGTGAAATGACCTACGCCGACTATGCCTGTGGGCTTCTCATATCCAACCTTGATGAAGATGAACCGGTCACCCACATGAGCCTTCTCATGCTCGACAATACTCCAGTCGAAGTCGTTAGGGGAGCGGTCCCAATCATCGAAATCAGTTAACACATCTACCCCTTCAGGAAAACTGAATTCGTCCAGGAAGCGGTCGAGCTTATAGCTAGAGAAGAAGGGATTCCAATAAAGCAGGAAAGTGTTCATGGGTCTGGGGATTATCGGTTATACAGATCGACAGCGGCCTGATGGAGTTCCTTGATCTCATTGGCCAATGATTCCGGTTCGAGAATCTTGATGGCAGCGCCTCTAGACAGAAGGGGACTGAAGAAGTCTGCAGTAGGGCGGAGGACCATCTCGAAATCGGAATACTCTTCTGTCGTAGCCACTTCCTTTTGGCTGTGGTGCAGGGGCAGATCCCTAAGGTAGTGGACCTCCCTGCCGTACGCACGTATCAAGACCTTCTCAACCGGGACTCCCGGATCCCTGACAATGCCGTAGCATTCTTTGAACCATCCGGACGGGTCGAAATCCTTGTCGTACTCGTACTTCTCGTCCGTCACCTCCAGCGAGATGATCCGGTCAAAGGCGAGGGTGAAGAGAAAAGCCGTCGGCTCTGGGAACTTAACCAAGGCATACCATCTCTTGTTGAACAGCTTTACAAAGTATGGATCCAGCTTCATGGCCGACTTCGAGGCCTCGGCACCGTACCGGCGGTAGTTGACCTTGACACGGACGCCGCGTTTCATCGCATCGATGAACTTGTGGAGATTATCCCCGTCAGACGGGATGGATTCGAGCAGGATCCTCTTTTGGACCGCCTTGCTCTCGGACAGGATGCTGTTCACCGACAGGGTGGAGAGCATCCAGTTCTGGATGGTGTCCTCCTCCAGCACCTCCTCGTTGAAGATGTAGTACCGGAATCCGTCCTTCCTGTCACATTCGATGATGATTCCGAACATGTCGAGGATGGCGTCCCGGTGGCGGTTGAAGGTGCTGCGGGCAATCGGAATGCCCTCGCTCAACTCGGTATCGAGCCAGCGCTGGTTGATTTCTTCGAGTGTCAGGCGGCCGAAACGATGGATAGTGTTCACCAGCCAGATATATTCCTGGAAGAGTGCGTAGGCTTTCATCGGACAAAGATTTATCTCTTCCAAAGATAAGGATTTAATTGCATAACATAAAAAGAACGAGTCTCGAGTATAATCAAGGTCAGCAAGGTCATCATCACATTGGACGTGTTCGCATTGAATGTTGAAGTAGGGACTCTCGTTCAATTGAGGTGCGATAATCCAGACTTTTTCCTGTCTCAAGAAGTATCCGTTTACTATCACCTTTACCTCTGGTATTCAGGGATTAAGACTTTCTCATTGGAGTCAACATACTTTCTGAAGACATAATACTTCTTAATCTCTTTTTGATATTCTCCTCGGTCAACGGCAATTGCTTCCTGTCCACTCTCTCTGTTGAATAATCTCACAGACATAAATCTTGGGTCACTCGACGAATACCACTCCCAACAAAAATACCCTTTGTCTATCTCAAAGATCTTGTGCCCTTCGCTGGAGAATAGGAACCTCTTTCCGTTTGACTCAATCTCAAAACCACAGCAATTCAAATCTTGGTAGAAATCCACAGCATCAGGAATGAGCAATTCGTTGGTCGCCCTGTCCAGCACATAAGAGCGCCCCTCCTTAGACACAACCAGGAACTGACCACAAATCGTATCCAACCCATTAGTCGAAAAGCCCAGCTTCTCAACAACCTCCTCTAATTCCCTCAATTCCTGCTTGCACTCAGCGAAATCATCATGGAATACCTCAGGGAACCTATCATCATAATTGCCATATTCGATAGTGGGGTTGTACTCCTTTATTTCACCAAAACGAACGCGCATATGTTCCAACCATTCCTGAAGATTCAAACTCTCCATGTCTTCTCCATTCCACGTGCAGTGTTCGGAGCATACATATCCATCATTACAACCCAAATCCCTGGCTATATCAAAGAACAAACGCCGGACTCCCGTGGATCTTCCATCATCAGAAAAATACTGGCTGTAATGGTATCCCGACTCGATCTCCCAAAACCCATCGTACATGTTTAGAGAGATAATATCATACGGTTTGAAGTCAAAACGCATGTTATTCTCGTCATCAAAATCTTCATAAGTAATGGCATCCTCGCGCTTGGCGATTCCATACTTCTTTATCAATCTATCTTCCAATGCGCGTATATAGGCAATCTTCTCCTCATGAGACGATAGCTGATGCAACTCGTCCACGCGTAATATCATAGAACAATCTACACCCATTTCTTTTCATTTTTTAAAGCCGGATGTCCTTGGAAGAGCATTCCATGGGCAAGCGCTCAAGTTTCCGGATTATCACACCGGGCTTCGCACGCGCCATCCGGCAGATTATTTACTGGTTGTGAGGCTTCGCGACTAATACCCACTCCACCGTGACATCATCGCTGATCGCCAGATCTTCAGGAGTGATGTCCAGGCTCTCGGCGGTGCTTGCCTTGGCTTCTGCCGCAGAGTGGATGTTTCGGGCCTGGGAATAGATGTGGACGTCTTCGTGAGAGTAGTTGATCTTGCTCACTTCCGCAAGCATGCAACCCAAGGCCTCAGCCATGATGTTGGCTTTCTCACGTGCATCCTTGACGGCCCTCTCCAACATCTTCAACTGATGCGGACGCGGATCTTGGACAGTGTATCCGATGTCTATCTGAGCGTCCTGGATGAACTTGCCGACACCGCGGACAATTTTGTTCACCAGAACATTGTCGATCCCGAGGTCAATCTTGATGCGCTGTGTGAGTTTGTAGCCATCCTTCTCATAGTACATATGATGCCCGTACTTGTCCGTAATACTCTTTTCAAAGTCGGAGATATCCATGCGGATGGTCTTTGCCAGCGAGCCCGGTTTATTGTTATACTCCAGGATCTTGACCATCTGGGCGAAATTCTCCTTCGCCTGGTCATAGGCGGCCTGGTAGGTTTCAAACCTACCGGAGATATAAACCTCCAAACGGGTGACATCGGGTACGACGTGAATGGCGCCGCGGCCGGTAACTGTGATTGTCCTTTCCATCGCTTTATTCTTTGGTTGCTGGTGCAAAGATATAGGGCGGTTGCACCAAAATGTGGGACAATGTTGAAAAAGAAGTGGAAAGTAAGTAACTTCGCATCATGGCAGAATACTACAGGCATTTCAAGGGAAAGGTTTACCGCTTGGTCAGTGTCGCTAAGGATAGCGAGACGCTGGATAAGATTGTCGTATACCAGGCCATGTATGAAGACGGTGACATCTGGGTCCGTCCTTATGAAGAGTTCTTCGGCAAAGTGGACCGCGATGGTATGGTGCGGGATCGCTTTACCAAGATCGACGAGAAAGAGGCCCTCGAACATGCGCCTCTCTACTTGCATCCGAAGTATCATTTCCCGGACATCGAGTACCAGGCAGAAACTCCTACCATGCTTAATCCTGAAGCTGGATTCTCCCGCGGAGTCAAAGCCATGGTCTCCCTTCTTCTTCGCCGCAACCTCGTTGCAGCATCCTTCTTTGAAGGCCTTTTCAACGATGACGATATCGAGAAAGAGGCCATAAGGCAAATCAGAACTTATCACCTGGGAGAGGACCCCAAAAGCATCTTTCACCTGATCCAAGCCTGGGGAGGCAACTCCGGACGCGGTATCTATCTCCACGGCGAAGGCTTCAATTGGAATGTGCTCAGGCCGAAGTATGAAACACTCATCAATGCCTGCATCAATACTGCCGAGATTAACGATGAATCCATTTCCAAACTGGTGAAGGCGGTAAGGTCATTTGATAAGTCCGTTGACCATCTCGGTGTCTCTTTCATCACCAAACATGTCCGGTTCTGGCTAATCCGCCCACTCGGCAATAATGCTCTTCCAATCTATGACAGTATTATGGCCAATGAAGTGATGCGGTTGAACGCTGTCAATGCCAAGCATCTGGCCGAATACTGGGAAGTGATGGCCGCCAAAGCCAAGCAACTGGGTATAGGCCTGGTTCCCCTTGAGAGGCAGATATTCCAGTACTCCCTCGGAACTAGGTAGTCCAAGCTGCCGATTGATGTAGTCATTAAAGCTATCGACATACAGAAAAATACCCCGACCAGTTAGGATCGGGGCTAATTTGTTTGTTGAACTGGATTCAAAGCACACCAAACTCCCTCTGGAAGGGTTTCAGGTTTCCTTCAGGATTGTGTCTCAGACCGGTTCTGTATCCATCCAGGATAGCGAAGTCGATGAGCCGGAAAGCATTCTTAAACTCGTCTTCTTCAATAACCTGGTGGAAGAGTTTCGCGATATGTGCCGGGGGATTGGCGAAGGCGCCGCAGCCCATGGCCGACAGGACTAAGGAGTCGTGGAAGTTGGCCTTTCCGATACGTAGAATGGTCCTCATCTTATCCAGGGTGATATCCGTCTCCTCGGGAAACATCATGCCATCAGTTCCGATGCGAGGACCGCTCAAGGCCGCCACAGAAATGACAGGGATGTTATAGGCAACATCCTCCAGCAGGGAGCCCTCGGATTCCGGACCACGGAAGAAGGTGACGATTCCACTATAGATTCCACCATACCGCTCGTCCATCGGATACTGATCCTCATTCTGCACCAGGCCGAGGTCGGGATACTGACGGATACGAGAGGGGGAGAACTGATAAAGGGACAGGATGAGATCGCTGCGACGGCACAGGTTCTCTTCCTGCGCTCCGGAGCCGTATTCCACAAGGCCGCCAGGGGTATAGAGGTCGGCCAGATTCAGCATAGCTGGATTATACCCTTCATCGATGAGCCGCTTGGCAACGAGGACACAGTCATCGTTCTCGACACGGACCTCGGTCTCGATAGGAGCAACGGGGTCAATGAGCACGTGCACCGGCTCGCGGTACATCGTGGCCATGGACATGACTTCTTCCACGGAAGGAAGGTCAACCCTGTTACCCGAATTGGAAATGTACCAGCCCTGACGAAGAAGGGCCAGGGTTGAATTGAATAATTCGATTCTGCTTGCGTGTTTGTCTTTCATTGTAGCTATGTTTGACGCAAAGATAGCAGGGGAGTGTCCCATTTTACGGGACAATTACAGAGAAGAATCGGGCTCCAGGTATAGAATCTCCTTTCCGTGTCTCGTGGCGTATTCGATTTCGGAGCGCGTACTTTCGCCGATATAGCCGCCGACATTGATGACATATATGGCGTCTGCCATGTCTATCTTGCGTTTGTGCATATTATCCAGCATTTCCTTCGTCCCTTCTGTCCAGACTTCATCATCTCCGGAATGGCCGAAGAGACCTACGCTGATTACGATGTTTCCTTCAAGAGTGAGACGCTTCTGAGCCTCAAGGAACTGCTCCTTAAAGCGCGTGCTACCACAAAGGGTGATCACTCGATATTTGCCCACCATATTATTTCAAAATGTACTTGCAATTCGGGTAATTGGAACAGCCATAGAACTTGCCGTATCTGCCTTTTCGAAGGATGAGATTCCCGCCACATAAAGGGCATTTCCCGTTTTCGACAGCTGCATTCCGTCTGTTTTGGCTCTGTCTTACGCTGCTGATGTGCTGCTTTCTTGCACCTTTATCTGTCACATTCGAGTTCATCAGAGTACGGTAAATCTCACCTACTTTCTCATCTGAAATCATGGGCTCCTTGAAACGCCTTATATACCGCACAATCTGTCCCCAGTATAATACCGGGAGTGAACGATCAACCTTAATTGTCGCTTGCCTGGAAAACGCAACAATATTATGAATTGGGAT
>Ga0256405_10005303_pt1 | contig 22544 bp, 27 predicted proteins | sample RumenRJG_02DNA_FD_189096 | JGI IMG/M metagenome (GOLD analysis project Ga0256405, IMG submission 189096) | Bovine rumen microbial communities from Lethbridge, Alberta, Canada - RJG_02 | ecosystem: Host-associated > Mammals > Digestive system > Stomach > Rumen | place: Canada: Alberta... | reverse complement strand
TGTAAACGCTATTATAAAAGTTGACCAGTTTTAACCATTTCGCTATCGAAATTGTTTACCACCTTGAAATATATTCCTTTATGATTTAGATGCTATCTAAATTCATGAAAGGAGAAGAAAGGTGATGATAGTAGAAATGGATTTATACGCTCAAATCCGAACCCTCTATAATGAGGGATTCTCTCAACGGAACATTGCCCATCGACTTGGCATATCGAGGCAAACCGTTAAAAAGTATTGCGAAGGCAATACACATCCTGATGAACGCAAGCCGTATCATCGGGAATCTGAAGTTCTCACTCAGGATGTTCTTGATTTCATCCGGTCCTGCCTTGAAGAAGACAGAAAAGAGAATCTTCATAAACAAGGGCACACCGCAAAACGAATCTATGACAGATTAGTTTTTGAAAAAGGTTTTCAAGGTGCCGAATCCACAGTTAGGAATGCGGTTAAATCATTACGTTCCGAAGTATCCGTTCCACCACAGGCTGATATTCCTCTCGAATACGACCCTGGTGATGCTATTCAGATCGATTGGGGTGAAGCTACAGCATATCTTAATGGAGTAAAAACAAAGCTTTACTTCTTCTGTGGACGCCTATGCTACAGCTGTGCTATCTTTGTTCAGGCTTTTTATTCACAGAACCAGGAATCATTCTTAGAAGCTCAACAAAAAATGTTTGACTTCTTTGGTGGTGTACCAAATCGACTCATATTCGATAACGCAAAGGTTGCAGTTAAAGAGGGTTTTGGTGCTCATGCCAAGGCAACTGATGGTTATAAATCATTTGCAGCACACTATGCATTTAAAACAGACTTTTGTAACATTGCTAGCGGCAACGAAAAAGGCTTAGTTGAAAACCTTGTTGGCTATGCAAGAAGAAACTTTATGGTTCCTGTTCCTAGAGTTGAATCTATCGAAGAACTTAACATTCAACTCTTAAGAGATTGTAAAAAGTACATCGAGAATCATAAAGTTGCATCTCACACTGATAGTGTTAAGAATGCTTATGAGATAGAACATTTTTATCTTAACAGTATTCCTACTTATAGATATGACACAAGTAGGACGATAACTCCGATTGTTGGAGATTATTCCACTGTTAGATTTGAAAAGAATGATTATTCGGTTCCGGTTTCATATCTTCGAAAAGATGTAACTGTAAAAGGTTATGCAAACTCGGTACATATCTTTTATGAAGGCAAACTTATTGCTACACATAATCGCGTCTATGGTCGTAACAGGACACAGTATAGACTCGAACATTACATAGATCTTATAGAAAGAAAACCTCGTGCAGTTTTCCAAGCAAAACCTGTCAGAGCAACCATCGATAAAGAGCTTCTGGATTGGGGAAGACTTCTTCCTGGTGGCAATCACGAGATGGTCAAACTACTAAGACTATGTGTAGATCATGGTGTTGATAGAATACTAGAAATAAAACACAATCTACCAACTGGTATCATCCCAACGGTTGATATGATACGGAATCAGTTAAGGGAACCTACTGAGTCCAACATTATCTACTTTAGACAAGATATAGATGTCATATCAACAGACCTCAAAAAGTACGATGAGAAATGCGGGGTGATTGCTCAATGAATGAATTAAATAAACAAACAATAGAGCTTTATGCAAAGCAGTTAAAACTGCCAAGCTTTAACAAATACATAGATGTAATAAAACAACTTAATAAAGACCAAGGTTACGAAGATTTCTTAGTTTCCCTTATGAAACAGGAACTAGATGCCCGTATGGAAAGCAATCGTCAGCGAAAAATAAAGGCTGCTAAATTTCCATACCTGAAGACCATAGATGAACTGGATTATTCAAGGTTTGAACACATGACAGAAGCGTTTATAAATGAACTCGCTTCATGTGAATTTGTATCAAATCATCAAAATATAGTAATGATAGGTAATCCAGGCACCGGTAAAACCCATTTATCCATAGGTCTCGGAATAAAAGCCTGTCTTCAGGGACTCAATGTAAAGTTTTTTACTGCAGCTAATCTATCAAATGAATTAATTGAGGCGCAGGATAACCATAAGCTTATTCGCCTTGAACGTCAGATTTCCAAAGCAGATTTGCTTATCATAGATGAATTGAGTTATCTCACATTCAATCGGCATCAGTCAGAACTGTTATTCAAAGTCATAGCTGACCGAGCAGAACGAAAAAGTGTTATCGTTTCTACCAATCTCAGTTTCTCTGAATGGACAACCATGTTCGAAAATACAACAATGGTCACAGCCTTGATAGATAGACTTACCTTTAGATCACATGTTCTGAATATGAACTCTGAAAACCCTTATCGTGCTGAACATGCTGCAACAGCGATAAAGTCTTTAAAAGGAGGTAAGAACAATGAGTAATTCATCGAAACTATCATATCAAGAGTTATCAGATATGCTTGATAATGTAGCGGCCGAACTAAGAGATCTAATGATAGAAAACCATGAACTGTCACAGGAAACAAAGTACTTAACAGACTTTATATCTTGGATGAATCTGAAAGATAAATACGAGTACTTCAAGGAACATGCTCATATAGATGAAAAGCATGAACTTCCATTTCCTCCATACGTTCTGTAAAAGTGTTGTTAAACGGGGAATGCTTATTGGCGTTCCCCTAAATAAGAACTCAAGTGGTAAACTTTTTCATTAGCACTTGGTAAACTTTTTCAATAGCGCTGGTGGTAAACTTTTTTATCAGCGAAATAACATCAAATGGTAAAGTAATTCGGTAGCAAGGTGGTAAACTAATTCGCTAGCGAGTGGTAAACTTTTTCATTGACATTTACAAATATAAAGCAATATCGGGAGAAAATGTCATCGATATCAACTCACTTGTTTCTATGAACTTTTGGTGCTATCCAGTAAGCTTTATTCAGATCTTAAAAGATGGATTTATCGACTTCCTAGAAGGCATGTCAGACCCTATGACCGATGAGTACCTGCTTCCAATTATCGCTGATGGAATGATCAAAGACGGTTTCGAATTCACAGTCCTTCCAACTGATGACAAATGGTTCGGTGTCACCTACAAAGAAGACAAGCCTTCCGTAGCCGAAAGCTTCCGCAGCCTCATTGAGGCCGGCGTCTACAAGCCCGACCTGTACAGCGACCTCCACCCCTAAACCCAAAACCTGCCAGTGGGGACTGTTCACACTGGCAGGTTTCTGTATAACCTAGCGTATTAGGTTCTCTTCTTATATAAAATATGTTTGACGCTATCATTTGGCGTTTAGTATGAATCAGAGGGCGTTCTAGACAATGTAACCGCATTGTCTTAATATGTTAACGATCCAATCTGCCTTTTTAGCGGCCTCGTCGATTCTATCCATTGCTTGCTGCTTCTGGATAGGCGACAGCGATGGGTTATTAATGACCGCCATCTTGAGTACATTTTTAATTGCTTCGTGTTCTATTTGTTCTTTTTCGTTCATTGTTTTCACCTTAAGTAGTTTTATTTAGATACTAACCTTAATTTGATTAACCATAATGAAATCGCAATAATGTTAATATAAATTATATATATTTCTTTAATTCCTCTAAAGGATCAATTTCGGTATCTATCCCCATTTCCTCTTTAATACATTCTGCTTTTTCATATCCAAGCCCTGTAAGCCGGTATATCTCACCCTTAAATCCAAGTGGTTTAACCCAGTCACTTTGAATAAGTTTATCAAGTGCCTCCTGCCATCTTACTGATTCTTTCATCGAGTCATCGCTCAAAAACAGTTTTCCACCCGCAGATAAATGTAAAGGAGAACTAAGTGATTTCGTACTTACAATCTGTCCATTGCCAGCCGCCGCATAAACAAGCAGGAACGCAGCATCAATTGGAACAATCTCTTTTTCATCCATTCCTACATTAGGCTTTGATGGTTTTATAATCGATAGTGTTTCTCCATCAACCTGAAAAAGTCTCTCAATATCTTCATTGGTTGCTTTAGGAAAATCTTCCCAAGTTAATTGATTTTTTTCTATATTATCGAGTCTAGTTTCAAGCTCAGACAGAATTGTTTTCATATCCTTTAACATTTTATGCTGTTGTTCTTCAAGCTCAGCATTTGCTATTTTTCGACCTTCAGCTTCTTCATTAATAACATCAACTACATCTTTAAATCGAACCCATCCAGCTTCAGGATCAGCATAAGATATAGAGTTTTTAAATGATTGAGACGCAACATATTTAAGGTTTTCAACACTTCCGAAGGAATCAACTGTATTACCATCACCTTTAACCATTTTTCTAAATGCATCTAAACGTCTCATCTTTTCATACTTATCATATTTATCATCATCCGTATCTTTCTTATCCTCTGTAATGATATTGGGATTCTTTATAAAAACAAGAACCGGAAGATCTTTCGATTTTGCATACTCGTATTCCTTTTCAGTATAGCTTTTATCCACAGATGCATCTATTGAACCATACCGTCCACCAATTATTAAAAGATAGAAGTCACACTCATCTATCATTTTGGTAATAACAGTCCACTGACTTTCAGGCACAGCATGGAACTGTTCCATTCCCATCGGAATAAAACCACTTTCTAAAGCCACTCCAACAATAGCCTGTCATTCTTCTTTTAAATCCTCATATGTTGAACTTATAAATATTGAATATTTACGTTTATCTTTCATTTGGATACCCTCATATTACATATAATAAGATTAATGTTCCTATTTCAATTCATCTATAAAACGATATATTTCTGAAATATACATAATTAGTTTCTTAGCTGCAGTTGTTGGATAAATAGCAAACGACATATCCAACATTTGTTTCTCTTCAATAAATGAAGCCTGCTTTATTCTACACAAACGATTATTTAAACACCAATCTACAGAATAATCATCATATTCGATTCCTGTAATATAATCTCTCTATTCTTCTTCAAATTTATTATACATGTATTTATTCTCCAATCTCCATGTTATAAACACATATTTATACTTCTATTAATTTTCAAATAAAGGTATCCCTCAGTTATCTACGTTATTCTCTAATCATTACCAAGTCTGATTTCTTCACCTAACCTTTCCAGGCAATCAATATACAACGTCTAAACATTAATATATTTGAAACAATCTTTTAATTATTTCTTTTTCTTCCTAGATATAAGAAGTCCATCATATCTATAAACTCTTTTTCATCAGCTTTAGAATCATCCAAGGTACTTTTATATTGCAAATAATAAGGCAACGCCTCTTCAAACGTCTGATAACTATGCCCATTGCTATCAAGAAGATCGTTAACTTTTTCAATACGATCCACACAACAAGCATACAGGTTATCAGGAGCAATATTTGCTATAATTCTTGCAATATCTTCTCCATTTTTTGCAGCAACATCATCATATGCTTCATCCGAAAATGTTTTCAAGCTTTCGAATTCGTTCTTATGAGAATTAAGCCATGCCATTGTTTCATCAAAGCCTTTTGTCTTTAGAATTGCAAGCGAAAGTTTGTCGATAACACATACGTTTTGAGAATCAATGCTATATAAATAATTAAGCGACTTATAACGAATAACGGGCGGTAGTAACGAAAAGGCTCTCACTATATTACTATTACTACCAAACTTATACTTATCAAAAAACCTTATAGGCAAATATGCAAACATATCAAAAAGGCCGTTTGTAACCTTTTCATAGTCCTCTTCTATTGGAGGCGTCACTTCTCCTGTATGACTGTTTGTATCTCCAAAAGGTTTTAAAACTTTGATTGCATTCTCAAAAAACAAATGATGCGGCAATGACGAAATCTGATTAACTACCTGATGATTTCCCAGAGTCACTTTCACATTACTGTCCAACTTCAGAACTTTACGAATTATTAATTCTGCGCATCTTCTTTCCGCTTGTATCTTCCCCCCATAGGAATTATCAGCATAAAAAGAATCTTTTATAATATCATTAGCTAATGCCTCATAATCTTTATTGGTAAAGATACTCATATTACTCCCTTTCATCTATAACATAAATATATATTTAGACCTATCTCATTCATCCCAATACTTAAAATCCACTTCAAGCGGAAAAATACCTTCTTTTTCAGATATCAGTTTAATACAATCTTGAAATCTTTCATATTCAGCCAGAGACTCTATGTCATCTAGCATTATCTGACTCCATGATTTTTTAAACTTTAACAAAGGTAACCCATAATCATCACGATGATTTTTAACCCACTCCATCATAAATCCATCCATCGGGCAATGACAATCCTTATATAGCTCCCTCTTTTCAGGATCAGCATACGTTGACAAAAACATATACTTTGCAGTCATATTTACAAGTTTCTGTGCATTTCCAAAAGTGAACCCCCGATTTGTATTTTCTTCATCACATAAGCTTTCAATTATACTAAACGGATCAATCTTCTTATGCACAGATTCATCACCTAAAAGAATAGAGTCAATATAATTCCGAACTATCAAGTTTGAATGTTTTTTTATCTCATTCTTTCTCTGTTGTAATTCTTCATCAGATTCCCCCTCACGCCTTGAAAATGCCCTTCTCATTGTAGCATCACGAAAAGCCATCGTATAAGCGAAATCAAATATCTTTTCTTTTACAAACTCATCCATAAACTCCCCCATAGTAGATCATCTAGATTAAAGTTTTCAACCCATCAATACTTTTGTTCCAAAACCTAAGAAATCATAACAACCACATATTCGTTATGATTCTACAATCCCTCGATATTATACTAGTCCAGCGTTAAGCATTTCGTCTCCCTATCATCCATCTAATCAGCTAATAGAAGATAGATCCATCTCTTAAAATATTCAGATTAACCCCTCTGCCTTCACTCCAAAAACCAGCCAAATCCATACCACCAAATCACTTTCATGCAAACTCTCAGATAAATACATCCACAGAATCGTTGCTGATAACCTATCAATTATCGGACATTCGTCCGGATGAATAAAATTGAATACTTTTATCGCAAAAGAATACTCTTTTCTTTCAGATTTTCTTTTTATACAATCAATAAATGAGCTGATACTCATCTCTTCTAATTCCTTTTTACTCAGTTCAATTTTTTTAGATTCTTAACTCTAGTGCTGTAAGTCGAATTTATGCGTGTTAAAAACTCTTTGACATTTCCCTTATCCCATTCAGCCTTTATCTTTTCATCCTTTAGAAGATTTCCACAATAACCATTCCCCAAAAACTTTCTTACATCAACCATTTCTCCATCTTCAAATATCTGGATAATATATTTAGAATCATTTTTTTCATTTGTTTTTTTCCAAAACGAAACATACCTTGATACTATCTCTTTAGTTGGAGTAATCAATTTATATTTTTCCAATTAATCCCCCTCCAAAAATATTATACGCTATATCCGCTATATTTTTACCTTGCTAACATAATTCCCAATTTTACCGAAACTTCCGTCTTAATCTTATATAATTCAGCATCTTGAATACTATATTCTTTTAAAATCAATAGTTTATTACACTCACAAACTTTATTAAAATCTTCTATAGCTTTCATCAACAAATTTTTTAAAGAATCAATTTTATTCGTTTCATTGTAATGCTCTACATCAAGATGAGCAATAAACGTATTTCTCATCGCACTCAACGCCTTTTTCAGAGACTTATCCTTCTTGTTCATTCTAATATATTCAAAGGAACCATCATCTCTAAAACGATTATTTACACTATTTACCAGTTTGGGAATTGTATTAGATGACTTACCTGCATCAAAACATATCTTCCAAACGTTTAGTGCTAAATCCGTTTTTATTATATAAGACAAATGGAATTCAACAAATGATCCTCCCTTTTCTGTTTAGGATAATTTATCAATAGTTTCTAATAAAACTAGATCCGTATAACATAGTATAAGCACTGCCCTTAATTCTTCTATTTTGCTAACATATTCAAGTTCCATGCATATACCCATTAATTATATCTCATCTACCATTCATACATATTTTTCTTCATACAGATTTTTCTTCATACATTTTCTCTTCAAATTCAAATCGTAACTCCAGGTAATTACGTATTTCCTGTTCCACGCTATCAACATCCCTGATTAAGTTTTTCTGTTGTATTAGATTATTAGTATAAAAATCTAAAAACAACGCCTCTCTATCAGTCAGCTCAGGATTGTTATATTCATATACTTTTTTCGGAATCAAATATTTTTTGATAGATGCATCCAAATTATTTCTTAAATCTTCACAATAAAGTATCAAATGATAATTTTGGAACCAATAATCTTCTTCATCCATATTTTTTAAAGATATAATGTCTTCTTCTTTAAACCAACCAAATGACAAGTAGTATGAGATTAGTATTTGATTTCCAGTTTTAATTATCCCTTCTGAACACCCTTGAAGCTCATCTAAAAACCCAAGCGAATACATTCCATAAAAATAATATAATTGTTCATCATGAAAAGGTTTTTTTAAGGCTTCTTTATAACGAATAGCAAAAAACTTTTTGAATTTTGTTGCATCAAACTTATCTATTTCACGAAGTTTATCCACACAATATAATAAAATCTCTGGTACTTCTCTTATCAAGAAGCACAATTGATGAATATCATATTCTCTTAACGAATATTTTCTTAATTCTAACTTTTGTCTAAAATACTTTGTCTTAAAAAATCCACAAATAAAGACTTTCTTTTGTCTATGATCTTTCAAACGAGAAGCACGATATAGTAATTGATTAATAAATACTAACTTATTAGGTGTATCCTCTGCTTTTCTAGCTGTATTACATTTTGCTATTAGTTTTTTCCAGAATCTTGAAATCACGTAATAATTATTATATGAAAGATAATCCCATTCATTGCTTTTATCAATATTTCTCTCTAAATCATATTTATCTAAAACCTTATCAAATATGCTAACAATCTCATTTTTATCACCTCTATTGCAAAAGAAATAGAAATCGTCTGAAAAATAATTGTATTCGCAATTAATGTTTTTTTCTATAATTTGCTTTTTTATATCTTCACTTATCTTTGCCAAATGTTTTTCTGCAAAGAATAGTGAAAGATAATTACCCATAATTAAGCCATTCGTCGCTCCATTATTTAAAGTTGTTAAATACCTATCCTCTGCGTCACCAGTTAATCCCAAATAATGTGTATATATTCTCCCATAAAATTCTTTTATATCTAATTTAATCAAAACATCGTATACGCAGAGTTTTTCAAAATCACTTTCCAACCATTTATCAAATGAGCCAATTTTAAATTCCCCCGTTAAAGTCATAACCTCTAATCTTTTGTGATCCATATCCATCAAATTAGGATTCTCAAAATTGTCACAAGACTCAAAATGTCTTTGTGAAATTATATACGAAAGAATATTTGGTATTTTCAATGTTCTAAAACCATCACCTTCTTTATTGATCATATATTTAAAAGGTTTTGTCCATGTGAGTTTTTTAGCCGCAATCGAATTATCCATACTCTGGCTAGGATAATATAACGAATCAATATCAATAAAATGACGTACAGTATTTTTAAAATTATAGTAGTAATTATACATATGTGTCTCCTCTCGTAAATCGCGATAGTATAAACTACATTTAAGCAGAATTATAACTCTTTCCACATAAAGATTCAAAGAATCCTTTTTCCTTATATTTTTTAACTTGAATTTACAATCTAAGTGCAACAGATAGAAAAAAGACACATAGGTCCAATGTCATTATATCGGGTAAATCTCTGATATACAGCGAAGTAACTTTCTGACCATTCTGGCTAAGCTGCTACATCACTAAGAATTATTGGTTTACTCTGAGTTCCCAAGCGAGTTATTATTTATTGTATCAAACTTAAAAATGTTATTCTCAAAAACAACATATACCTTGCTTGATATTTTATTATATAAATGTTCAGATAATTTCATCTTATTTAAGAATTTTCTAATCACTTCATTTGTTTTTTGTACTTTTCTAGCCGGAAGCTTTTTTAGTTTATCTACGTCCTTATAATAATTATAGATAATCAATGTATTACTATTGTCCGTCAGCAACCAGTTTATAATATATTGCCACCACATGTTATCAGTATCACCAAGTGACATTCCATAAACACATATTATATGACTTTTATCTATTATGCCTTTTGCCATCCTAACAGTATTCTGCTTTAGCCCCGCATTAATACGCTCCTTAATAATATAATCTTGTAGTTCAATATTATTTGCCAATAAAGTATTATTAATTTGACTAATATCATTTATGCCTAATATCATATTAGAATTTGTTGTCCCATGGACATGAACCACTCTACCTATCACCTCTTTTATCGTACTCCCCTTATAAGCATGTTTCGAAATAGACTCCTTTTGCCCAACCAACTCAATAAGGCGATCAATAATATCAGTATAGTTAAAGTCAAGAAAATGATATTCAAATTCTTGGTTATAATATGCGCTTTTAATACTTTGTATTTTAGTTTTTTCCACGTTAGGCAATCCATATTCAAATTTGCTGATGCTCCTTACAAATTCTACGCTCATCAGTTGTATTTTTTCATTGCCAATATTGTTCTGTTGTTCTTCTATATATTGTCCAAGCAAAAGATCTAGCTCATCTTTTGCCGAAAAAAAGTCCTGTAAATTTTCATTTGATAATTTCTCCAGATGACGTCCCAGTTCAAGTTCCAAGTCAGACCATTCATCTACATTATTTGAAATCCATTCTCTAATCATATTATCCTTGTGCGCTTTATCTAAAAAGAACGGATAAAAGTCAGAATAACGTGTATCTAGTCCTAGATTAACATCAAATCCATTACCAATTAAGAATGTGATATACATTTCATATTCTCCTTATTAATCAATACATTAATATTCGTATGCCTTTTCAGCGAATTAGTGTCCCTCTGTATAAACTCCCACGTTTCTTTATATGTCCCTACACATGCGTATTCTTCATCATTGAAGAACCGAACAAATCCTTCTATATCGTCCTGATATCTATCACGAAACTCATCTGCGTAATCGTTCTTCTGATCATTAGTTGGATTTGCATCATTATGAAGTACATGATCTAGATTACATGACATGAAGTACACACTATAATCTATATCCTTCAACACTTTTCCAAGCATTGACATTCTCTGAAGCACCTCTGATTTATGAGCATTTCTTCTTCGTATATCTTCTTCATTACGACATTTGATGACTTCATCCGTGTAGGTTATATCCGTATCTTCATGAACCACATTGTCATCACTTATGAAACATCCGTCTGTATCGACTATATGGATAACCTTAAGAATATCTGCCTTCCTATAGATTCTTCCCATAAACTTCTTAACTATTTTACCTACTTCAGCGGCAACTGTGTTTACCTGTATAGAATCCCGAGTTGTTATATCCCCATATGTTAGTTCAAATCTTACTTCATTTGAATTCATTAACTCACTGAATCCAAGCGCAAGTGATACTTCATCAGTGATTCCTTCGACTATAAAAAGGACAATCTTCTTTCTCTTAGTCAATAAGATCACCCGCCTTTCGAAATGCGCTACCTATTCGATATATATTTGTTGGTTCATACAAACACTCGTCCTGCCCGCCAAGAACAAGATCGTGATAGAATACATCACGAAGGTTATTGTTAGGGCGTATATTCTTAAAGCGTATGAACTTTCTCTTTTCATTTGTAGTTGTTACGACTATGTTATATTTTCCAAGTATCTCAAGCGCTCTAAAGTTATGTGATGTGAAGATTAACTGTCCCTTTGCTTCTTTGTAGAATGATTCAAGTATTTCACCAAGAAGGAACTCAAAGATTCCCGAATCTAACTCATCAATCGCTAGTAATACCGACTGATTATTAAATGCAGCTATAATACATGCCAGTATTGATACTATCTTCTTTATACCATCTGATTCGAGTTTTATAGGAATGGCTACATTGTTATGTACGGATACTAGCTCAACCTCTACAACGCTCTCACCTTTTTTATTTATAGTTCTAGCAGTCTCATTTAGTTTTATCGAAAGATTAGGAACAAGCTGCGATATCACTTGGCTAATCCTTGATATATTCTTATTAATCTTTGTATATAAGACCTCTGGTACCTGTGATGTCCCCATCAGGCTAAGTCCACCCGTCAGTAGTTCATCTGCGTTCTTATAGTTCTGCAAAAACTGAAATGGAATCATTATGTTCGCATTGACAATTCCGTTTTTTTCATTATCACAGATTATGATATAGAACTTAGCATAATGTCTCAGCCTCTGTAACAGATTCTTGAGCGAATCATCTAACGCACTGTCTTTTAACATATTGATAAAATCTATCGAAAAAAGAACAGACTTCGGATACTTAAGCTGATTCCTGATTAACAGACGTATATCATCCTCTTTATCTTGACTATCTCCTACTATGCTCATATAGTTCTTCTTCGGCTTAAGTCCAGAGTATTTATCAATATCGTACTCAAAGAGTGTATTGTTTCTCGTCCACTTCTCATCTACTTTTTCGGAATACGTTAGATGTTCTGCAGATATGATAAACCCTTCCCTCTCTTCTTCATCCAAAACCCTTATGTATCGCTTTATCCTAAATGAATAACTAATTTTATATTCTTTGTTGTCGTGCGCTACATCAAAACCAGCTTTAACAACTGAACTATCTGCCCCCTCCTTAATATATGCTAATATGTCAGTAGGAAGCTCAGTTCCCGTCATCATAGACTTCAGAATCTCTATGGATTTAACAACCGTTGTTTTACCAGAGCCATTTTGACCATATATCCCTAAAATGTTAAGATTACCGTCTTTTGAATCCATATCGATTTGCCCATATCCAACATTTTTTATATTGCTGATTTCAAGACTACGTAACTTAATTATCGATTTCATCTTATAAACTCCTTAGCTTTCCCCTATATTCTTATATTTCTATATTCTAATGTTTCCAAGTTTATATAATTTACTATATAAACCTTCCTAATATAACAATATATGTTATATACAGTAGGTTGTCAATTAGAAGTTTTTCTTTCGTAACATTTTGTTACGTTTTTATATTTGTGCAAATGAGTCACTTCTCACGTCGGACGTAACTGCTGACTCAAAAATGAGTCACCCTTACGTCGAACGTGCAAGGTGACTCATTCTAATTCTAACGGTATATACAGTCTTTACTATCTAGTAATTTGTAAACCTCTGATGGTAGCTTATTCCATTTATCAGCACATGCATGAATTACATATATTACAAATTCAAAAACATTCTTATCTTGCATATGAACAAGCCTCCATCTATCTTTTGAAATATTATAACACTGATAAATATGCAGAATCCATATAATATTTCCAAAAATGAGTCACCCTTACGTCGGACGTGAGAAGTGACTCATTTTTCTATTGAAACTTTATTCCTTTTGCAATCTTAGTGATTTCTGCTATATTCTTTTCTTGAATATAATAATCAGCAAGATGCGATTTAGTATACTGCATATAATCAGATTCTTTTGTAGTTTCTATCAGTAAATCAGTAAAATACTGTTCCCAACTCATATATAATGTACTATCTGCATATTGCTCAGGATGGTCTATTTTATTAGTGTCAATCTTCTTTACAACACCCGATTTTATAATAAGCCATTCAAAGGATTCAGGAAGAAATATTGCAAGTTTTCTTGGTCTGAGTGTCTGTTGTTCAACTATATCTGCTATTTCCGCTCCAAATGCAGCGCCATCAGCTATAACAACAACATTTTTATCCGGATATCTATTTATAACTTTATATATATTGCTTTTTCCATCTGCCGAGATACATTTAATTCCAATCTTATCTGTTATAGCTTTAAAAAACTGATATCCTGATCTAGTATCTTCAGTGATAATAATTTCAGGAACAAATGGTAAATATCTTGATGAAGGATTATTAAACATCCTATCAACTTCTCGATAAACCTTTTTTAACTTTTTGTTTTTCGCTCCACTTAACTCATATATTTCATCAACACTGATCGGCAATTGTGCCAGATAATTTCTCGTAACGAGCAAAAAATAATTATCGCTGCCTCTTACAACTTTTGCGAATTCTTCAGATCTAATAAATTGACTATCCTCATCTATAACTATAATAGTCCCAGGATTTTTGTCTATAACCTCTTCCCAATCATTTCCGGCTAAAGCAATAATATCTTTGTCACAAGATACTGAAACTCCACTATTCTTACCAAAACGATTATAATCAGATATCATTTCAAATAAGGTTGTTTTGCCTCTGCCGCTTTCACCTCTGAGAATAGTTATATTTCTACGAAGCTCAAATGTATATGAATTACGGTTATTTTTTATATTTACTTTATAAGCGCCCTTCATCTATTGCTCCTCCCTAAGGTACTTCACACCTGCATCAAGAAATTCCTGCATATTATGGGCAACAGTTTTAGAACTATTTAAAATTCGTATATTAAATGGAGCATCACCAAAGTTCATTACATGAAAAAGATTAATTGTGAAATCCTGTTCCTCACCAAGTGATAAAATCCATTTTGCGCAATTATCACCACAATTAGATGCATTAAATACTTTTCCCGGAAAATGTTTCATTAATATTAATGCTTTAACACCACCAGACAACTGAAGAGGTGAAATATTCCCAAGGATTGGACTATTTATAATGTTAGCATCTATTACTTCTGAATGGTCGATATCCATAATTATTTTTCTAGCAAAATCATCAGTAATCCATTCATCTTTATATCTATTTTTAAAAAATACCGATGTATTATATATGGCATTCTTTTTATCACCAAACCATACCCTAAGCATATATTATTCTCCAATCCAAGATTTTTAAAAACATTTTTTACTAAAGCATAAACACTATTTAATGACTATTACCATTACATTATAGCATAATCTAAAGCCCCTATCATATTAGAAAATACTAAATGAGTCACTTCTCACGTCCGACGTAGCGGCTGACTCAAAAATGAGTCACCCTTACGTCGGACGTAAAAAGTGACTCATTTGAGACCTGTTCCGCAGAGGCTAATCCCAGAGACTTATTTGCATAGTAACTTCATCAGAAAAACAAAGCTGTCACACTTAGTGAATATTATATTAAGTTTTGTCACATTTATCTCGCAGCTATATATTTTTGATTTCTGCTTCTGGGCTTATCTGGCAGTGTCATTAACAATCTACCAGACTTAAGTAATGGTTTCATATATCTTTCATTAAACTGTCTCTTACTAGATAAACCTATATGCCTCATTATCTCATCTTTTGTTCTTGGAATATCACAAAAACTCACAATGATTTCAAATTTATCTTGGGCTGTATCATGGGCCTCATCATAGGCTCTATCATGAGCCCCCTCAGCCCATGATGATTCAATATCATGTATAGTCTTACCAGAATAATTCAAATTCTTTAATGTTAAAAAGAATGAATCATACTGTGACTTAAATATAGGTGCTAGCTCATCACTATAATTATGCTGAGCCTCATAATCTCCAATGATTTTCTTAAACCCACTACCTCTACGCTCCATGTAATTAAGTCTTTGGAAAACATCAGCAATAACAGGATTTCTTCTTCTCGATGGAATTAGCATAATATCTCTATCCTGAACATTTATTCCATCGCACATACCACCTGGAGAATATATCTCGAGTCTGTCATCATATATATCTATATGAAATTCACTTCCAACTTCTAGATAATTGCGATGAATTAGAGCATTTACAATACCTTCCATTACGGATCTTTCTGGATAGTCAGGTTGTTCCACTCTTCTATCAGCCTCTTTAAACCAAGCTTTTCGTGTGTTTCTCTTAACAAATGCAAGACTTTCTTGCAATAATGTAATAAGACTTCCACTATATTCAGCATCATCTAAAGCATCCTGTCGTCCTGAAGCCATCGTTAACCCATGGAACACTGATTATTCTTTCTTAATGTATACAACCAAATCATATAGATTCATCTCTCTTCATAAGTTTACACGCATTTAATAAAAGTTTTATTTTGCAAATCGTCGAAATTGTAAATCAAAAATGTCACTTTATCTTACCTTAACATCTTTACCAGCAATTTTCTTTGTAAAAAGTTTCTTGTATATTTTAACGTAACTCTTGTTCTGCTTCTTATGGAACACATTAAAGAAGATCATAGAAACGATTTTAAATCTCTATAGAGAGTACCCAAATTGCACTCTTGGCTGCTTTTACATCAGAAAAGTCTTTATTTATGCGCTTTCCAAGCCATATTTTAAGGGTGCAATTCTTTCAAATTGCACCCTTAAAAACTAGTTCTATCATATTTATGTTATTCATCCCAATAATCTTCAGATTCTTCAGATGTCATATGTACTCCAAGGAGAATATACATAAAATCTCTTCTAACATCTAGAATCCTGACAACTTTTATAAATTCATCTTCTACCCTATAAAAAGCATAGTTTTGATTCGTATAAATACATTTATAATCTGTTATTATTCCAAACCTCTCAAAGAGCTTAATATCAGTCTCGGGATACTTCTGAAGTCTTTTTAAATCATTAATAATTGCTCTAAGTCTTTTCTTCTCTTCTTTTTCACCAAATTCAGAATCTAAATATTCTTTAATCGATTCGAGATCATTATAAGCTTCTGGAGAAATATCTAATTTTCTCATAAACCTAACCTCTTTTCAGCATCTTCAATAGAAATCCATCCCTCTTTTCTAGCAGATGCCTCACCCTTCTCTAATTCTGAAAAAAGTGTTTTTAACGCACGAAGTTCATCAAGTTCTTTCATATCTACTATAGCATAATCTCCTCTACCATTCTTTGTAAGATATACTGGATTCCCATAGCAAACTTGACTAAGAACATTCTTATAATTTCTTAAATCTGAAACTGGTACTATATTTGGCATAGAATCACCTCCATTCAATTTAAGTGTAACATATATCATTTAATATATCACTATATTTTACGAATAATTCTACACATTATTTAGTATGCATTTTTCTAATTTATAGAAAAAATTCATTCTATATCATAAAATTTATAGTATAGGTTATAGTAAAACAAGAATAATTCTATCTGATCAGGCAAAACATTCATTTGCTTTGAAAGATTATCTAATAACTCAATGTGCAAAATGGACCTGTCCCCCTCTACACATCCAAATCCCCATACAAATCCTCTCCATACTCTCCAGCAGCATACAATCCCCTGAAGCTCTCCATCACACTCTCCTTATCCTCCTGATAAGTCACACCAAACCACATATCATCCGACGGAAGCACCTCAAACTCCACGCCTTGCTTCAGCATCCCATCCGCAATGATTGGAAGCAGGTACTCATCCTTCAACGGATCCTTCATCCCACTGATAAACTCCGGAAAGCCCTTCCTCAACACATCGATAAACTCCAGCGGATAACACCAGAAGTTCATAGAGACCAAACTATCAACATCCTGCTTCACACCATCAGCCTCAGCGCCGTCTTCAGTCTTAACAATCCTCTTCGTCTCCGCAATACTAACCAACTTCCCATCTTCAACAGAACAAATGCCCCTAGTCACTCCACCATTATCTGACAATGTATTTCTCAATACATAACCAACCAACGCATATCTGCCAGTCAAAAGGAAATGAGCCGCCTTCCTAAAGCCATCTTTACCATAATAATCATCCGCATTAATCACCGCAAATGAACCATCAATCTGATCTGCAGCACATAGTACAGCATGTCCAGTGCCCCAAGGTTTAACACGACCTTCAGGGATTGAATCAACAAACATATCCATTTCCTGAAATGCGTAAGCTACCTCAACACCAAGCTTACCACATACTTCTTCAATCCAATTTCCGATTCTATCTCTAAAATCCTGTTCAATATCATGACGGATAATAAAAACAACCTTATTAAATCCAGCAGCAATGGCATCATGTACAGAATAATCTATAATCAACTCATTGGTCGGCCCAACAGGTTTGAGTTGATTTAACTCTACACCTTATCTCGAACCAATTCATGCTGCTAATATCACTAATATCTTCACCATCTCAATAATCCCCTTCAAAAATAAGATTTTTATGAAATACTTTCTTATTTTGGGGCATTATTTTTTTATAAAAACATTCCTATTTAGCACATAGAACATATAAATCACCATGCATTTAAACATTCATTATTATATACATCCCCCGCCCTATCCTTCCAAGTCGTTTTTACTAAATATTTATGGCTACTCTGATGATGAATTATTACATGTTCATCAAAACTCTTTCCAGGTTCAAGGTATTCAAACGGAGTTACTTCCTTAAACGTAATAATGTTGTATTCCTTAGGAATATCATAATCAACATTATATGCAATAGCTGCACCAGAATTGAAAATTCTAATCTTATACTTCCCCTCAGAAATCTTTATAATTTTTGCTTCAATATTCGCTTCTTTTTCTAGATTCTTTTCCTTTTCTATTTTCTCTAGTTCATATTCTTTAAGTTTTATATCATATTCCCTAAGCTTCTCTTCTACCTTATTTATTCTATTTGCTTTAACCAGTGCTAGGATAGAAAACAATAAATTCAAAATTGGAATAGCATACAAAGCAACATTCCTTAAACATTCAATTATTATATCACCCAATTTTAATAGTTCCTCCTAAACCTTTTAATGCGTTTTTTAAGTCTTTCTCTATCTCTTTAACGGCTTCGTTCTTAACATCTTCAATATTTGCATTGATTAATTCCTCATTATCTGCTAACAAATCAGCTTTAGTCGTTATTATTCCACAATAAGCGCATTTCAACCTAGTATCATCAGGAGCATCACGTAAATCACCATATTGTATATCTAGTGTCTCAAACTGATCATTACCACAGCATCCACAAAGTAAAGAAACATTTCGATTAAGATTCTTCATTTAATTCTCCTCATATAATCAAATTATTTTTGTTGAAAAATAAAGGTTTTTCAACCTTATATATCTCAGTAAACGAACCACGGTTACGGATAATTCAATGTATTTAATACTGAAATAGCATCTGATGGGTACACAAATAATAACATCATCGTTTTTTGTTATACTTGGCCTTGTTGTATACCCTTCCCTCTATGGCAGCGAACCTCCTATATCCACCAGGATCATATCCTAACTTCCTTCGTCCTGCCTATCCATAACCAGGGTGTCAGCTCCTTGCTTATAACACATGCTGGATGTATAAATAGCAAACTAGTTGTCCTTTTTCAATTCAGCCACAAGACTATTAAACTCCTTCATCATATCTGAAGCATACATATTAGTAATTCTAAAATTCTCACTATTACAGAGCAGTCTAGACTGAAGTTCATCATACACTGTACAATCTAGCAGTTTATTGTTACTGTCCATTTTAAATACGAGCATATTATAATAATAGTTTTCATTATAATCCTGAATGACTATATATATTGTTCCATACCAATTTCCACTATTATCTACAGCTTCGTAATCCAAAGAGTACTCATCAAGCATATACATTAAATCAGATGCATTATGCTGATCTAAAGGGAACCCATTTTCTTCAAATTTTTCCATCTCCCAAAAACTACCATCATGATAATAGACTGCGTAAGCCTTTTTTATTCCACCAATCTGCTGTGATATAACAATTGGTGGAACTGTTGTCTTAACCGTTTCGCCATTCTTATTAATTATCAACGAAGCCGATTCCTCTCCCTCGCATTTAATATCACACGTAAGATCATAGCTAACATAAGATTCAAGGTTATACCTGTTATTATTAAGTTTTCGTATTTCTAAATTATTTTGGTGTGTAAAAAAAATAGTCACACCAGTCATCAACATAGTAATAACTGTACAAATCGTAGCAATTATACCTTTATAATCTCTACCCTTATTTTCTTCTGTTACTTCCTTTTCGTTATTTGAGTTATTATTCATAAGTGTTCCTCCTACGCTTCGTTGTTTTGCGTTATTCTTGTTTTTTGCATTATTTTTGCATTTTTTCTTTATAACTCGGATTCTACCATTAATTTACAAAAATGTCAAATAACATTTGATGCTGATTATCCTTTATGATATACTGCTGTTATTCCTATTAATGAAGGAGTTAAATCTATGGGTATAATTAAAAGCATATTTGCAGAAAACTACGCATCATTTGCAGATAGGATTGAGTTCACTTGTGAATCTGTTAACAATCAAAAGAAACATGAACAAAATACATTTATTTCTGGTGATACAGAATTAAATCTTGTATCACTAATATATGGTGCAAACGGCTCCGGTAAAAGTTATTTTTGCAGCATAATTCAAAGTATACAAAAGGCGCTATTTTATTCATTTATTGCCGGAACGCCTAATCAAGACTTTTCAAAGTATCAACAAGTACCTTCAATAAAACTACAACCAAAAGGATTTGCATTTGATACCTCATATAAAGAAAAAGCCACTACGTTAGGTCTAGAACTAATCATAGATGGAATTCAATATCACTATGAATTCTCAATATACAACAATGAAGTAATCAGCGAAATATTGCGAAAAAAAAGAAGAAGAACCGAAACTATACTAAGCCGTACTTCTCCAGATTATAAAAGTATTGAAGTTAAATCCGAGTTTAAACAATTCGACTCGATAAAACACATTGTAAGAAACGATGCACTTTGTCTAGCAACGGCTTCAAATTGTAATATTTCTTTGGCTAGAGATATTATTAATTCAATAAATCAAATTATTATATTGAAAATGGCAACTCCACACTTAGATCCTCCAGATATGGATCTTTTCTCTGACGAAAAAATGAGACAATATGTCAAAATTCTAAGAAATGCAGATCCAACTATTGCTAAGATGAATGCTACTTTTTCTGAACACACTCGCCCAAACACTAGTGAAAACCTAGAAGATCGCGAATTTATACAAAAATATATTAAGGTTGGAATAAATTCTGAACATTATCTGTATAAAAAAGGAAAGAAAACCAACAAAACGACTTCTGACATCGAATTTTTCAACGAAGAATCCTTAGGCACAGTAAAGCTCTTCACAGCTCTACCTTATCTATTAGACGTCATAGAACACGGAGGAATATTAATCGTAGATGAGATAGAAAATGGATTACACCTAAATCTAGCAAAAGACATAATAAATCTTTTTTTAAGCAAGAAACACAATCCTTTCAACGCACAACTTATATGTACATCTCACCAGCCACTCCTACTTGATGGTACAAACACAAAGCGTGATCAAGTATGGATCATGCATAAAGATTCCTCTGGAAAATGTTATCTAGACAGATTAAGTAACGATCCAAGTACACGACTTCAAAGTAGCCTTAGTAACAAACTTATAAATGGTGCAATGGGATGTAATCCAGATCCATTCTTTGATAATTGATTTTCTATATATAAAGAAGGTGATTTGTTATGAAAAAACTACTAACGACGACCGAACTTATTGAACATATGAAGAATAAAGGCATCGGATTTTCTATTACAAATGAAAATGATGCCAAAGAATTTTTGATGCATAATAACTATTATATGAAGTTAGCTTCATATAGAAATAACTACGAAAAATATGATGATGCTAGTCCAAATGCTGGGCAATACATCAATCTAGAGTTTGCATATCTGCAAGAATTATCCACCATTGACATGCACCTGAGATATCTTATCATCGATATGTGCCTTGACTTAGAGCATTCCTTAAAAGTTTCTCTTCTCAATAAAATCGAAACAAAGGAAGATGGATATCAGATAGTACGTCGCTTCATAACTAAAAACGAGAAAGTATTACGTAAGATTTATAGTCACAGAGGCAGTGAATACTGCGGTTCACTGATTGATAGTTATTATCCATACTTTCCAATCTGGGTATTTGTAGAAGTAATCTCTTTCGGCGATCTAACATACCTCTGCGAATTTTATAAACAAATGTACGACGAGGAACTTGTGGATAATAAATTTATGAATATTGTAAGAGATTTACGAAACGCCTCAGCTCATAGCAATTGTCTAATTAATAATCTTGATCACGATATTGATGGATTACCAGACACAAGAATAATCGACTTTATCAAAGAACTTCACGCCGTTGGAAATTCTTCCTTAAGAAACAATCTAAAAAAGAGCTTTATCTATAATTTCTGTGTCCTTTTATATGTTTACGACAATATTGTAGAAAGTTCTGGGATGAAAACCAAGCGATATAAGGAATTATCATCACTTGTAAACGAACGAATGATACAGCATAAAGATTACTTTACCAAAAATAATCTCATCAAAACACGATATAACTTTATCAAAAAAATTATTGACAAACTAGCCGATAAATCGTAACATATACTTACTATTGAAAAGCATCTTGCTTTTATACGGAGTGTCCATGTGTGCATGGCACTCCTTAATTTTTTTCAAATCCTATAGTCCACTAAAACCTAAAGTCCCGTCATTTTATACCAAGGATTAGTAAATGGTAAATAGCATGTACCCTACTAAAACAAGAGCCGCCTTTCGGCGACTCACTGATTACTTTTTAATTTCGTCTTTTGACTTTCTGCATTTCATCGG
>Ga0256405_10005300_pt1 | contig 22562 bp, 29 predicted proteins | sample RumenRJG_02DNA_FD_189096 | JGI IMG/M metagenome (GOLD analysis project Ga0256405, IMG submission 189096) | Bovine rumen microbial communities from Lethbridge, Alberta, Canada - RJG_02 | ecosystem: Host-associated > Mammals > Digestive system > Stomach > Rumen | place: Canada: Alberta... | reverse complement strand
ATTGTCTTAATTATGAATTAAGATAATATTTATTTTTTCTTTTTTTTTATTTTGAAAATATATTTTTTTTTAGAATTAATATATTTTTTTTACTTTAAAATATACTTCTTTTATTTTTTAATATATAGATTATGCTTCAGGAATATATTATTTTAACTTTCTAATATACTTTCTTTTTTAATTTAACTTATTTTACTGTTGTTATTCTTCCAATAACTTTATAAATGATTAGTTACAACATTATAAATATCATTAAGGAAGTAACAGTTGATAAACATAATTCTAAACACTTTCTTAATGAAGATGTACAACACAAAAAAAGTAGATCATTCTGAAAAATTAAGGAGTATTAAAAAATGCTATTAAAAGAAAAGGCTAAAGAAGTAACTTTTCTAACTTACACAGAAGATAGAAGAGTAATAGAAAGAAGAATTAACTTCAAAAGAGAACTAGCTGAAGAAATTAATGTTATTATAGCAGTATTTAATAAAGAATCTGAAGTAGTTAAAATAAATAATTCTATTTTAGTTAATGTTGCTATGAACTGTTTTTTCAAACAGCTAGAACATCTAACAGAAGAAGAAATAATAGAAATACTTGAAGAAAAAGCTTTAAATGAAGCTAAAAAATAATTGGAGTTGTTAATAATGGTTAATATTACTATTGAATCTTTATTTTCAGAAAATATAGATTTTATTCTAAATGTTTTTGATTTTGATAGGAATTATATTAAAAAAAACATTATTGAAAAGCTTGAAAAAGAATTAGAAGCTTATAAAACTGATAATGTTGAAGTTTACCCTGAAATAGCTGATTATAATTTATTATGTTTAGTTGTTGAAAAAGAAGCTATTGAAGAATGGAATGTTAAAGAAATTATTAAAACAGTTGAAGAAGCTATAGCTAATGAAAGAGAATTTTTATATTAAATTGGAGTTGTTACAAATGGAAGAAAAAAATATTCTAGAAGGTTGGATTGAAGACCATATAACAGCTTATAATGAGTATATTATGGAAAATGATATTAAAGAAAATGAATCTGAATATAAATCTGAATCTGATATTAGAACAGAAACTATATCACAGGTTAAAGAAGAATTAGCTAATTTAAAATCTGAATATAAACTTAAATCCTTTAATATAACTAGTATTAAGTATAATTTTATTTATTATTTATATACGGAATTTAAATTAGAACCTGAAGCTATAATTGAAAAAATTAAAAAAGATTTAGAAGAAATTGAAGCTAAACAATATAACTTAATAATATCTATTGAAAATGAAAAAAATGTTAGTTTATGTTATGAAAATAAACTTTTAGGAGTTATTAATATTGAAAGGCTTCTTTCAATACTTCCTAATGTTATTAAAAATATTGAATATTGGTTAAAAGAAGGTTTTCTTCATGAAGAAATATTTACTGTTTTAAAAAGGAAATATTTTTAAAATTGGAGTTGTTACAATGCAGTTAGAAAAAGAAGTTAAACAGTTAAAAAAAGAAAATTCTAAATTAAAAGAGCAAATAAAAAAATTAAATGACTATATTTATATAATTGATGAAGCTTTAGATGTAATTTTATCAAAACATGGTTTAACAGTTAGAAATATTACAATAACTGATTTATATGAACTAACAGTTCATAACCAATCAAGTAAAAACACAGTTAGGTATTATTATAAAAATGAATATTTACTTTCAGCACCTGAAGAAATGAAAGAAGAACTTCAATTAAAATTTAATGAACTAATGAATTTAAGACCTAAATTAAGTATTAATGAAGTAAAACAAGAGTTAAAAAAATATAAAGAAGATGTAACTGAAGAACATTTTTCTTTTAAAGATAATGCTTTAATTAAATATTATGAATTAGAAGGAGCTGTTAATAATGGTTAGTAAAATGATGTTAAACTTTCAGGAAGAATTAAAAACAGAAACTAAAGAAATATTTCAAACTAAACTAAATGAACTATTTTATAAAAATAATTTAGTTTATATAACCTATTTGAAATTAGAAAAAATTTTTTATGAATTCATAATAGCAGGAATTATAGAAGATCCTGTTGAAGCGTTTTTAGAAGATTATGTTATTAAAAAATCTTTAACTAATCCTTCTGTTTATAGTGTTCTTTTAGCTATTGAATTATATAAATATGAAAATATTGATTTAGCTAAAGAATATGGTATAAATATGAAAAATAACTATTTTGAAGTTATTAATCCAATAACTACAGAAGTTATTAAATATGTTGATGATTTTGAAACTAAAGAAGAAGAATTAATAGAAACTTATGAAGTTGAAGTTGTAGGAAGTGTTTAAGATATTTGAAAATTTAACTATAGAAGATGTTCCTGATTTGGTTATAAATGAAATAATTAAGGAAATAAATTTAGATCCAACAATTTATAATAAAATGTTCCTAAAAATTTTAGCTTCTTTAGAAGATTTATTAAGAGAACTGAATAATGATAAATCTTCAGTTATATCTAATTCATTTATTGAATATATAATAACTTTTGAATTTTCAGCTAAATCAATTCAATTAGTCATTAATGATAAGAAAGAGTTAATTAAAATTATGCCTTCTGAAGTTGAATCAATTAAATTAAATACATCTTCTATAATTAATGCAGTAGAACAGATTAAAAAAATTCAAAATGAAAGGTTAGGAAAATTAAATCCTGAAGAATTACTAGTTGTTTTAACAACATGAATAAGTTAAAGGAGTAATAATTTATTATGCTATTTGAAGAAAAGAAAAAAGGATTAAAAATAACGCCTTCTTCTAAACATTTTAGTTTTATGATGGAATCTAAAAAAGATAATGAAAGGCTTAATGAAATAGATGTTATTAGAACTGTTTATTCTAATGAAATTAAATATATTTCAAAAGTTAAAATAATTAAAATAGCTATTGATAATTTAATTAATGATCTTGAAGAACAGGCTTCAGAAGAAGAAGCAATTGAATATATAAGAACACTTTATAAGAAAGCTGAATTTTAAAGGAGTTGGTTTATATTCAAACTACATTAACCATAGAAGAAGGAACTAAAACACCTAATAAAGTTCCAATTTTTATTTTTAATGATAAACAGGAAGCTAAATTATTAGCTGAATTATTTGTAAAAGTTAAACCTACATATTTTATTAATATTTCTAATAGTGTTGAAGCTTTAAGAAATTATTGTAAAAGTAGAATAACTAAAGAAGTAGTTTTTATAATGAATAATGAAACATTTGAATTAATAGAATCTGATAAAAGCTTATTTAATAAAATTAAATTAGTTGATATTTTAAATATAAAAGGTTTTGATAATTATGAACACGAATAATAATAAAGTTAAAGGATTAGAAATAACAGTAGAAAAAGCTATTGAATTAACTAAAGAAGAATTTTTTAATATGCTAAAAAAAGAACCTGAAGGATTAACTTTAACAATTGAAAGAGTAGGAAAAACTTTTAAATCTAAATGGAAAAATGATAATGGAACTACTTCTTCAGGCTGTTTTATAGATTATACATTTACTAAAGATTCTAAAAATTATGAAGTAGGAATTAGTTATAATTTAGGAGTTCCTATAACTGAAGAAACTTTTAAATTAACTTCTGGAATGAATATTTTTAAAATATTAGCAGTTGCTACAGACCTTTCAAAAGCTGAAGAAATTAAAGTAACTAAAGAATTTATAACTGATACATTAACAGGAGTTAAATTTATTGGTGAAATTGATTCAGGTTTTAATGGATTTATAATTAAACCTTTGAAGAAGCTATAAACACTTCTTCACTATTTTTAATAGATTAAAATAAAGGATTTTGATATAATGCAATAAAAAAAAGAATTTAAATTATTTAACAGGAAGATAAAAAAATGAATACAAAAGAAACAGAATTAATTAAAGTTTATGATAATTTATTTAATCCAATAAATAATAAAGATTATGGTTTATATTGGAATGTTAGCAATAATAAGACAAAACCTTTAGCTAATGCTGAATCATTATTAAAATATGTTAGAAAAGAAAAACCTGAAGGAAGTTTTATTAATAGATATGCTAATTTAGAATCTGATTTAATACTAGAAAATAATATTTATATAGATATAGATTTAACAAATACTGAATATTTAAAAGCTGAAAAAAGATTAACAGAAACTGTTTTAGAAGAATTAGCTAAAACTAATGTAGATATAACTGAAGCTAATAATTATTATGAAAAAAATAATAATGCTATTCTAAAACAGATCCAACAGAAATATAATAAAAATTATACTATTGAAAATGGTTTTAGTAAAGGATTTAATAACTTTATTGATTCATTAACATTAGCTGAAGAAGGAAGTTTAACTAATTTAGTTAAAAGTAAAGAAAAAGAAGAAATTAAAGATTTATCTGAAAAGGAAATTCAGAAATATTATTTAGATAAATTTGAACATGGTTATTTAAAAGAACCTTTTGAAGAAGTTATAAAAATAGCTAATTATTTTGAATCTATAGGAGTTAAAACTGTTATTAATCTTTCAGGTTCTAAAGGCTTTCATTTAAGAATACCAATAACAATTATAACTTTTGAAGGAACTGATTTAGAAGAAAATCCTGAAGCTGTTAAGTTATTTTTAGTTAATTTAGCTGAATTAATTGAAACTAAAATATTAGAAAAACCATATAAAAAAAGTAGTATTGATTATGCTGTTTTTAAAAAAGGAATGCAAAGAATCCCATGTAGTAAACATAATAAAACTAAACTTTATGCTAATTTTATTGATAGTTCTTTTAATTATCTTGAAGCTATTGATTATCTAGAAAAAAAAGTTCCTGTTTATCTACCTGAAATAATAGATACTGAAGAAAATACTAAAACTTTTGTTGAATCTAATATATATGAAGCAACAATTAAAAAAGCAACAGAAGAAGTAACTAAAACTTTTAAATCTGAAGAAGCTAACCCTAATTATAAATTCAAAGGACAACATAAAGAATTATTAGAAATTATTTCTAAAGTATATCTTCCTTCTGTTAGAAATGAAGTAGGATTTAGAATAGTACACTTATTAAGAAGATCCAACTTTAAAAAATCTGATGTTGAAGAAATTTTTAAAGAACTGCATGAAGATCCAACAGATTATAAAAAAACTATTGAAGGTTCTATAAATCATGCTTATAAAACAGATAAATTAACAGGATTAAGAAGTTTATTAAAATGGCTTAAAGCTAATGCTTCAGAAGAAGTAAAAGATACAGTAGTTAATTATTTTGAAAATAAATTTAGTCATAAAGAAACTATTAAAAAAACTAAAATAAATGAAACTTTTTATTATAATGAAAAAGAATATGACATATTTTTAATAAAATCTGATTTAACTGAATTTTATATTATCAAAATAGAACCTGAAAATAATTTAAATTTAGAATATCATAAAAAAGACCATTATATTTTATTAAGACAAAAAGAAAAACCAATAGCTAAATTAAGATTAAAAAAAACTGTTGAAGGAGTAGAACCAACAGTAACAGGTTTAAAAAAATTCAAAAATAAACTTAAAAATAAAAAAGTTAATTTAGATTTTGAAGAAATAATTGAAGAATTAGATTTATTATTTACAGATTCAAAAGAAATTAAATCTTTTGAACAAAGGCTTCAGGAAGAAGAAGAAAAAGACCCTATAGAAAAATTAGAAAGTAATCCTAGAAATATAGGTGCTTTAATGGAATTTTCAAAAGATTATTTAGAAGATTCAGCTAAAATTAGTGTTGCTTATAATCCTGATAAAAAAAAGAATGAACATTATATTTATAATAATGGTTATTTTGAAGAATTGAAAGAACCTATTCTTCATAAGTTTATAGAAGATAGATATGGTTTAAGACTTCCTGAAGATTCAGTTAAAACATTATTAAAAAGTATACCTACAAATAATACATTTAATTATAATTACTTCCAATTTAACAATAATATCTTTTTTAATGGTATAACTGGAAAATTTGAGAAAAAAGAAGAAGGTTTTTTAACTGATAAAAAAGTAGGAATGTTAGTTAATGGAAAATATAAATTAATCAACAGATTAACAGAAAAAGAATTAGAAAAAGATACTGAAGAAAATGATTATTCAGAGTTAGAAAAATTAGCTTATACTATAATGTCTGTTCCTGATGATAAAGAAGAATCTATTAGAAGATATAAAGGCTTTTTAGAATGGTTAGGATATATTTTTAGACCTATTAACACTAATAAAAAAATTATTAATTTAGAAGGTTTAGGAGATGATGGAAAATCTACCTTAATAGATATATTAATTAAAGTAGTTCCTGATTATTCAAAAGTAATAATACCAACTGAATTAAAAAAAGATTTTACTGAAGCGATGATAGGAAATAAACACTTAATAGTTTTTGATGAAGCTAAAACAGATGAAATAGTAGAACATGAAAACTATATTAAAAATGCTTCCAATGGTAGAAGTAATAGATCTTCAAGACAAATGTTCACAGAAGAAAGTATTGATAATTTAAAATTTGGATTAATATTTATATTATCTAACCTTCCAATTGGTTTTAATCCTTCAGATGAGGCTTTAATGGAAAGAGAAGATATTATTCATATGTTTAGAAGATTTAAAGAAAAACCTAATACAGAAAAAGGAGAATTAAAAGCTAAAGATGTAGATTCAATTTTAGAAAATGATTTTAGAGGATTTGAAAGAATTGTTAATTATGGTATAATTCAATATAATAAAATTAGAAATAAAAAGAATTTTACATTATCAACATCAATAACAGAAACACAGGAAATAATATTAGGTAATGATATAATTAAAAGGTTTTTAGCTTTAAATACTAGATATGATAAAGCTACAGTTACAACTAATGAAACATTAACTTCAGCGTTCTTAACATGGAGTAACAAAGAAAAAATAGATTTAACTGAACATTTTAATTATAAAACTGAAAAATCATTAAAGAACTATATTAAAAAGCAGTTAGGAAGTAAAATTAAAGAACATTACAGGAACATAAAAGAAGAAGATTTAGTTGAAGTTAATGAAGATAGAAAAAAACAATATCGTATAAGAATATTAACTAATTCAGAAGTAACTGAAAGAGATAATACTAAATATCGTATTAATGAAAGTGAACAGGCTTATAAACAAGCTAAATATTTATCAGGAAACGAAAAAATAATTTATGATTCAGTTCATAGATTAGGAAAAGCTTCAGTTAATGATTTACTTAAAGAAACTAATGTTCCTGAAGTTGAATTAATCAAAATATTAACACAGTTAAATGTATGGTCATATATAGAAGAAGTATAAATAATATATTTCTTCTAAAAATACTTTTTTTTATCAATACTTTTTTAATAATAGCTATTTTTTTATAAAACAGATTATACAAGGTTTATAGGCTGTTACATATTGGAACATATTAAAAACATATTAAAAACATATCGAATACATAAGATAACATAATATATTTAATGATTTTTAAAGAATTAATAAAATAATATGATAAAAAAAATAAAACTGTTTTTTTTTCACAATATATAGAAAATAGTCATTTTTCAAAAAGTAATATGTTCCTTATGTAAAAGGCTTATTTTTTAAAATGGAGTTCAAAACCTAATATACATTTAATATGTTTTAATATGTAAGATATAGAAATAAGAAATTCAAAAGGTTTTAAGAAGTTATAGCTAAAATAAGTAGTTTAAATTAATGGAAGGTATTTTATATTTCAATGTATATGAAAATTTAAAGCTAAAGTTTTTAGATCTTTTTTTTTAGTTGGAGTTGTTACTAAAAAAAATTTAATGTTAATAAGAATACCTTCCAACAATATAATATTAGCTATTCATTTATTTAAATGTAGCTTCAATTAAATTAAATAGTTAGTAAAAAAGTTAGTAAATTATATTACTAACTTTTCATTTAAAGCAATATCTATATAAACAGGAATAAAAAATATAATTAAATATATGATAATTAATTAATTTATGAAAAAATAAAAAGTAAAGTTTAAAGATCTATAACAAAACAAAATATTATCTTTTAGAAAAAACTTCTAAATATAATATAAACAAATAAAACAGAAGAAAAAATAAAAAAACAATAATTAAAACAAGTTAAAACAAAATCTAAAACTAACTAATAATAAAACCATTAATATATATGACTAAAAAAGCACAGCAACAGGTTTTAAAGAGTAAAAAAATTTTTTTTATTTTTTTTCTTCTAATTGTTTTTCTAAAAGCAGTTATTATTATTACTTAATTATTATTTAGAAGCTTATGAATGCTTATTTTTTTTTATTGAATTAATTAATTTAAATAATTTGATATAGGATTTAATTATTATGACTACAGAAGAAAAACCTAAAAAAAGAAAAAGAGGTAGACCACCTAAAAAGAAAGTTGAACTTCCTAAATTTAAGAATGAAAGAGAAATAAGAGAATATATTTTAAACACTAGTTTAGAATTAAGTTTAGAATGTAAAGAAATAGCAACTAAAAAGAATAACATTAAAAAACCTAATGTAGCTAATGCTAAAAACCAACAGTATAAAACAGCTTTATCTTCTTTAAAAGTTGCTAATGATATTCTTAAAGATCTTCAGTTAAACAAGTTGGAAGAAAAAATTCAACTTATGGAAGATGGTTTAATAGCTTCAACTGATACTTCTGAAGAAGAACCTTCAACAGAAACTTTAGAAAAAATTGAAAAACTAGCTGAATTAACAGAGCAGTTAGCAGAGTTAAAAGAATGATAAAAGGAGTTAAAAGTTTATGTCTAATCTATATACAATTAATAGAGAATATGAAGAAATTCTTTCAGGTTTAAATTTTGAAGAAATAGTTACTTATTACAGGAACATTTATAAAAAGATGTTAGAAACATATCCAAGTTTTAATTCTAATGAATGGAATATTGAAGAACATAATAAATTATTTGATTCAATAGAAGAAGCTACTATTGTTTTTAAAAGGAATTTTCCTTTAATTAATGTTGTTAAATATCATGCTAAATTTGAAGAATTAGAAGAAAAATATTTAAATGAACATGATTTAGGAGTTTATAAATTATTAACTGCTAATTTAAATAATTTAGCTACTTCTATTGCTTTAGGAGTAAATGAAATATTACTTGATTTAACTTCTATTTATCATTATTATAATTATATAAACCATATAGGAACATATATTTTAAAAACTGAATTAGATGTTCCTGAAGAATTATTAGAACCTTTAAAACCTTATTTTAATAATAGAAATAATTCTTCTTTTTATGGAGCAACTGCTTTAAATTATCTTAATGAACATATAAGAGTTAATTTTATAATAACTGAAAAACATATTTCTGTTTTCAATGATTATAAAAGGCTTAATTTTGATGTTGAAGATGTTCCTGAAGAATTAGCTGAAGTTCTAAACACTTATAATAAATTCTATGATTTAGGAACTGAATCTATAAAAAAATTTGAAGAAGTGAAAAAAACACCATTTAAAAAAGCAATTGAATTAGAAGCTGAAACTAGAACTGAAAATAATTATTTCAATTATACAGAAGAAGAAATTGAAAAATTTATTGAATCTGAATTAGCTTCAACACCTAATTATAATTTCAATGAATTTAAATTAGATTTACCTAATAAGAACAGGAGTTATTAAACATGGCTAACTTAAGAGAATTAAACAGAAAAAGAAAAGATATTTTATTAAATATGGATCCTGAAGAAATTGTTACTTTATTTAAAGAAATTAATAAAAAAGTTATTGATTCTTTAGGAAGTTCTAATAATGGTTTTAAATGGAATGTTAAAGAAATGACTAAAGCAAATAAAGAATTAGAAGAATTAGAAAAAATACTTTCAGAAAAATATACTAATATACATGGTTTAAATGCTTCAACTAGATTAGAATTATTAATTAATAAATATGCTGAATCTGAAGAAGAAATTAAAGCGTTAATATTTAATGTTCATTTTGAAAGGCTATTTAGTCATGTTAAATCATTAGAAACTAATATAAGTTATCTTGAAGAAGTTCTAAAAAAGTATTATTTTAGATATAGTTTTAGAACATGGAATTTAGAAAATTTATTATTTGAATTAGATGTTCCTGAAGATATTGTTTTAGATACTTTAGAACCTTATATTTATTATAATACTGCTTTCTTTAGTAAAAGTTTAGAAAAAGATTTTAATTCATTTGTTAAAGCAATTGTTGAAAATATAGAATCTGATATAGCTAATATTAAAGTTTATTTAGATGTTGAATTAGAACCTTCTAAATTTATTGAAGAAACTGTTATTATAATTGTTGAAGGTATTATTCAGTTAAAAATATTGGCTACTTCTTTAATTAAAAGGTATGAAAATTTATTAGCTAATCCTTTTGAAGAAGCTATTAATATTGAAGCTGAAGTTAAAAATAAAATATTCAATGATTTAATTAAGGAACATGATCCAACTTCAGAAGAAAAACCTATTGAAGAAGAAAAGGAAATTATTCTAGCTAAAGCACCTTCTTATAATTTTGAAACTTTTGAATTAATAGTTCCTGAAAAGTTTAATAAAGTTTAATGAAGGAGTTAATTATAATGGTTAGTGTTAGTAGTATTGAAACAAAAAAGAAATTTATTATTAAAGATTTTAAACCTTCTGAAATGGAATCTTATTTAAAATCATTAGTAGCTATTTTATATGAATCTTATTTAGAACAGGATTTAGATAAATGTTCTTCAGCTAAAACATTAATTGAAGAAGCTACTAAAATATATGAATCTAAAGGTTATGTTAATTCATTTAGTAAAGAATTAAGTTTTAGATTAGCTAAAGCTAATGAAGTTCTAGTTAATACATTAGAAGAAAAAGATAAATTAGAAATAGAATTATCTAAAGTTATAGTTGAAAATACATATTCTAATTATATTGAAACTATAATTAATGCTAATGCTGTTCTTAATTCATTATTAGAAAGTTATAGAAAAGCACCTTCTGAAGAATTAGCTTCAGCTATTAAAGATATAGTAGTTATTGAAGATAATAATTTAACAGGAATTAAATTTTTTATTGAAGATAGATCTACTTCTAATAAAAATGTTTTTTCTGAAGAACTGAAAATTCTAAAAGATTATTATTCTACTTATGAAGAATTAACTGAAAAAATTAGAAAGATTTAATAATATTTTTTTATAAATATTTTAATTGGTTATTAAATTAACTGGTTTACCTGCGATGATAATTTAATTATATTTTGTCTTTTTCTAGTAATTGGATAAAGTATAATTTGTTATGAAACACTTGAAGAAATATTTCTTCCTGTTAATGAATACAGGAAGAATTTCTTCAGTTACTAGAACTATTTTTTTAATACTTTAAATTAACATTTCACTTATTTTAATTAATGGTTAATGTTTAAACATCAATAATTATTAATTGTTCTTTTTATTATTTTGATGATATTGTTTAAACATTATGTTTAGAAGTAATTTAATATATAAGAAATAGCTTAAGCAAGTTTAAGAAATTTGTTTAGAAATAGTTTAAGCATAATGAAAAACTAAAAGTTAAAGATTTTATTTAACAATTAGTTCTTCATTAATAGCTAATACAATAGAAACAGATTTTTAAATTAAAGGAAATGATAAACCTATTTTATATTAGTTTTTTTTAATGGAATTTTTTTAAACATTATTAATAAATTTGTTTAATATTTGTTTAAACAAATATAGTAGGATAGATTATAGGAAGTTAAAATTATAACTTCCTATAGTTAATGAATTTAAAATTAGAAGATTCTTTTTTAATGAGTAAATTTAAATAAATAAGAATTTTCTACTTATTATATATCAATATGGTTATTTATAAAGTTTTTTATAATTTTTGTTTAAAATTTTTGTTTAAGCAATTGTTTAAAAACATAAACTATTATATTAGCTATTGAATAAATTAATTAATATGTATTATGAAGAAGCTGAAGTTAAAGAATATTTTAGGAAGAATAAAAAAGGAGTAAGAACGCCTTATTATCAAATAGGAATTAAAAAAAAATCTAAATTCAATGAAGCTAAAAAAATAGCTTTAGTTGATATAGAAGAACTTGAAGAATTATTAGAAAATGTTGATGTTAATAAGTTAGCTGAAATTAATGAAACATTAGAAACAACTTCACAGGAATTAATTCAATTAAAAAAAGAACTTAATGAATATAAAGCAACTAATGAAAGTTTAACTTCTACTGTTGAAGAACTTTCTTCTGATAAAGATAAACTTCAGGAAGATCTAATAGCTGAAAAAACTAAATATGAAAATAAAGTTGAAGAATTATCTGAAGAAAAAGAAACTTCTAAAAAATTATTAGCTTCAATAACTAAATTGACTTCTGAAAAATCTGAATTAGAAAAAGAAAATGTATTTCTTAAATCTAGAAGTATATTTAATAGGCTTATTAATAAACAATATGAAAGAGAATCTAATTCTAATGTAATTCCTGAAGATGTAGAAACTAATATTTCAAAAGATTAATTTATTATGTTCAATATATTAGTAAGTAGGTTAATATTTATATTAACTTTGTTAAATGGTAACCTTTACGATATGTTGAAAGATTTTTTATTTTAGAAATTAATTCAGCAGTTAATGAAGAAGCAAGAAAATTTTTTTTATATTGAATTTTTTTCTAAAATTTTTCTTTCAATTAGCTAATTTTTTTCATGATTTTATTTATTGAATTTTGAACATTTTGTTTAACATTTTTAGTAAAAGTTTAAACAACTGTTTAATATAAAGTTAGTAAAAAAGTTTACTAACTTTTAACTTCTTAAAATGCCTTCTTCTTATTCGTATTCTATAAAGAATACGAACTTTATTATATTTTTCTAACATTTTTCAGAAAAAATATTTTCTTTCAGAAGTTGGATCTTCAGGAACATAAAATTCTAAAAAAAATATATTATTCCAGAAATTGCAACTTCTGGAGCAGTAACTATAAAAAATATTTTCTTCTAACTTCAACAGATTTAACATTTTAAAATAGTTCATGAAGGAAATTATTCTAACATATTTATATATTACTTGTAATAAATATTACATCATAAGTTATTAGGAGTTGTATTTAATGGTTAAAGTAAATGCAAGTTTTAGAATAGAAGAACCTGTTTTAAAGGAAATTAAAAAACTAGCTTTTAATAATGAAACTACACAAACAGCTATAATTAATGATTTTCTTATAGAAGGTTTAAAAAATAAAGGAATTGATATAGAAGAATTATTAGCTGAATAAAGTTTATTTAATCATAAAAAATAGTATTAAGAAGTTCTTAAATCATATTTGGCAGTTAGATTTAAGAACTTAAAGAAGAATGTTTAACAAATATGTTAAACAAAATCTTAAACCTAATACTATTTTTAATTAACCTATTTAATAAACTTTTTCACAGTTAAAACTTCTAGTATATGGAGTTATTAACATGAATAAAAAAGAACAGAAAAAAAGAAAATTACTTCAGAAAACAGTATATTTTTCTTATGAAATGGAAGCTTATAAAAATAAACATGGTTTAAAAACTTCTGATTTTTCTAATTATGGTTATAAAAAAATGAAAGAAGAAAAAATATCTTCTGAAGAAATTAAATTAGAAATTGAAATAGAATTATATGAAAAACAGCTTGAAGATTTATTAGAAAAAGTTAAAGATGTTGAAGATAAAATTGAACATAAAAAATTTATGCTTCAGGAATTAAAAAGAATAACGCCTAAAGTTAAAGAAAAAGTAGCTTCAGAAATGAAAGAACTATTTAATGAATTTGAAGAAGAAAATATTGATTATTATAAAAAACACCCTGAAGAAGAATCTGATAAAATAGAAACTTTTTATTCTAATAAGTCAGGTAGTATTTCAGAAATTTGTAGAAAATATAAATTAACTGAAGAAGAAGTTAAAACAATTTATGAAGAATCATTAGCTACAGAAGAAGCTTTAGCTGAAGCTGAAAATATTCTTAATGCTAAACTTATTGAATAAACTTTTTTCTTCTTATTATTTTTTTTAAATATTTTATTTTTAATGGTACATCATGTACCTTTATTTTATTTTAATGGTACACTATGTACCTTTATTAGATTTTTCTATTTTCTAAACATATGTTTATTTTTTTATTATAATTATTGATTAATTAATTAATAAATTAAATTATTATTATTATATTAATTATTTTTAAAAATAATGGTACAAAAGTGAATGGTACAACTTGCGAAGCTTTATTAGGTTTATTTAATATTAATCTGTTAAAAAGTAATACTATTATTAATGCTAAAAAGAAGATCTTCTTCCTGAAAATGTTGAATCTGAAAAAATATATTTTCATTAGCTGAAGATGTTAAACTTATAATAATTCTAATATTATAGTTATATCTGTTGAAGTGTACCCTTCACTTATGTACCATTAAATTAAATTTTAACAGTTAGTTCAATATTTAATAGAAATTATTATTCAAGTAACTAATTTAATTGAAGATTCTTTTAATATAATCCATGTTTTATAATTCTTCTATAATGGTACACTATGTACCATTAATTTAAAATAATGGTACACTATGTACCATTAAATTTTATAATTTTTCTGTTCCTGATGTTGTTATTATTAATAATTGGAGTTAGAAATATTTCTTCAGGAGTTGTTTTTAAATGACTGAAGAAAAAAAAGTTAAAGTAGATCCAATTACTAAAGAAGTTATAGTTCCAATTGATTTAACTGAAGAAGAATATAATAAACTTCATGAAAAGTTAGAATTATTTAATAAAGACTTAAATTATAAAGATATGCTAACTTTTGAAGAGTTTTTAACATTAGTTTTTAAAACTAATTTATTAGAAGAAGAATTAATTCTTAAAAAGAAATTCTATAATTTTTTAGCTAGTGATATTATTAAACTTGAAAATGAATTAAAAGCTAAATATTCAATAGGTTTAGAAGGTTCTTCAGAAGTATTTAATGAAGTTATGGAGCAGAGAATTAAGACATTAAAAGAACCTGTTACTAATAGTAACAATAAAGATTTTAGAAAAGATTATATTTTATTATTAGCTAATGGAATTGAAGCTTTTTCTTATGGAATGGATTCAGATGAATTATTAATAACATTAAAAGAAAGTTATTTAGGAGATATTAAAGAAAATCCTTCTGAAGTATTAGAAGCTATATCAATAGCTAAAGAAGAATTAGATACTAATACTTTTAACTATGAAGAAATAATTAAAGTTTTAATTGATTTTGAAAAATATGTTAGTTTAATCTAATCTTTAGGAGTTGTTTTTAATGGATTCTAAAGTTAATAATATTGTTGATAAAATAAGAACTGAAAATATAGAAGAATTTTATTTTAAACAATCTATAGAAGAAGGATATTATTTAAAATTAGATAATGATTCTATTTATTTAACACCTGAAGAAGCTGAATCATTATTAAAGCAGTTACATATTAAAACAGATTCAATTATTTTAAAAAAGTTTAAACTAAATCATGTTAAAGAAGCTTATATTAATAGAATGCTTTCTTCTATCCATGATTTAGGTTTATTAAAAGCTGATATTAATAATGTTAATGCAACTAAAGAAGATTTAATTCAATGTATTAATTATTTAAAACAATTAACAAAAGATAAAGATTTAATTGAATTAAATCCTGATTCAATACAGCAGGAAGAATTATATAATATTCTTCATAGAAAACATTTAGAATATTATTATAAATATAAGGATATTATTTTAACAGAAGTTAATTCAGATTAATATAATTTATTTATATTTAAACTTAATACTAAAATATCTATAATTTTATTATATTGTTCTTTTTCAATTTCTTCTTTAGGTTTAGGTTTAGGCTTAAAATTAGCTATGGTTAATCTTTTAACACTATTATTAGTTGATATAACTAATCCACAATCTTTACAATAATATTCAGCATGAACATAATCATTTTCAATATTAAAACTATTACAAAATGGACAAGACATATATAATAGTTCATTTGTTTTTTTATGTGGTTTAGTTATATTCATGACTAAATTAAATTAAATCTACTGTTTTAGGAACTTTTTTAGTTCTATCTTCAAATAATTTATTAGCTATTTCTTCAGAAGAAGCTTTTTCAATTTTATTTAATTTATCTAATTTATTATCTTCATTTTTTTCAAGATTAGTATTAACTTGATTATATAACTTATTATTATTTAATTCTTTTAATTTTTGTTCAGATATTTCTTTAGAAGTAATTTTATTACTTTCTGAAGTATTAACTTTAGGATTTTCTTTATAATCTTTTACTATTGAATTAGCTATTTCTTTAGGATTTTTTTCATCTGTTTTAATAACTTTTCCATTATCTAAAACTTTTTCACTCATTATTAATCATTCCATTAATTTTTTTATAAAAAATAAAACTAATAAAAAAAGAAGAAGCTATAATAAATTAATCATTTAAAGTTTTATTCCTGTTGAATAATTAAATTATAACTTCTTAATTTTTTATTATCTTTGAGGTTGAATTTTAACTATAATTAACCGATTTAATTAACTGAAATATAATTTAGAGAAGGATTAAATTCCAGTTAAACCAACAATAGTATATAAAATATTACAAACTAGCAAAACATTTAGAACACTATTTAAAGTAAATTCAACAGATCAAGTTTTATTTTTGGTAGGAATAAAACTTAATTACTAAAAAATTTTGATGGTTAATTAGTAATTAATTAGTTATTTGTAGTTTATCTAATAAATATATTTAGAATATTTTTCAGCTACTTTTATATATTTGAAGATGTTATATTATTAATTGTAAATTCAGCTGTTAAATAATTACTATTATTTAACCTAATATAGAATGTTTAATAGTTTAGTTAAAGAAGCTTATTCTTCTTTAATTTATTCTATTGTTAAAATAAACTTTTTTTAATCATTTTTACTATAATTAATTTTATTTACTATTTTTAATAAATATTTTAATTGAAAATCATAAATAATAAAAAACCTATTTAACATTCTATTATTAGGTTTTATCATGGTAGTTATTTTAAAATACTATTGTAAAACCTACCTAATTGATTTTAGGAGGTTTAAATATGGAATTTCATTATTTTATAGCTATTTTATATTTGTTTATAATAATAGTTTATATAATAATTTTTATTCTATATTTAACAGTAATAAAATAGTTGAATTTTAAAGGAAGGATTTTTTTTAATATTTTGTTTTATCTTCAGGTTTTAGAATTTTGTTTTTTATTAAATTAATTTCTTCCTTTTTTCTAATAGATCCAACTTCTGAAAAATTATTTTTTTTTATTGTTTAATATTTTCTTCCAATGGTTAAAGAAGAAAAGAAAGTAGGCAAAGAAAAGAAGAAACTATTAATTAAAGTTTAAAAAAAGTTTAATAATTTATTTAGTTAATATAGATGTAATTACTTATTTTTATATTGTTTTTTTATTTTCTTCAGGAGTAATTAAAACTAATGGTTTTATATATGTTAGTATTCATAAAGTATTATTATAGTATTCTATTAGAATATATTATTGGAGTTGTTAGAAAAATGACTTATAAAGAATTTAAAGAAAAACAATCTGAAGAATTTAATTCTTTCATTAAAGGAAAAGTTATAATTCTTTTAGGAAGTGAAGAAGAAGCTTTAGCTAAACTTGAAGAAGAAAATTTAACTACTTCTGATATAGTTAATTTAGGAGCAGGAACTTATATTATTAAAAAATATCTTCCTGAATATGAAGCTTTTAATAAACAGCAAGATAAAGAATATCATGAATATTTATTAAATAATGTTTATGAAGTTGTTAATACTGAATTATGGAATTATGAAACAGAAATTAGTTTAAGTTATTCTTATAATGATGTTATTTATAATATTGTTGGATTAACTAAAGAAGAAGCTGAAGAACATAAAGAAGAAGTAGCTAAAGCTATTGAAGATTATAAAAAAGATTTTCATGAACTAAATTAGGAGTTGAATTTAATGTATAAAGTTAATGATGTTGTTTATTTATCTGAAGAAGAAAATAAAGAACTGTTATCTAATGAACTTTCATTAGCTAAAATTAATTATGTAGATAAGAAGAAGATGTTCCTTTAGAAGATTATCCAATTAAATTAACTGTTGGAAAAGATTTAGATTTATATTAATAGGAGTTGTTAATAATGCTGTTAGTTTACATTAATAAAAATCTAATTGAAAATATTGTTATTTATAACAATGAATTATATTTTTCTGATTTAGATTCACAGGAAGAAGTATTTTATTCTAATGTTCCTGCTAATGAATATGTAGAAGGAACTGATAAATATTTAGAAGTTGAAGCTATTCTTTATGATGTTTTAGAATTTAATGAAGAAAAGAATATTGAAGCTTTTAAAGAATGTTGTTTAATGCAATTTAAGGAAGAAAATTATTCTTTCATTTTTGAAGATCTAGATATATTTTTAGAAGAAGTTGAAGATTATGAATTAAATATTGTTGAATCTTAAAGGAGTTGTTTTATAATGGTTACAAGTTTAAAAGTTCCTGAAGAATTGAAAGAAGAATTAAATAAATATAGATATGATAAAGAAGCGTATCATGTAGCTATTAAAAGAATATTAGAAGAAAATAAAGAATTAAAATCTGATAAAAAAGTATTAACTGAAGCTTTATCTACTGAAAGAACAGATTCAGAAAAAAAGCTTTATGAAGATATATTAAAGAACTTAAATATACTTCCTAATATATTTACATTAGAAGGAGTTCAAAACCTATTAAATTTAAATATGTTTAATGAAGTTCCTAATGTTTTAATTAATGCTTATTCTAAATATATTGAATTGGCTTTAATGTCTGATAATGCTTTAGAATCATATTCTAAACCTACTGCTGAATTATATGTTGAAAAAGCTGAAAAGTTATCTACTAATTTATTAGCTTTTCTTAATGAATCTACTTATGCTGAAGATTCAGATGTTAGAACTGCTATAGAACATTATGTTAATTATTTAGGTATTAGGATAGATTTTATTAAAGTTAAATTTGAACTTTAATTTTTTTAATGTTCCTGAAGTTAAATCTGTTATTATTGATTCAGGTTTTACTTCATGGAATTACTTATTTTTTATTTTACATTTGAAAACCTACCTTAAATTTTTAAGAATATGCTGTTTTTTTCTAACTATTAATTTAATTGAAGAACCTTTTAATTTAATGAAACTTTTTAAGAATACTATAAGAATACTTTAAGAATAACTTTTTTCTAAAATTGGCTAAATTTCAGTTAGCTAGGAGTACCAGTAGCTGAACTTCAACTTCAACAACATCTTTAATATTTTTAATAGTTCCTTTTAAGAATACTATAAGAATACCTTATAACCTATTAAAATATTAAACCTTCTGTTAATTTTAAGGCTACTTTTTTTCACTTCCTAAAATCCTTTACAGTTGAAATAGAACCTAAATCAATAAAGAACCCTACCCTAACTAATACAATTTATGCTATTTTCTTAAAGTATAAAAAATTGGCTTCTAAAATTAGTTTAATTTCAAGTGTAAACAGAAAATTTATTTAATTTTCAGATAAAATTTTTAGTTTTATGAATAATTTTTTTTCTTCTAACTGCTGAAGATGTTCCTGAAATTAAACTTCCTGTTAATGAATCCAACTATTAAACATAATGTTAAAGATTATCTTTCATTAATTGGAAGTGTTAATTCTTATTCCTGAAGTAGATCTAACATAACAAAAAATAATTTTATTGATATGAAATTTTTTTTCTTTAATTAATGTTCCAGATTCAAAAGTTATTTTTCAGGAATAGGTATTTCTTCAGAAAAATTAATAGGAATACTTTATAGAATGAAAAAGATTTATAGTAGTTGAATTAATGAAAAAAGAGTTCTAATTCAGTTTTGCAGCGAATAAAGGCTTTCACATCGATATTTATTATTAATTATTTTTCTGTTAGAATTGATTCTAAATTAACAGCTTAATATATGATAATGAAATTAATTTCTGATAAAAAAGCAGTTGGTTTATTTTAATGAATGGAAGCTAACAGGATTTAAAAATTAATTCTCATAAGTTGCTATAAAATGAATAATAATTTAAAATAATCCTGTTTAACTTCCTAATCATATTTTTTTTAATTTCTGATTATTTATATTTTATTTAATATTAGTCATATTCTTTTAAAGAATACGAATATATTTATATAATATTAAAATATAAATACTAATCAAGGCTTTCAAATAATGGAAGCTGAAAAAAATTTAAAGAGTTGCTATAAAATGAAAAAAGGAATTTATATAATTGATGATTCTGAAGAATTTCTTCAGGTAATGGAAAAGCTACAGGAAGAATATTTAGCTTCAACTTCAACAGAAGGAAGAAGAATTAATTCTAATGGAGTTGAAAGAAATGAATAAAAATAAACCTGTTAGGCTACATAAAAAAGAACCTTTAGCTATTGAATATGAATTAAGAACTGTTATATTAACAGGAACTATATTTATAATAATTCTTTTCTTAATAGCTTTTGTTTTAGGAAGTGATAATTTTAATTTTATGTTAGGTAGAATAATTTAAAAATTCTACCAACAATATTTATTTTTTTAATGGAGTTGCTTATAATGGAAAATAAAGAATATACTATAGAAGAAGTTAAAGTTGAATCTTCAAATTTTCTTAAAAGAAAAAGAAAAAGGAATGAAACAACATATAAAAATTATAGAACTAGTTTAAACTATTTCATTTATTATTTAACTGATATAGCTAAAGTAAATGTTTTAGGAACTGAAAATTATGAAAATCTAGTAGAAGATTTTCAAGGTTCTTTATATGAAGGATTTAATTATAAAGTAGCTGAATCTGAAAGGTTAGTTAAAGTAAAAGCTTCAGGAGTAAATACTCATATTAGAAGAATTAAAACATTCTTAAATAGTATTGGTTTAAAAGTTGAAAAAGTTCAATCAATAAAAGTTAATGATCCTAAATATAAATCTTTAAAACCTGAAGAAATAAAACTTTTAATAAGTGAATGTTCTAATAAATGGAATAATGAAGAAATAGCTGTTAGAAATTCTACTTTAATTCAATTTCTTTTTAATACAGCTTTTAGAATTAATGAAGCTTTAGGAATTAAAATAGAAGATTTTTATTCAGAAGATGGTTCTTATTTTGTTGAAATACATGAAAAAGGAAAAGCTAAAGATAAACCAACACCTATAGCAATTTCAGAAAATACAGCTAATTTATTAAAAAACTACCTTAAAATTAAATCTGTTCCTTCTGATTTTTTATTTAGTACAACTAGAATTTCAGATAATGGAAAAGCTAAAGCGTTATCAAGTGAATATTTTATAAGAGATATTAAAAAATTAGCTACTTATGTTGATTTAAAACATAATACTAATATTAGTTCTATAGTTAAAAATAATTCTAGTCATGTATTTAGGCATTCTAAACTTTCATATCTGTTAAGAGTTAAAAAAGAAGATGTTGTTACTGTTCAGAAGATAGCAAGGCACAGTTCAATAAATTCAACATTAATATATTTGAATCCTGAAAAAGAAGCTATTAATAAAGTTAGAACAGATAACGATATTTAAAGGCTAAAGTTAAAATTCGGAGTTGTTACTAATGAAAGAAGATTTTACTAAAGAAACAGGAATAGGTTCAACTTATGAACCTGAATTAGTAAATAAATTAAATAGGTATTGTAATTTGTCAGGAGAGAATAGAGTTAAATTTGTATCTGATTTAATTGAAAAAGAGCTTTCAAATAAAATTTTAGATAATAATTTTATTGAATTAGAAGAACCTTTTTATTTTATGATGGAATGTGAATTTAAGTTAGGAACTAAAATTAATCCTGTTAAAGATTTTTATGAATTAAATCTTTATGATGAAGAATATTTAGAAGATTTTACTGATGCTGTTTTTTTAGTTAAAAGAATACCTAATAATTTAGATGTATGGAGTAAAGAATATAATACTTATTGTTATAATAATAATCCTGATCTTCATAAAGGAGTTTATATTTATATTGATGTTAGTATAACTAATGAAAGTGTTGAAAGGATACCTATTATATTTAATTATAATTCTTCAACAAATGTATTAGAATTAGAAACTGTTCCTTCATTTTTAAGTTTAAAAAATAAATTAAATTTAGATGTAACTTATCATGATTTTTTTACAGATTTAGAACATGATAGTAAAAGAATAGCTTCAGATGTATTAACTTTTGATTATGAGAATTTAATGTTAATTGATGTTAATTTTAAGCTTTATTATGAAACTTATAAAGTTATTTCTCATTATGTAAGTGAAAATAAGCTAAAAGAACAGTTATATATTGATTATGATTATAAAGGTTCTGATGTTATTGAATTTTGTATTAGTAATTGTCTTAATTATGAATTAAGATAATATTTATTTTTTCTTTTTTTTTATTTTGAAAATATATTTTTTTTTAGAATTAATATATTTTTTTTACTTTAAAATATACTTCTTTTATTTTTTAATATATA
>Ga0256405_10005299_pt1 | contig 22565 bp, 15 predicted proteins | sample RumenRJG_02DNA_FD_189096 | JGI IMG/M metagenome (GOLD analysis project Ga0256405, IMG submission 189096) | Bovine rumen microbial communities from Lethbridge, Alberta, Canada - RJG_02 | ecosystem: Host-associated > Mammals > Digestive system > Stomach > Rumen | place: Canada: Alberta... | reverse complement strand
GGAAAATAGTGTGGTGATGATGGCATGGAGGATATACCTGTTCCCATTCCGAACACAGAAGTCAAGCTCCATAGCGCCGAGAGTAGTTGGGGGATCGCCCCCTGTGAGGGTAGGACGTTGCCATGCAAATTGTTGCGTCAGCCATTATGGCTGGCGTTTTTTTTTAGGGTCTTTGTCAAATGGTGTTGATGACCTCGAAAACTTCACTTCAGAAATGGAGTGGAGTTTTTTTGTTCCCGTCGGATTCTCCTGTGTTTTTTCAAATTGGTACAGTTACGTATCAACACCGCCTGCGTTTCCGCTGGCGTGGATTCATGTATGAATTCCTGTCGTTGATTTGCAAAGCTCGAACGCGCTGCGACCTAACTGGGTTTCACCTCGCAGCCCGTTCCGCCCAGGTACTCTCACTTGGCAGGCTCGCCTGCTGGCGTTCGAGCAGGCCTGGCGCTCGCAGGCTAAGTGCACGGTTCAACACCTTGTCTCTGTCGCGCGCTCCACGACTTTTCCCGTTTGCGGTTGACATCACAATTCTTACTCGCCGGAAACTACGGCTGGAGGAAGTGTATTGAGAGAGACTGTCTCAAAAACACTTCCAGCGTCAGCTTCTGATCAGCGCAATGCGTTTCCTGAAGTTATCAAGATTCCTGAATCCAAAGCAACTGCGTTTCAGACTCTTGATTCTGCGGTTTATTCCTTCAACCGGACCGTTGGAGAAATCATACTCGACGCTGTTAAGAAAAGCTGTCATGTTCTTCTTCAAGGTGGAGATAGCTTTGTCCATGTTCTGACCCGAGCGACGTCAGAACCGCTCAGCTTCAGGACGAGCCGAACCCGTTCTTTACCGACGTTCATGTTCGCGGAGAATATCCGGAATATCTGAACCGCTACTTCAAGGAAAATGGCATCGAACTTTCCATGGAGCCTGAAGATGAGGCGAAAACAAAAAAGGCACGGTCGACTATTTAGGCTTCAGCTGCCATATGTCGATCATGACGTCAGATGTTTCAAAAGTCGAAAAAGCCAGCGGCAATTTTGCCATGGGCGAACTGAACCCTTATCTTGAGGCAAGCGATTGGGGCTGGCAAATTGATCCTGTCGGTCTTCGTATGACTCTGAACGAGTACTGGAATCGTTATCGCGTTCCTTTGTTCATCGTCGAAAACGGTTTGGGCGCACTTGACGAAATCAATGACGTTTACGGACACATTGATGAAAATGGAGATTACGGACAAAATTGACAAAAACAGCCGGTTGTCCGTAAAATTTCAGACGTTTTGAACCTGGTTTTAAGGAGTTTAAGAAAATGCCGATTTGATGCAAACGAATGCATAGGAAGACTGATTTTTTGTAATTTTTTTAAATAAATTATAATTAAAGGGTTTACAAAACCGCCAAAAGGGATATAATAAGAGTTGTTGATGAAATCGGTTGCATAGGAAAGAATGATTGTCTTGTGTAACTGGTTTGGAACATTGCAATTATTTTATTAAAGGGGTTTAATACAGATGAAGGATTCAGTTAAAAAGATCTTCAGCTTCGAATTTTGGCAAAAATTCGGCAAATGTCTGATGGTCGTTATCGCTGTTATGCCTGCAGCCGGATTGATGATCAGTATCGGCAAGACAATTCCGATGATTAATCCGAATGCGGCAATTCTCGTCACTGTCGGTGGCGTGATTGAACAAATCGGTTGGGGCGTTATCACCAACCTGCACTTGCTTTTTGCGTTGGCAATCGGCGGAAGTTGGGCCAAGGATCGTGCTGGCGGCGCCTTTGCTGCCGGGTTGTCGTTTATTTTCCTCAACAAGATCACGGGTGCGGTATACGGAATTACAACCGACATGATTTCGAATGGTCATGCTTACGTACATACAATCTTCGGAACGAAGATTGCCGTAGCTGATTATTTCATCAATGTTTTGGAAGCGCCCGCATTGAACATGGGCGTCTTCGTCGGCATCATTGCCGGATTCGTTGGTGCGACGGCTTACAACAAGTACTACAACTTCCGCAAGCTTCCGGATGCTTTGTCATTTTTCAATGGTAAGCGCTTCGTTCCGATGGTGGTTATTTTCCGCTCTGCAATCGTTGCATTGCTTTTGGCAGCATTTTGGCCGGTTATTCAATCAGGAATCAACGGTTTCGGCACATGGATTGCCAACTCTAAGGAAAGTGCACGCTTCCTTGCACCGTTCCTTTATGGGACATTGGAACGTCTCTTGCTTCCGTTTGGCTTGCACCATATGCTGACGATTCCAATGAACTACACGTCGCTTGGCGGCACGTATACGGTTCTTTCTGGCGCTCAAGCCGGTCACCAGGTGTTTGGTCAAGATCCTCTTTGGCTTGCATGGGCAACCGACTTGGTTAACTTGCATGGCGCAGGACATATTGCGAAGTATCAGTACGTATTGACTCACTGGACTCCTGCTCGTTTCAAGGTTGGGCAAATGATCGGTGCTACAGGTACATTGATGGGTCTTTGCTACGCAATGTACCGCAACGTTGATCCAGATAAAAAAGAACAATACAAGTCAATGTACGTTTCTGCCGCACTTGCTGTTTTCTTGACAGGTGTTACGGAACCGCTTGAATATATGTTCATGTTCATCGCAATGCCGCTTTACCTCGTATATGCCATAGTTCAAGGTTGCGCATTTGCAATGGCCGATCTCGTTCATTTGCGCGTTCACTCATTTGGCAATATCGAATTTTTGACGAGAACGCCAATGGCTATTAAAGCCGGACTTTTGGGTGACATTCTGAACTTCGTTTGGGTATCGATTCTCTTTGGCGTAATCATGTACTTCATTGCAAACTTCATGATCAAGAAGTTCAACTATGCAACTCCTGGTCGAAACGGCAACTACAATGATAGTGATTCGTCCGAATCGACCGGTGCTGCTACGACTTCTGACGGCAAAGCAGATCCTAATTCACAAATCGTCAAGATCGTCAACTTGCTCGGTGGTCGCGAAAATATCGTCGACGTTGATGCTTGCATGACGCGACTTCGTGTTACGGTCAGGGATGCTGCCAAAGTCGGTGATGAAAACGCGTGGAAACATGCCGGAGCTTTGGGACTCGTCGTCAAAGACAATGGTATTCAGGCAGTCTATGGACCTAAAGCGGACGTTTTGAAGTCTGACGTCCAGGATCTGCTTGATTCCGGCGTCGAAATTCCAAAAGTTGACGTTTCGGGAAATGCTTCTTCTAAAGAAAAGCACGTTGAATACAAAGGCGTGACAGAAAACGTTGTCAGCGTGGCTGACGGTGAAGCGATCAAGATTACTGACGTCAAAGACCCTGTATTTTCCAAGAAAATGATGGGCGACGGTTTTGCTGTTAATCCGACCGGCTCAGAAGTTTACGCACCGGTTTCAGGCAAAGTCACGAACGTCTTTCCGACAAAACACGCAGTCGGATTGTTGACAGACAGCGGACTTGAAGTGCTTGTTCACATGGGACTTGATACGGTTGAATTGAAAGGCGAACCTTTCGATGTCAAAGTAAAAGAAGGTCAAACCGTAAATGCCGGCGATCTGCTTGCGGTTTGCGATTGGGACAAAGTCAAACAAGCCGGCAAGGGCACGACGATCGTGGTCGCATTCACAAATATGGATGCTGTCAAAGAGGTTAAAATTGACAAGCTTGGTCAAACTTCTGCCAAGACGGTCGTTGGGTCGGTTGAGCTTTAATAAATCGTCTCTATGGCAACCTGGAGACATAAAAGGCATTGGTAATTAGATAATCACTGTTCGAGCAACTATGGCTGTTTGAGTAAATCATCTGTATCTATGCAAATTGTGGTTCGGACACTCAATATAGGGGTGTTTGTTCACAAGTCATCGACTTTAGCCGATGGTGGTTGACATACTAGGCCGGGGAATCGCGTTATTTCCTGGCTTTTTTGAAAGGAATACGCAAAGATGGCTAAATTTTTAACCTTGAATACGCACAGTTTGTTGGGCGAAAACGTTGAAAGAAAATTGAAAATTCTGGGCGATGAAATTTTTAGCGGCGATTATGACGTCGTATGTTTGCAAGAGGTGAATCAATTGATGACTTCCGATGCGACGCAAGATTTGCCGGGGTATTGTCCTGTTGCAGGCGAAATCGCAATCCACGAGGACAATTACGGACTGCAACTTGCGAGATACCTTGCCCAAAAAGGAACAAAGTACTACTGGAGCTATGCATACAACCACGTCGGGTATGATCGTTTCAACGAAGGAGTTGCGATTTTTTCAAAAGAGCCTCTTGAAGCTTCAAGCGTACTCGTTTCAAAAGGAGATGATCCATCGGACTATCATACGCGGAAGATGCTTTTTTGCCAAACCGTTGTTGACGGAAAGAAAACCTGCGTTGCCAGCGCGCATTTTTCGTGGCTCAAGGACGGATTCCTGGATGAGTGGAAAAATGCGGTAGAAGCATTGGCTACTCAAGGAGAAAGCCTGGTGATTATGGGTGATTTCAACAATCCGGCAAACACGAAGGGCTATCAGGCAATTCTTGACAGCAAGCTTTTATTGCGTGACACGTATGTGGAAGCTGACGTTAAAGAAGGCGAAAATACGATTGAAGCAGACATCGATGGTTGGGAAGGCAACAAGGATGCTTTGAGAATCGATTTTATTTTTGCAACGAAAAATTTTGTTTCGCAAACAAGCAGAGTCGTGTTTGATGGCAAGAAAATGCCGGCAATCAGCGATCATTTCGGCGTTTCATGCGAAGCAACCGTAAACTAGACATAAAAGAGACTAGGAAAAACAATGCCTCAAATTGAGAAACCGGATGATTTGCAATCAATTGCAATCATCCGGTTTTTTTGCGTATACGTGACAAGTGCCTGTTATGATTTAAATAACCCAAAATAGTTTGGCGCGCTGATTTATCAGTCGCTGCATTTGGCAAAAGAATTGCCGTTTACGGACAAATGCTCCGAAAAGCAGCTTCTGTCCGTAAATCTGCATAGATTTTGACTAGATTAGTTGAGCAGAACTGTATTTTAAAAAATGCGGACAAAATCAGTCGCAAATCGACCGCTTTCGTTCGGCATTTCATTTAATTCAAGTAAGAAACGGGACTTTTTCCCAGCCTCTTTTTGTTTGGAAAATGCAGGGCTGAGTTGTGCTTTAACGATTTTTTAAGATTACGGGAAAATCTTAAAAAACGGCAATTTGCCTGTAATGAAAGCATATAAGTTAAAACAAGACTGCGAAAACCGAAGAAGAAAAAGGACTTCCTGTTGAATATCGGGAAGTCCTTTTTGGATGCGAATTTTTTTATTCCGGGAACTGGATTTTACTGACCAAAAATCTGCCCAATTGATGCGGACCTCTTAAACGTGACGGGTAAGACGTATTCCATCTGTTTGAGTTTTTCATCCGGATTTTTGATGCGTTCAAGCAAAAGATTGATCAAAACCGAGGCGATGTCTTCAAGCGGTTGAACGACTGTTGAAAGTTCGGGATGATAAGTTGAAACGAGTTCCGTTCCGTCAAAGCCGGTGACTTTCAAGTCGTTTGGGACGTTTATGCCGAGTTCGCGGGCAGCCTGTAAAACAAGCAAAGCCGTCAGGTCGTCGGTGCAGACGATGCCATCGGCGACGCTTTTTGACAAAAGTTCTTTGATGGAAAAGCTTTTGAGCGAGGCGGATTCGGTAAAGCTGACCGTATGAGTGTGGCGCGTCAGTTTGAGCCGATCGATTTCATCGCAATATCCTTTGAGACGCTTGTCCGTCGGATTGCCGCTTTGATGCGGGTTGCCCAAAAAATAGATATGGCGCGCACCAGCTTCGTAAAGTTCTTTCGTGGCCGTAATGCCGCCTTGATAATTGTCGCAACTGACGGTTGGGATAGTTTCAGACAGGTAGCGGTCAAAGGAAACAATCGGCAAACCAACGTTTTTGTATTCCTCGATGCCAAGATTGTGGGTACCGGCAATGATGCCGTCAACCTGATTTGCAATCAGCATTTTGAGATAGTCGCGCTCTTTTTTCTTGTTTTGGGCAGAGTTGCACAAGATAATCTTATAGCCGGCATCGAAAAGTTTTTCTTCGACGCGCTGCACCAGTTCGGCGTAAAACGGGTTCATAATCGAAGGAAAAATAATGCCGATCAGGTGCGTGCTCTTACCGTGAAGCGAGCGTGCAAGCGAATTTGGCTGATAGTTGAGCTCTTTCATCGCACGGTAGACCCGTTGTCTTGTTTTTTCGCTGATATATCCGTAGTTGTTAATGACGCGCGAAACGGTCGTTTTGGAAACGCCGGCTTTTTTGGCGACATCGGTCAGTTTTGGTCGCATAAAAATCGTCCTTTCGCTAGGTGATTCAGATGCTCTGCATTTTCCAGAAAGTTCCGCGATATTTGACGTCCGATTGCGATTCGATCGCGATTGACTTTTGACCTTTTTCAGGGAAGAAACGTGCCGTCATCGTTTTCTTGCCGCCGTTGATGAAAATCTCGCAAATCGAGTTGTCAACGAAAATGTCAAGCTCAATCGGAGCATTTTTTGCAACCAAAGTTGTTCTTTTCGTGCCAAATTCAGTGGCGAAAACCTTGCCGCTGTTTCCGCGATCAAGGGTCAGACTGCCTTCTTTAGTGTCAAAAACAAGTTTTAGACTTTGGTTGTTCAAACCGTTTTTTTCGAGGTGCAAAATTCCTTTCTGGTTGGCATCTAAAGTTAATTTTAATTCATATTGGCTGCCCGTATCGGAAACGAGGTTTTGAATGTGGTCCATGCCTTGTTCTTGAGTCAAAGGAAGCCCGTCATAGCGCAGGTCGGCCATTGCTTTGACAGGACGCTGAATCAGTTCGCCTTTGTCCGTTAATAAAAGCTCTTTGACCTGGCTCAAGCAATGAGCCCAGTTTTCTTTATCCGTTGGGTATTCAATTTCAGGAAGCCCTGTCCAACTGATGAGATATGTTTTGCCGTCAGGTGCGTTGAAGGCTTGCGAAGCGTAGACGTCAAAACCTTCGTCGAGGTTTTTGATCGTTTTGTCGCTTGCTTCAAAACGTCCTGCATCAAGGTTGACAGAATCTCCGATGATGTAGTTGTTCGGATAGATGTTGTCATATGAGCAGATGTTTTTGTCCATGCCTTGCGGACAGAAAATGAGCACCGGTTTGTCGTTGATGAAGACCAAACTTGGGCATTCAATCATGTATCCCATGTTTTCGTCCGTGAAATGAAGATATCCGAGGTCTTCGAAGTTCTTCAGGTCTTTGGAGCGATAAATTGAGATGCGACCGTCTTTTTGTGTCGCATCCTGTGCACCGATGATTGCATAGTACTCATCTTTGTGCTTGATGATTTGCGGATCGCGGAAATGCTCCGTGATGTGATCCGGTTGTGTAATCAATGGTTCAGGGAGTTTTTCGATGCGATTGTTCTCATCCATCCAGGCACCGAGCTGGTATGGGTGCCGAACCCAGTTTTCATCTCTTGAATTACCGTTATACATGATGAAAAGCTTGTTTCCGACTTGGAGCGCAGAGCCCGAGTAGGCGCCGTTTTTATCGTATTCAAAATCGGGGTTCAGGCCAATGCCCAAGTTTTCCCAATGAACCAGATTCTTTGAACGCATGTGATTCCATGATTTTAAACCATGAACCGGTCCAAAAGGATATGATTGGTAGAATACGTGCCAATATCCATTATAATATGAAAAACCGTTCGGGTCATTAAGCAATCCGGAAGTCGGCATGATATGATAGCCTAATTTGTAATCTGAGCATGCAGCCTGCGCTTGAAGATCGAGCAGGGTTTTTGCTCCCCAATCGGCATAAGGCTTGTAGCGCAATTCTCTTGACCATTCCATAGCAAATTTCCTTTCTTGACATAAAGGTTGAAAACGTTGTCTTATTATGCTTTAATTGTAACCTCTAAGTCTGAATATGTCAATCGATTAACACTCTAAAAATGTTGATATAACTGTAATTTTAGAAATCATTTATAAAAAAATCAGAAAAAATATGATAAACGATTGACATATTTTAAAAATACGTTATCATAGTATTTGTAAGCGATATTGAAACGCTTACAACATTGTTTTTAGCAATTATTCATAATTTAAAGGTTACTGATTAAAGGAGCGTGACTATTCATGGATCACAAAAAAGTTGCCCAACAGGTTATCGATGCCGTCGGGCGTGACAATATGGTTGGCGCTGCACACTGTGCTACGCGTCTGCGCCTTGTTTTAAAGGATGACTCAAAAATTGATCAAGCGGCGTTGGATGCAAATCCTGACGTTAAGGGGACTTTCAAAACGAACGGTCAATACCAAATCATTATCGGACCAGGAGACGTCAACAACGTCTACGATGAGTTGATCAAGGAAACGGGACTCAAGGAAGCTTCGACAGATGAGCTTAAAAAAGTTGCTGAGCAAGGCAAAAAGTTCAATCCGGTCATGGCTTTCATCAAACTTTTGTCTGATGTTTTCGTTCCGATCATTCCTGCCTTGGTTGCTGGTGGTCTGCTGATGGCATTGAACAATTTCTTGACGTCCAAAGGTTTATTTGGTGCCAAGGCCTTGGTTGAAATGTATCCGAACGTTAAAGGACTTTCAGACATGATTCAGCTCATGTCGGCCGCTCCGTTTATCTTTATGCCGATTCTCGTCGGTATTTCGGCTGCCAAGCGTTTTGGTGCCAATCAGTTTCTCGGAGCCGCAATCGGGATGATTATGACTTCGCCGAACCTCCTTCCCGGCAAATCATGGGATATTCTCGGACTTGCGGTTTCCCAAAACAATTACTACTATCAGGTAATTCCTGTTTTGGCTGCCGTTTACTTATTATCAGTTTTGGAAAAATTCTTCCACAAGCATCTTCCGTCAGCGGTTGACTTCACGTTTACGCCGTTGCTTTCGGTAATGATTACCGGGTTTTTGACATTTACGATCGTCGGTCCAGTAATGCGCACTGTTTCTGATTGGATTACGAACGGCTTCGTTTGGCTTTATGATACGACGAGTTTTATTGGCATGGGCCTGTTCGGTCTTTGCTATTCGGCAATCGTTTTGACTGGGCTTCACCAAAGCTTTCCGGCAATCGAAACGCAGCTGCTTTCTGCATTTAGCAACGGCCATGGCTACGGCGACTTCATCTTCGTCGTTGCATCAATGGCCAATGTTGCACAAGGTGCCGCAACTTTTGCAATCTACTTCCTGACAAAAGACAAGAAGATGAAGAGTCTGTCGTCTTCTGCCGGCGTTTCGGCTCTTTTGGGCATTACTGAACCTGCTTTGTTCGGTGTCAACCTGAAATATCGCTTCCCGTTCTTCTGCGCATTGATTGGTTCGGGCATCGCTTCGGCATTTGCCGGTTTTGTCAAAGTTATCGCCGCATCCCTTGGCTCGGCAGGATTCCTCGGCTTCCTTTCGATTTATGCAAAATCGATTCCGATGTACGTCGTTGCCGAACTCATCTCATTTGCAATCGCATTTGCTTTGACGTATGCATACGGCAAGAGTCACGAAGCACGACTCAATCCGGTTGCGCCGCAAGCTCCTGCTGAATCTGCAGAAGCCAAAGAAGTCAAGGCTGAAGCAGCCGCCGTTTCCGGTGTGGAAAATGCGGAAATCTGCTCACCGGTCGACGGCAAGTCAGTTGATTTAAGCGAAACAAACGACGAAGTTTTTTCTCAAAAGATGATGGGCGACGGTGCTGCCGTGATTCCTGAAGATGGGACGATCTATGCACCGATTGACGGTGAAATCACGGTTGCCTATGAAACGAAGCATGCGTATGGAATCAAAGGCGACAACGGTGAGGAAGTCTTGCTCCATATCGGAATCGACACCGTTAATTTGAAAGGCGAGAATTTCACGTCAAACGTCGTTCAAGGACAACGCGTCAAGAAAGGCGACGTTTTGGGAACAGTCGATCTTGCTGCCGTTAAGAATGCCGGCTACGATCCGACCGTCATGGTTATCGTGACGAATACGCCAAACTACAAGTCCGTCGTGAGAATCGATAACTCCAGCGTCAAGCATGGCGACGATTTGATCGCGCTTGAAGCATAAAGAAAATTTTTAAAGAAAAAAAACAGCTATCCGCATGATGCGTACTCGAAAAATCGGCCTTTCGATTTTGGGACGAGTCAGTGACGATGGCTGTTTTTTTGTGATTGTATTAGAGATTTCTAAGAAATGTTGGCGCCGGGAAATGTTTCGATTGGAAATTGCGAAGAAAATTGCACACAGTGATATAATATCTGAAGAAACTATATTTAGAAAAAGAGGGGTTAAAAATGGTGACGCTGGCAGACGTGGCAAGAAGGGCAAATGTTTCCAAAATGACGGTTTCACGCGTGATCAACCATCCCGAGCAAGTAACGGATGAATTGAAAAAATTGGTTTTTGCCGCAATGCATGAGCTGGATTATCGCCCAAACGTTGCTGCAAAGGCTCTTGCCAAAAACAGAACGCAGATTGTCAAATTTTTCATTTTGGAAGAAATTTCAACCGTCGAACCATACTACATGAATCTTTTGCTTGGCATTTCGCTTGCGCTCAGCCGACATCAGTATTCGTTGCAGCTTGTCGCAAATAACAGCTTTGATCTTGGCGTATGCGACGGATACATTATTACGGGGATGCGAAAAAGCGACTATGAGTGGATTTCTCGAATCGAAAAACCAGTAATTTTGTTCGGGGAAAATCTGTACGGATATGATTTTGTCGATACGAACAATAAGAAAGGCGGGATGCTTTCAACGCGCTATGCGCTTTCGTTAGGGTATGACAAAGTCGTTTTTGTCGGCATTGATTTGAAAGAGGCATTCGAATATTCGCGAGAACGCGGCTATATCCAAGTGATGCAGGAATCTTTGAAGGAACCGGAAATCGTGCGGGTGGAAAACCATTCTCATAAGAGTCAGGAAATGCTTCAAAAAAATTGGGAAAAATATCCCAAAAATACGGCATTTGTCTGTGCAAGCGACCGGATTGCCGTCGGAATCGAGCGAGCAATCCAAGAAAAGGGCGCAAACATTCCCGATGATTACGGGATCATTGGCTATGATGGCATCTTTTTGGACCAGGTTGTGTCGCCAAGGCTTACAACTATCAGACAAGACGTTGCCAAACTGGGCGAAATTTGCGGTGAGATGCTGCTCAACAAAATCGAACAAAAGGGTAAAAAACAAGGATTCAAGCTGCTTGATCCGATGCTCGTCAAAAGAGAAACGACACGCCGAAAGGGAGGTAGCGAAAAAAGTTAGCGAAAAGCGAAAAATGTTATCGTTAACAATTTGAAACCGCTTGCGAAGAATTTGCTATGCCCTTAAACTCATAATTGAACGTATTATGCGAAGAAGGAAGGTTTTTTGAGTGGGAATCAAAAAATATCAGGACAGGATCATCTATCAGATATATCCGAAGAGCTTTAGGGACTCTAACGGAGACGGAATAGGCGATCTGCGGGGTATTATCGGAAAACTGGAATATTTAAAAGATTTAGGGGTTAATACGATTTGGTTGAATCCAATCTTTGTGTCACCGCAAATTGATAACGGTTACGATGTGTCGAATTATTATGCGCTCGATGAGAAGATGGGCACTCTGCATGATTTTGACGAATTCGTCGAAACTGCGCACTCTTTGGGCTTAGACGTAATTTTGGATTTCGTCATGAATCATACTTCGGACAAGCATCCGTGGTTCAAAGATGCAATCGCAAACGAGCGCAGCCTTTATCGCGACTATTATTTGTGGGCAAAGGGAAAAGACGGCAAATTGCCGAATAACTGGGGCTCATTTTTTGGCGGCAGCGTTTGGGAAAAAGATCCGCAAGCAGACGACGTTTATTACTTTCACTTATTTGACAAAAAGATGCCGGATTTGAATTGGAGAAATCCCGAAGTGAGACGTTCGATGGCAGATATTGCCAAGTTTTGGATCGATCATGGCGTTGACGGATTCAGGCTTGATGCTTTTATCCATATTGCCAAGGCCGATTTTGAGCAAAATATGCCTTCTCATGGAAAAAAGGGTCCGATTGTTGCCGAGCCATTTTTTGCAAACATGCCGCTTGTTCAAACGTATCTCCACGAATTCGTGAAGACGCTGCGCGAATATAAGCCGGATATTTTCATTTTAGGCGAGGCCGCCAGCGCAGACATTGATCTGGCTATTGATTATACGGACCCTTCGAGGGAAATGTGTGACACGGTCGTAACCTTTCGATATTTTGAGGACGACAAGAGCAAGCTCGATCCTAAACTTCCGGAATTCGGGCAGCCGTTGCCGTTTAAAATCGAAACGTTCAAGGATACGATGGTTACGTGGCAAAAGCGTCTGCAAAAAATCAGCTATCCGACGCTTTATTGGAACAACCACGATATGCCGCGGGTTTTGACGCGTTTTGCTGCCGAAAGCGAACATAAGAAGGCAGCGGCCAAAATGCTTGCGACTTTGATGTATCTTCAGCGAGGCGTACCTTGCATTTATTATGGCGAAGAAATTGGCATGGAGTCTGCTGTCTTGCCAAAAATCAGCGATTTTGAAGACCAGCAAGCAGACGAATTTTTCAAAGAAGCCAAAGAAGCCGGTGCAACGGAAGAAAAATGCCTTTTGATGCTTTCAAGAAGTCACAAGATGGCTGCAAGAACGGTGATGCAGTGGAACGAAAGCGAGTATTACGGCTTTTCGGCGACGAAACCTTGGAAGTACGGACAAACGAACGACGTGAACGTTGCAAATGAACAAAGCGACGGCACGAGCATCTTGAATTTTTACAAGTCTGTGCTTAAACTGAAGAAGAAGCCTTTGTTTGTTGAGGGCAATTTCGTTTTGGCCGATACGACGGATGATTTGTACGTCTATAAGCGGACGCTTGGCGACAGCGAAGCTTGGGTAATCTGCAATTTGGCGGATGCCGTTACTAAATACAGAGTTCACGGAAACTTGAGCGACAAGCACATCGTTTTACAAAACGGGAGCCTGAGTCTTAATGAAGAAAACGTTTTAACGCTTCCGCCGTTCGGAAGCCTGGTCTTTATGACAGAATAAGGAAAGAGAGGGAACGCAATGGAAATTTCAGCGTTATATCATCGCCCGGACAGCGAGATGGCATATCTTAAGACAAAAGATGCTTTTCAGATTCGCTTGAGAACAAAGCACAGCGATGTCAAAGAAGTCAAGCTGCTTTACGGAGATCCGTACGGAAACAAGATCAACGAAAAAGACGAAAGCACTTGGGAGCATGACGTCATTTTGATGGAGAAAACGTTTGAAACCAAATACCACGACTATTGGGAAACGGAAGTCAAGATGCCTTTGAACAGGCTTCAGTATGCGTTTCATCTGGTTGGCAACGACGGAGAAGAGATATTATATGACGACAGGCGCGTAATGCCTTATACGGAAGAAAACGAAGACAAGCTATCCTGTTTCAGGATGCCTTATCTTCATGAAATCGACCGCGTCAAAACGCCCGAATGGGTCAAGAAAACTGTTTGGTATCAGATTTTCCCGGAAAGGTTCGCAAATGGCGACAAGACTAATGATCCGACTGGAACTCTTCCTTGGGGGAGTGCCGATCCGACACCGACGAACTTTTTTGGCGGTGATCTGAAGGGAATTCTTGATCACCTCGACTATTTGCAGGATTTGGGTGTAAACGGACTGTACCTGTGCCCGATTTTTACCGCAACGTCCAATCACAAGTACGATACGGTCGACTATTTTGGAATCGACCCTGCATTTGGCGACAAGGAGACGTTCAAAGAGTTGGTTGATGCTGCCCATGAACGCGGGATGCACGTCATGCTTGATGCGGTTTTCAACCATATGGGCGATTTTTCGATTCAATGGAAAGACGTGCAAAAGTACGGCGAAAATTCCAGATTTGCCAAATGGTTCCACATCAACAAATTCCCCGTTTCTTATGATGAGACGGAAAATGCAGAGCATGCAAAAAATTTGACCTATGAAGTCTTCGCAACGACTCCGCATATGCCAAAACTCAATACCGCTAATGAGGAAACGGCAGAATATCTGCTTGAGATTGCGCAGTACTGGATCAAAGAATTTGACATTGATGCCTGGCGGCTCGATGTCGCAAACGAAATCGATCACCATTTTTGGAAGAGGTTTTATGCCGCAACGCACGAATTGAAGTCAGATTTTTACGTTCTCGGCGAAGTCTGGCACAGTGCTCAGGAATGGGTTGAACAAGAAGAATTTGATGCTGTGATGAACTATCCGTTTACTGAGTCGATTGCGCTTGATTTCGTCAAGCACGAAACGACGGCAAAAGAAATGGTATCGATGCTTTCCGAACATTTGATGAAATATCGCGATCAGACGAACGAAGTCATGCTGAATGCCATGGATACTCATGATACGGCTCGACTTTTGACGCTTTGTCACGGTAACAAAAAGCTTCAGCGTCAGACGCTTGCGTTCATGTTCACGCAGCCTGGTGCCCCTTGCGTTTACTATGGCACGGAAGTTGGACTCGACGGTGGCTTTGATCCAGGATGCCGCAAGTGCATGATTTGGGATGAGGAAAAACAGGATCACGAAATGTTTGCGTTCATGCAAAAGCTGATTAAGCTCAGAAAAGATTACGCAGATATTTGGTCGAAGGGAAAAGTCGAATACAGGAACGTTTGTGACGAAACGAACAGTCTTGAAGTCGTCAGAAGTTTTGACGGAGTTGAGTTGCATTGCTTCTTCAACGTGGGTGAAAAAGCACTTGAAGCGCCTTGTTTTGGTGAAGTCTTGCTCGGGCAAAACCTTAAGAATGACAAGGTTGAAAAAGACGGCTTCATAATCGTAAAGAAATAAATTTTTCAAGGGCGGGGCAAACTATGCCTCAAATTAAGGATCCGGATGATTTGCAAATAATTGCAAATCATCCGGTTTTTTTGTATTAGTGACGATCGCCTTCCATGATGGAAATAAGCAAATAGCTTGGCGTGATGATTTAGCGAGTGCTGCATTTAACGAAAAAAGAAGAATGTTTACAAAATCAATCGGCACCATAATGTAAGCGCTACAATATGTTACCGGTAACACCCTGTAATCGGTTGCATAAAGGAATATGATGACGCATAATAAAACTTGTAAGAAAACGAATTAACCTAAAGGGGGATTTAAAATGAACAAATATATCAAGAAAGCTAGTGTTTTAGCTATTGCGTTGGGTGCAACCGCGTCATTGGCTGCTTGCGGAAACAGTAAGAGCGGATCCGATTCCTCAAAGAAGACGATTACGATTTCAGTTGACAAAGGCTACAAAGATTATATCAATGAAGTCAAAGGCAACTTTGAAAAGAAGAACAACGTCAAGGTTGTCGTAAAGACGAAGGATGCTCTGGCAACTTTGGACGCTTTGAAACTTGACGGACCTGCAGGTAAAGCTGCTGACGTGATGATGGCTCCGTTTGACAGAGTCGGCGTTTTGGGCAAGCAAGGCCAATTGGCTGACGTTAAGCTTGTCTCCGGTCGCTACGATTCACGCGACAAAAAACTTGTTACGCTTAATGGCAAGCAATATGGCGAACCGGCCGCAATAGAAACGCTCGTTATGTACTATAACAAGAATCTTATCAAGACGGCTCCTAAGACGTTCAAAGATCTTGAAGCTCTTTCCAAGGATTCAAAGTACGCATATGCAAACGACAAGACCAAAAACGTCGGGTTCCTTTGCCAATGGACAAATTTCTATAACGCTTACGGCTTGATCAAAGGTTATGGCGGCTATATCTTCGGTGACAACAATACAAATCCTAAGAAGCTTGGCTTGAACAACAGCGGTGCAGTTGAAGGCTTGACATACATCACTGACTGGTTCAAGAACGTTTGGCCAAAAGGCATGCAGTCAAAGACTTCAAACGAAAACTTCATTACGGATCAATTTACGTCCGGCAAGACTGCCGCAATCATCGATGGTCCATGGATGGCCGCAACATATAAGAAAGACAAGGTCAACTATGGCGTCGCAACGATTCCGACGTTGGACAACGGTAAAAAATATCAAGCATTCGGCGGCGGCAAGGCATGGGTCGTTTCAAAGTATACGAAGAATAAAGCAGTTTGCCAAAAGTTCATCGACTATCTGACAAACGACAAGAATCAAGAGAAATTCTACAAGGACGTTCAAGAAGTTCCTGCCAATCAAAATGCTCGCAACTATGCAATCAAGAATGGTACGGAATTGTCCAAGGCCGTTATCAAGCAATTTGCTTATGCAGATCCGATGCCTAACATTCCGGAAATGGCCGAAGTTTGGACAGGTGCTGAAAACTTGGTCATAAATGCGGCTTCTGGCAAGAAGACGCCAAAGCAGGCGGCAGATGCTGCTGTAAAACAGATCAGTCAATCGATTGAACAAAAGTATAAGGATTAGACAAGGTGTGGAGCCGAACGGTTAGTCCCCGCGTATCCAAGTCGCACTTGCGACGGGTAAGCTCGTCTTGCCCGAGCGAGGGTGCTTGGGACAAGGGGGCTGTGAGGCGAAACCCGATTATGACAAGGTGCGAAGACCAGCCGCCTAACAAGGCGGTAGATAAGGAGGGGCGCGAGTGATCAGCGCAAGCGCAGTCGTGATGCGTCACGAACTTATCATGAGCCTTGTTGCTGGTCTGAGCCCGATTATGACAAGGTGTGGAAGCGAGCGGTCATGAGCCCGTACGCAAGCATTGGGCGACCGAAGGCGAGCTTGCCTCGTCCAGGGAGTCCTTGCTTGCGATAGGGGGAATGCGAGCTGGAACCCGATTATGACAAGGTGTGGAAGCGAGCGGTCATGAGCCCGTACGCAAGCATTGGTTTCAGCCGCTTGGCTTGCCCATTCATCTTTGATGCTTTTCAAATATTTTTCAGAAGAGTTTGGCAATCAGCCAAACTCTTTGATTATGAAGGCTTTTGCTTTCGCCAATAGCAATTATTTATGTCGTTTTAAAGGAGTGGGATTTAAATGGAAAAGTTGAATCCAAAGAAAACAATGTGGCTTTCTCTGATTCCTGGACTTGGTCAATTAAAAAATGGTCAAAAGGCTAAAGGAATCATCTTTTTAGGCATCTTTGCTCTTTTCATCATTGAAATGGCCGTTTTTGGTTTCAATGCCTTGGTCGGGCTTGTTACTCTCGGGACGGTTGCCGGAAGAGATCATTCGATGTTCCTGATGGTTCGAGGAACGCTGCAATTTTTAATCACGATTATCTTTTTGATGTTTTATGTTGCCAATGTTAGAGATGCCAAAAAGACAGCGGAAGCAATCAATCGAGGCAAGGACGTTCCTAAGACTTGGAAGGAAATGTGTGCTTCGCTGACGACTGACGGTTTTCCTTATTTGCTGACGTTCCCGGCATATATTTTAATGATTTTTACGATTATTTTGCCCGTCCTCGTAACGCTGCTTATGGCATTTACGAATTACGATTTTAATCATATTCCGCCCGCATCTCTTATTTCATGGATCGGTATTCAAAACTTCCACGATATGTTTATGCTCAGTTCCTATCGTGCGACGTTCGGTGCGGTCTTTGGATGGACGGTAATTTGGACGTTGTGTGCTTCAACGCTTCAAATCGTGCTCGGAATTTTCACGGCTGTCGTTGCTCACCAAGATTTCATCAAAGGCAAAAAAATCTTTGGGATTATTTTCTTGCTGCCATGGGCCGTCCCTGCATTTGTCACGATCATGAGTTTTTCAAATATTTTCAATGATTCGGCTGGTGCGATCAATATCCAGGTAATTCCGTTTTTGAATCATTTCCTGCCGGTTCATATTCCACAGATCAGCTGGATGACTGATCCGTTTTGGACAAAGGTTGCTTTGATCATGATTCAAGGCTGGCTTGGTTTCCCGTATATCTACGTGCTGGTAACCGGTATTTTGCAATCAATTTCTGACGATTTATATGAAGCTGCAACGATTGACGGCGCAACGCCGGTACAAAAGTTCAATCACATTACGCTGCCTGCAATTTTGGCCGTTGCCGCACCGACGTTCGTGACGCAATATACGTTCAACTTCAACAACTTCACCATCATCTACCTGTTCAATAATGGTGGCCCAGGAGACGTTGGCGGTGGTGCCGGAAATTCTGATATCTTGATTTCATGGATCTATAAGCTGACGACCGGCACTACGCCGCAATACGGACTTGCTTCTGCAATCACGCTGATTATTTCGGCAATCGTCATTGCGGTTTCGTTGTTCGTATTCAAGAAGTCGCATGCATTTGACATGGATTAGAGAGGGGAATGATTAAGATGGCTGAACAAATAAAAGTCAAAAAGCAAAGCTCGATCAAGAGGAACCGTTTCTTAAAACATTTCTTCACGTATCTGTACATGATTTTGCTTTCGATAATTATTATCTATCCGTTGCTGATTACGACGATGACTGCATTTAAGAGCAGCGACGTGGTTGCCTTTACGCTTGATTTCAGCGGGCCATGGACGTTGAACAACTTCAAGGAATTGTTCACGGATACGCTTTACGGTACTTGGTACGGAAATACGCTCATCATCTCTATTTTTACGATGTTTGTTCAAGTTGCTGTTATTACCCTTGCAGGGTACACATATTCGCGCTATAACTTTGCCGGCAAAAAGTGGTCATTGACTTTCTTCCTTGTCGTTCAAATGGTACCGACAATGGCGGCTCTGACTGCTTACTACGTTTTGGGCATGTTGCTTAATGGGCTTGATCATGACTGGTTCTTGATTTTGATCTATATCGGCGGAGGCATTCCGATGAATACCTGGCTGATGAAAGGATATTTTGACACCGTGCCTTATGACTTTGACGAATCGGCCAAACTTGACGGTGCCGGCAACTTCACTATTTTCTGGAAGATCGTCATGCCGCTTGTCAAGCCGATGATTGCGGTTCAAGCGCTGTGGGCATTTATGGGACCGTTCGGCGATTACATGACGGCTCGCTACCTGCTTCGCGAAGAGGAGAATCTGACTGTTGCCGTTGGGCTGCAGGAATTCATCTCAGATCCGAAAAATCAACAAGTTGCCTTGTTTGCCGCAGGTGCTATTCTGATTGCCCTTCCGATCTGCGCATTGTTCTTCTATCTGCAAAGATATTTCGTAACCGGTTTGACGGCCGGCGGTGCCAAGGGCTAACGGAAATTTTGGAGGCATGGGAGCTAACTTTCTCCCATGAACTCCTTTAGCTTAATTAATTGCTAGGGAACCGGGAATCCGGTTCCTTTTTGTTTTGAAAAAATGCAGAGCCGCGTATTTAGGGAAAGTTGACGTATCGCCTTTGCGAGCGATTGCAAACGTGGTAAAATTATTTGTATAAAGTACTTGAAACGAGGTTTTTATAATGAAAGACGCATTTCCGTCAAATTATTTCGCATCATGGACGTCACCAGTAAAAATGTTTACGAATCGCAAATCAATGAAGTGGTGGCAGCTGATTTTGGTATTCGTTTTCTTGTTTGCGCTTGTTTTAACACCGGTTCCGCTTTATTATCAGCAAAAGACGACGGTCGATATCGGTGAATATATGCCTGAGGTTTCGCAAATGCTAAATGATAAGGAAATGCAGCAAATTGCCAAGACTGCTTCATATTCCAAAGATGAATATTCATTTAAGAATTCGCAGGTTCTCAAAAACGAGAAAGGACGTTTGATGGGCATCAATTTGCCGAAAAAACAGGTAGACAAAGCAAAATCGGCAGTCGTCATGTGCGACAAATTTTTCTATTTGAGAGATTGCAAGGTAACCTACAAGATTTTTTATAACGAAAAATATGCACCGAATGAAGGCAAGTTGAAAGAACAGCTTGTGAAAACTTGGTATCTTAGGAATAAGGCGGCAATTGCATTTTCAATGATGTTTCTTGTGGGATCCATGTTTTTGATGACGGATGTTTTGATCATTCTTGTCGGAAGCATCTTTTTATGGCTTGCAAGAAAGAGTCCGATGATTACAATCGGAAGCTTCAAAGAAGCAGTCAACGTCATGTTAAATGTTTTGGGGCCGGCATCGTTGGTGGCATTTGTTTTCGGGACTGTGCATTTCGACTTGTCATTGATGACGGCCGTGCAATCGGCTTCTGCAATCATTTTGATGCTTGTCGTATATACAAAAACTCACTTCAATGATTACTATGTTGAAAAACGCAAATAACTTGATTTTTAAGTTATAATATAGACAGTAGAAAATCAGGTGAGGTAATAGAAATGGACAAAGCGGCAATTTTTCATCACCCAGAAAGCGAAATGGGTTATTTGACCAAACAAAACAAGTATTGCGTGCGCTTGAGAACAAGGCATGGAGACTTTGCGCGAATCAGAGTAATTTATGGTGCTCCTTGCGCAGAAGCACTGAGGAATATCGAGGGCAATACTTGGGCTTTTGACCAGCTCGAAATGACAAAATATTTGGTGAATGGCGAGTTTGACTACTGGGAGGCTTTGTTGCCGGTTTCGTCCAAGCATCGCATCAAGTATGCTTTCAGACTGCTTGATGCAACGGATGGAGAATATCTTTACGGTGAAAACGCGCTGAAAATCTTCAACCTTCAAAACGTTGCTCAGATGCGAGGATTCATTACCCCTTATCTGAATAAATGCAGTCAAAAAATTTCAAACGATTGGGCTCAAAAAACCGTGTGGTATCGCGTGATGCCGGATCGTTTCGCTAACGGAGACGAAACAAGCGATCCTAAAGGTGCAGATGACTGGAACAATGATCCAATGAAGGCCAGTCTTTTCGGTGGTGACCTTCAGGGAATCATTGATCATTTGGATCATCTGCAAAAGCTTGGGTTCAACGGACTGTATTTGACACCGGTATTTTCCGCATATTCAGGACATAAATTTGATACAATCGACTTTTTTCAGGTTGACAAAAATTTCGGTACGAAAGAAACTTTGAAAAAACTGGTTGAAGCCGTGCATAATCGCGGGATGCACGTGATGATGGATATTTGTTGCGACCACTTGAGCGATTTTTCGCTCGAATGGCAGGACGTTCGTCATTATAGCGAGCGCTCGTCTTACGCCAAGTGGTTCTTGATTGACAAGTATCCTGTTCGCTACATTCCAAGCGACATTCCTGATTACGCTAAAATGCTGACTTATGAAGCTGTTGACGACAACCCTCATCAGCCAAGACTCAATTTTGAAAATGCAGAGGTTCAAGATATGTTCAGCAATGTTTTCAGGTACTGGACAAGAAATTTCGGAATCGATGCATGGTGTTTGAACAATGCGGATGAGCTGCCTGACTCGTTCAAGCGACGTTTAAAAGATGAGCTGCGTTTACTTGATCCGAGCGTCATGCTTGTTTCCAAGGGACGCCTCAAAGCAAATGACGGTTCAGAAAACGTGCTTGATGTTGTCTTTTCGAATTCGTACTCATGCGAGATTGTTGATGCGTTCACCAAGGGCGACGTGACGCCCATTGATTTGAGCGACTCGCAAGTTCAGACTGCTTCCAAGCGACGCTCTTCGGCTATTCCTTGCGACATATTGGAGTTCGATGCACCGGATACGGTTCGGCTGATTGACGCATGCGGCGGAAATGAAGAACTTTTGAGATCATTGCTGGCTTTTTCGTTCATGCAGATTCAGGCCCCTTGTTTTTTGTACGGAACCGAGGATTTGCTGTCGGTCAAAGCGGAAGAAAAAGATGAAAATTCTGGTGAACAGCCGTTTTTAAATGCGAGTCAAAGTCCGTCCTTGCAACCGACGATGAAGTGGGAAAAAGAAAAACAAAACGCTACGATGACGCGTTTTGTTTCACGCTTGACCGCAATCAGAAGAAAATACATCGAGATTTTGACCAAGGGCAGCTTTGAATGGGGGCAGTGCAGCAATAAGACGGGTTTCATTACGTTTACGCGAAGACTTGGCAAGCAGCAACTGTTTTGCTGCTTCAATTTGGGTTACGGCAGCATCCGAATCGTGACGCCGAAAAATGCCAAATTGCTTTTGAGTCAAAATTTGATGGAAAAGGATTCGCGCTTAGGCAAGCAGGGGTTTGTGATTGTGGAAATGTAAAGGTGTGGAAACGAGCGGTCATGAACCCGATTTAGACAAGGTGTGGAGCCGAACGCTCAGCCCCCGCGTATCCAAGTCGCACTTGCGACGGGTAAGCTCGTCTTGCCCGAGCAAGGGTGCTTGGGACAAGGGGGTTGTGAGGCGAAACATGATTATGACAAGGTGTGGAGCCGAATGCTCAACTGAATAATGATTTAAATCCGTGCCATGATTGGTGCGGATTTTCTCTTGTTCTGGGAGGCACGCCAAGATTTCACTTAAATTTACGGACAAAGAGCCCATTTTCATCGATTTGTCCGTAAACGGCAGTGATTTTGCCAAAGGCAGTGCTGCGCATCATTTGCTCAATCACTGCACCTGACCTCGGTTACGGGCAAATCGTTGCTTTTTGAAATTTGCCCGTAATCTGAGACCACACGGCTTTGGCGAAGGTAACCGAGTAGAACATTTTTCCGAATTTTGGAGATTTTGTTCTACTTTCGGATCCGCGCACCCTGAATTTGGACCAACCGGTAGACAAAAATGAGGCATTCACCCCGGTTTTTGTCTACTTTCGGATCCGCGCACCCTG
>Ga0256405_10005298_pt1 | contig 22574 bp, 21 predicted proteins | sample RumenRJG_02DNA_FD_189096 | JGI IMG/M metagenome (GOLD analysis project Ga0256405, IMG submission 189096) | Bovine rumen microbial communities from Lethbridge, Alberta, Canada - RJG_02 | ecosystem: Host-associated > Mammals > Digestive system > Stomach > Rumen | place: Canada: Alberta... | reverse complement strand
ACTGATTCAGGATAATCTTACAGACATCCTGATGTTCAAACATAAAATGAAAAAGGCCTATCTATGACAGGCCTCATTTAATTGTTTTAATATCAATTAACCTAAGCTGGTAACTTCTTTCCACTCAGTTTCAGTGAAAAGCTTGGTTAAGTCAATAAGAATTAACAGATCATCCTTTCTGTTGCATACACCAGAGATGAACTGAGCATTCTCTTCAGTACCAACGTTAGGAGTCTCATCAATATCTGCAGTATTAAGATCTGCTACTTCTGCTACTGAATCTACGAGAATACCGATAACATGCTTCTCAGATTCAATAATCATAATACGGGTGTTGTCAGTAACATCAGTTGGAGGAATACCAAAACGTGAACGGGTATCAATAACTGTTACTACGTTACCACGCAGATTGATAATACCGAGCACATATGATGGTGCACCAGGAACTGGAGCGATATCAGTGTAACGCAATACTTCACGAACCTGCATTACGTTCACGCCATAAATTTCGTTACCTAACTTAAAGGTTACCCAGCGTAAAAGTTCGCCCTTCTTATCACCGGTTACGTCAAGAATTGGATCGTTATTTTTTGTTGACATCTGTTTAAATCCTCACAATTCGATTAAACACGTATAGTGTTATTTATTTAAATTGTATATAACTTTTTGAGTTTTATATGTTTGTAAGTTGTAAACTTTGATCAAGCACTCATTTGCGTATCAAGATCTTTGAGATTTACTCCATTTTCAAACATCTTGATTAAAGCATCTACATGAAGCAGAGCACACATTTCCTTCTTTACAATGCCGGCAAGCCATGGTCTATTGCCTGCCTGCTGTCTCCAGGTAATGTTATCCTTGCTTAAAATTCTGTTACCTTCAAGCTCATCACAGCCAATTGACCATAATGTCTTGTCAAGTACAATCATGTACTCATAATTATCGGCTTTAGGTGCGTCAGACTTTACCCATTTTAATGTATCAACAACATTCATTTTATTGCCGCGTACATCCGCAATACCCATGAACCATTTTGGCTTACCAAATAATGGTGTTACCTTTGCACTCTGGAAAATACCACCTAAATTTACTAAAGGCACAGCAAACCTGATGCCTTTGACCAGGAAGAACAGCACCTGGAACTCATTAGGCATATCGATATTTTCCCATTCATATGGGTTTTCGTTCTGTGTATCTTCAGCGTTCTCTGCAACAGCCTGCTTCTGTTCAGTCTGAACTGATTCTGTCTCTAAAGCAGTTTCTGTCTGAGTTTCTACCTCAGTTTCGGTTTCAACTTCAGTTTCAGTCTGTGCAAGATTTACAACTTCCACCTTTTCAAGAAGTGAAGCAATGGATTTATGTTCAGCATATGGCAGTGATTCTGGAGTTGACTCTTCAACCTTGGAAACCATCTGAACCTCAGGAGCATTATCCCTGTCATCATCTTCCATTGGCTCTAAGGAAATGTCAGCAGAAGAATAATCTTCTTCACAATATCCTTCTCTCTGTTCCTCTGGCATATAGTCATCTGAAGCATAATCAATATCTTCTTCTGAAACTGCTCTCTGGCTGTTTTCATCTTCAAGAGCTATCTCTTGAACAGGATCTACAGATGCTTTATCTGATGGCTCCTGTACTTGATCATTCTGAAAAGAAGCTTCAGCCATAACAGGTTCTGCAGAAGGCTGCTCTTCTTGAGTTTCTGCGTCAAATGCTTCCTCATCAAGCATCTGTTTGAAGTACGCAACTAAGGTGTCATCGATATCATTTAATGACATGGCCTATTCCTCTTCCTCAAGCATTACGCCCATTGCATCTGCAACGATTTCAATATCTTCTGATTTCTTCTTTTCACCGTTAACTTTTTCTGGTACAGGTTCTTCTTCAACCTTCTCTAAAGTTACGATGGCAGCTGCTGCAGGTGAAATTTTATCCGGGTTCTGCTCAAGTTCTTTTGAAATCTGGTATTTTAAAAGATTATGGTAAGCGACTGCACCTCTGCTCTTTTCATCGAGCATGGTAATAGGCATACCTCTTTGAGATGATTCACGGAAAAGTGTATCCACAGGGATCTGCTCTTCCCAAAGATTATTCTTATAATGAGCCTTTAAAAAATCCAGTGATGTACGAGATGCCTTGGTGCGCTTGTCATACATGGTAGGTACAACGGTAAAGTTGATTGCACACTTACCATCAGCCTTATTCATAATGGTAAAAGTTCGAACCATGCCTTCAAGTCCCTTTAAGGCTAAAAATTCAGTTTGAGTTGGCACTAATACAGAGGTGCTTGCAACAAGTGCATTCACCATCAGTGCACCTAAAACAGGAGGACAGTCAATTAAGGCAATATCGTAATCATCTTCAATAAGCTCTAGAGTTTTTGAGAGAATACGGCCAACACCAGCTCTTCCTGAAAGCTTTCTGTCGATAGTTGCCAGAGTCATGCTTGATGCAATAATATCAAGATTAGGGAAATTTGTATGAGTAATACATGACTGCACACTGTCTTTGGTCAGATCAGTCTGAGTGTAGAGGTCATACAAATTCTTTTCGATATTATTGTAATCAAAACCCAAATAACTTGTTAGTGATGCATGTGGATCAGTGTCAATGATTAAAACTCTTAAGTTTTCCTTCTGACACCATCCTGCTAGGGAGGCTACAGTGGTAGTCTTACCCACACCGCCTTTCTGGCTTGCAATTGCCCAAACTAACACAGCTGCTCCTTATTCACTGAAAAGAGATTTTTCAGCAAAATTCATATAATTATGCTTATTTTTGATTAAAGTTCAACTCAATACTGTTACCTTCACCGCGAACAAAATCAATATCACGGCTGCCTGCCTGACCTATTGATTCATCAGAACGCTTGCCGAAATCACCAAAACGGATTTCAGCATCGATATACTTCTCCTGACGCTTCTCCATAGCGTAACGGGAGATTGCAATTACAACCTTTCTGTTTAATGCTCTACCTGCTGAGGTACGGTTAGAATAAGTATTAGAGAATTCACCAAAAGCCTCAATAGCCATTCTTTCAGGATCTAAACCATTTCTTTCAAGTTCTGCAAGAACTGAAATAGCTCTCTGTGCAGACAGATCCCAACTGTTCCTGAAGATACCGTTTGGAATGAAGGTATCATCGGTATAACCTCTGACTCTGACGTAATTGTTAATATTAGAAAGAGCGATAGCTATTCTTGCAAGCACAGGCTTTGAAGGATTGAGCACAGAAGCACTGCCTTCGGCAAACAACAGACCAGAGTTGATGTTGATTGAAAGCCAGTGAGGATCTTCCTCAATCTGAATATATTTCTCCATACCTGTATCAGTGATGGCCTCTGAAACTGACTTGCGCACTGCATCAAAATGAGTTCCAACTTTACCCTGACCTTCAGAATCGGCATTAACATCAGATAAACCGCCGTTCTCAAATTTATCAGCAGAACCACCAGCCTGGAAACCACCATCACCCGAATCGGAACCACCCTCAGGTTTTGATGATTTTGGCACTTCATTCTTAGAAACAGTACTGTCACTGATAACAAGGTCGCCAGAAGATGAAGCAGAATCAGAAGTATTCTGACCTTCTTTGTGCTCATCAGAGCCTGAACTTTCAGAAGGTTCACTGGCACTTACAGTCGTCGATTCAACCTGAAAACTCATCATCATACCGCCATCGGTAATGACCTGTTTTCCTGAATCACCACCAGAGGATTTGGTCTGCTCTTCCATAGCTTCTTCAGTATCTTCTGAAAGCTGAGTAGACATGGAACCAGGGATCAGCAAAGCGCCGCCTGGAGATGAAATTGCTTTAGATTCAGTAAAAGCCTGAGAAATACTCTCCACCATAGCTTTAGCTTCAGACTGCTTAGCCATGGCAAACGCATAAAGAACCACGAACAGCGCGAACAGAAGTGTCATAAAGTCAGCGTATGACACCATCCATCTTTCAAGGTTTTCGGGCTCTGGTGGTTTCTTTTTCATTTTTTGCCTTAAAAATTTTTATAATTATATTTTTTTAGCCTTCAGCCTTCTCACCGGTGTAAATAGCAAGACGGCGCTTTAACATCATGGTGTTCTCGCCTGCTGCAATAGAAACAAGGCCTTCTAAGGTCATATACTTGTAAAGACCCATTTCACCGATAATTGACTTAACACGGTTTGAAGATGGAAGACAAATAATGTTAGCCACAACCAGACCGTAAATTGTTGCAACGAATGCCACCGCAATAGCAGGACCTAATTCATCAGGACGGTCAAGCAGGGACATCGCATGAATCAGACCTAACACCGCACCGATAATACCCATGGTTGGTGAGTAACCGCCCATAGCTTCGAGCATCTTTGCGTATGGTTCCATCTTTGCTTCTTCAACAGAGATGGCATTTTCTAAAATAGCTTTTAATGAATCCTTATCTACACCGTCAACGATCATCTGAATACCGTCACGAGTAAAATCATCAGAAGCAGAACCAATTGAATTTTCAAGAGCAAGAAGACCCTGTTGACGAGCGGTTGTTGAAAGACCGACTAAAAGTTCAACCTGAGAATCAAATGGGATCCTTGGAGGTGCTAAAGTCCAGAGCATGCACTTGAAGGCACCGATAATCTGTGGCAGAGGGAACTGTACCCAGGTTGCGAAGAATGATGCACCAACCACAACGAGGAACGCAGGAAGCTCCAACATCATTGCAGGGTTGGTACCCTCAATCATCATCGAACATGTAATACAGCCGATAGCTAAGAAAATACCTAAAAAGTTCATATGGAAACCTTAGTACTATGACATTTCCTTGACAATGGAAGGAGCAATTTCCTGAAGAGGTAACACCAGTTCAGCAACTCCTGCATTTACAATTGCCTGAGGCATACCGTAAACAACACATGTCTCCTCGTTCTGAGCCCAGATTACAGAACCTTTTTTCTTTAAGATACTGCATCCTTCACAGCCGTCTGACCCCATACCGGTAAGAATCATACCTAATACTTTTGAATCATAGATCTGAGCTAATGAAGCAAAGGTAACATCAACACAAGGGTTATAGGTAAGTTTGCCCTGATCAGTAATAATTCTGATACGGGTCTGTACACCTACCTTCTCAAAAATCATCTGCTTGCCACCTGGGGCGATATAGCAGGTACCTGGCTCAAGAATATCACCATCCTTGCCTTCAACAACATGAAGCTGACTCATACCGTCAAGACGGGATGCGAATGTCTGAGTAAATGAACCTGGCATATGCTGAACCACAATCACAGGAACATTAAGTTTTGGAAGCTTAGGAATAATTTCCTGAAGCGCAATAGGACCACCGGTTGAACTGCCGATAGCAACAATCTTATGAGTCTTGCCTGACTTTCTGAATGCAGTAGTTTCAGCCTTGTGGTCACCAAATGTGAACTTTTTAGCTGCTGCTGGTACACCAGGATCCTGAACTAAAAGATCACTAATCTTCTTAAACTGACCTAAAGCCGCACCAGAAGTTGCAGAAGCAGAAGAACTTGCAGGAGCTGAAGCTGGAGCAGTTCTTGAAGCTAAAGTAGAAGGTCTGGATAAAGTTGATGCAGCACCAGGACGTGCAGTAGTTGCAGTTGCCAATGAAGGACGTGCAGCAGTTGTAGTAGCCAGACGAGCTGAAGCTACAGTAGATGTTGCAGGACGGGCTGATGACAGAGTTGAACTTACAACGCGTCTGACACGTGATCTTGATACAGTCTTGATAGACTGAATAAGAGCCTTGGTTGCATCCTCTCTGCGATGAGCAATATCATCAAAATTCTTTGGCATGAAGTCGATAGCACCGGCTTCTAATGCCTTGAAGGTTGCGCTGGCACCTTCATGAGTTAATGATGAAAACATAAGCACAGGTGTTGGACACTTGGCCATGATCTCCTTAACTGATGTTATGCCATCCATGACTGGCATTTCCACGTCCATAGTAATTACATCAGGACGCAACTTTACAGTCATATCAACGCCTTCTTTACCGTCTTTTGCTTCACCTACGACGCTCATTGTAGGGTCTGACTCAATTATCTCCTTAAGACGTTTACGGAAGAAACTGGAATCGTCAACAATCAATACTTTGGTTGGCATAACCTATCCTTAATTTTTATAATCTTTTATGACTGAACACGCTCTGCGTTCTTGTGGGCATATGCTCTCATTAAACCAGGAATATCCAGAATCAGTGCAATACCACCATCAGAAGTTACGGTTGCACCAGCCATACCAGGAGTATGTCTAAGGACATCATCTAATGGCTTGATAACAACTTCTTCCTGACCTAACAGCTCGTCAACAACAAAGCCTACAAGCTGAGCTGCAGAAACCTGCACTAATACAATATGAGCCTTATGCTTTAAATATTCCTTGATAGACACATTATCAAACCACTGCTTCAAGAAGAACAGAGGTATTGCCTTATCACGGATAACGATAGTGTTAAGACCATCAACATTACGCATAGACTCAAGGCCTAAATAGAAGATTTCTGATACAGATGTTAATGGCAGAGCAAATGTTCTGTGAGATACGGAAATCATCAGAGTTGGCAGAATAGCCAGTGTTAATGGAACCTTAATCTCAATGGTGGTACCTTCACCATAGGTTGAAAGTACATGCACAATACCATTTAACTTTGAAATATTGGTCTTAACAACGTCCATACCCACACCACGACCGGAAATATCGGTAACGGTTGAGTTAGTTGAGAAGCCAGGTGCAAAAATAAGATTCAAAGCATCTGCATCTGACAGTCTGTCAGCTGCTGATTCATCTAACACACCCTTCTTAACAGCTACAGCTCTTAAGATATCAGGATCCATACCCTGACCATCATCAGAAATTCTTAACAGAATATGATCACCCTGCTGAGATGCAGAAAGCAGAACTACACCAGTCTCTGGCTTACCTGCAGCTAAACGTGCAGCAGGATCTTCAATACCGTGGTCACAGCAGTTACGAACCATATGAATCAATGGATCTGCAAGAGCATCCACGAGGTTCTTGTCAAGCTCGGTATCCTCACCTTCCATTCTCAGCTCAATCTTCTTGCCGAGTTTTCTTGCAAGGTCACGAACAACACGAGGGAAACGACCAAATACCTTCTTAACAGGCTGCATTCGGGTCTTCATAACGGAGTTCTGAAGATCACCAGTTACAACGTCAAGATTGGAAATAGCCTTGCTCATCTCCTGATCTGAACGACGTGAAGCCATGTTAACCAAACGGTTACGAACTAAAACGAGCTCACCTACAAGATTCATAATGTCATCAAGAATCTTGGTATCAACACGTACTGTAGTATCTGCATCAGCAGCTGCCTGTGCTGCTGGCTTGCCCGCATCCTTTGCAGGAGCTGCAGATGGTTTTGCGGCAGCTGCAGGAGCTGCTGGTTTTGGAGCAGGTGCTGGTGCTGCAGGTTTTGGAGCAGGAGCTGGAGCGGCAGCTTTTGCTGCTTCCTCATTAGCCTTCTCGTACTCATCACCTGAAGCAACTTTAAGCTCATCCTTAGCAGCATCGGAAGCATTCTGAAGCATCTTGTCAAAATCAGCATCAGTTGCATCCTTAGCATTGTCATTATCAGCACCAGGTGCATGGCCCTTACCATGTAACTGATCTAATAACGCTTCGAATTCTTCTTCAGTAATATCATCAATAGATGAATTGTCCTCTGCAGGAGCCGCAGCAGGTGCTGGTTCTGGAGCTGGTGCTGGCTCTGGTTCTGGAGCTGGAGCAGGTGCTGCAGCAGGAGCTTCAGCTGCTGGAGCTGTATTACCTGCGGCTAAAGCATGTAATCTGTCAATCAGTTCCTGATCAGGATCTGAAAGAGCCTCGCCATTCTTTACTGCATCAAACTTGGTAGTAATCTCATCATATGCCTGAAGCACAGCATCCATTAAGTCTGGAGACATTGAAATACGACCATTGCGTAATTCATCGAACAAACTCTCAGCTGCATGACATACCTCTACTAAAGGAGTTAACTGCAGGAAGCCTGCACCACCTTTAACAGTATGGAATCCTCTGAAAATTGCATTCAGAAGATTTTTATCATCCGGTGTTTTTTCGATCTGGACTAGCTGTTCATTAAGATTCTCAATGATCTCTCCAGCTTCTACTATAAAGTCTTGTAGAATTTCCTCATCCATTTGTTGATCTCCGTTATTAGAATCCTAAGCTTGCAAGTAAATCATCAACGTCGTCCTGACTGGTAGCAACCATTTCAGTTTGCTTGGTACTTTCAGGAGCAGGACCTTGAGGAACGAGACCTACTACAGATTCGTGTTTATCTAATACTGCTTTCTTTTCTTCTTCGCTAAAGTACATCAGGAATTTCAGCAATTTGTCTTCTACTTCTCTTACAAGTGAAATAACCTTCTGAATCATCTGACCGGTTAAATCCTGATAATCCTGAGCCATTAAAATTACATTTAGCTGCTCTACTACTTTTTCGGCATTATCTTTAGTATCGTGAATTAATCCGTCAACATTTCGGCACAATGTCACAAAATTATCACGATCAATGCGTCCGTGCATTAAAGAATCCCATGCTGGAAGCAGATTTTCAATTGAGGTTAACAGACTTCTGGCTAAAGGTTCACATGCGTCCACAGCATCTAAAGTTGTAGTTGCAGCATTATCTGTCATATCAATAATTGAGCTTAAACGTTCAGAGGCCTTAGGAATATCCACATTGGCGATTACCTTCATTCTGTCATCGCTTGCAAAATCCTTCACTGCATCATGCAGATTTCTAGTTAAGGTACCTACGGTAGAGAAAACGTCTTCGCCTCTTGCAACATCAAGAGTTCTGGCGATAGCTACAAACTTTTCTTCAGCTTCATCAATCATTCCCGCCTCAATCAGACATCTGATATCTTCAAGATCGTCGATTGTAAGCATTCTTGATTCTTCAATGGACATATCAAAGCCCCTTAGTTACAGTCTTTATTTATTTATTATTATTCAAAACGCTCGAAAATCTTATCTAATTTTCCTTTGAGTGTTGCAGCAGTAAAAGGCTTAACAATATAGCCATTAACACCAGCCTTGGCTGCTTCAATAATCTGCTCGCGCTTTGCTTCAGCTGTAACCATGAGTACCGGCATTGCCTTTAACTTAGGGCTCTTTCTGATTGCTTTTAACAGGTCAATACCCTGCATAATTGGCATATTCCAATCAGTAACTACGAAATCAAAATCACCAGCCTCAAGCATTGGCAGTGCGGTTGCACCGTCATCTGCTTCATGGGTGTTATTGAATCCCAAATCTCTTAAAAGATTTTTAATAATACGTCTCATTGTTGAGAAATCGTCAACAATAAGGATTTTGATGTTCTTGTTCAAGATAATCTCCTCTCTACAGAAAGAATCCAGAAACGTACTTGTACTCTATTACTTTATAGGCACTTTCTTAGAAAATACAAATACAAAACCACAAAAATGGGAATTAACCAACTATTTTCCGCACCAATCTTTGAGCATAGCACGTAATCTTGCCATTGATTGAGATAAAAGTTGACAAATTCTCGATTCACTCAGCTCTAAAACCATGCCTATTTCTTTGAGGTTAAGCTCCTCATCATAATAAAGAGCTAAAACCTGCTGTTCACGCTGAGGTAAGTTCTTAATTGACTCTGCAAGTGCAACCTTGAATTTACTGGTTGCAAGGAGGTCAAACAGCTTATCTTTGCGGACATCACTGTCATCTCCTATTACATCGTCAGTTACGCCTAAATCTTCAATACCAATCATCTGAGATGAGGCAGAGTCCACAAGCATCTGGTTATATTTTTCAAGTTCAACACCAAGCTCATTGGCAATTTCAATGTCTTTTGGCTCTCTGCCCAAAGAATGCTGAAGCTTGTTGATTGCACTGGCAATGCTTCTGGTGTTCTGATGTACAGAACGTGGTGCCCAGTCAGACTGACGCATTTCGTCAATCATTGCACCTCTTACTCTGATAGATGCGTATGTTTCAAAAACAGCGCCATGGCCGTCTTCAAAATGAGTTACCGCATCCATAAGACCAATCATTCCAGACTGGATTAAGTCATCTAGTTCTACACTGGCAGGAAGTCTTGCTTTCAGGTGAAGAGCAATCCTCTTAACTAATGGGGCGTACTTCTCCACGATCAGAGCCATATTCTGTTTGCTCTGAGCCTGATATGCTCTTGCTCCGTTTAAAACACCTGCCATAAAACTCTAAACTTATGAATATTGAAACAAAAAATTTAAATTTTTTTATAATATAACGGAAAATCAGCTAATTATCTGATTTCTTAGTGCCATTGATCAAATTTTCAACAAAAAATTCCAGATGACCACCTGCAACTTCAGGAATTGGCCACATGGTAATTCTGTTTGCAAGAGTCTTGAAAGCACGGGCAGCAGGTGAAGTTGGGAAGAAATCAACCACACATGAACGCTGTCTGATTGCCTTACGCATATTCATATCTACAGGAATACATGCTACAAGCTCTAAGGTTGCATCAATAAAACGCTCGGTTACGGTAACAAGCTTCTGATACATCAGTTTGCCCTCATCTAATGAGTGCAGAGAGTTACCGATAATCTTAAATTTCTTTACGCCATAGTCTCTTGAAAGAACCTTCATCTGAGCATAGGCGTCAGCTACTGAGGTTGGCTCATTGCATACAACCATCAGCACATCCTGTGCTGCACGGCAGAATGATAAAACCATGTCAGAAATACCGGCTGCTGTATCAACAATAAAGAAATCGATATCTTCTTTTAAGGTAGAAAAACCACGGATAAGTCCAGCATGCTGTTCCATTGACAATTCCACCATCTGCTTTAAACCTGATGATGCTGGAACAATTCTCAGGCCGTGAGGACCAGTCTGGATAATATCCTCTAGTTCACACTCACCGCTTAATACATGACCAAGATTCTTATCAACCTTTAATCCGAGCATAACGTCAATATTGGCAAGACCCAAGTCAGCATCAAAAAGCATAACTTTCTTACCCATCTGACATAATGCTACAGCAAGGTTCAGGGAAACACTTGACTTTCCAACGCCACCCTTACCACCGGTTACGGTGATAACTTTTACCCTGCGCTTCTTTGTTGTTGCATCTAAAGCCATTTTTCTTCCTTTTTCGCTTTAAATTAAATATTCTTATCCAAAGCATACTTTGCAACGTCATTTTCGACAGATGACAAAGCTTTGACTGCTATGTTTTTTGCAACAGGAACAGATAAATCCTCAGGAACTCTCTGTCCGTCTGTTATATACGAGAGCATAAGTTTTTGTTTAATACACAGACTTAATGCATCTGCAAGAGATTCGCTCTCGTCAATCTTGGTTAAAATCAAACCTTTAAGACCAATTGATGAAAAATGATCGTAGGCCTGTTCGAGCACTCTTCTCTGAGCTGTTGCTGGCAGAACAAGATAGTGCTTAAGTTTTAATTTTGACTGCTGTTTTAACTCTGCAAGTTGTGTGCCAAATCTTTCATCATAAAGTCCGACACCTACGGTATCAACTAAAACCAGGCTCTTATCCCTTAAGGTATGAAGCATCTGTGGCAGTTCATCTAATGACTTAACTGCAAATGCAGAGCACCCCATGATACGACCATAAGTCTTAACCTGCTCAACGGCACCGATTCGATAGTGATCGGCTGTTACAAGGGCAACCCTGTCAGCTCCGTACTTCATTACAAATCTTGCAGCAAGTTTTGCTAAAGTAGTAGTTTTACCGACACCTGCAGGACCTATCAGAGTCACAATACCGCCATCATTTACAACTTCATCGCTTCCAATGATAAGACGATGCTCAATGGTCTTTGCAAGTTCTCTCCATGCAAAGTTGAAACTTGCATCCGCATCGATGGTTTCAGCAAGTTCATGAGCTACAGACTTTTCAAAACCTGAACTGAGTAAAAGCTCATAAACCATTGCTCTTACAGGTTCTTCACGCTTTTTTGAATCAGCCATTAAACCTGCCAGTTCAAACTGAAGAAGACGTCTTATGGAATCAACCTCATGACGCATTCTTGAAAGTTCGTTCTTCTCAGACTCAGATTCTTCAGATATATAAGATGAAATGCCGTGAGTCTTTTCAACTTTTCTTTCAACCTCACGATGCTCTTCTTTCACGAAGAGATCACGCATTTCCTGCTGAGCATATAATGGAGCTGGTGGTTCACGTGATGGAGCAGCTGCACTGGCTGTACGCTTTGAGGATGCAACCTGCTGCTGTTTTGCCTGCTCCTGTTTCTGGCGCTCTAAAATCTCTAAAAGGCTCTTGGCAAAAGCTTCCTGCTTTGATGGAGCTGAAGATTTTGGAGCAGATGCCTTTCTTGATCCGCCTAAGGTTACCTCATCATCCTTAATGCTTCTTGAAGCAACCTGATCTTTAACTGAAGGTGCGCTGTTTTCTACACCCGCTACAATCTCAACACCATTTTCGATGCGCTTGTTGGACATAATTACAGCATCAGGACCTAACTCTTCTTTAATCAGAGCAAGTGCCGATCTCATGTCTTTTGCAACAAAGCGTTTTAACTTCATATTATTTTTATATCTCTATTATTATCTTTTTGGGGCAATAATATACCTTATGCCCCCATTTTATTATGCAATTTTGGTGCGTTTGCTTATACAAGTCAATTAAATCAAGGCATTAACTATAAAAATTGTTAAGTTGATATAGGAATTTTTGCATAAAATGGAACATACATCTAAAATTATCACATGCCGCCATTGTTAATAGCCTGATTTGCGTTGCCAACCACAGAGACAATCTTAATCTGCTTGTCATCAGGAATTTCCTGGTAAGATAAAACCCTGAGTCCAGGGATCGTATTCTTAACAAAACGAGAAAGAGTTGAACGCAGCATACCTGATGTAAGTAAAATTGCAGGCTCTCCTTCCATTTCCTGATTTGCAGTTGCATCCATTAAAGAACGCTGGATTCTGTCTGCCATGCCAGGCTCTATACCAATACCCTCTGAACCACCTGTCTCTAATGACTTATGCAGTACTTTTTCGAGATCTGGGGCCAGTGTTATAACAGGAATAGTATTTTCAGAGCCTACAATATCCTGAATGATAAGACGGCGCAAACCGATACGGCATGCAGCAGTAAGTACTTCAGGATCCTGACTCTTAGGCCCGTATTCTACTAATGTCTCAAGAACAGAACGCATATCTCTGATAGGTACACCCTCGTTTAAGAGGTTCTGCAGAATATGAGTTAAAAGACCAAGACTTATAACTGATGGAACCAGACCGTTTACGAGCTTTGGCTGGCTCTTGGCTACGATATCCAGAATATTCTGTACTTCTTCCTGGCCGATTAAGGATGCACAGTTATTAGCTAAAATCTGTGATAAATGAGTTGCAATAACGGTTGAACAGTCAACAACGGTATAACCTAAACCTAAAGCTCTGTCGTTGTCCTGTTTTGCAATCCATACAGCATCAAGACCAAAAGCAGGATCTTTTGCTTTAAGACCTGGAATTTCGCCAAAAACCTGCCCCGGGTTAATCGCCATATCGCGCTCTGGCTGAATTTCAGCTTCACCAAAGGTTACACCCATAAGAGTAATACGGTAGAAGTTTGGACCTAAATCAAGATTGTCACGAATATGTACAGGAGGAATTAAGAAACCCAAATCCTGAGATAACTTCTTTCTTACGCCTTTTACACGGTTTAAAAGTTCACCTGACTGGTTCTTGTCAACCATAGGAATAAGTCTGTAGCCTACTTCAAGCCCGATAACATCAACCTCTGATACATCATCCCAGGATAATTCTTTCTGATCAGGAACCGGAGCACCGTTTTTAGCTGCATTTGCTTTCTGTGCAGCAGCCTTCTGTGCTTCAATTTCCTTTCTGACCTCAGCACGCTTAATCAGCAATCCGATAAGAGCACAAATGGCTGAGAGCATTATAAAAGCAAGATGTGGCATGCCAGGAACAATACCCATAGTAAAGAGTACACCGGATACAATGTACATGGTCTTAGGCTTTGAGAAAAGCTCTGAAACCACCTGCTGGCCCATTTCGGTCTTGGAACTGCTCTGTCTGGTTACAATAATGGCAGATGCTACAGATAAGAGTAATGAAGGGATCTGAGCTACCAGACCGTCACCAATGGTTAAAATAGCAAAGATGGTGGCAGACTCAGCAATGCTTAAACCGGCCATTGAACCAATCACGATACCACCTACAAGGTTGATAATCATAATTAAAAGACCGGCGATGGCATCGCCTTTTACGAATTTTGAAGCACCGTCCATGGAGCCGTAGAAATCAGCCTCACGGGTTACGTCAATACGTCTCTGTCTTGCTGTGTCCTGATCAATAATGCCGGCATTCAAATCAGCGTCGATGGACATCTGCTTACCAGGCATCGCATCGAGGGTAAATCTTGCAGAAACTTCAGCGATACGACCTGCACCCTTGGTTACAACCTGGAAGTTAATAATCATTAAGATGGTGAACACGATAATACCTACCGTGTAGTTACCACCCATAACCACGTTACCAAAGGACTCAATTACCTTACCGGCTGCAGCTGTTCCATCCTGACCATGAAGCAGAATCACACGTGTAGATGCCACGTTCAGGGAAAGTCTTAAAATTGTGGTTAAAAGCAGTACGGATGGGAATGATCCAAAGTCTAAAGGCTTTTGTGAATAAATAGCAACTAAAAGCACAATCATGGATAACGCAATATTCAGAGAGAACAGCATATCCAGTAAGAATGGAGGCATTGGCAGAGTGATCATGGACAGACAGGCTAATACCAGGATAGGTGTACCTATCTTGAACATAGACACTTTTTTATAGGCAGTAGAGCCAATTTCAAGGCCCTTTGCCACTTTTGAATTCGATTTAACTCCGGTTAAAAGTGAATTAAGCGCTGCCGGAAGTTTTAATTTACCTAATAAAGCCACGTGTCAAAATTCCGTAATTGATTTAAATCTTTTAACTGTTATGCAAAAATCTGGCCAGTTTCAAAGCTTAAGCTTTTTAATTTTCAAAGAGTTTATCAAATTCAGTTAAACTTGAAATAAGTTCTTTGTATTCCTGCCACTTACCTCTATAAATTTCCATTGCATAAGTGTGAATTACCACTTTTTGAGGAAGCTTGTCCTGATTTCTTATGATCTGATAGAACCTTGGAATGAGCACAAATTCAAGCCACTGCTCAAAACTCATAGTATCAAGAAAAAAAGGAGTCTGACTTAAAAATGCACTCTCATCTGGTCTGTTTGTGCCATTTGACCATAAGTTAAGGTTTTTTAGTGCCTTTTCAATATTGGCAAGAGCCAGCACCACCTTTGATTCTCTGGTTAATTTAGTGCTCATTGAAGTACTGCTCCAGAATATTTACGGCACTTAAAGAATCAATTGTCCCCTTATCCTTTTTAAGAGCTTTCAATCCACCGCGCTCAAAAATTTCCTCTTTGGCTGATGCAGAGGTCAGTCGCTCATCAATAAAAAACACATCCTTTTTGTATTTTTCTTTAAGACGATTGCCAAACTTTCTGGCCTTAAAGGTCATTTCCTGTTCAGTACCGTCCATATTCAAAGGAAGACCAACCACAAAAACAGATGGCAGCCAGTCTTTGACAAGCTTATCCAAAGCATTTGGATCAGGTATTCCATCCTTTGCATTAAGAGATTTTGCTGCACTGGCGGTTCTGGTAGTTGTATTGCCTGTTGCCACCCCTATGTGACCAAGACCGAAATCAAAGGCAAGAATAAAAGCCATTATCTGATACCCTTAAAATTAAAATCAGCTCGTCTTGACTGACCAAAAAGAGCAACAGCTAAAACCGAATACTCTTTAAGGGATTCATAACTCTCCTCTCCAATACGATCTCTAATCTCGCTTGGAAGAAGTGAAGTTGTGACAACCAGAGGTAATCCTTTTGCTCTTCTCAATCTTAATAGCTCAGGGAAAGTCAAGCGATCAAAATTGGTAAAGGACTCATTATTCTGACACAAACCGTCAATAATGAGCAAATCTACTGATACCATGCGATCCCACAGATTCTGCTTTTCAACCTTGTCTGCATTTGAATCATTTGAACTTGGGGCCCTTACTCTCTTGATATCAGAATAAGAATGAATTTCTACGTCAAACATCGAACTGGTTAGAACTTTATTGGCAACACAGTGACAGAGCACAGTTTTACCGACTCCAGGACCACCCTGAATTAACAGCAGACTTGGGGCAACTCCCAATGAATTAGCCATATTGACTGATGCACAAAATCCTTCAGCAGAAGCTAAGGCCTGAGAGTTATTGCTGTCAGTGATAACAGTCTGAAATGTCCACTTTGGATTTATGATATTTGATGAATGGAGTGATTCAATCTGATTTAGTCGCTTCTGTCTGCGTAAAAGAGCGATTTCACGGTGAGCCTCTAAAGCTTCCTTTCGACGAAGCTCCTGCATATCAACAGGCTCAAAATCCTGAGAAAAATCTATTTTTTGGTCGGTCAGCTTTTCAATAGCATTTACCAGTGTTAAAAAGCCGTTGTGCAGATTTTTGTTATTGCTTGACATAATTACCTCATTGAATGAGGTAATTTTATCAAAATCAAAAATTAAATAGTATGAAAAGCGTTTTACTTTTTGAAAAGAGTGTTACTTAATACTATTCTCCGCGTATTTTAAACAAAGGAGTGTTCTGAAGAGTCAGAGGATTGTCATGAGTAAAGAACATGATACCGTCATGGAAGGCATACAGTCTTGACTTGATTGAACCATCATAAGGATCAACAATTCTACCCAACTCATCCCCCTTTCTTACAAAGTCACCTGCTTTTTTCTTTTTGTAGAAGAAACCGGCATTAGGAGCCTGGATGGAAATTAACTCATTTTCATTGAAGATTTCTGAATCATAGGCAGGGTCAAAGGACTTCTTTAAAACAAAACCTTTTTTGATCATGAAACGAATGATGGAATTTAGTAAGGTCTTGCAGACATCTCCATCAATTCTTCCTGTAGCACCTCCGTAAAGAGAAAATGTCTTGGTATCCCAGATCTGCCAGTTGTAGTTTAGCAGTGTGGTATCAAAAGGACCTGGTGTTCTTACGGTTACATATGGCAGACCGAAATCCTTAGCCTCGTTTACATAATCAAGACAGGTATTGAGAATTCTGACATGAGGAATAAAGTCACCTGGCATATAGAAAGACGCCATCTGAATACCATACTCATAGCCCTGCAGATATTCAAACAAACCAGCAGCAATTCGCTGAGTGGTTTCTCCTAAATTATAGCCTGGGAACATGCGGTTGATATCAGTATCATCCATGGTCCAGAAGCGCTTGCCGATGTTCATTGAAAAAGGGTTGCATGAAGGTATAACCGCAATTGAAACATCTTTTGGAATAAGCCCCTTATTCTCAAGATTTGACAGTTCTTTTACCACCTGAGAGCATACATACTGCTGGCCTACTTCATCGCCGCGCATTGTACCTACAAGTGCAAGACACTTTCTGCCAGCTCCAAAGGTGTAGGAGAAAATATTAAAGTTGTCACGAAATGGTGACTTCATAGAAAACACTAATTCTTTTTTCATCTGATTAACCTTTAAAACTTATGGATTCTGGCAAGCAGTGAGCCTTCATATACAACAGGATATGCTCTTAAAGTAAACATAAGTCCTTCATCAGGAGCTGTAACCTTCTGCAGCACCTCTCCTGTCAGAGAGTTGTAAACAGCACCGATGCATTCACCTTTTTTAACCATGCGGTTGTTATGGGTATCTGTAATAAACACACCTGAAGCCTCGGAGTTAATGAAGCTTACATTGTCTCCTTCAGAAAGTGCAGGCTCAGACACAGTTGCAGGCACATCACCAGACCACATGCCAAGTGATGCCATCAGATTCTTAATGCCATCTACAAGTCTGTCACCGTACTCATGGGTCACTCTCATACCCACGCCCATTTCAACTACCAAGGTTTTGGTTCCAACTGTATTTAAAGAATGGGCAAGTGTGGTTTCAAGCACAGTTGCAGCATCATGAACCCAGATAAAGTCCATATTGATGAGCCTGGCAAGAGGTACTAAGGTATCCTTTAGATTTACACAGATACGAACCTGAGGGATCTCAAATAAAAAGATGTTGCTTGCATGAATATCGATTACCACATCCGCACCAGCAAGATCTTCAACTATATAATGAGCTGCAACCTCTGTCATGGAGCCAGAAAGAGAACCTGGAAAAATTCGGTTCATATCGATATCAAAATTAGGAATTCCTCTGGTGATAGAGTCAATACCAAGAGGATTTAAGGCAGGATAAATATCCACCTCTCCGTTTAACTTATCAAGATTCTTATTTAAAAGTTCATTTAACCTGATTGCAACGTACTGCCCCTCAAGCTCATCACCATGGGTACCGGTTACAATACAGATGCGCCTGCCTGAGTTGCCGTTTTTTATTACGTTCTTTTTAATAAGCAGTCTTTCACCAACTGGAAGTTCTGCGCTGTACACTGTTTTTATCATACTTCACCAACACTTACATGTACTGCCATGGTCTGTTCTGAGAATGATGTAAACACACCTCTGCAGACCTGACAGGAATTAACATCAACGCCGTGTGAGAGCTTGATGTATCCATAATCAATTTCATTTGCATGGGTAGGGTCAAAGCCGTACCAGGTATCTCCTATAAGCACTTCAACCCAGGCATGAGTAAGCCCTTCTCCTAAAAGCAGACCGTTTACATAACGACAGGGAATGTTAAGTGCTCTTAAAAAAGCAATCAGAAGATGTGCATAGTCCTGACACACGCCTTTTTTTAATTTAAAAACTTCAGCTGCTGAAGTTTTCATGTCTGTAACATTCTGTGTATAACAGACAAGATCATGAACAAAACTGTTCAGGTATACGACTCTGTCAGTTACAGATCCCAAAAGATTCAGGTTATTTAAGGTCTCAATCATCTCATCCGTACAGGTTGTAAGTTTTGAAGGCAGAGTGTAGATATACACTGATCCTTTGTTTACAACTCTGTATGGGGACATTTCCACAATACCTGAACTTGTCCAGGAGAGCGTTCTGTGTGGTTTTAAGGTACCACCATAGATAATGGTGTTACCGTAGGAATCAACACCTCTGTTCAAATGCTCAAAGCCGTAGTGGTTAAAACCGCTTTCTACAAGCTTTAATGATTCATTCTCATAAGGAATGCAACGCACCATGAGAAAATGACTGCTGACAGGTTTTTGTGTCAGCAGCATATTGTGATAATTAAAAATATAACTTTTTCTTGCACTCATCATTAAAGAACAACAATTGAATTTACAGTAGACAGCAGCTGTCTTCTATAGGTACTGTCATTAAGCTCATAGTTGGCCTCATTTAAAAGCACATCAAATTTACTTAAGGAGCAGCTGTCAATTACTGAATTCTCAATTTCGGTCCAGCGCAGCAGACTCTCAAAAACCTCTCTTACAGCTGAAAATGAGTATTCAAATCTCATATGCATATCAAGGCTTTCAATAAAGCGTCCATAGCGCACTAAGGCAATTACCTTGTCATTGTAAAGACGCTCTTCAATTGAACCGAAGAAAGCTAAAAGGTTATCAGTAATACTCTGCAGCTGAGGTAATCTGCCGTCAGTGCGGTTAAGCTCGCGCTCTAAATGACAGATAGACATCTGAATATATGATAAAGACTCTGAAGTAATCACTTCTCGCAGCATAATGGCGTTATCATTTGCACCGGTCAGACATGAAGCAATAGAGCTCTTGTTGTTTTTGTCAAAAATATAGATCCTGGCAAAATCCTTAAAAGACAGTTCTGAGTCAACCTTTGGTCCAAGGTTTTTTGCATAGGTTGAAAAATCAACCGGATTGCCGTCTAAATACATATCGAAGTAACGTCTTAAAAAGTGAATTGAAAGATAGGCTCTTTCAGCATATCTGCCAAGCCAGAAAAGACGGTTTGCCTTAGTATCAGAAATTGCAAAAGTCATAATGTTCACCTCTATCCTGAAAATTCACTTACTCGCCTAAAACCCATGTATCTTTGAATCCGCCACCCTGTGAAGAATTAACCACAAAGGAATTTGGATTACGGCTGAATCTGGTCAGGCCACTGGCCCATACCTTAGTTTCCTTGCCTGTAATTACGAAAGCTCTTAAATCAGCTTTGCGCTCAACAGTCTTACCTTCATCACCGTCATAGATCTCAAGATCTTTAAAATCGATTACTTCCTGAGCGATAAAACGTCTTGGCTCCTTGATGATAAGAGCCTTAAGCTCTTCAAGCTTTGCCTCATCAAGATCACGGCCAAAGATTACGCCGTAGCCACCGGCCTCAGCCACATCCTTAATCACAAGCTTTGATATGTTGTTTAAGATGTAGTCATAATCTTCCTTAAAGTAAGGCAGATAGGTTGGTGCATTGTGCAGAATCGGAGTTTCTTTGAGATAGTACTCAATCATCTTTGGCACAAAGTAGTAAATACCTTTGTCATCGGCCACACCGTTACCAAGTGCATTAACCAGAGCAACATTTCCTGCCTTGTAAGCCTGCAGCAGATTTGGAATGCCGATAAGAGAATCAGATACAAATGAGTTAGGATCCATATACTCATCAGAAATTCTTCTGTAGATGCAGCCAACTTTCTGTTTGTTGCCATGCAGGCCTAAGTAGTAGGCTGTATCGTTCTCGACAATAATTTCACCAGGATATGCAAGTACTGCACCTGACTTCTCTGCAAGATATGAGTGCTCAAAGAAGGCTGAATTGTATCTGCCGGGAGTAAAAATAACATTAAGACCGCCGGTATTTACCTCATCCATCATTTTTCCTAACATTTCACCGTAGTTACGATTATCTACTATCTTTTTGTCATGGAAAATTTCAGGATAAACCTTGCGCATGATGGAACGGGCAATCATAGGATAGCTTGCACCTGATGGAATACGCAGGTTATCCTCTAAAATGATCCAGTCACCGTCTTTTGACTGAACCAGATCTATACCTGCAATATGGGCATAGACGTTCTCAGATGGAGTTATCCCCTCACACTCATGCATGTAGCCTGATGATGAGAACACAAACTCAGGAGGGATCACACCATCAGAGATGATCTTCTTGTCATGATACACATCATAGATAAACATGTTTAAAGCTTTGACGCGCTGTGAAAGCCCCTTCTCAAGCATATCCCAGTCTTCTTTTGAAATTACTCTAGGGATAGAGTCATAGGGAAAGAGCTGCTCTTTGAAAGTTCCGTTTTTGTAGATACCGAATTTCACACCAAAGCGCTCAAGCCAGCTGTTGACCGCATCAATACTGTTAAACAATGCATCCATAAGATCACCTTAATTATTTTTATAGATAATGCTTTAGAATTTTTTTATTACTAAAACCGCTATGTGCTTATAGTTATATCATCATGATCTTATGGCTTTTTGAAAATGGTGAAATGAGTGCACAAACAGTATAAATAACCAAATTTGTGCAGAGATATTGATCACTTATAATGCAGGTTAATTAACTCAGGTAAATTTACCTGACAGTACACTAAATACGAGTTTATTTCTCTTAAAAGTAATTTATCAGTAAGACTTTTCATATACATGAATATATGTATATTATTACAATTCATTTTCCTGTATTCCGTATAGTTATTCTCTCGTGACAAACAACTAAAAATGAATTATTCTTATATAGTTACAAGCGTTTACTTTATAAAATATTTCATATTCTAAAAAACATATGGCCAAACATTCGTTACATATAAGCGATGAAAAAAGACAAATGGAAAGCGAACAGAAAAAGCGCTTTTCAACTGTTGAAAAAGGCTGGGGAAAAGGATTTGTCCATCACCCGGTTTTTGTTAAGGAAATGCTCAAACCACACTTCTGGGGTGCCTGGTTTTCAATTTTCATTTTATGCTTCATTGTTAATATTCTCCCTGCAGCTGTAAGCCTGTTTTTAGGCCGTTGCCTTGGCAGACTGATGGGAAGAATTCTGCCAGCCAGAAAATATGTGTTAAAGCGCAATCTGGAACTTGCGTTCCCCGACATGGATGAATCTTCCCGCAAAAAACTTGCACACAAGGTTCAGGAAAACTCCGGCATGGCTATTTTTGAGACCGGCTTTGCCTGGTTCTGGCCAGACTGGCGTATTAAAAAGCATATCAGAGTTGATAAGGAAGAGCTTGATAATGCCGTAGCACTTGCAAGGTCAGGAAATCCTATTCTGCTTTTATCTGCTCACTTTGTAACCTTAGAGCTTATGGCTAGAATTTTCGGTACTGTGGTAACCCCTGGTATCGGTGTTTACCGTCCATCAGATCACCCTGTATGGGAATGGGCACAGGTTCGTGGCAGATTAAGAAAGAACTTTGCTCTTGTGGACAGAAAAGATCCTCGCAGTATGATTAAGGCTCTGATGCGCAACTTCCCTATCTGGTACGCACCAGATCAGGACTATGGTCGCAGAGTTTCAGTATTCGTACCTTTCTTTGGTGTAAAAGAAGCAGCTACCGTGGTGGGCACACATAATCTTGCCAAGGTTAAGAACACAAAAGTAACTCCAGC
>Ga0256405_10005296_pt1 | contig 22575 bp, 18 predicted proteins | sample RumenRJG_02DNA_FD_189096 | JGI IMG/M metagenome (GOLD analysis project Ga0256405, IMG submission 189096) | Bovine rumen microbial communities from Lethbridge, Alberta, Canada - RJG_02 | ecosystem: Host-associated > Mammals > Digestive system > Stomach > Rumen | place: Canada: Alberta... | reverse complement strand
CCACCTGTTCCACCGCCTTACGGTCGGAGATGTAGTCGCCTGCGATAATCGTATCGGCGATATGTTTGTCGAAGGTATCCACTTTCATGTTGGTGACAGAGGCGACACCACCCTGTGCAAACGAGGTGTTTGCCTCGTCGAGTGAGGTCTTGCAGATCATGCAGACGCGCCCTTTTCCAGACTTTGCCACCTTCAAGGCGTAGCTCATTCCGGCTACACCGGCACCGATTACAAGGAAATCATACTTATAAACCATAATTGACGTATTTTGATTATTTGCTGCAAAGGTAGTTATTTTTTAGACAAAAGAACAAAAGAAACATAAAAAAAATGTGTTCTTATGTACTTATGTCTAAATTATTTCGTATCTTTGCACCAAAACCAACGACGAAGATGAAGAGACTGTGGACGATAATCCTCTTGCTCGCCCCACTGGCTGTGTTTGCACAGCAGGTGGTGGTCAGTGGCAACGTGGTAGATGACAAGACCGGAGATGCACTGGGACAGGTGAGTGTCTCAGCAGGTCGGGTATCTGTAGTGACGAACGAAGACGGTGATTTCACCCTGAAGCTGACAGAGGCGCCAGGAAAGATAGCCATCTCACATGTGGGTTATAAGACCCGTTATCTGGATGTCAAGCCTGGGCAGTCGGAGAACCTGAAGGTGAGACTCCGTCCGGCGACGATACAGTTGCGTGAGATCGTAGTCGTGAATGAAGACCCGCGGGAACTGGTGGAGATCGCCATCAGTAAGATTCCCGAAAACTATAGTATGGTGCCTGAGATGCTGAAGGGTTTCTATCGTGAGACTGCCATGAAGCGCAAGCACTATATCTATGTGGCAGAGGGTGTGGAGGATATGTATAAGACGCCTTATAACCGCAGTGTCCATCGCGACAAGGTGGCTATCGTTAAAGGACGTCGGCTGCTCAGTCAGAAGTCGAGCGACACCTTAGGCATCAAAGTGATGGGCGGTCCGGTGCAGGCCGTGTTCCTGGATCTGGTGAAGAACCGTGAATTCCTGTTTACCAAGGAGCACATGGATGAATATCGTTTCACGATGGGGACGCCTGAGTTCATCAATGACCGTCAGCAGTTCGTGGTAAACATGGAGCCGGCTCTAGTTACCGACTATGCGCTCTTTCATGGTAAGATCTATATCGACTGCGAACGACTTGCCTTTACACGTATCGAACTCGACCTTGACATGAAGGACAAGGACAAGGCGACGCGCACGATGCTGGTGAAGAAACCCTTCGGTGTGAAGTTTAAACCGAGAGAACTGTCGAGTGTGGTCGATTACCGCTATGAAGACGGTGTGACGCGCATCAGTTATCTGAAGAATACGTTCCGCTTTAACTGCGACTGGAAGAAACGGCTCTTTGCGACCTCTTTCACGGCAACCTGTGAGATGGTGGTGACTGACAGCAGTTCGGAAGATATCCGTCCTATCGGCAACAGAAATTCATTTGACTCGCGGGATTCGTATTACGATAAGGTGGAATACTTTCTGGACCCAGATTACTGGAGCTCCTATAATATCATAGAACCTTCGGAGTCGCTGGACAAAGCCATTCAGAAACTTGTGTCCAAGTACCGGAGAAATTAGTAATAGATTATAGATTAAGGTTTAAAGTGAAAATACAGAAGAGATATTTATTATCGTTTATTTTTGTGGCAACCTCTTTGATCGGTCTGCAGGCGCAGACGGAGCAGGTGGTTGTGGATACGTTAACAACAGATACGGTCGTGGTGCTCCCATGGCCGCAGAATGTTCAGGCCCGTCTGGACACGCTCATGCAGGACCCGCTGTTGGAGTCCACTCAGTTAGGTCTGATGGTGTACGACCTCACCGCCGATTCCCTCTTGTATAGTCATGGGGCGAAACAGACCCTGCGCCCTGCCTCGACGATGAAGTTGCTCACCGCCGTGACTGCCATCGACCTCTTAGGCGGTGACTATAAGTTGAACACCTCGTTGCGTTATAAGGGTACGGTAAAAGACAGTGTGCTGACGGGTGACCTGATCTGTGTGGGCAGTCTGGACCCGATGTTCGATGCCAACGATATGCGCGCCTTTGTAGAGAGCGTGAAGGGACTGGGTGTCGATACGATCCGCGGACGTTTGGTGGTTGCCCCCTCGTTCAAGGAGGAGGAACTGTTTGGTGAAGGCTGGTGCTGGGATGACGAGAATCCCCAACTGTCATCGTTGCTCGTGGAGCGGAAGGATGAGTTTATGACGGTTCTCGCCAATAAACTGCGCGATGCCGGTATCGTGGTGGAGGCGCCTGTCACCACAGCCCCTCTTGATAGGGATGCACTGATGCTCTGTTTGCGTAGTCACAAACTCAAGGAGATTCTGGTGCCGATGTTGAAGGAGAGTGATAACCTCTATGCCGAGGCACTGTTCTTCCAGATAGCCGCTTCTCAAACGGCACGTCCTGCCAAGGCAGCGCATGCCCGACAACTGATTAAACGCGAACTCTCGAAGGCGGGTGTATCGGGTATCGCCTACAGGATTGCTGACGGTAGCGGTCTGTCGCTCTACAATTACGTCACACCAGAATTGATGGTGAAGTTATTGTGCTATGCGTATAAGAACACGAAAATCTTCATGCAACTCTATCCAGCCTTGCCCATCGCAGGACAGGACGGTACGTTGAAGAAGCGTATGACTGGGCCCTATACCAACGGTAAGGTGAAGGCGAAGACGGGTACGTTGACGGGTATCTCGTCGTTGGCGGGTTATCTCACCTCGGCAAACAATCATGTGCTGGCTTTCTGCATCATCAATCAGGGGGTACTCAAGAATGCCGAGGGCAGGGGCTTCCAAGATAAGGTGTGTACGGCACTCTGTAAGTAAGAAATTAAAGACTTTAGAGATGATAAACAAGCAAGAACAGATCTTAGTGAGAATTACGGGACAGGACCGTCCGGGACTCACGGCATCGATCATGGGCATTCTGGCCAAGTATGACGCACAGATCCTCGACATCGGTCAGGCGGATATCCACTCCACCCTCTCTCTGGGTATCCTGATCCGCATGGACGAGACCAATTCAGGACAGGTGATGAAGGAACTGCTCTTCAAGGCTACAGAACTGAATGTGAACATCGGTTTCTCACCCATCACGGATGAAGAGTATGAGGACTGGGTGGGACATCAGGGTAAGAACCGATACATCCTCATGGTACTGGGACGTCAGTTGGAGGCCCGTCAGATCGAAGGGGCTACACGCATCCTTGCCGACCAGGGACTGAACATCGATTCTATCCTGCGACTGACGGGTCGTAAGAGCATCAAGAACCCAGGCAAGCATATCCGTGCCTGTATCCAGTTCTCATTGCGTGGTGAACCCATAGACCGTCAGGAGATGCAGTCGAAATTGATGAAACTCTCGCAGGAGATGGAGATAGACTTCTCTTTCCAGCGCGATGATATGTTCCGTCGCATGCGTCGTCTGATCTGTTTCGATATGGACTCTACCCTCATCCAGACCGAGTGTATCGATGAGTTGGCAGAGCGTAATGGAGTAGGGGCAGAGGTCCGTGCCATCACTGAGAGTGCCATGCGGGGAGAGATTGATTTCAAGGAGAGTTTTACACGCCGTGTGGCCCTGTTGAAGGGACTCGATGTGAGTGTAATGCAGGAGATTGCCGAGAACCTGCCCATTACCGAGGGGGTGGATCGTCTGATGTCTATTTTGAAGACCTGTGGTTATAAGATTGCCATCCTCTCTGGTGGATTCACCTATTTCGGTGAATATCTGCAGCGTCGTTATGGTATCGACTATGTGTATGCCAATGAACTCGAGATTGGTGAAGACGGAAAACTCACAGGCCGATATGTCGGAGAGATCGTAGATGGTCACCGGAAAGCGGAACTGTTGAAACTCATAGCCCAGGTGGAGAAAGTGAACCTTGCCCAGACGATAGCCGTGGGTGACGGTGCCAATGATCTGCCGATGATCTCCGAGGCAGGCTTGGGTATTGCCTTCCACGCCAAGCCCCGTGTGGTGGCTAATGCCGAGCAGAGTATCAATACCATCGGTCTCGACGGTGTGCTCTATTTCCTTGGCTTCAAAGACAGTTACTTAGGCGACCAAGGTAAGTTGTGATTTAGCAACGGACTACAGGACTTAAGGACTTTTTATGGGTTTTGCAAGCATTTTACTGGAGTGGTTTCGGGAGAACGGTCGCGATCTGCCTTGGCGGCAGACCCGCGATCCGTATGCGATATGGCTCTCGGAGATCATCCTCCAACAGACCCAGGTAAAACAAGGTTGGGAATACTGGGAGCGTTTTATGCACCATTGGCCTACTGTAGAAGCACTGGCGAAAGCCACAGAAGACGAGGTGCTGCGAGAGTGGCAGGGGCTGGGCTATTACAGTCGGGCGCGGAACCTCCACTATGCTGCCAAACAGATTGTGGCACTCGGGCATTTCCCTGATACATTGGCAGAGATCAAACAACTGAAGGGTGTGGGCGACTATACTGCTGCCGCCATCGGGAGCATCGCCTTCGGACTGCCTGCGGCTGTGGTGGATGGGAACGTGTATCGGGTACTGGCACGTCATTTCGGTATCGATACGCCGATCAATACCACAGAAGGAAAAAAGACGTTTGCAGCGATGGCACAAGAACTATTACCTCCTAAGGAAGCATCAGCCTATAACCAAGCCATCATGGACTTCGGTGCCATTCAGTGTACGCCGCAGTCGCCGCATTGCGACAGTTGTCCCCTGATGGAATCCTGTATCGCCTTCCGAGAGAGACGAGTCGCCCAGTTGCCTGTTAAGTTGAAGATCCTCAAAGTCACTGAGCGACACCTTATATATATTTATATACGTTGCCAGGGACAGACGGCTATCCGTCGGCGCGGACCTGGTGACATCTGGCAAGGACTTTGGGAACCCGTGTTAGTGGATACTGTGTCGGCTGTACCACCGACTGCAAAGTTATTGTGTCACCATGTGAAGCATGTACTGACTCATCGGGTGCTCTATGCCGATTTCTATCTGCTCGATACAGACGTGAGACCGGAACTCCCCTCAGATTATATCTGGATCGCTGAAAGTGCTCTTGATAACTATGCCCTTCCTCGTCTGATAGAAGTTCTCCTTTCTTTTTTGCCTAAATAGTGCAAGTTTTTCGTGGGAAATTTGTGGGAATGGAAAAAATGCATTACTTTTGCAGGGCAAAACGAGTAATTTGAGCTAAAAACTAAGTAGATTTTATGATTTGGAATGAAAGCGTTGAGTGCATGGACCGCGAACAACTTCGTGAGATCCAGAGCCGCCGCCTCGTGAAAATGGCGGAGTATGTTTATCACAACACCCCCTTCTATCGGAAGAAGTTCCAGGAGATGGGTTTGGAGCCTGGCGATATCAAGAGCATTGATGATATCGTTAAGTTGCCGTTTACTAATAAACTCGATTTGCGTGATAATTATCCGTTTGGATTGGCTGCCGTGCCGATGAGTCAGATTGTGCGTATCCACGCTTCGTCGGGAACGACGGGAAAACCCGTGGTGGTGCTCTATACCCGCAAGGATCTGGCGATGTGGGCTGAGGCCATCTCACGTGCCTTCACTGCATACGGTGCCGGTAAAGATGATATCTTCCAAGTGGCTTATGGCTATGGTCTGTTCACCGGTGGTCTGGGAGCGCACGACGGTGCTACGAATATCGGTGCCTCGGTGATCCCCATCTCTTCTGGTAACACCCAGAAGCAGATGACACTGATGCACGACTTCGGAACGACAGTGCTCTGTTGTACGCCTTCTTATGCCATGTTCCTTGGTGAGGCAATGCAGGAGTGTGAATGGCCCCGTGACGAGTTTAAGTTGAGGGTAGGTGTCTTCGGTGCTGAGCCCTGGACGGAGAAGATGCGTGTGAAACTGGAGGAGAGTCTGGGTATCAAGGCTTACGATATCTACGGACTGAGTGAGATTGCCGGTCCTGGTGTGGGTTATGAGTGTGAACATCAGTGTGGTACCCACCTGAATGAAGACTATTTCTATCCTGAGATCCTGAATCCTGAGACGGGTGAGCCGTTGCCCGAGGGACAGTTTGGTGAACTGACCTTCACCCATCTGACAAAGGAGGGTATGCCGCTGTTGCGCTATAGGACACACGACCTGACAGCCCTGCACTATGAGAAGTGTGCGTGTGGACGTACGTTGGTGAGAATGGACCGTATCCTGGGCCGTTGCGACGATATGCTGATTATCCGTGGTGTGAACGTGTTCCCATCACAGATCGAGGATGTCATCCTGAAGTTGCCTGAATATGAGCCTCACTTCCTGTTGACTGTGGATCGTGTGAACAATACCGATACCTCTGAGTTGAGAGTGGAGGTGAAGGACGAGTTCTTCACCGACGACATGGCGACGATGGTGGGTCTGCAGAAGAAACTGGAGAGCGAGTTGCGTAGCGTGATCGGTCTGGGCTTCAAGGTGAAGTTGGTAGAGCCAAAGGGCATTGAGCGCTCTGAGGGTAAGGCCAAGCGCGTGATCGACAAGCGTAAGTTTGAGAAATAAGGAATAAAAACCATAAAACGTTAAGTATATGAAAGCAAAGCAACTGTCTGTATTCCTCGAGAACAAGTCTGGACGACTGACCGAGGTGACCGAGGCCTTAGGGGCCGCAGGTATCAACCTTTCTGCCATGAGTATCGCTGACAACAGCGACTTCGGTATCCTGCGTTGTATCGTGTCGGATCCCGACAAGGCGTATAAGGTGCTGAAAGAGGCGCATTTCGCCGTGAAGATCACCGATGTGATCGGCTTCGTATGCCCGAACACCAGTGGCTCGTTGGCTATTGTATTGAAGCACCTGTCGGATAATGGTGTGTTCATCGAGTATATGTACTCATTCGCCAATGGCGATGTGGCTACAGTGGTTATCCGTCCGACGGATCTGGAGGCCTGTGATAAGATCCTCGCAGAGAAAAAAGTGGAACTGATGGCCGATAGCGATCTCTATCAGTTATAAAATAAGGTAAAACTGCAAAATTTCCTCTGTGAAATTTTGCAGTTTCGTTTTTTTAGATTACCTTTGCAGCGAATTTTGAGCAGGATATCTAAAAGAAAGCAATGAATATAAGTGAATTGACCGCCATCTCGCCTATTGATGGTCGTTATAGAGGTAAAACCGAACCCTTGGCCGCGTATTTCTCTGAGTATGCCCTTATCAGGTATCGCGTACGTGTAGAAATCGAGTATTTCATCACCCTTTGTGAATTGCCTTTGCCGCAATTACAGGATGTCGATCATGCATTGTTCGACCAACTTCGTGACATCTATCGTCAGTTTACACCTGCTGATGCCCAGCGGGTGAAGGACATCGAGAAGGTGACCAATCACGACGTGAAGGCTGTGGAGTACTTCATCAAGGAGAAACTTGATGCGATGGGTGGTTTTGAGTCCTATAAGGAATTCATCCACTTCGGACTTACCTCGCAGGATATCAACAATACCAGTGTGCCCCTTTCTATCAAGGAAGCGCTGGAGCAGGTGTATTATCCGCTTCTGGAGGAATTGATTGAACAGCTAAACGACTATGCCGAGCAGTGGAAGAATATTCCGATGCTGGCCAAGACCCACGGACAGCCTGCATCACCGACCCGTCTGGGTAAAGAGGTGATGGTGTATGTGTATCGTCTGGAAGAGCAGTTGCGTGCTTTGAAGGAGACACCGGTGACCGCTAAGTTCGGTGGCGCCACGGGTAACTTCAATGCACATCACGTGGCTTATCCCCAGTATGACTGGCGTGAGTTCGGCAACAGCTTCGTGAGCGAGAAGCTCGGTTTGGAGCGTGAGCAGTTCACGACTCAGATTTCCAACTATGACTGGCTGGGCGCTATCTTCGATGCGATGCGCCGTATCAATACGATCATCATCGATCTCGACCGCGACTTCTGGATGTATATCTCGATGGATTACTTCAAGCAGAAGATCAAGGCCGGTGAGGTGGGTTCCAGTGCGATGCCTCATAAGGTGAACCCGATCGACTACGAGAACTCGGAGGGTAACCTTGGTATCGCCAATGCCATTCTGCAGTTCCTGGCTGCTAAGTTGCCAGTGAGTCGTCTGCAGCGTGACCTGACTGATTCTACGGTGCTCCGTAACGTAGGTGTGCCCATGGGTCATGCACTCATTGCCTTCCAGAGTACGCTGAAGGGTCTGCGTAAGTTGATCCTCAACGAGGAGAAATTGCAGGAGGATCTCGATAACACCTGGGCTGTGGTAGCCGAGGCCATCCAGACCATCCTGCGCCGTGAGGCTTATCCTAATCCTTATGAGACCCTGAAAGCACTGACACGTACTAATGAAAAATTGACTAGGGAGAAGATCCGCGACTTCATCGAGACGCTCGAGGTGAGTGAGACCGTGAAGGAAGAACTGCGTGCTATTACCCCCGCCACTTATACAGGTATCTAATTCAACCAATCAAAATTTATTTAAGAGTAAAAGTATTAAGAGTAAGAACAATTAAAAAAAGAAGGACCAACTATGGAATTTGAGAACAATGAAAAGAAACACGAAGAACCAACACAGCAAGATGGTTTTCAGAGAGAAGTAAGACAGGGACGCTCTCCGCGTCCACGTATTCATACTGCTCAGCGCCCCAGCTTCGAGCGTCCTAACTATCGTCAGCACGACGATGAGGGCGGTTTCCGTCCCGAGGGCTTCGGTGCAGGTTTGCAGAGCAATACCCCTCAGCGTGGTGGCTATCGTCCTCGTAACAACTACGAGGGTGGCTATGGTCAGCAGCGTCAGGGCGGTTATGGCCAGCGTCCTCAAGGTGGCTACGGTCAGCAGCGTCAGAGCGGTTATGGCCAGCGTCCTCAGGGTGGTTATGGTCAGCAGCGTCAGGGCGGTTACAGCCAACGTCCTCAGAGCGGCTACGGTCAGCAGCGTCAGGGCGGTTATGGTCAGCGTCCTCAGGGTGGCTACGGTCAGCAACGTCAGGGCGGTTACAACCAGCGTCCTCAGCAGGGCGGTTATGGCAAACCCTACGGAGCAGCGCCTTACAAGAAGGGTCCCCGTCAGCATACTGCCGACTATGATCCGAATGCAAAGTACAGTTTGAAGAAGCGCATCGAGTATAAGGAGATCAACTATGATCCCAATGAGCCGCTTCGTCTGAATAAGTTCCTGGCAAATGCTGGTATTTGCAGCCGTCGTGAGGCAGATGAGTTCATCCAGGCAGGTGTTGTCACCGTGAATGGTGAGGTGGTGACAGAGTTGGGTACCAAGATTCTGCGTACTGATGAGGTGAAATTCCACGATCAGCCCGTGAAGATCGAGAAGAAGGTGTATGTCCTGTTGAACAAGCCGAAGGACTATGTGACCACCAGCGATGATCCTCAGCAGCGTAAGACGGTGATGGATCTGGTGAAGAATGCTTGTCCAGAGCGTATCTATCCCGTAGGTCGTCTGGACCGCAATACCACCGGTGTGCTCCTCTTGACGAACGATGGTGACCTGGCTTCGAAACTGACTCATCCGAAGTATCTGAAGAAGAAGATCTATCATGTATATCTCGATAAGAATGTTACCGCTCACGACCTGCAGCAGATTGCCGAGGGCATCCAGCTGGAGGATGGTGAGATCAAGGCTGACGATGTGCAGTATGCTCATCCCACCGACAAGAAGCAGGTAGGCATCGAGATCCATAGTGGTAAGAACCGTATCGTGCGCCGTATCTTCGAGAGTCTGGGTTATCACGTACAGAAACTCGACCGTGTGCAGTTTGCCGGTCTGACCAAGAAGAACCTGAAGCGCGGTGATTGGCGTTATCTCACAGAGGAGGAGGTTGACCGCCTGAGAATGGGTGCTTACGAGTAAAGGTAAAAATGTAAAAAGGTAATAAAGTGAAAAGAACAAAGATAATTGATGTGCTGAAGAGCACAGAATACGGTAAAGACATCTGCGTGAAGGGTTGGGTGCGTACGCACCGCAGTTCTAAGGCCGTTGACTTTATCGCCCTCAACGATGGATCGACCATCAAAAACGTACAGATCGTGGTGGATCCCGCTAAAGTGAGTGAAGAGATTCTGAAACAGGTGACAACTGGTGCCTGCATCAGTGCTTCCGGTAAGTTGGTGGAGAGTCCCGCAGCCGGTCAGCCTTCTGAGATTCAGGCAGAGGCTATTGAGATCTATGGTCTCTGTGGCAATGACTACCCGATGCAGAAGAAAGGACAGAGCTTCGAGGTGATGCGTAAGAACGCCCACATGCGTCTGCGTACCAATACCTTCGGTGCCGTGATGCGTATCCGTCACAACATGGCGATGGCTATCCACACCTATTTCCATGAGCATGGTTTCTACTATTTCCATACGCCGCTGATCACGGCTTCTGACTGTGAGGGTGCAGGTAATATGTTCCAGGTAACCACGAAGAACCTCTACGATCTGAAGAAGGACGAGCAGGGTAAGATCATCTATGATGATGATTTCTTCGGTGAACAGACTTCACTGACGGTATCCGGACAACTGGAGGGTGAACTCGGTGCGACTGCACTGGGTGCCATCTACACCTTCGGTCCTACCTTCCGTGCAGAGAACAGTAACACCCCTCGCCACTTGGCAGAGTTCTGGATGGTGGAGCCTGAGGTTGCTTTCCTCGATCAGGAGGAACTGATGGATCTCGAAGAGGACTTTATCAAGTATTGCGTGAAGTGGGCTCTAGACAATTGTAAGGATGATTTGGAGTTCCTGAACAAGATGATCGATAATACCTTGATTGAGCGTCTGGAAGGTGTGCTGAAAGAGACCTTTGTTCGTCTGCCTTATACCGAGGGTATCAATATCCTGCAGGAGGCTATCAAGAACGGTAAGAAGTTTGAGTTCCCCTGCAACTGGGGCGACGACCTTGCTTCAGAGCACGAGCGTTACCTCGTGGAGGAACATTTTAAGAAGCCTGTCATCATGACAGACTATCCACGTGCCTTCAAGTCGTTCTATATGAAGCAGAATGAACAGCAGGGTGAGGGCTCTGTTGGCTACAAGGGTGCTGTGGCACCTGGTCCTACGATGCAGGGTACCGACGTATTGTTCCCGCAGATCGGTGAGATTATCGGTGGTTCTGTCCGTGAGGAGAGTTATGACAAGTTGATGGGTGAGATTGAGCGCCGCGAGATGGACAAGACCCATCTGTGGTGGTATATCGACACCCGTCGCTGGGGAACCTGTCCGCATGCAGGTTTCGGTCTCGGCTTCGAACGTCTGATCCTGTTTGTGACAGGTATGCAGAACATCCGCGACGTTATTCCGTTCCCGAGAACACCGAAATCAGCTGAGTTCTAAATAAAAGTCTCGCCAACTGGCGAGGCTTTTTATTTTGCTAATCTGATGCCTTCCTCCTCGATGGTGATGAGTCGGCGTTTATACAGATCACCGATGGCTTTCTTAAAGGCTTTCTTGGAGACCTGAAAACGGTCGTAGATCAGTTCTGCGGGAGACTTGTCGCCGAGGTTGCAATAACCGTCGTTCTCGTAGAGATAACGTAACAGCACCTCTGCAAAGTCGAGGGTGTGCTGGCGGCCTGTGGGTTGTAGTGTCAGGTCGATCTTCCCGTCCTGGCGCACATGATCGATATAACCCGTCAAACGGTCGCCGCTGTGGAGGGGACGGAAGATCTGATTCTCGTAGATCTGTCCCTGGTACTTGTTATCCACAATCGCTTTGAAGCCGAGGTCAGTCTTCTGCCACACGAGCACATCGACAGGCGTGCCGTGGGTGAGGGCTTCGGGGGTTGTGAGATACTTATCTACCTTGGCTGTCGCCATCAGGCGGTAACTATCTTCATCCACCTTAATATATACGATATAACTGTGGCCCTGTTCCATCCGCTTTTTCTGTTCACGGAAAGGGCAGAAAAGGTCTTTCATCAGTCCCCATTTCAGGAAGGCACCGAATTGGTTTACCCACGCTACTTCGAGATAGGCAAACTCGCCCACCTTGGCGTATGGCCGTTCGGTGGTGGCAACAGGGCGTTCTTCCTGATCAAGGTAGAGAAACACTTCTATCTCGTCGCCGATATGCATGTCTTTGGTCACATAGCGTTGGGGAAGGAGGATCTCACCTTCCTCCCCTCCGTCAAGATACAGTCCGAAATCAACGGTCTTGACTATTCTGAGGGTGTTGTAGTCTCCGAGTCTGAGCATGTTTCCTGAGGTGTTATTATTGATGGTGTCTCTATGAGTCCGTCTCGCAAGTGGATGGTACGGTCAGTGATGTCGGCCAGTCCTTCATCGTGGGTTACGATCACAAAGGTCTGTCCGAACTGATCGCGTAGGTCGAAGAACAACTGATGCAGTTCTTCCTTGTTCTTCGTGTCCAAAGAGCCAGAAGGCTCATCGGCCAGAATGACGGAAGGGTTGTTCACGAGGGCACGCGCCACGGCGATACGCTGTTTCTCGCCACCCGAGAGTTCATTGGGCTTGTGTGAGGCACGGTCGGATAGTTTCATGAATGCCAGTAACTCCTCTGCCCGCTGTCGAGCCTGTTTGTTGGAAGCCCCTGCGATATAGGCGGGAATCATGATATTCTCGATGGCTGTAAACTCTGGAAGTAACTGGTGGAACTGAAACACGAATCCGATATTTCTATTACGGAAGTCGGACAACTGTTTCTGACTGAGGCGCGTCACATCGACGTAGTTGATCTGTATCGAACCGGTATCCGGACGATCCAGGGTGCCGATGATCTGCAGTAAGGTGGTCTTACCAGCACCGCTGGGACCAACGATACTTACCACCTCACCTTTGTCGATGTGCAGGTCGATGCCTTTCAGTACCTGTAGAGAGCCGAAACTCTTTTTGATGTTTTTGATATCTATCATAATTGCTTTGTTTTCTTATTCTTTTCATGGAGCCAGCGTGAGATGCTGTCATAGATACTGTTCTCCTCATGGTGCTGAGCCTCGGTGAAACTCATGCGGTCTTCCTTCTGGTCACCGAACTGGTCGGGGAAGATGATCATCAGGTTCTTACCAGAGAAGTGCTTCTGCAACTCATCAGGCAGTCGCTCCAGTGCGTTCTTATAAGAGATGGTACCTTTACGGGCAGTCACCACTACGAAGAGATGATCCTCTGAGATGCCTGCTGCCAACTGGGGTAGTTCGTTCCAGTGGCTCATCTGGGTGTATTCGGCCCTCACGTTCGGGTGGCGGTTATTGATATATTCCGCAATTAGCGTCAGTGACTCCTGCCGGCCGTGGAACTGGATACGACAGTCGAGTTGTCCTGCCAGACGACTTAGACGCTCCAGCCAACGGTGGAAGCCTGGCTCGAACTCTGCCCGTGAGGGTACGGCCACCTGAATACGGCGCAGTGTGTTCATGGGATGCACAAAACGGGTGAGGATGATTTGTCGGTTCAGGCCATTGTACAAACTCTGGATGAACTCACCCCAGAACCTCGGATTGATGTCGGTATGCACGTGCATACCCATGATGATCTCCGAACAGGCAAACTCGCGGAAAGCGTGCTTGATGCCGTTGGCAATGTTTGTGGCCAGACGTACCTGGGTCTGCATCCTTACTTCCGAGGCACTGGCCTGTTTCTGTAGTTGTTCCAACAGACGCAAACCCTGTTCGCGAGAGGTGTTGCTATGGATACCGTCATATACCACATTGAGGGCAACCAGTTCCCTATTCAAACGCTGGTTGCGGATGGTTGTCGCGAGGGTCAGCAGTTGTGGCGCAATCTCTGGATACTTCACACAGACCAGCATTCGCTCGTCGTCCTCACCGATGGAGATGTCGTTGCGCAGATGGGTCTTCTCCTGGATGATGATCTGTTGGGAGGCATGCTCCGTCATCAGCGTACTGATCACACAGGTGAAGAGGATCATCATCACCACGCCGTTAAGCATGATATCATCCATCAGATAGACACCAGGTGCCACCTCTAAGCGCATACCCACCAGTACCATGGCGATGGCACCTGCCGCATGGGCGGAGGTAAGACCGAACATCATATTACCGTCGGCCTTCGAGAGACGGAATAGTAGACTGGAGAAGTAGGCGGCAAGGGCCTTTCCGAAGGTGCCGAAGAACACAATGAGGAACACCGTCCAAACCATATCGATGCCAGAGAAGATGGTCCGTACGTTGATCAGCATACCCACACCTATCAGGAAGTAGGGGATGAACAGGGCGTTACCGATAAACTCGATGCGGTTCATCAGCGGCGAGACGCGCGGGATATATCTGCTAAGAATCAAACCCGAGAAGAATGCACCGAAGATACCCTCGATACCGATGGACGAGGTAAGGGCCGCACTGAGGAACATGATACCCAGTACAAAGATATACTGCATCACGGCATCACTATAGCGGCGCAGGAAGTAGCGTGCCAGTTTCGGAATCAGGATGATACTGCCGATACAGAATACGGCGAACTTCAGAATGAACAATGGCCAGTAGTACCAATGACTGCCACCATCGTATGAACCGGAGAGTGCTGCCAGCATGACAAGTGCCAGGAACAGCGAGATCATCGATGACCCTACACTCAGGCTTACACTCAGATGCTGTTGCAGACCGTAGCGCCCGATGATAGGGTAGGCTATCAGCGTGTTGGATGCCATGATACAGCCCAACAGGAACGAGGCGGAACTTGAATAGTCTAAGACGGTGATGGCCATCACATAGGTGAGGATCAGTGGCACGAAACAGGTGAGTAGTCCGAATATCACAAACTGTCGCGAGTGTTTCTTTACACCCTCCATGTCCATCTCCAGTCCAGCCAGGAACATGATATAATAGAGGCCCACGCGTCCGAAGAGCTCAAAGGAGTTGTCGCGCTCCAGAACGTTGAAGCCATATTGTCCAATGGCGATACCTGCCAGTACCATTCCGATGATATGCGGGATGCGCAGTTTGCTCATCACAATAGGGGCAAACAGAATGATCATCAGCACCACAAAGAAGACCAATGTGGGGTCGGTAATTGGGAAATATGCAGATAATAGTGTCATTTCTGCTGCAAAGTTAGTGATTTTTCGATAAATATTACTATCTTTGCAGCCAAATTTAATCAATTTGTAAATTAGAGAGTATGAAAGTTGCAATTGTAGGTGCAAGTGGAGCCGTAGGACAGGAGTTTCTGCGGATTCTGGACGAGAGAAATTTCCCGATGGATGAACTGGTGTTGTTTGGTTCTGAGCGTAGCGCAGGCAGGAAGTACACCTATAAGGGAAAAGAGATCGAAGTGAAGCTGCTCCAGCATAATGACGATTTCAAGGATGTGGATATCGCTTTTACCAGTGCAGGTGCTGGCACATCTAAGGAATTTGCAGAGACAATCACGAAGTATGGTGCCGTGATGATTGATAACTCCAGTGCTTTCCGTATGGACGACGATGTGCCCTTGGTAGTACCTGAGTGCAATGCCGAGGATGCCCTGAACCGTCCCCGTGGTATCATTGCCAATCCTAACTGTACCACCATCATGATGGTTGTGGTGCTTCAGCCGTTGGAGCAGATCTCGCATATCAAGCGCATCCACGTGTCGAGTTATCAGAGTGCCTCTGGTGCCGGTGCCGCAGCGATGGCAGAGTTGCAGCAGCAGTATAAGGAAATGGTAGAAGAGGGTGAGGTGAAGACCATCAAGAAGTTCGCCCACCAGCTCGCCTATAACGTGATTCCCCAGATCGACGTGTTCCAGCCCAATGGTTACACGAAGGAGGAGATGAAAATGTATAATGAGACCCGTAAGATCATGCACACCGATGCCAAGTGCTCGGCAATGTGTGTCCGCGTGAGTTCTCTGCGCTCTCATTCTGAGAGTGTGTGGATTGAGACAGAGAAACCCATCAGCGTTGAGGAGGCTCAGAAGGCGATTGCCGCTGCCCCTGGCTGTCAGCTGAAGGACGATCCCACCACACTGACCTATCCGATGCCTCTGGAGACGGCTGGCAAGGATGATATCTACGTAGGTCGTGTGCGTAAGGATCTCTCTGACGAGAATGGTCTGACGTTCTGGCTCTCAGGTGACCAGATCCGTAAGGGTGCTGCCCTGAATGCCGTTCAGATTGCAGAGTACCTGATTAAAGTTGGAAATGTTAAGTAAGAAGTTGAAGTATATATATAGGGCAGCCTTTATGACTGCCCTATTATGCCTGTATAGTTGTGATGGCGGTGATGACGATGGTCGTCGCTTAGGTGAAGTGATTGTCGGCACCTGGCAGCGTGATGAAATCATCATCGATGGCGATACCAGTATCAAACCCGAGGATCTCACCTACGATCTTTTCTATTTCTATGGCGACGGTGACTACAACGGTATGGTTCGCACAGGTTCTTTCCTGACCGTCGATACAGCTGGAGAGATGATCTACGATGGCTCATATCAGTGTGATAACAACAATCTGAAGTTGGATTGTGTGAACAGTTCCGGTGAGCGACGTAAGATCTTGGCACAGGTGCTGTCGTTTACGGATAATCAGATGCAGATACGCTATGTGATCGATGAGTATGATGTCACCGTCACTGTGATTATCCGTAAGATTTCCGATTCAGTTAAGTAATCCCCCTTTTTATTCCACTTCCTCTACGTCTGCGTCATGATATACGCAGTCGTAGGTGATATGGCTATAGGCTGAGAAATAGCCCAGACAACCACCCGTGAAGTTCGGTATGGGGTTCGTACCCGTGTTGTCCATGATCTGCATGGAGTAGAGGTAGTCGTAGCTCTTCTGGTCGATGGCGCGTACTTCGATGTGCATCTTGTCGCCATCGAACAGCAGATCCTCGTCGTCGCTGTCTTCACGGGCAAAACTGAAGAGCATCTGCAGTTCACCATTTGGATTCTGGTCGTCGCGCTTTACCGCCCAGCGATAGCCCACCTTATTGCGGTAGATGTGGGCGAAGTACCAGTTCTCTTCATTGGGAATATCCTGTATCATCAGTTCGCCCATCAGGTAGTAGTCTGACACGATCTTCTTCCTGATGAAGCGGAAGCTGTTTATCTTGGGCATCTTCTGCATAGTGGAGCTGGAGGTGAAGTGATTCCCGTCGAATTGGATGTCGATGGTATATTCCACACCGGGCACACCTATGGCAGAGGATCTGTAAATGCCGTTCTTGACATAGGTGAGTGTCTGTGAGCTGCCGTCATCGCCTGTCACCACAACCATGGCGTTGCCGATGTCGCTGGCAATCGAATTGTCATCCATATTGTTTGTTTGACTGATGCGTGCCTCCATGCCCTCATTCGTTACCGATGCTTCTACCACGTAGATCGGATCCACCTGGTGATAGGCAACCTGAATGTCTTTCTTACAGGAAGACAGAAGGAGGAGATTCAGACAGAAGAGGAAAAGAATATATTTTCTCATGGGCAGTCTCAGAATTTGAAATTATAGGATATTGACGGCACGATACCGAAAAGACTATATTGTACGGCACGGGTACGTGCACCGTCGTCGCTATCCTCGAAGTTAATCAGGAACGGATTGTAACGGTTATAGAGATTGTAGATACCGATCACCCACTGGCGGGAGGTGTGCTTCCCCTTTTTCTTCGTCCACGAAAAACTCATGTCCAGACGATGGTAGTCAGGGGCGCGGTAGCCGTTGCGCTCAGCATAATAGTAGATCCAGTTGTCGATGATCTGGTATTTGCTGCTGGGTGCGGTAAAGGCCTGTCCGCTGTTGAAGATCCAGGTGGCATTCAGGGCCCAGCCTTTGCCGAGCTTCATAGAGACGACGACGTTGATATCGTGACGGCGGTCGTTGTTGGCATCATACCAGTTACCGTTGTTCACCCCGTCGATACGTGTCTTCGACCAGGACAGCGTGTAGGCAATCCAACCAGTCAGCCATCCTGTGTTCTTACGGAGGCAGACCTCTGCACCATAGCTCTTGCCCTCACCGGGCAGTACCAGTCGTTCTATCTCGATCTCACTGCTGAAACTCTTGCCGTCGCGATAGTCGAGCACGTTCTGTATCTTACGGTAGTAGCCCTCCAATGAGAAATCGTACTTCTGATCGGATGACATTGCGAAGAAACCTGCGCTCCACTGGTCGGCAATCTCCGGCTTGATGATGTTACTGCTGATGGCATAGCGGTCGAAGGGGGTCGTGGTGCTCTGATTCCTCAAGGCATGGATGTTCTGCGAGGTACGGGCATATCCCAGCTTGATACTCGTCTGCTCCGTGGGCTGGATACTGATGCTGGCCCTGGGCTCAATCACCCTATGGGTGGTCACGAAATCCCATTTCTTGTATTTATAGTACCAGGCGATGCTACCGTCGGGGGCGATGTCGTAATAGAGTGAGCCGCCGAGTGGTGTGAACAGGTTCAGACGGACGCCTGCCGAGAAGGATAATGCCTTCGACAACTTGAAGTCGCCGTTCAGCCATGCGGTGTTTTCCCAGGCGCGACGCTCCTCCTTGTCGTATTTGTTCAGTACCTGCCATTCTGCCGATTTTACGTTCATCAGCGTCGATTGGAAACCGACTCTCAGCTGCTGGTTCCCGATGTTGATGGTGAAATCCTGTCGGAAGGCTGCTTGGCGGATATGACCCTTATACCAGAGGTTCATGCCTACGAAATCCACACCGTTGTCGTTCTGGTATTCACTATAATATAAGGTGGACTGGGAGTTGGAACCGCCATTGAAATGGTGCAGCCATTTCAGACTTCCCGTCAGGTTACTCCATTTCATGTCCACCATCTTATCTACGGAGGTGCGGTCGTAACCTGTGAAGAACGTCAGGAACAGCTGGTTGCGCTTGCTTAACGTCCAGTCAAGCTTCGCATTGATATCGTAGAAGTAGAGGGTGTTATGCCTGAAGTCGGGCGACAGTTTCAGAAGCAAGTCCATATATGTGCGGCGGGCTGTGATGAGGAAGGATGCCTTGTCTTTTGCAAGCGGTCCTTCCAGCGTACCCTTGGCCGACAGCAGACCGATGGTGCCGCCGCCGTGAACATGCTGTTTGTCACCTGTGCGCCCGCTGATGTCGAGTACGGCCGAAGACGCACCGCCGTACTGGGCTGGCAGCAGTCCCTTATAGAGGGTGGCACCTGCCAGGGCGTCATCATTGAAGGTGGAGAACAGACCACCCGCATGCCCCGCATTATAAATAGGTGCATTGTCAAAGAGCACCTGGTTCTGGGCCGACGTGCCGCCTCGCACCTGGAAACTGCTGGAGGCATCGCTCTCGGACTTCACACCTGGCAGCAACTGGATCGAACGCATGATATCGTTCTCGCCGAAGAGCTGGGGGGTGGATGTCAGGTCCTCTATCTGGATCACCTCTTCACCCATCTGCACATTCTGGATGCGTTGGCGGGCGCTGTTGGAAGTCACGATCACCTCCTGCACTTGCTCAGTGCGAATGGAGTCCTCTGGCTCTGGTGTTACCGTAGCCAGACAAGCGGAAAGTATGATGTTTAGTGTTATCATCACTGCAAAGGTATGAAAAAAAAGATAAATAATAGCCGATAGAGGAAGAAAATCGAATAATTTTCGTAATTTTGCGCCATAAACCATTTAACTTTAGGCAAAATGAAGAAAATTATCTTAGCTTTGATGGCAATAGTGGCACTTGGTGCCTGTAGTGGTGGAGAGAAGGATCTGAAGTATCGTGGTCTGTCGATGGCCCTGCCGTTCCAGACGTTTATCGACTCTCTGACGGTTCGTGGCTTTGCCGTTGACTCTGCCAAGACCGATTCTGCCTTTACCCGTGTGGTGATGGCAAACCCGAATGAGAACTTCCGTCTGATGCTGGCTCAGAAAGACGGTCAGTTGTTGGCACTCCAGGAGAACTACAAGATCTCTACCAACGACAGCACCCGTCAGTTGTGGCAGCAGATGCGCGACGACTTCGAGAAGGAACTCGGCGCTTGGCCCAACATGCCGAAGCACGGTGATGACCACAAGGTGGCGAAGTTCGAGACCGAAGGCGGTTTCATCACCCTCACCCTCGAAAACACCTACACACCAACCCTTCAGGTGCTTTACGAGAAGAAGTAGTAATGCTAGGATTTGTCCCAGGGGGTGGGACTACTTGTCCCATGTGCTGGGACATTTGGTCCCAGGCCCTGGGACAAATGTAAAACCTAACGTTTTATTTCGCTTCTCAAAAACCTTTGCATACACAAGGGTTAGAATCGCATACACTGAGTTACTTTGCTGATTATCAAATAGATAGATGCTTAGTGTATGCAGTGTATGCAAAATTTGATAAAAAATAAACTCATAAGCAAACAAATCACCCCAGCTGGTTTGAATAGCTGGGGCGGAATGGTTAATCTAAGAAAACTTACTTAGTTTAGTTTCTTAAGAGTATTCTTTTGTCTTAACCAGAAATAAGGGTTCCTGCTTGGATTTTACCTCATCATCAAATGTTATTCAGCGGGAGCATAAGCAGCTAGTCCTAATGTTTCATATTGTTCTTCAACAGTCCATTCATGAGTGACTACCGCTTTATACTTGTCTTCGCCTATTTGATAAATGACGTCAATAATGTAATATTGTTCTGGTCCAAACTCTATCCAATTGTTATATTTTGTGAGCGCCCAAGATTGTAATAAACCTTTATGCTCATCATCAATAAATACAAAATTACTTGAAGTAATAGCGGTATTTCCCAATTTACAATTTGTAAACTTAAATGTGATGGTGTAATGATGACCATTTTCTACTTTATCTGGATATGCCCACTGGGCTAACTGATAAAAGTTTATTCCTTCTTTAAATGTACAATTGTTAAATTCAATAGTCGCTGTTTGATGATCTTCGCTGAGGTTGGGAGCCATGAAACCCATTCCGCCTAAATTGAAGGTACAATCTTTAATAATAATCTTATTATCGTTAGGCCACTGTAGGTTCTGTAAGTTATAATATAGACCTCCAAAATTAATTTCGCAATTATCAAATATCACATTATTGAAATCTGCTCCATCAATGTCAGGTGCTTCATTCTCAGGTACTTCAGGAATAAGTACTTTGACATTACTTATTTTATCAATGCCTTTAATGGTCCATGAATAAGGATAATAATCTGGCTCAGGAACTCCTGAATGATCTGCTAGATATTGTTCTATATTTTCATCAGAATCCTTAACTCGAGGTAGATAGAACTTAGCTGTTCTTTCGTTATCTCCCTTTACAGTCTTAATTTTGGGATAGATATCATGATTCTCTGTTCTTTTAAATCCTACAGAAGCTCCTGCACCAATGTTAATTGTTTCCATAGAACTACCATCGACGGTAAAGGTTACATCCTGATTCTCGGCAATAGTGACATTATCGATCTTACCGCCTTTGATAACCACATTTCCACCTTTAACAGTCAAATCTTTAATGGTAACGTCATTATCAACAACCAGCGTATTGGCGGCTGTTTTTGCAGTAATTGTATTGTATGTCACAGCACCAGAACCGTTAGTTGCCAGTACCACTGTGGTCTTGGGAAGTTCGATGGTAATGACCAAACCTGTAGTTGTAGGCATTTCGATAGCGAGTTTGTTTGTAGCGGATCCTGATGCTGCAGCAGCGCCACTACTTGCTGTAAACTCCAATGGGTTGGTATTGCTTGTTGTAGGAGCCGTTGCAAAAGAAATTTCAATGTTTGCACCATTTGCCTGAGGAATCGTAATGGTTTGATCGGTGGCATCAGTAGAGACACCACTACCTGCAACCGTAACCTTAATGGGCTCACCCTTAGCCGCTGCGGCTGCAACAGCCTCGTTTGTTACAATAGCATCAAGAGCTGCCGTTACGTCAGAAGGATTGGCACCTGTTACATTGATAACTGTCGCAACGGCTTGTTGTACAGCAGAGGAACTACCACCATAAAAACGTACCGGGTTATCAATCTTATCACATGATAAGACGCATAACATCATAATCAGAGTGAATATCAGTCCTACTGATACTTTCACATAAGAATAGTTCGTTTTGTCCATAACTTATAGAGTTTAGTTAATACTGTAAATTTGTCAAAAGGTTAATGCAAAAGAAGTATGGATACATAAAATGGCGTGGGCCACCCTTATGCACTTACCTAAGGGGCAGACGTAGGAAAGTGGAACCCCTTGACACCTTATAAGGAATGTGGCCACGCCATTGGCGGGCGCACAGCTAATAGGTGTCAGGAATTGCCTTTCCGGCTTTTCCCCTTGCTTCTTAAATCGAACTATTCCAAATAAGGTTTCCTACGTCTTTTCGGTAAGTGCGAAATAATCAGCCTATGCATCGAATCCGGGATTTCTCCCCCGAATCTGCTGCAAATATATGAATTAAAGTTGAAATATGCAAACTTTTAAACGATAAATTTACTGGGTGTTGTGTATTTCTGGCATTGTTCGCGTACATTATTAATATAAAGGGCATAAAAAGCCCCAGAAGTCAGTGGACTTCTGGGATAAATGTACGACACTATCAGTGTGCTTATTATATTTTGGTTTATATAATGGTCATTGTGTAGAGATAAACTGCGGCGGCGGGGATTGCCAGCAGGGAGGAGTCGAAGCGGTCGAGCATGCCACCATGACCTGGCAGGATATGGCCTGAGTCCTTGATGCCGAGAGTACGCTTGAAGAGACTCT
>Ga0256405_10005294_pt1 | contig 22600 bp, 18 predicted proteins | sample RumenRJG_02DNA_FD_189096 | JGI IMG/M metagenome (GOLD analysis project Ga0256405, IMG submission 189096) | Bovine rumen microbial communities from Lethbridge, Alberta, Canada - RJG_02 | ecosystem: Host-associated > Mammals > Digestive system > Stomach > Rumen | place: Canada: Alberta... | reverse complement strand
CTCAGTCGGGGTACAAGCTCCGACTGCGTTAAACGCTCCGCGAGGATGCGCACGGATTCGGACAGGAATTTGTCTGCTGAAGCAGACCCGAATCCGGCGCGCAAGACTCGCGAGCGAGTCTTGACATGGTAGTGACTTATAGAAACGGATATCTAAGGGGGAGTTACCTATAAGGCCTGCAATTAACAACCATCTAGAAGAAGAGGCATTCATGCAGAGAGATCTCACTCAGGGGAAGATATTACCGGTTCTCATCCGATTCTCCATTCCATTTTTGATATCCAGTTTCCTACAGACCTTCTACGGCCTGGCGGATTTATTCATAACAGGCCAGTTCTATGGTGCCGCAGAAATCACGGCGGTTTCCGTAGGCTCCCAGATTATGCATATGGTGACCCTAATTATCGTGGGCCTGTCCATGGGCGCCACCATCTCCATCAGCCATGAGATGGGCACCCTGTCGGGAAAGATAAACCGAGCAGAGGATCCCGATTGCAAGCGGACCTATGGGCATATCGCAGAGATTCTGGGAAATGCAATTCTACTATTCATTGGAATTGCAATTGTGCTGCTGGGAATTCTGGTGGGACTTCGCTCTCCAGTATTAATGGCTCTTAGAACTCCAACCGAGTCTCTGGAGTCAGCCAAGGCCTATCTCACAATTGTGGCCCTGGGTATACCAGCCATTGCTGGACTAAATGTGGTAAGTGGTGTCTTTCGAGGAATGGGAGACTCTCGGACACCTATGTACTTCGTGGCAGTATCTGGTGTATTGAATATTGGATTAGACAATCTCTTTATGGGACCTTTTGGATTGGGAGCTGCTGGTGCGGCCCTGGCTACAGTCATCGCCCAGGTATTTAGCGTGTTCTTAGCGGTACTTACCCTGATTCGTAAGAACCCGGGAATCCATCTTAAGCGGGCGGATTTTCGCCTGAATTCTGGAATTACCAATAAGATGCTACATATCGGTGCGCCTATTGCTCTGCAGGATGGGCTGATACAGATCTCCTTTTTGGTGATAACTGCCATCGCAAATAATCGTGGTGTGGATATCGCGGCAGCAGTAGGAATTGTGGAGAAGATGATTAGCTTTATCTTCCTGGTTCCATCCGCTATGCTTTCGACGGTATCGGATATCTCTGCCCAGAATGTGGGCGCTGGAAAATACGATAGAACCAGAGAGACACTACGTATCGGAATCTTGATCTGTCTGGGATTCGGCTTTGTGATTGCAGTGCTGGTTCAGTTCCTGGCCCCAGTGACAATGAGTTGGTTTACGGGAGATCCTGAGGTCATTACCTATGGCGCAGAGTATTTCCGCACCTATGTATTGGACTGCATGATTGCAGGTGTGCACTTTTGCTTCAGCGGATTCTTCACAGCCTATGGCAAAAGTTCCTACGCTTTTATCCACAATATGATCTCTGTGATCGCTGTACGAATCCCAGGTGCATATCTTACATCCATGTGGTTTCCTAGTACCCTGTTACCTATGGGAGCAGCAGCACCTCTTGGATCTCTGGTATCAGTAATCATCTGTATCTACTTCTATAAGCGCTTGAAAAGGGCTGGCTTTGCATTGCAATTACACACTAGATGAAGTAAAATAAAGACCGTGCCTGGTAGCAGACAGATATGAAAAATAAAGGGAAGAGGTACTTTCAATGAGTCAGGCGAAAGTTGATCGCAATAAGCAGTTGAAGCACGATCGTAAGAAGATCGTTAAGCGTGAGCATCGTAGAGAAAAAGTTGCAGCAGTAGTTGGTATTATCGTAGCAATCCTACTTCTGATTTGGCTTGGCTTTTCCATTAGCCAGCAGGTTGAGAAGCATCATGAAGCCAATCCATCTACCGTGAAGGTTGATATCAAGGATATCTTCAATTTTGATGTAGATGCTGATTAAAGCTTTTGGACTAAGATGTAGATTTGTATTCGGACTAGTTTTTGACTTGATATAGATGCTGATAAAAGCTTTTTGGACTAAGCTGTAGATTCGTATTCGGACTAGTCTTTGATTTGATATAGATGCTGATTAGGGATAAAATTTAAAAAAGTAAAAAAATAGTATTGACATTGTTGCCTGGATTTTGTATTATAAACAAGCTGATGCGAAAGCAACAGACAACAGGATATGCGCGAATGGCTCAGTTGGTAGAGCACGACCTTGCCAAGGTCGGGGTCGCGGGTTCGAGCCCCGTTTCGCGCTCTCTATTAAAGGATTCCGAGTGATCGGAATCCTTTTTTGTATTTCCGGGGAGTCTGTTTTGTGGGCTTTGTTTTGTGGCTTGTGGCTTTGGCTTGTGGCTTGCGACAGGTAAGTACAGACCACAGAAACTTGATTCGTACTTACGCCGGGAGGAGACTAGATCAGTGACAGGTAAGTACAGACCACAGAAAATTGATTAGTACTTACGCCAGGAGGAGACTAGGTCAGTGACAGGTAAGTACAGATCACAGAAACTTGATTATTACTTACGTCAGAAGTAGCTTAGGTCAGTGACAGGTAAGTACAGAAGACAGAAACTTGATTAGTACTTACGCTAGAAGTAGACTAGGCCAGTGACAGGTAAGTACAGATCACAGAAACTTGATTAGTACTTACGTCAGAAGTAGCTTAGGCCAGTGACAGGTAAGTACAGATCACAGAAACTTGATTAGTACTTACATCAGGAGAAGGCCAGGCCCAGGATAGGTAAGTACAGATCACAGGAACTTGATTAGTACTTACGCCAGGAGGAGACTAGGTCAGTGACAGGTAAGTATAGATCACAGGAACTTGATTCGTACTTACTCTAGAAGTAGCTTAGGCCTAGGATAGGTAAGTCCCCACCAACAAAGAATTACAATTCTAAACAAAGAATAAAATTGTTTTTGCATTTATACAAAAAAGCGCTTGACGTACTATAGGGTATTTAGTATTATATACAAGTCGCGTGTGACAAACAAAACACACAAGGCAACAGATAAGCGCGAATGGCTCAGTTGGTAGAGCACGACCTTGCCAAGGTCGGGGTCGCGGGTTCGAGCCCCGTTTCGCGCTCTCTATAAGAAGTTAATTCTTATATTAATTTAATAAGCGCGATTAGCTCAGCTGGCAGAGCACCTGACTCTTAATCAGGGTGTCCAGGGTTCGAACCCCTGATCGCGCATTATTCATCATCATCCAATGGGTGGTGATTTTTTTATGTTTAAGAGACGACAATAAACCTCCAGGCTCTTTGTCCTGGAGGTTTTTGTGTCAAAATATATCCTGTTTTAGAAGTTTATACGGCCCTATAGCGGAATAATTATGCAGTTGCTCTATAGCGGAATAATTACGTATTTGTCCTACATCGGCATAATCATATTTTCCCTATAACTAGATAATCTTACTTTGCTTTATAAACCTTTTTTATCCTGCGACTATATAATCCCGATCTTTACTTCGACAGATATGCCCGCAATGCAGGAATCTGTTCCTTGGTCTCGTAATAGCCCTGCCAGTAGAGATCGCCGAGCTTCTCCATATCTCCCTCGAAGCGACCAATCTCCACAGGTGTACCTGGTGCCAGGACGAAGATCTGTCCAGCAGCCTCGTCAGTGTCAATCTCGTCTAGGAGGCAGTCGTAGCGAGCTTCAGCGTAGGTCATCTCCTTTAGCATATTGGGATAATGATGGTAGAAGAGATAGTTGAGTTGACGATGCTCATTCACGTCCTTTCGGAAGGAACGGTCTCTGGTCTTTACCACAACAATCTTCTGGAACTTCTCTCGCTTCGCCCAATGATATGGGATATTCAGAACCACGCCACCATCTAGATAAGGCGTGTGATTGATGACAACGGGGCGAGAGACATACGGCACTGTAGCTGAAGCCTGCACAGCCTTGAAGATCTGCTTACACTTGCCCTTTTCGAAGTAGTCAGGCTGACCAGATCGCATATTCGTAGCCACACAGAGAAAACGACGTCTCGGATCCATGAAGCGCTCTCGATCCAGCGGATCCTTCTCCATGGCTTTCTGAAACATATAAGAGAAACCAGTGATGCCGTGTTGATTCTTGATGGCATCTTTGCCGATGTAATTTGGATCGTGACGGTAGGTGAGATTCATTCGTGCTGACCAGCCGATTCGTCCGGCTACATATGGGATTCCAGAAAGCGCGCCAGCAGAGATGCCGATGGTGGTTTGGAAGTTCAGATTCTCTTCCATCAGGGCATCTAAAACACCCTGGGTATAGAGCCCACGGAAGGCTCCACCTTCTAGAACCAGACAACCCTCGGTGATGTCATCTGATGCATCGCCAGAAGGAATCTGATCAATTTCTGGGTACACCTTTGGCTTCTCCTCACCCACGTGTGGGAGGACATCAACTGCCTTATCCTTAGCCAGTTCCACCACATTAGGAATCTCCGGCATCTTGTCCTTAGCCAGTTCCACCACATTAGGGATCTCCGGCATCTTGTCCTTAGCCAGTTCCACCACATTAGGGATCTCCGGCATCTTGTCCTTAGCCAGCTCCACCACATTAGGGATCTCTGGCATCTTGTCCTTAGCCAGCTCCACTACATTAGGGATCTCCGGCATCTTGTCCTTAGCCAGCTCCACCACATTAGGGATTTTCTGCAGCTTTCCTTTTTCCATCATAACCTCCTGTATGCCGATTCGCTGGATCTCTTTGCCTAGCGGCAAATGTAGACCAACGGTTTACATTTCTATAATCCTCTAATAACCCTCAGCAGTATTGTATATGATTCCTGAGAGGGAAAGGAAGATACAGAAGGACGAAAACGTCTGAAAAAGCATTGTATTTATTTAAGATAATTGCGGAAAAATAAGGATTTTTGTGGCATAATGGTTGTGTGAGTTTTACTTGCAGAATCGCAAATGAATGTATCGGACTTGTAATTAGATCTATTGGATATTATTGGATTCATTGGATATATTATTGGATCTGTTGGACATATTATTGGATATTATTAGATCTATTGGATGTATTATTGGATCTATTGGACATATTATTAGATCTATAGGATATTGTTGGACCTATGGGATATATGATTAGATCTATTGGATATTATTGGATTCATTGGATATATTATTAGATCTATTGGATATATGATTGGATCTATTGGACATATTATTAGATCCATTGGATATTATTGGATCTATGGGATATATTATTAAATCTATTGGACACATAACTAGATACACAGGATGCTCTCTGGCAAGTGGAGGATGTATCTAGATCGTAACTAGCGTATAGATCATTTAGAGAGGAGGAGCGATGACGCTACAAGACCTAGAAATCGGACAGGAAGTACAGATTCAGATTGGCTGGGGAACGAGAAGCTTCTACAGCGATAGCAAAGTACTAAACCGTACGCCTGCAGGAATCCTCCTAGAATCTTTTGTTGTAAATGGAACTGTTGTGAAGGTGAATAAGAAGACGGCTCGTGCCTTCGACTTCACACTCTATGCCCTTGATCCAGAGACTGGACACAGAGTGTCCTGGCCGAATCTGGAGATTGAGACCGTAGAGCGAGATGGAAATGCCTACTACGTATGCTCTGTTCGTGGCTATCTAAGAGATGCGAAGGAGAGCGAGCGTAGAACAGAGGACCGTCTCCCGATTAATGTCCGTGGTATGGCCTATGATAACCAGACCAATATTGGACAGGAGATCTGGATTCAGGATATCAGCAAGTCAGGAATTGCATTCACTGCACCGACGTCCATCGAATTCCTACAGATTAATCTACGACTGGAATTCGAGGATCATATCAATGAGCAGAGCTTCATGATGAAGGTACCAGCCCAGATTGTCCGAACCGAGAATCAGGGGGATTTGACCCTGTATGGCTGTAAGTTCCTAAGGGTACCAAACCAGATGGCACTGTATGTCTGGATGAAGCAGACAACCAAGCGGGATGATGTCTAGATCAAGTCCGTGGAAATAAGCGAAGATGACCTAGATCAAGTCCATGGAAATATCTTGCATTGACATCGGTAGAAAGGAAGAAATCCAACCGCAATCCATGAGGATTGGATGATGAGAAAACTATGATTCAGGATATCTACCCACATCAATTTCATAATGCATATGCCCCGGACCGTGAGGCGAAGCCTGCGGATCCGGTGTTTTTTTATCGGAGGGATCGTTTACTTTTGCTTAAGGAAGGAGACTCTTGGCGTCTGCCGACGGTGTCTGAATTCCCAGAAGAAAGCTTCTTGGTATACCTCTTTTCAGTAGATGACAGGTCTTACTTTTTATATATGGGAAGTCAAGATGATGGTAGCTTTGACGAAGACCTGGTCTACGGCGGGAAGGAACGAGAGGATGTTCCTGGCTGGGAAAATTCGAAGGCAGACTTCCTGCGTCTCCACTTCCTAAGAGAAGAGGGCAGTATCGAGAAGTGGCAGTACTTCACAGCAATTACCGCCTTCCACCTCTATCAGTGGTATAGTAATAACAAGTTCTGCGGTCGCTGCGGACATGAGACTGTTCAAAAGAGTGATGAGAGAGCCTTGGTCTGCCCGAAGTGTGGCAATCATATCTATCCTAGAATCAATCCAGCAGTCATTATTGGAGTGACCAATGGAGATAAGCTTCTGGTTACTAGATATGCCAATCGCCCCATTGCTTATGATGCCTTAGTGGCTGGATTCACTGAGATCGGTGAGACTCTGGAAGAGAATGTGATCCGTGAGGTGCGGGAGGAAGTAGGCTTAGAGGTTACCAATATCCGTTATTATAAGTCCCAGCCCTGGGGCGTTGTGTCTGACGTGCTGATGGGATTCTACTGTGATGTGACAGGAGATACTACAGTGACTCTGGACGGAGAACTGGCATCTGCTATCTGGGTGGACCGCTCAGAGATCAAGGGTCAGCCAGATGATATGTCTCTTACCAATGAGATGATGATAGTCTTCCGAGATGGGAAGGAACCTAAGTAACAATTCGAAAATTCTCCTATTTACTTATCGAAAAAAACGGAGTTTCTCTGACTCTTTTCGACGAAAAAATGGAGCTAAGATTGTGAGGCGCAATATGGCATGGTTTGATGAAGCAGTGTTCTATCAGATATATCCTCTAGGACTAGTGGGTGCGCCCTGGAGCAATGACTACGGTTCAATCCAGCATCGGATGCAAAAGATGCTGCCCTGGATTCGCCATATCGAGGAATTAAATTGTGATTGTATCTATCTCGGTCCGTGCTTTCAATCAGGAAGTCATGGCTATGACACCACCGACTATAAGACCTTAGACTGTCGCTTAGGGGATAATCAGGACCTGGTTGACTTTGTGGCAGCAGCCCATGAGGCAGGACTCCGTGTGATTTTCGACGGCGTCTTTAACCATACGGGCCGTGACTTTTTTGCCTTTCAGGATATCCTCGCTCATAGGGAGAGTTCCCAGTACACCAGCTGGTATCAGGGTCTACATTTCCAGGGAGATAATTCCTATCATGATGGATTCTGCTATCACAGCTGGCATGGCTATGACCTCTTGCCACAGCTGAATCAGAGGAATCCTGAGGTTCTGAGCTACATACAGGATGTGATCCGCTACTGGGTGGAGACTTTTGATGTGGATGGAATCCGATTAGATGCGGCGGAGGATATGGATCTGGACTTCCTCAGAGGCTTACGGAGAGTGGCGAATGAGGTGAAGCCGGACTTCTGGCTCATGGGTGAGGTCATTCATGGGGATTATACCCGATTCGTCCAGCCAGATATCCTGCATGCGGTGACCAATTATCAGCTACATAAGCCCATCTACTCCGCTCATAACTCCCATAATTACTTCGAACTGGCCTACAATGTGAAGCGAATCTACGATCTAGGGGGGCAGGATCCTCTGGGGATTCGTCTCTATAACTTCCTGGATAATCATGATGTGTCGCGGATTGCCTCTCTGTTAGAGAACCCTGCTCATCTACTGCCCTGCTACATCCTGGACTACACCCTGCCCGGGGTGCCATCCATCTACTATGGCTCGGAATTCGCAATCCCTGGCCGTAAGGAGGACGGAGATGAGGGCCTGCGACCAGAGCTTCACCTATCAGACTATGAGGGTCGAGACCTACCTCTGATCCAGGTGATTCGTCGCCTTGGAAATATAAGGCATGCTGCTCATTCCCTGTCCTATGGAGCCTACCAGGAGCAGTTGTTAACCAATCGCCAATATGCCTTTAGTCGCATCTCAGACGGGGGAAATCCCGGCGGAAGAAGTGTGGCCATCATCATGGTGAATAATGATGACAATCCATATTGCTTCGATGTGGATAATTGCGGTGAAAATGACTTCGTCGGTGGATTATGGGGTCAGAAAATTCAGGCAGAGAATGGACGCCTGCGAGTAGAGATCCCAGGCAATAGCGGAGAGATCTGGGTGTCATCAACTACGGACAGCATGAATGCCACGGATCAGCCTGCCGAAGAACTGCCAGATCTGCAGATGACTACGGACAGCATGAATGTCACGGATCAGCCTGCCGAAGAACTGCCAGATCTGCAGATGACAACGGACAATATAGAAGGCACCCTAGAACAGGAAGCAGTAGGCCAAGCCAATCCTTCACCTGCCCCAGTCACCATCCGAGACCTGCCCTACGAAGAACTGACCGTAGAGGAACTGCAGCAGGTAATCCTGGATAAGATGGCAAAGAATGGTCCTGTGACAGAGGATATGAAGCGAACTGTCTATGAGAATATCTGGCATGATTCCCTGGTGAACTGGGCGAAGAGCTTTCGCTGAGAATTTGCAGCTGATAATCGAAGGCATAGAAAAGAGATGATGTGTCATCCACCAATGATTCCAACCAGGAAATCTGACCCTATGGAGGAATAGCCTGCTTCTAGTTCCACGCCCTGTCTCTCATACCTCATTACGATCTAGATCCTCCTTCTGCTCCTCTGGAGACTTGGCCTCCTCAGCCATACGGAGATCCAGGTAGTTCATAATCAGATCCACACTGCCTGGGACACCTAGCCTGGAAGAAGAGAACATGATGTCATAGGCGCTTGGATCACCCCACTTCTTAGAGCAGTAAGCATTGTGGTAAGCCTTTCTCTGTCGATCCTTCTTACGAATCAGATTTCTTGCCTCCGGGCGAAGCATATGGAAGAGTTCCATGATACGCTTGATTCTGTGCTCGCTATCACCAGTTACGAAGACCTTCACTAGCTCAGGGTAGTCCTTCAGAACCTGTGTGCCACAGCGTCCGATGAGCACGAAGGAGTCACCAGCTTGTGCTTTTTTCAGGATATAGTCGAACTGCTGCTGGGAGACGATCTCCTCTGGGGAATTGGTATGCTTGCCGTGGATGCTACGAACGGTACGAGAGATCAGGAGATTTCTCGCCTTTTCCTCGAATGGACGTAGTTTCTCTGGATTGACCCCCTTCTCCTCAGCTATACTGTCTAGGAGTTCACGATCTAGGAAGTCGATTCCTAAGCGCTTTGCAAGTTCCCTGCCGATTTCGCGCCCACCGCTGCCACAGGTTCTGCTAAGTGCGATGATCATCTGTTTCCCCATAATATGCCCCTTTCTCTAGGTCTCATTGGGCCGATAGTTTTTTGGCTAGGTGCTGACTGCCTGGGTCTCGTAGATAAGGAATGACAAATAGTCAGATTTCTATAATTATTATCTCACATTTGAACGAGAAAATGCATTTTTGATTCTAAAATTTCTGTAAAATTTTACAATCCAGAATTGTATATTTTTTCCATAAGGACATAGGAAAAGCCCCAGATTTCTATTGCTAGAAACCTGAGGCTTATTTGATTCCAACCACAGTTTATTTCTGATTACGATTGTCATAAATATAAACCAGTATCCCAATTGGGAGCATGGTCTACATTTCCATCTGCATCAGAGATAACGAACGAAAATCATCAGCATGGAGATGGTAAGTACAATAATGGTTGCTGGTGCAGCCTTCTTGCAATACTTGCCCCAGCTGATTGGATGACCAGCACGGGCGGAAGCGGAAGTTCCAACGACATTGGCAGAAGCGCCGATTGGTGTGGCAGAGCCGCCGATATCAGTACCTATGGACAGTGCCCATGCCAGTGTCTCAAGTGGGATACCCATGGAGATGGACAGAGACTTGATGACTGGGATCATGGTTGCTGAGAATGGGATATTATCGATGAATGCACTAGCGATACTAGAGATCCAGATGATGATTGCAATCAGGATGTAGGCACTGCCGTCAGAGACCTCAGCGATGAAGTTCGCAATGACTTCCAGGACGCCTGTCTGCTCTAGACCACCAACGACTACAAAGAGGCCGATGAAGAAAAGCAGGGTGCGGTAGTCCACGTCTCTCAGGATCTCCTTCACGTGATGTGGCGCAGTGATCAGTGTCAGTGCTGCGATAAATACACCGATGAAGGCAACAGTTAGGCCGGTTGCTCCGTGGGAGATTAGTAGCACAACTGCAAGTAAAAAGATCAGTGTGCTAACGATGAAGGCCTTCTTATCAGTGATTACAGAATCAGGATCTGGGAGATCCGCGTAATCTGCTTCTCCCTGGGACTTCAGGATATCCTTACGGAAGGAGAAGTAGAAGAAGATAACAATCACAACCAGGGATACCAGAGAGATGAGACCGGTATTGGTCAAAAAATCGAAGAAGGTATAGCCCAGGGATGTTCCGATGATGATATTAGGTGGATCGCCGCACATGGTAGCTGAGCCACCCAGGTTCGCGCAGAAGATCTCAGAGATAACCATTGGAACTGGATCAAAGGATAATAGTTGTGCCAATTCCAGTGTAACCGTTGCCAGGAATAGGATAACGGTGATGGAATCAATGAACATGGATAATACAAAAGACATCAGCATGAATACAACGAAGATTCGTAGAGGCTTATAGTCAACTGCCTTCGCAAGCTTCATGCACAACCATTGGAAGAAACCAACCCGGGCCATTCCCCCGACCATAATCATCATACCTGCGATGAAGATAATGGTTGCCCAGTTGATTCCAGAGGATGCACTCTCTCCTTGACCGGAGATGTGCCAGAAATCAGGGGTGAAAATCGATGCCAGATTCAGGGTGTGCATGATTGCTTCCCCGTCATGCATCAGTAGTCCAAATACCAGGACCAGTGTTAGTGCTCCACATGCCAACGTAATAATGTAGTGCTCGAACTTATCCATGATGATGAGTACGAACATTGCTAGGAATATTACGATGGCGGTAATCTGTGCTGCCATAATAAAAACCTCCTCACAATTACTTTGTTAGGAGGCTACATACCGTTGAATGGATTGACCCCACATCAATCCCAGTTTTTGCGTCACTTCCCTTCTACCCCCTAACGCTAAAAATATATTACACCAAAATTCCCGTGAGTGGTATAAAAAAATGACCAACGTTCATATTCATTTCTAATAAATTGTATATATATAGAAACCGATATTATATAATTCGCCTTAAGCTGTTTAATAACGGTGCTTTTTTGGAAAATATAGACCAATTTATCGAACGGCTTTTTTCTGCCTCTTGTTGTTATACATCCGCTGGTCAGCAAGGGAACGAACATCCGAGGAAGAGGAAGAATCACCTGCTTTATGGGTTGCTACACCAAAGGAAACAGAATAGCGGAATGGGAAGATATCAGCTTCTCTCGTCTCTTGAAATACCAGATTCAGCTGCTCGCTTACCTCCAGTACCTTATGGATGTCACTGATGAGAATTAGGAATTCATCTCCGCCCCAGCGACATACGAATCCACCATTCTCCGGAACGACACTTCGAATGATAGAGCCAGTTGTCTGAATGAGCTGGTCACCGGTCTTATGACCATAGCTATCATTGGCAATCTTTAGATTATCTGCATCCAGGAAGAAGATGGCGTATTCTTTTTCCTTATGCATATCGATCTGATCAAACCATTCCTCCGCGTAGGTACGATTATAGAGCCCTGTAAGAGAATCATGGTAGGCCATGTACTCTGTCTGTTCCCTACGGATCTGATCCTCAATGGCCTTCTGGAACTTGAAATATAGGGCGCACACCAAGGAGATGGTAAAGGTCGTACTTGCGATAGAGGCGAAGTTGATTTTCTCTAACAGAAAATACACACCCTCTGGGAGACTGGCTCGACGGATGTAGTCCATGAAGAGCTTCGTCAGAAAGAGCCCAATGGATAAGACAGTACCAAAGCGGATGATTCGAATGGAAAAATCCTGCTTCTCCCGGAAAATAAAGGTCTCCATAATAAGGGCTAGAACGAGAGACGCTGCAAGCAGAGCATACATCTGGTTCTCTCGATTAATGATGTGATCATTCAGTCCGAAGTGCAGGATACAGTTGGCGATGCAGTTACCTGTGAAGAGACAGGCAATGGCCTGATAGATCATCCTTGGTAGCTTCTCTTCCTTTAACGCTGCTAGGAAGAAGAAGAGTGCAATTGGTGCGAAGAAGATGACAAAATACTGTGCTGTAGCACAGAGCCTCTGGTTACGAATCAGTACGTAGAAGAGACGTCTAGAGGATAACTGCCAAACGGAGATGGAGAATACAAATAGAGTAAGTGACAGCTCCATAGGCATCCATTTTCTGTGAACAATCTGCCCAATCAATACGGCAAGGAATGCGAAGATGGACACAATCAAAGTAGACTCAAATACCAGGAGATAGAGCTTATTATGAATCAATGGATAGAGTCGAACCTGAGTAGCAGGCATCATGCGAAACTGGGTGTAATGGTTAGAATGAGAACCCTCTACCTGATAAACCCGAATCGTAAGATAGGTACCAGCATATTGCTTAGGGATATTTACTGCACAGAATTGGTTACCAGGCATATCCTTGGCCTCTAATTCCTTACGCCCAAAGGTTTCAAGACGGACACCATCCTTGGTGCTAACGGTAATCAATGAATGATACTGGTAGAAGCAGAGATACTGAGGCTCGCTGGTGATTCGATTTGGGATGCGAAGTGTAATGGTCACTTCGTCTCCCTTATCTAAGAGATCGAAGTACATGCTATCGGCTGTTTTCTTCTCCCCGTTTGCTTTCTTGATGGTGACAGAGACGTCATCGATATTGGTGTAGTCCACATCGCCATAGCCAGTGATATGGATGAATACTTCTAACAAGCAGGTTCCTAATAATATAAAAATGACAAGACGACCAAACAACCCCTGAACGGATGGCCGCATCATTTGACTTTTCATCTATCTTCCCCTCTCATACGGTCGTTAGATTCAGATAGTTTTCTTGATAAAATAATTAAAAATGCAAAAAACTAACGCAAAGTTGCCAAGACAAAGTGTATTATATCATGTTTGTCCTTGGATAAAAGGTGTATTTTCTTATGATATTACAAATTAATTCAAAAGTATGATAGGCTATGTAAAGATTGGTATACATTTATAAGAAACCAAGATAATACGGTGTCTATGAAGCCCCGATGTGCAGTGGACGGACAGGGGTAACGTCTGGGCTGCGAGCGATTTAACGCAGTCGGAGTACAAGCTCCGACTGCGTTAAACGCTCCGCGAGGATGCGCACGGATTCGGACAGGAATTTGTCTGCTGAAGCAGACCCGAATCCGGCGCGCAAGACTCGCGAGCGAGTCTTGACATGAATAACATGAATAACATGAATAGCCACTGCTGGAATGCCCTTAGGAAATAATAAATGTAGGGAGGTCCCCATGAATATTACAGTCGCATGTGTCGGAAAAGTGAAGGAGAAGTTCTATCGGGATGCCATACAGGAGTATCTGAAGCGTCTGTCTCGCTATGCTAAGGTAAGCATAGCGGAAGTGGCCGACGAGAAGACTCCAGAGAATGCCAGCGAACTGGTGGAGCAGCAGATCAAGGAGACCGAGGGCGAGCGTCTCTTGAAGAAGATTCCAGACTCTGCCTACGTGATTGCCCTGGCCATCGATGGAGAGAATCTCTCATCTGAGGAGTTGGCGACAAAAATAGACCGACTTGGCATATCCGGAAAGAGCCATATCGTGTTGGTCATCGGTGGTTCCCTTGGACTGTCTCCTGCGGTTTTGAAGCGTGCGGACTACAAGCTTAGCTTTTCTCGCATGACCTTCCCTCATCAGCTGATGCGTGTCATCCTCCTAGAGCAGGTCTATCGTGCATATCGCATCATCAACGGAGAACCTTACCACAAGTGATGGGAGAATGCCTGGGTGGCCTGCCCAGTTAGACGCAGTGGGAGAGCCGGCATGTATCATCCAAATTCGGCTTACAAAGCAAATAAGGCGAAACAAACTTAAAAGCAAAGCAAGTTCTCGCGGCCAAGGTAGGCAGGAGTTCGCCCTTTACTGACGCGCCAGGGGATATGGGCGAAACATATGCTGCAAGCGAAGGCTTGCAGCAGTGGGAGAGCCGGCATGTATCATCCAAATTCGGCTTACAAAGCAAATAAGGCGAAACAAACGCAAAATTAAAGCAAGTTCTCGCGGCCAAGGTAGGCAGGAGTTCGCCCTTTACTGACGCGCCAGGGGATTTGGGCGAAACACAAGCTGCAAGCGAAGGCTTGCAGCAGTGGGAGAGCCGGCATGTATCATCCAAATTCGGCTTACAAGGCAAATAAGGCGAAACAAACGCAAAATTGAAGCAAGCTCTCGCGGCCAAGGTAGGCAGGAGTTCGCCCTTTACGAACGCGCCAGGGGATTTGGGCGAAACACAAGCTGCAAGCGAAGGATTGCAGTTCCTGCCTTCGCGAGGAAAGTCTGTAGCATATCCTCCGCAGTACTTGCTGCAAACATCCCGCCTAGATGTTGCTGTCTTTGCGAGGAAAGTCTGTAGCATATCCTCCGCAATACTTGCTGCAAACATCCCGCCTAGATGTTGTTGCCTTTGTGAGGAATAGCTTGCTTCTGACGAGAAAAGGCAATACAACATCTTGGCGGGATGGCCTACCACTATTGCGGAGGATAGCGTATCCCAGCATAGAAAAGGCAATACAACATCTTGGCGGGAAGGCTCTCGCTCCCCCTCGCCAAGGCCAAGCAAGTTGTATTCCGCCCCAGAATTCGCTACAATGTAAGATAACTATAAAATGCCCTACTTGTATAATGTAGGCAAAGGAAAAGCGACAAGAAACTTGTAATATATATAGAAGGAGCCACAATGAGTAAAGCAGATGAACTCTTTATCAATATGTGCCGCGACATCATCGATAATGGCACATCCACAGAGGGAGAGAAGGTCCGTCCTCACTGGGAGGACGGAAGCCTGGCATACACCATTAAGAAGTTTGGTGTAGTGAACCGCTATAACCTTCGGGAGGAGTTCCCAGCCGTGACACTTCGTAAGACTGCCATTAAGTCCTGCACCGATGAGATGCTGTGGATCTGGCAGCGTAAGTCCAATAATATCCATGACCTGAAGTCCACTGTATGGGATGAATGGGCAGATGAGACAGGATCCATCGGCAAGGCCTATGGCTACCAGATGGCCCAGCGTCATCCATACCGCGACATTAATATTGCAGATCTTGTGACAGCATTCGGACCCAATTACATGGATCATGTAACCAAGGAGACTGACGACAATGGTATCGTATGGTACATGGATCAGGTGGATCGTGTGATCTATGATCTGAAGACCCATCCATTCAGCCGCCGTATTATGACCAATATATATACCCATGCAGACCTGTCTGAGATGCATCTCTATCCATGTGCATACTCCATGACCTTCAATGTAACGGTTGATAAGGAGACAGGTAAGCACGTACTGAATGCCATTCTAAACCAGCGTTCTCAGGATATCCTGGCTGCCAATAACTGGAATGTCTGCCAGTATTCTGTTCTGGTATACATGCTGGCTCAGGCATGCGATATGCTTCCAGGAGAACTCGTCCATGTGATTGCAGATGCTCATATCTATGACCGACACATTCCACTGGTGGAAGAGCTGATTCAGAGAGAGACACATCCAGCACCAAAGTTCTGGCTGAACCCTGAGATCCATGATTTCTACGAATTCACAACAGATGATATCCGCCTGGATGATTATGTAACTGGCCCTCAGATTAAGAATATTCCAATCGCAGTATAAGAAAGAGACTTAGAACGAGACTTGGAGATGCAATCAAGTCAAGAGCTTGATTTTTGTAGATTTGCCTGGAGGAAACCAATATGAAAATGATTGTAAATGTAGACCAGAACTGGGGAATCGGTCTGAAGAACCAGCTTCTGGTTCGTATCCCAGCTGACTTAAAGTTCTTCCGAGAGCACACGGAGAATCATGTTGTGGTCTGCGGTAGACATACCCTGGAGAGTTTTCCTGGACAGGTACCACTTCCAAATCGTACCACTATTGTTCTCTCACGTAATCCCAAGTACAATGTACGCCATGCCATCATGGCTCGTTCCGTTGAGGATCTGATTGGAATCCTGAAGGAAGAAGGCTATGACTTAGATGATGTCTATATCATCGGTGGACAGAAGGTATATCAGGATCTGCTTCCATATTGTGACACTGCCTATGTAACCAAGGTGGATTACGAATACGAGGCAGATGCATACTTCCCGAATCTGGATAATGATGAGGATTGGGAGTGCACAGAGGTCTCTGAGGAACAGACTTACTACGATATTATCTATCACTTTACGACCTACACTCGTAAGAACCCTGTAGAAATGTAGAGCGTGGTCTACATTTATAAAAAGATATAAGAAAAAAGAAAAAGAAAATGACAGTCGAGTCCCATGACAAGTCGCATGGGCAGGGAGAAGAAAAATTGAATATTACAGGACGAAAATTATTTGTAAAGGCCCTGGAAGAGGAGGGAGTAGATACTCTCTTTGCATATCCAGGTGGCATGATCAATGAACTCACAGATGAACTGTATAAGACAGAGAAGGTCCGTGTAGTACTGGGCCGACACGAGCAGGCGGTGGTCCACGAGGCCCAGGGCTATGCCCGTGCCACGGGAAAGTGTGGAGTGGCCCTGGTAACCAGTGGACCAGGAGCTACGAATACCATTACGGCTATCGCAGATGCTCATTATGACAGTACGCCGCTGGTGGTTATCACAGGCCAGGTATCCCAGTCTCTGATTGGTAATGATGCCTTTCAGGAAGTGGATATCGTGGGCATGACTCGCTCTGTGGTGAAGTATGGTGTCACCGTCCAGAATCGAGATGATCTGGGACGGATATTAAAGATGGCATTCTACATCGCATCCACAGGAAAGCCAGGCCCTGTTCTGGTGGATATTCCTAAGGATATCCAGACCGAGAGTGGAGATCCTGAGTATCCTGAGCATGTAGAGATCCGAGGCTACAAGCCGAATCATTCTGTCCATATCGGACAACTGAAGAAGGCCTATAAGCTACTAAAGTCTTCTAAGCAGCCAATGATTTTGGCTGGTGGTGGTGTGAATATCGCTGGAGCCAATCAGGAACTCTTGAAGCTGGTTTCTACCATGAACCTGCCAGTTGTCACCACAGTTATGGGACGAGGCGCGATTCCGACCAATGATCCACACTTCATTGGAGACTTAGGACTGCATGGCAAATACGATGCCAATATGGCAGTTAGTAACTGTGATGTACTCTTCTCCATCGGAACCAGATTCAATGACCGAATCACCGGTGATCTCAATGAATTCGCACCGAAGGCGAAGATCATCCATGTGGATGTAGATACATCCTCCATCTCACGTAATGTAGTGGTGGATGTGCCAATCGTATCCGATGCCAAGCTTGCTCTGTCCAAACTGAATGAATGGGCGGAACCACTGGACACAGACAAGTGGTTTGAGAAGATTCATGCCTGGGACCTGAAGCATCCATTAAAGATGCGAAATGATAGAGGTATGACTCCCCAGCAGATTATTGAAGCCCTGAATCAGACCTTCCCTAAGGCGATTGTCACTACAGATGTAGGACAGCACCAGATGTGGACCTCTCAGTATCTGGAGATGAATGAGCATAAGAAATTCATCACCAGTGGAGGCTTAGGAACCATGGGATTTGGATTCCCGGCAGCAGTTGGTGCGAAGCTTGGTAAGCCAAAGACTCCAGTCATCTGTGTGACAGGTGACGGCGGATTCCAGATGAATATGCAGGAGATGGCGACAGCTGTTACCAGTGGTCTGCCGATCATTATCTGTCTCTTTAATAATCAGTATCTGGGCATGGTACGTCAGCAACAGCAGCTCTACTACGGCAAGCGTTATGAGATCACCTGCCTTAGAAAGAGACATACCTGTCCACCAGACTGTAAGGGCCCTAATGAAAACTGTCCTCCTTATGTGCCAGACTTCGTAAAGTGGGCAGAGAGCTATGGCTGTAAGGCAGTTCGCGTCACAGAAGTATCTGAGATCCAGAGTGCTCTGGACATGGCAAAGGCAGAGAAGCATGCCCCGACCCTTATTGAATTTATGATTTCATCAGACGAGCTAGTGTTACCAATGGTTAAGAATGGTGGCGCAATGAACGATATGATTCTATAGGAGGCATGCAGCATGAATGAGAATAAGACATTAAAGGAACGCTGGATTGCCCTCTATGTAGAAAATGATGTGGGTGTCCTGGCGAAGGTATCTGGACTCTTTTCCGGAAAGTCCTATAACCTGCAGTCTCTGACTGTAGGAACCACAGAGCGGGAGGATACCTCTCGTATGACCATTTGTGCCCAGTGTGATGACATCACATTCGAGCAGATTAAGAAGCAATTGAATACCATGGTGGAGGTCATTAAGGTCTTGGACCTGACGGACACCGCGGTGCATATGAATGAGATCCTGTATGCCAAGGTTCTGGGCCTTGATGCAAGCGGTAAGGCAGAGGTCTTCCGCATTGCAGCAGTCTTCGACACAGCCTCTGGCAATGTAAAGCCAGTGGATATCGGCACCGATGGGGTATTAATCGAGGCCACACTCACTCCTCATAAGAATGATGAGTTGGTTGCCCTATTAAAGAAGGAATTCCACCGAATCGAGGTGACTCGAGGTGGAGCAGTGGCTGTAGAGTCCATCTCTACAAGCATGCGATGAGAGAATGACAGAGGTGACTCTGCATATTGTAGATTTGCTGGTTTCTAAGGGAACAAGAGGATTGCAGAACGAGAAGCGAGGTAATTGAATTTGCAGAATCGTTTTTTCAAGAGAAGTAGAAGTGAAAAACGAGGAAAGAAATATGGCGCTGCTATGCTAGCAGGGCTTCTTAGTTTTACCCTTATTTTTACAGTTGTTAGGATGCCAGTGCTCCATGTGCAGGCTTCCACAGAGGACTCTAGTTCAAAGACTGCGGAATTAAAGAAGAAGCAGGAGGAAGCAGAGTCTCAGAAGAAGAGCGCACAAAGCGACCTGAACAAACTGAAGAAGGAACAGGGCCAGCTCCAGAATAATGTAGACCAACTGAATGGTAACATCTCAAGCGTTCAGAATGAGATACAGTCGGTACAGGATAAGGTGGCTCAAAATAGTCAGGATATCCAGAATCTCGCAGAGGAACTGTCAGATGCCCAGGAAAAGCAGCAGGAGGTCTATGCCAAGATGAAGGTGCAGATCGTCTATAACTATGAGCATAATTCCGCGCAGAATATGCTGACCTATATCCTTGAAAGCGGCTCTATTGGAGACTTCTTAAATCGTGCAGAGTATGCAATGGAGATCGCTAAGTATAATCAGGATCTGATTGAGAGCCTCACGGAATTGCAAGAGACGATTCAGTCCAAATCCGCATCTTTACAAAACGCCCAGAAGGAAGCAGCTGATTATCAGGAGGCTCTGTCTGCCAAGCAGGAGGAACTTGGAATCCTCTTAGAAACTGCTAATGCAGAACTAGATAGTAAGTCTGATGAAGTAGATATGGCTACTGCAGATCTCAATGCCATTGATCAGGAAATCAAGGGATATAAGCAGGAAGTACAGAAGATCCAGCAGCAGGTAGCAGATGCGCAGGCCCAGGCTGCAGCAGAGGCAGCAGCAGAAATAGAAGCCCAGAAGGCAGAGGCTGAGAAGAAGGCTCAGGCTGCAGAGGCTGCGAAGAATGCTGCTGAGACAGACTATAACCAGAAACAGGAGGCTGCGAATAAGGCTCAGCAAGACTATAATAATAATCCAACAGATGCGAATAAGGCAGCAGCAGATCAGGCCAAGGCAGAAGCAGATGCTGCCAAGAAGGAATTGGATGAGAAGAATGCAGCTGCAAATCAGGCAAAACAGGATGTAGAGAATGCATCGAAGATTAAGTCGACAGCAGGACAGCCCTATAGTCCAGGGGCAGGAGAGCAGGCTCTACTAGGAGCAATCATCCAGTCTGAAGCAGGTAACCAGGGATACAACGGTATGCTTGCGGTAGGATCTGTTATTATGAACCGCGTTCTCACACGAGGCTATGGATTCGGTAAACAGAACACCATCACATCCGTTGTCTATGCCAAGAACCAGTTTGAACCAGTCACCCGTAAGATGGTTGTGAGAGAAAATGGCAAATATGTCACTCTTAATCAGACAGTACTCCAGTACTATGTGGCACATCCTGAGAAGGTAAGTAGTGATGCTAAGGCAGCAGCTGCCGCAGCTATTAATGGTACGCGATATAATCCAGGCTCTGGAAATATGAACCAACTCTTCTTTATGACACCAACTGCTTTGACGCAGCAGATGGGAAGATCCTGGATGAAGGGTAAGACAATCGCCGACAAATTTGTCCTGAAAGGACATGCTTTTTTCAATGTCTTATAAGAGATGATAACGGGGTTTTCGGCAATGTGTACAACTTGAAAACCAAAGTTTTGTGAAGGGTTTCCAAAAATTGGAAAACTGTTAAAATTTGCTTACTTTTTACGAAAATTCCGCTATAATAGAATCACACAGAGGAAACCAATACGTTGTGGTTGGTTTCCATTTTTACTTGAATTCGTCCTACTACCCACGGGATGAAATCTTGTGAAGGAGGTGTTGTGTAAACGTATGTAATCCTTTTCGTCAATTCACTTCAAAAAAGTTTTATAGAGTTTCTCAGAATTTTATAGAGTTATGAGAGGGGATTACAAATGACAAAGACAATTAAATTATGGCAGGGACTGCTGATCACATTGATCGTAGCAGTAGTACTCGTTGCCGCAGGTCTGTTCTATGTCAGCAAACTTAGAGATGGTGCACAGCAGTTATACGATGGTGCACAGAAGCTTTCTGATGGTTCTGGACAGGTTGCAGATGGACTGAAGTCTGTTGATGATGGTCACACATCTCTTAAGGATGGACTTACCACATACACCGGTGGTGTAGCAACTGTTAATGATGGCCTTGGAACACTCCAGGGTGGTCTGGTACAGTACACTGATGGTGTAAGCCAGGTTAACAATGGTATGCTTCAGCTGAAGAACTCCATCCCAGCACTGTCTAGGGGTGTTAAGCAGCTGTACAATGGTTCTGTATCTGCTAAGAATGGTGTTAAGCAGTATACAGATGGTGTTGCTCAGTTATATGCTGGCTTCCCAACTGCTCAGAAGGGTGTTGCAGATTATACTCAGGGTATCGCTGATATCAAGGCTGGCATGGATGCACAGCTTCTGACTAATAATGGCAAGTTAACTGCCGGTGCTAAACAGGTAGCTGATGGTAATGAGCAGTTATTTAAGAGTGTAAGTGACAATTACAAGACTCAGATTGTTGATGGTTTTACAGCTTTTGGTAACACTGCTGATATTTCAGATGATGCGAAACTTAGTGATGCTTGTGGCGAATTCGTAAAAGCATTAACAGCTTATTCAGCAGACGACATAAGTGCTGAACCTACACTTCAGAAGTATGTTCCAAATGCAGTAAATGCACTTAAGAGTCAAGCAACTGCACAGCAGACAAGAGATGCACTGACTAAGTTAGCAACAGGTGCTACACTTTTCAATGCTACGTATCGGTTATTTGTTGGCTCTGCTCAGGTAGCTTCTGGTGTTATAGATTACACTAACGGTGCTTCTGCTATTAGCGGATACCTTGGTGAGGCAACTAAGAACAATGCTGCTCTGAATTCTGGTATGGCAACAATCTACGGTGGTCTTAGCCAGCTTTACGCTAACAACAAGGCTCTGAACAGCGGTATGGCTCAGCTTAGCGATGGTCTGAAGCAGCTGAACAGCAATGTTCCTACCATGTCTTCTGGTATCAACCAGCTTTACGGTGGTACATCTCAGCTGACAGCTAACAATGCAGCAATGCTTTCTGGACTGCAGCAGCTGAAGGATGGTACGCAGAAGCTTACTGATAACAACGCATCTCTGATGGATGGTGTTGGTCAGTTATCTGATGGATCTGGCAAGCTTGTTGATGGATCTAAGCAGGTTTCCGACGGTATGAATACTCTGACCGGCGGTATCTACACACTTCTGAAGGGTGTAGGCGGTAAGTAATTCGATTACTTTCCAAACTAGGAGTAAAAAGGGTTTTGAAAACAATCTCTTTATAAAAGAGGAAAGTCGACGGACGTAAAAACGTGATGAAGTGAAGCGACAAAAAGTATACGTATACATGAAGAGCCCCGGGCATTTGCTCAATGTCATTAAGTTAAAATAACAAACATAGATTCCTATATCAGAAATGGTATAGGGGTCTTTTTTTTAACACTTGACACGAGCGACAAAATGTGCGGCCGCTTTCGCTACTGA